>Ga0182746_1003284_pt1 | contig 11093 bp, 14 predicted proteins | sample eDN3rd30CBELigOP_FD_128881 | JGI IMG/M metagenome (GOLD analysis project Ga0182746, IMG submission 128881) | Enriched Organic Plus compost microbial communities from Emeryville, California, USA - eDNA 3rd pass 30_C BE-Lig OP (version 2) (version 2) ... | reverse complement strand
CCGATGTGGTCGTTCACCGCGATGAGCTGGTCGCGAGACAGATCAGATGCCGCGTCAGCATCCGCCCATGCGCGCTCGAGGTCGGTGACGGCCTCGAGCAGCGGTGACAGCGCAGCGGACATGGTTCCAAACCTTCGATGGGGAAACCCGGCATCCGTCTTCTGCGCTGTGAAGCAATCTCTAAAATCCACCGGTGTGTAGTGCTGATTCCAGAGTACGAGGGGCCTCCGACATTGCGTTCGGATGCTGGCCTGCGGCGGCATACGACTGCCAGGATGTGGACTCATGGGGACGCTGATTCGAACGATGGCCACTTCACTCGTGGCTCTAGCGATCGGGGCTGCGCTCGTGTCCTGTTCGTCGGTTTCTCACCGCCCGGCAGCACAGGTGCCGAATTGCTCGCAGCTGCTCGCTGCGGCCGTGAACCACGTGCGCACCGCCGCCGGCGATATCAACGCAATCATGCAGACGCTGACCGAGAACTGCTCAGACGAGTATGAGATCGCCGTCGACTACGTCGCGAACTCGGCCGAGAGCGAGTTCCGCATCGATTCGTGCGATGAGCTGCTGCGCTACGGAATGCGAAACGAGGCGGTGGCGCTCCTCGAGGAGGACGGCACCTGCACGTTCGATGCGAAGGCGCCGGCTGCCCAGAGCCCGGGCGCACAGCAGCCAGCGGCGCCGCCCGCTGCTGAGTGGCCCGAGGGAGGCCTCGGCTGGAACGTCGCTCGCGACCGCGTCGGAACGGTGCAGCGTGTGTGCGGCCCGCTGATGAGCGCTAGGGAGACCGCTGACGGAACATTCGTGAATGTCGGCCGCGACTACCCCTCGGCCGAGCGGTTCACGTTCATCTTCTGGGACATCTCACTGCAGCCGATCGCGCCCGGCGCGACCATCTGCGGCCGAGGTGAGATCTATCTTTACAACGGGGTCGCGCAGATGGAGATGTTCGACCCGCGCGACCTGGAGATCTGGCGCTGATCGATCGAGTCTGGCAAGCCGACGATCTGCATGCGGAAGTATCGCCATGCGGAGATCGCCCGCGCCGACCTGGTTGGTATACTTTGGGTATGACTACGACGATCAAGGTCAGTGACGAGCTTCGCGACCGGCTCAAGGAGCAGGCCGCGCGTGACGGGCTCACGCTCGGCGTGCACCTCGCGCGTCTCGCGGATGCTGAGGACAGGCGATGGCGTCTTCACCTGCTGAAGTCCGCGATCGATGCGTCGAGCAGTGACGATGCAGCGTCGCATGCTGCGGAGGCCGAAGACTGGGAGCGCACGGAACTGGCCGACGCTTCGTGACGACCGACGACCTTGCCCCGGGCGTCGTGGCCTGGGCGGCGCTCGAGCCCGTCCGAGGGCGGGAACAAGGTGGCCACCGCCCGGTGCTGATCGTCGCGTCCGCGGGGTACCTGGATGCTGTGACGACCCTCACTATCGTGTTGCCGATCACGACGACCGACCGCGGCTGGCCGAACCACGTTCGCGTGGAGGGGCCAAGTGGGCTGGATCGACCATCGTGGATCATGACCGAGCAACCCCGGACACTGCCCCGCGATCGACTCACGGGAGTGGCCGGCGAGGTGTCGATCGATTGCCTCGACACCGCGCGCACCTGGCTGGGCGACTTCCTCGACCTCTGATCAGTGCGAAGCGGCCCGACATCAGCGTCGCCGCATCTGTAGGCAAGAATCCTGCTTACCAACATTTATGAAGATATCTGTTGGTAGACTGTGGCAATGGTCACATCTACGGGCAGTCTCGTCCTCATCGACAAGGTGACCTACGAGACCTACGACTGGGCGCCTCGCGCCCCCGAGATCCACTCGCGAGCCGAGGTCGAGCGACAGACGGGGCCGTACGATGCGGCGGTCACGCCTCGCATAGCTACCTGGTCGCCTGTCATCTCGGGCGAGGATTCGGCAGACATCGAGGACGCGACTCGTCGGCTGGTGGAGTTCGACCATCACGCGCAGCGCAAGCTCGGTACGGGCAACCCTGCTCTGGGGCCGATGACGGCGATCCTGCTGCGCACGGAATCTGCCTCGAGTTCGCAGATCGAGCAATTGACGACATCGGCCAAGCAGCTCGCCCTCGCTGAGATCGGCGAGGGCGACAAGGCGAATGCGCTCACCGTCGTCGGAAACGTCCGCGCCATGGAAGCTGCGCTGCAACTCGCCGACGACATCAGCGAGGAATCGATTCTCGCGATGCACACAGCCCTGATGCTTCACCAGAGCGGATTCCCGCCTGAGCATGCGGGCCGATTCCGCGCCGAGCAGGTCTGGATCGGCCGGGGCGAAGCCGGCCCTCGCCTCGCCGACTTCGTCGCACCGCATCACGACCGCGTTCCGGGCGCGATCAGGGATCTTGTCCGTTTCGTGAAGCGGCAGGACATGCCGGTTCTCGTGCAGGTTGCCGTGGCGCACGCGCAGTTCGAGACGATCCACCCGTTTCCGGATGGCAACGGTCGAACCGGACGCGCACTCGCGCAGTCGATCCTTCGGAGCAAGGGCTTGGTCGGATCGACGGCGGTTCCGATCTCGGCCGGCCTTCTCGTCGATGTCCCCCGCTACTTCGATGCCCTCGGATCGTTCCGTGACGGTGATGCCGGTCCGATCATCCGCGACTTCGCGGGGGCGAGCAGGATCGCTGCGACGACGGGTACACGGCTTGTCGACGCTCTCGTCGAGCAACTCGAGAAGTCCCGAACGAAGATGGCAGGTATTCGTGCGGATGCCGCGGCATGGAAGGTTCTGCCCGCACTGGTCGGCCAACCCGCAGTCAACGCCAAGTACCTCAAGAACGTGCTCGGCCTTAGTGAGATGGCAGCACTGCGCGCGCTTGATGTGCTCGCCGAGCGGGAGGTGCTCACCGAGACCACGGGGAAGAGCCGCGGCCGTGTCTGGCAGCATCGCGGCATCTTCGACGCCCTGGATGCGTACGCATCGGAGATTCGACGGATGTCGGTGCGCTGACCCAGAGCATCCAGATCGCCCCCACACCGACCCCCTCAGCATCCCTCCGTCGTACCCTGGAACCCCCGGAGGTGACGCAAATGTCGGATGCGATGGGCGAGGCGGCCCGCTACCGCGCGCGCCGGGAAGCCCGCGAGAACGAGCCCGAGAACGCCGAGCAAGACCCCGAATCCCCCGAAACCCAGCAACCCCCGATGACGCTGAACGCCGAGAACAAATCTCAGTTCGTCGAGACGGCGATTCAGCTGGCGATCCGCCGCGGCGAGTTCGACGACCTGCCGGGGGCGGGCAAGCCGATCGAGGGGCTGGGCACGCACCACGACCCGGACTGGTGGATCCGCCGCAAGATCGAGAGCGAGAACCTGTCGGGTCTCGGCCCGCCCGCGCTGCTGCTGCGGGTGGAGGATCGCGAGCTCGACGGCGAGCTCGACAAGCTGCGTCGCGAGGACGACGTGCGCACGGTCGTCGAGGACTTCAACCGTCGCGTCGTCGAGGCGCGCCGGCAGCTGATGGGCGGCCCGCCGGTGGTCACGAAGACCCGCGACGTCGACGCCGAAATCGAGGCGTGGCGGGTGCGCCGCGAGGCGGCGCGGGCGGTGGCGGATGCTGCGCCCGACACGGATGCTGCGCCGAAGAAGCGCCTGCGCGGCTGGCGCCGGCGCTGAGTCGCGCTACTTCACCGCGATCTGGTCCGGCGACCGCGCCTCGATCTGCACGAACTCCTCGTGCGGGCGGATCTCGCCGGTGACGCAGAGCGCATCGCCCTGGTACTCGATCGCGGGGTCGGAGGGGAAGGCGCTGCGGTAGTCGTCGAAGATGATCACCGTGAAGCCAGCGGGGTCGGGGTAGTCGACACCCATATTCAGGAAGGTGGGGCTGCCGACGCTCGAGGTGGCCGTGAAGGTGCTGATCACCGGTCCGCACACGGTCGCGACTTCGCCGAGGTGGGCGCGCGCTTCGCTCCAGTCGATGCCGGATGCAGTGGACGATGCGGATGCTGTCGGCTCGACGATCGTCGGCGTGAGTGGGGTGCCGTCGGCGGAGCATCCGGCGAGCAGTGCAGTGGACGCGAGCACGGCGAACGGGCGGAGCTTCATGGCAGGAGGGTAGCGCGCAGACTGAGGTGCACGATGGCCGGTTCTGGGAGCGATTCCAGCGGATTCCCGCGAGAAACCATCGGCGCGGCGTCTACTCGCGTAAGCCGTTGGTATACCGCGGATCGCGGGTCGTGACCGTACCGTGATAAATGCCTCTTGCATTAGAGGATGCTGGGAGGCCAATATGAGCAGGCAGGAGCCACCCAAACCTGGGACGGCGGTGGTTCCTACCTCTGAGGTCGGACTTGAAGGATCCGACATGGCGCACACTGGGGCGCGCCGACCGCAGAGACATACCCAAACACACGCCGTCTCGGAGGGACTATTTGTCATGCTCGCAACCATCCGTCGCCTCGTGGAGGCCAAGAAGCAGGAGCGCGAAGAGAACGGCGAAGCCGGCTTCTCGCTGATCGAGCTCATCATCGTCGTCGTGATCCTCGGGATCCTGGTGGCTGTGGCGATTCCGCTGGTCGGCAACCTGCAGAATAGCGCTGAGCAGGCCGCTGCGGACACTGCCGCGGCCAACCTCGCAACGAGCCTCGCGGCTGACATTGCCGACACGGGATCGGCTACGTTGCCCGCGACCTATCAGGGGTACTCCACCGCAGGTACGGTGTCGTCGCTCGATGCCCTGTGCGTCACTGTCAGCAAGGCGTCTCCTGCGATCACCTCGGCCCCTTCCGGCCCCGGCTGCTGACCTCCCGCTGAAGCGGAGGCCCTTCACTGGGCCTCCGCTTCAGCATCCCACGAGGACTCGTCATGACTCCGGATACCCGAACGGATGACGAGGGCTTCGGTCTCGTCGAGGTCGTCATCGCGACTTTCCTGCTCGGGCTGATCGCGATCTTCCTTCTGCCGGTGCTCTGGAACGGCATCGTCCAGTCCAACCGGCAGTCGACGACGGCGACCGCGACCCGCGAGCTGAATGCCCTCATCGAAGAAGCGCGCGACGCAGGAACCTGCGCCGCGCTCGATGATGCCGCCACGACGGATACGCTGCACCCCGGCACGGCGCAGGAGTTCGTCGTGCGCGTGCCCGCGGGATTCACCTACTCGTGCACCGCCGGTGCCGCCGTGCCGATCACCCTCGAGGCCGTGCAGGGGACGACCGTGCTCGCGACCGTGCAGGCGAAGGTGTACGTGCCATGAGCATCCGACGCAACCGCGGCGACGAGCCCGACGACGCGGGTCTCTCGCTGATCGAGCTGATCATCGTCGTCGTGATCATCGGCATCCTGAGCGGAGTCATCGTCATGATCCTGGTCAACTCGTGGAACACGCAGGAAGACGTGAACTCCACGACCGTCGCCACCAACGAGGGCCAGGTCTACGCCTCGAGCATCGAGCGAGCGGTGCGCAACGCTGACGACATCCGGGTCACGAGTGGCACGTTGCTCGAGGTGCGCACGACGTTCACCGGATCGCGTCATTGCCAGGCGTTCGAGATCAAGAGCTCGGGTGGTGACGGTGACGCCGCCTACCTCGCATCGGATGCGAGTTCGACCCCGGCTTTCACGGGGCCGATGATCCGCGAGAAGGTCGCTAGCACTGATGGCACCACCCCCTACTTCGCGTTGACCGAAGGCACGGTCACTTACTCCTTCAAGGTCGACACCGAGTCTTCGCCCGTGATCTTTGAGGGCACGGTCGCCGCCCGCAATACGCTCGGCACAGGAGGAACGTCATGCTGGTGATCCGGCGCCTCATCGATCGTGCTCAGAAGCGCGGCGACAGCGATGACGAGCGCGGCGCGATCCTCGTCGCCGTGGTGGTTCTCATGCTGCTCGGCGTCGTGATCGCCACCGCGATCGCCGCCAGCGTCGTCTTCACGATCGGTCAGAACGTCGACAATCGCAGCAACACTCAGGCGTTCATCGCCGCGGAGTCGGGGCGCGACGCTGCACGGGCGCAGCTCACGCAGGCGATCGACGTGAACGGCGACCTGCACTGCAACGCCGCAACGCTGGTCGGAACCGGTTCCAGCCCCGACTACAGCTTCACGATTCACTCGACCCAGAGCACGACAGCGCCGAAGAGCGCGACCGAGGCAGGTGTCTCGCAGACGTGCCCGACGCTCACCAGCAAGTTTGTGGTCATCCGCTCCACCGGCACCGGACCCGGCGGTGACACGGTGACGGTCGACGCTGTGTATCCATGGAAGATCACGCACGTCGAGCAGCCCGCGGGCACGATGGCGTACTTCGACGGTCAGTTCAAGGCGACCAAGTCGACATACACGGGCGACCTCGTCATCCGCGACACGGCGCCTTACACCTGCAACAACGAGAGCACCATCGACGGTGACCTCTGGGCGGTGAAGGGCAATGTCGTCCTGAGCACCGACTGCCACATCACCGGCAGCATCTACGCGTTCGGCACCGTGACGTCGAGCAGCTCCGGCGTCAACGTGGGCGGCGACATCCTCGCAGGCGGCAACGTCTCGATGTCTTCGAACGGCGTCGTGGTCGGTGGGTCGATCTCGTCGGGTGCGTCCGTGACGCTTTCGAATACCGGAAGCACGACTGCGAAGGTCGGCGGCACCGTGACGGCCGCTGCTGCGGTGCCTACCATCGGAAACAAATGGACGAAGCTCGACGGCACGGCACTGACCGGTGTCAAAGGCGCAACGCCCGTGTTCGACCCGACCCTGGCCGACGTGTTCGCGGTCACCCAATGGCTCGAGATCACCTCGAGCGGATCGTGGGGATCGGCAGCGACGACCCCGAGTACCACGACGTACCACGTGTGCGATGCTGCGAGCATCCGCACCGAGCTCGCCAAGACCACCGCTGGTCGCGCACTCTTCGACATGAGCTCGTGCCTTGCATCCAACGGCAAGGTTGTGCAGGTGTACCTCACTGGCATCGACATGACAGTCGCCCGTGACGCGGCGTTCTACATCCCGGCGAACAAGAAGATGGATCTGCAGATCACGGCGCCGTTGCGAAAGGTGGGGAACCCGCAGATCGTCATCGCCCATGCCGACGGCAATTCCGGCGACGTGCGCCCGACGGCGTGTGTCGAGGGGACAGACTCCCTCGCGATCTCGGCTGTCGTCGAGCCCAGGCTCATGCTGTACAGCCCGTGCGGCCTGAACGGCAACATCGGTGTCTCGTTCAGCGGACAGCTCTACACCGCGAACTCCGGCAACCACCTGGTGCTGGCCGACTTCGTCTGCGAGCCGATGGGGTGGCTCCCCGCATTCGGCCAGCTCAGCTGCGGTGTGAAGGGCGAGGGTGGGGCGCTCGACACCTCGAAGGACGTCGTATCGCTCGACTCGCGCAACTACCAGACCGAGGTCAGCCCGTGACGCCCGCCGTCATCTTCGTCACTGCCTTCGCCGGCCTGTTCGGGCTGGTCATCGGATCGTTCCTCAACGTCGTCGCCTATCGTGTTCCGAACAAGATCTCGCTGCTGCGCGAGAGTCGCTGCCCGCATTGCGACGCTCCCGTGCGGTGGTATCAGAACGTTCCTGTGCTGTCGTGGCTGGCCCTTCGAGGCAGGTGCGCGTCGTGCACGGCGCCGATCTCGGCGCGATATCCGATCGTCGAGGCGATCACCGGTGTCGTCTTCGCTCTCGTCGCTCTCGGCGTCAGCTTCGGTCGTCCGCTCGACCAGCGTCCGACCGACGGTGTGCTCTGGTTCGGCACCCCCGAATTCTGGGGCATCCTCGTGACGCTCGAGACCTTCGCGGCGCTGAGCATCGTGCTGACGTTGATCGATCTGGATCACAAGTGCCTGCCGAACGCGATCGTGCTGCCCGGGTGGGTGGCGATTGCGGGCCTGCTGCTCGTCACTGCCCTGCTCACCGTGCTGAACCCGGTCACAGAACTCCCGATGGCGGCGGGTGTCTCACCCGAGGGCATCTCGGCGCCGAGAACGGTGGACTGGTGGCCCTTCGCCCGCGCGATCATCGGCGGAGTCGTGCTGTTCGCGTTCTACTACGTCGTGCGGTGGATCAGCCCGCGGGGCATGGGCGGCGGCGACGTCAAGCTCGCGGGACTCACCGGCACCGTGCTCGGCTGGTTCGGCTGGAGCACGCTCATCGTCGGGGCGTTCTCGGCCTTCGTGCTCGGCGGGCTGTTCGGCATCGCGCTGATGCTGTTCGGCCGTGCCAAGCGCAAGACCGCAATCCCGTTCGGCCCGTGGATGCTCGCGGGCGCCTGGGTGGGCATAGTCTTCGGAGAACCGCTAGGTCGCTGGTACATGGGGATGTTGAGCTGAGGGGCTCAGGAGGGGAGAAGGGATGAGCAGCACAAGCGTCGGTGTCGAGATCACCGAAGAGAGTGTGCGCGCCGTGGAGGTGAGCCTCGGCCGTCAGCCGCGCGTGCTCGCGTACGGCGAGGTGCCGCTGCCCCCGGATGCTGCGAAGGACTCCGAGATCGTCGACGCCGGCGCGGTCGCCGTCGCGATCAGTCAGCTCTGGAGCAACGCGAAGATCAAGAGCAAGTCGGTCACCCTCGGCATCGCCAGCCGGCGCGTGCTCGTGCGCGAGTACAGCACACCGGCCATGCCGCCCGAGGTGCTGCGCAAGGCGCTGCCGTTCCAGGTGCAGGATCTGCTGCCCGTGCCCGTCGACCAGGCCGTGCTCGACTACTACCCGACCTCGCGGTCGGGCGACACCCTCAACGGGCTGCTCGTCGCCGCGGTCGCCGAGACCGTCGAACAGCTGATCGCCGCGTTCGCCCGCACGAAGATCCGTGTGCAGGGCGTCGACCTGACTGCCTTCGGACTCGCCCGTGCCGCCCGAGTCATCGCCCCGCTCGGCACGGTCGCGATGATCCACGTCGGCGACCACACCACGCAGGTCGTGATCATGCGCGACGGCGTGCCCGAGTTCGTGCGCATCCTGCCCGCCGACCTCGAGACCTCGGCCGTGCGCCGGCGCAACGTCGTCAGCTCCGACGAGAACCTGCTCGAGGTCGACGACACCGCCGACGAACTCGTCGGCGCCGCCGGCATCGTGCCCGCTGGCGCGACCCGCGGCGGCATGCGCGGCGCCCTGCGCGGCGATGTCGGCGAGCGCCCGGTGATCGACCTCATCGCCCGGCTGCGCAGCACCCTGAGCTTCTACCTGAACCGTCCAGGTGCCTCGGCGATCCACCAGGTGCTCATCACCGGCGCCGGAGCCGTCGTCAACGGGCTCATCCCCGGCCTGCAGGAGAAGTCCGAGGTGCCGGTCCGACTCGTCTCGATCGGCGACGTCGTCGGCATGCGCGAAGGCGCCGTCGTCGGCGAGACGGCCCTGAACCTGGTGAGTACGGTCGGTCTCGCCCTCGGAAAGGACAGCTGATGGCCGCCCCCGCTACCGCGGCGCTCAGCGCCATCCCCCGCGTCAATCTGCTTCCGCCCTCCGAGGTTTCACGCCGCGAACGAGAGAAGCTCGCCGGCAAGTGGATCTGGGCGGGCATCGGTGCCGTCATCCTCGCCGCCGTGCTCGTCGCGGGTGCCTGGCTGTGGAACCAATTCGCGCAGTTGCAGCTCGCCGCCGAACAGGCACGCACCACCACCCTGATCCAGCAGATCGGCGCGCTCAGCGAGGTCAGCGGCGCGATCGCCGCCGAGAAAGAGCTGCACGGCTACCTCGCCGAGGCCATGGGGTCAGACCTGGTCTGGCAGGACATCCGTACCCGTGTGGAATCCGTCCTGCCGGGAGATGTGCAGCTTGTCGGCTTCGACCTCACTCCCGGTGCTCCGGCGACGACCAAGCTCAGCGAGGACGAAGCGGTTTCAGCCGCCGGACTCAGCGGTACGATCACTCTCGACAGCCCGAACACGATCGACATCGCCACGATCGCGGCCAACCTGCGCAAGGTCGGTGCCATCATGCTCAGCGACGCCAACGCGCTCGCCGAGAGCACGATCGCGGAGGGCCGCTTCACGTACACGATCGACGTGGTGTTCGACCAGAGCATCTACACTGGCCGGTTCGCCGCCGACCCCGCCGAGGGAGCAAACGGATGACCAAGCAGCTGATCACCCTCATCGGCGCGCTGATCACCGCGGTCGTGCTCGTCGCGGCCGTCATGCTCGGCGTCGTGCCTCTTGTCGGCGGCGTCTTCTCGGCCGACGCACAGCGCGGCCAGGTCGCCGCGACGAATCAGACCTACGAGATGCAGATCGCCGCCCTGCAGGAGCAGCAGCAGCGCATGGGCGAGATCGAGTCCGCCGTCGCCGAACTGCGCGCGCAGGTGCCGGACGCCCCGCTGCTCAACCAGGTCTTCGAGCGCATCTCGAAGGCCGAGGACTCCGCCGGTGTGCGAGTGGTTGCAGTCACGTCGTCGGACGCAGCGCCGTACGCCGCCCGCACCGGCACGGGAGAGGATGCTCCGGCTGCAGCCACGCCGCCGCCCGCATCCACCACCGAGACCGGAACCCCGATCGACGGCGCGAACGAGGTTGCGGCCGACGCGAATGCGAACGCGGCGGCGACGGATGCCGGCACCGGCGCGACGGATGCTCCCGCCCAGACCGCTGCGGCGGCGGCATCCGACCGGGTGCAGGTCGAACTCAGCATCCGCATCACCGCACCCGACATGGCGAGCGCGTTCGCGTTCCTCGACGGGCTGCGGGCCGGCCCTCGTGCGATCGCCATCGACTCCACCACCGCCACCTCGACCGCCGACGGCTTCGACGTGCAGATCACCGCGCTCACGTTTCTGCAGAGCACCGCACAGACCACGGGAGCACAGTGACATGAGCGTCGATCTGAGAGAGCTGTTGGCCATCGGCGCCCGCGCCGGAGCGTCTGATGTGCACATCACCGCGGGGGCCGCGCCGCTCATGCGCGTCGACGGCGACCTCGTACCCATCACCGGGCACCACGAGGTGCTCGATGAAGGCTGGGTGCGTGGCGCCGCGTTCGAGCTCATGGGTGACGGACAGCGCACCGAGTTCGAGGAGCGGCACGAAGTCGACCTCGCGCACGCCGCTGAGGGCATCGGGCGGTTCCGCGTGAACGTGTTCCGCCAGCTCGGCTCGATCGCGATGGCGCTTCGATTCATCCCCGAGAAGGT
>Ga0182746_1003272_pt1 | contig 11119 bp, 8 predicted proteins | sample eDN3rd30CBELigOP_FD_128881 | JGI IMG/M metagenome (GOLD analysis project Ga0182746, IMG submission 128881) | Enriched Organic Plus compost microbial communities from Emeryville, California, USA - eDNA 3rd pass 30_C BE-Lig OP (version 2) (version 2) ... | reverse complement strand
TGGTGTGGTTGTTGATCGCGCTGCCGTTGGCCGGGGCGGCGGTGCTGCTGCTGGGCGGCAGACGGACGGATGCCTGGGGGCACTGGTTGGGCTGTGCGGCCGCGGTGGCGTCCGCCGCGGTGGCCGTCGTGTCCTTTGTGGATCTGCTCCATCGCGATGCCGCCGATCGGGTGATCCACGAGACGCTGTTCTCCTGGGTGCCGGTGGCTCGGCTACAGGTCGACTTCGGGCTGCAACTCGACGCGTTGTCTGTGTGCTTCGTGCTGCTGATCACCGTGGTCGGTTCGCTGATCCACCTCTACTCGGTGGGCTACATGGCTCACGATCCGGACCGCAGAAGGTTCTTCGGCTATCTCAACCTGTTCCTCGCGGCCATGCTGCTGCTGGTGCTGGCCGACAACTACCTCGGGCTCTACTTCGGCTGGGAGGGCGTCGGTTTGGCGTCCTACCTGCTGATCGGATTCTGGTCGGAGAAACCCTCGGCGGCCACCGCGGCCAAGAAGGCGTTCGTCGTCAACCGGGTCGGTGACGTCGGCCTGGCCATCGCCATCATGATCATGTTCTCCACCGTCGGATCCATCTCGTACGGGGGGGTTTTCGGTGCCGCCCCGGCAATGCCGGAGGGCACCGTCACCGCGATCGGATTACTGCTGCTGCTGGGGGCGTGCGGCAAGAGCGCACAGGTGCCGCTGCAGTCCTGGCTCGGCGACGCGATGGAGGGCCCGACCCCGGTGTCGGCGCTGATCCACGCGGCCACCATGGTGACCGCCGGGGTGTACCTGATCGTGCGATCCGGTCCGGTGTTCAACGTGTCCCCGGCTGCGCAACTGGCCGTGGTGACCGTCGGTGCGGTCACGCTGCTGTTCGGCGCGATCATCGGCTGCGCCAAGGACGACATCAAGAAAGCCCTGGCCGCCTCGACGATGAGCCAGATCGGCTACATGGTGCTGGCCGCCGGCCTCGGCCCGGCCGGTTACGCATTCGCGATCATGCACCTGCTGGCCCACGGTTTCTTCAAGGCCGGACTGTTCCTCGGTGCCGGGTCGGTGATGCACGCCATGAACGACGAGGTGAACATGCGCCGCTACGGCGGCCTGCGCAAGGCCCTACCGGTAACGTTCGCCACCTTCGGGCTCGGCTACCTCGCCATCATCGGGGTGCCACCACTGGCCGGATTCTTCTCGAAGGACAGCATCATCGAGGCAGCGCTGGGCGCCGGCGGGGTACGGGGCGTGATCCTCGGCGGCGCGGCCATCCTGGGCGCCGGGATCACCGCGTTCTACATGACCCGGGTGATGCTGATGACGTTCTTCGGTGAAAAGCGTTGGGCGCCGGAAAGTCATCCGCACGAGGCGCCGTCCGTGATGACCTGGCCGATGATCCTGCTGGCCGTCGGCTCGGTGGTCTCCGGCGGTGCACTGGCGATCGGCGGCACACTCTCACACTGGCTGGAGCCCGTGGTCGGTACGCACGAGGCGCACCACGCAATCCCGGCCTGGGTGGTCACGGTGGTGGTGCTGGCGGTGGTGGCGGTAGGTATCGCGGTGGCCTACCGGATGTACGCGCAACGGCCGGTTCCGGCCGAGGTGCCCGACGGGTCGGCGCTCACCGTGGCCGCTCGACGCGATCTGTACGGCGACGCATTCAACGAGGCGGTGTTCATGCGAGGTGGCCAGACCCTGACCGCGGCTCTGGTCGCTGTCGACGACAAGGTGGTCGACGGGACCGCGGGCGGATTGGCCGCACTGGTCAGTCGGACCTCGGATGGCTTGCGCCAGATGCAGACCGGGTTCGCCCGCTCCTATGCACTGTCCATGTTGGGCGGAGCCGCGCTGGTGGTGGCGACGATTCTGGCGGTGCGGCTGTGGTGAGCACCTTTCCGTGGCTGACGGTTTTGTGGGCGACCCCGACGGTGGGGGCCGCCGTGGTGATGCTGCTGCCCGCTGCTGCCCGAACGCTCGCGAAATGGCTGGCGTTGGTGGTCTCGCTGGCGGCGCTGGGCCTGGCGGCAGTGGTTGCCGTCGGGTTCGATCCGGCCGGCGCGCAGTACCAGTTCGTCGAATCGCACCGCTGGATCCCGTCGTTCGGCACCGGCTACATTCTCGGCGTCGACGGAATCGCCCTTGCCCTGGTGGTTCTCACTGCCGTACTACTACCGCTGCTCATCGTCGCGGGATGGAACGACGCCGCACACCAGACCGGGCTCGGCGGGCGGGGGGTGCAGGCGTACCTGGCGTTGACTCTGGCCGTCGAGGGCATGGTGTTCATGTCCCTGGTCGCGCTCGACATCCTGCTGTTCTACGTGTTCTTCGAGGCCATGCTGATCCCGATGTACTTCCTGATCGGCGGGTTCGGCGGAGAGCATCGGTCGCGTGCGGCGGTGAAGTTCCTGCTGTACAACCTGTTCGGCGGCCTGGTGATGCTGGCCGCGGTGATCGGCCTGTACGTGGTCACCGCCGGCAGCGACGCCTTCGAATCGGGCACGTTCGACTTCCGGGCGATCGTCGCCGCCGTCTCGTCGGGCGAGTTCGTGATCAACCCGGCAGTGGCGAACTTCCTGTTCCTCGGCTTCATGTTCGCGTTCGCCGTCAAGGCACCGTTGTGGCCGTTTCACCGATGGCTGCCCGACGCCGCCGTGCAGGCCACCCCGGCCAGCGCGGTGCTGATGATGGCCATCATGGACAAGGTCGGCACCTTCGGCATGCTGCGTTACTGCCTCCCGTTGTTTCCCGACGCCTCAACTTATTTCCGCCCTCTGGTCATCACGCTGGCGGTGATCGGCATTGTCTACGGCGCCGTCCTGGCCATCGGCCAGACCGATGTGATGCGCCTGATCGCCTACACGTCGATATCGCACTTCGGCTTCATCATCCTGGGCATCTTCGTGATGACCAGCCAGGGTCAGGCCGGGTCGACCCTGTACATGATCAATCACGGAATCTCCACGGCCGCACTGTTCCTGATCGCCGGATTCCTGGTCTCGCGCCGCGGTTCCCGCGTGATCGACGCCTATGGCGGGGTGCAGAAGGTGGCCCCTGTCCTTGCCGGAACGTTCCTGGTGGCCGGCCTGGCGACGTTGTCCTTGCCGGGACTGGCCCCGTTCATCAGTGAATTCCTGGTTCTCATCGGGACATTCACGCGCTACCCGGTGATCGCGGTATTCGCCGCCACCGCGTTGGTGCTGTCCGCCGTCTACATCTTGTGGATGTACCAACGGATGATGACCGGTCCGGTACCCGAGGGGTTCGCCGAAGGTGAGCGCCGGATCCGGGATCTGGTGCCGCGCGAACTCGCCGTGGTAGGCCCGTTGATCGCGCTTCTACTGGTGCTGGGCATCTATCCCAAACCTGCACTGGACGTGATCAATCCGGCCGTCCAGCACACGTTGACCACCATCGGTCAGAGCGACCCGCCGCCGCAGATGTTGCCCAGGATCGCCGAGGGGGTTCGCTGATCATGGTGACGCCGAGCATCGAATATGGCCTGCTCTCCCCCATGCTGATCGTGTTCGGGGCGGCAGTGGCCGGGGTGTTGGTCGAGGCTTTCCTGCCCCGGTCGGCCCGCTACCGGGTGCAGATCGTTCTGGCACTCGGTGGGCTGGTGGCCGCCGTGGTCGCCGTCGTGCTGCTGGCCCGGCAGTTGCACGGCACCCCGGGCAAGCCGGCGGTGCTGGGCTCGGTGGTCCTCGATCCGCCGGCGTTGTTCCTGCAGGGGACGATCGCCCTGATCGGCATTCTGGGCATCCTGCTCGTCGCCGAACGCCAGTCCGCCACAGAGACTGCTGAGGGCGCCCGCGGTCTGGACGGCTTCACACCGCAGGCCTCGGCGGTGCCGGGAAGTGTGGCCGAGCAACTGGCCACCAAGGCCGGCGTGATGCAGACCGAGGTCTTTCCACTGACCATGTTCGCCATCGGCGGTATGCTGCTGTTCGGAGCCGCCGACGATCTGCTGACCATGTTCATCGCACTGGAGGTACTGTCGCTTCCGCTGTATCTGCTGTGCGGCCTGGCCCGCCGCAGACGCCTGCTGTCCCAGGAAGCATCGATGAAGTACTTTCTGCTGGGCGCGTTCTCGTCGGGCTTCTTCCTGTACGGCGCAGCCATGCTGTACGGCTATGCCGGCACCCTGGACCTGAGTGGCATCGCCACCGCCGTGGCAAGCAGATCACCCAACACCCCGCTCGCACTGATCGGTATCGCACTGCTGCTGGTCGGGGTGTTGTTCAAAGTCGGTGCGGTGCCGTTTCACTCGTGGATCCCCGACGTGTACCAGGGCGCGCCGACCGCGATCACCGCATTCATGGCCGCGGCCACCAAGATCGCCGCATTCGGTGCGATGCTGCGCATCTTCTATGTCGCCTTGCCCCAGTTACGTGATGACTGGCGCCCGGTGCTGTGGGCGATCGCGATTCTGACCATGGTGGTCGGGACCGTCACCGCCGTCACCCAAACTGATGTGAAACGCATGCTGGCGTATTCCGCGGTGGCCCATTCGGGTTTCATCCTCACCGGTGTGATCGCGGCCAACCCGGCCGGGGTGTCCTCGACACTGTTCTACCTGTTCGCCTACGGCTTCAGCACGCTCGGCGCGTTCGCGGTCGTCGGCCTGGTCCGCAACGCCACCGGCGAGGAGGCGACCGGGATGGCCCAGTGGGCCGGTCTCGGGCGGCGGTATCCCATTGTCGGCGTAGTGTTTTCACTGTTCCTGCTGGCTTTCGCCGGAATTCCGCTGACCAGTGGATTCGTCAGCAAGTTCGCGGTGTTCAAAGCCGCGGGTGAGGGCGGCGCGATCCCCTTGGTCATCATCGGCGTCGTCGCCAGTGCCGTTGCGGCGTACTTCTACGTGCGGGTGATCGTGCTGATGTTCTTCACCGACCCACCCGAGGATGCTCCGGAGGTCGTCATTCCCAGCGGGCTGACCACTGCCGTCATCACCGTCACCGCCGCCGTCACGTTCGCGCTCGGCGCGCTGCCTCAGCCACTGCTCGACCTGGCGAACGACGCCCAGACCTTCCTGCGGTGAGCGTCACGGCCTTCCGGTTACATTCGAACGATGACAACCGTCCTCACCGCTGACCACGGCGCTGTCCGGGTGCTCACCCTGCACCGCCCGCAGTCGCGGAACGCCCTGGGCCGTGAGCTGATCGAGGAGCTGTACGGAGCCTTGGACGCCGCCGACACCGACGAGACGGTGCGCGCCATCGTGCTGACCGGGACCGACCCCGCATTCTGCGCCGGTGTCGACCTCAAACAGGCGCAGGCCCTCGGCATGGAGTACTTCGAGAAGTTCCGGTCGCACAACTGCATCACCAAGACCGGAGAGTTGCGCACGCCGATCATCGGGGCGATCAACGGGGCGACGTTCACCGGTGGGTTGGAGATGGCGCTGGGATGTGACTTTCTGATCGCCTCAGAGCGGGCGATATTCGCCGACACCCACGCGCGCGTCGGCATCCTGCCCGGTGGCGGGATGACGGCTCGGCTGCCCCAGGTGGTCGGCGCGGCCATGGCGCGCAGGCTGTCGATGACCGGGGAGATCGTCGATGCCACACGCGCGGAACGCCTCGGACTGGTCACCGAGGTGGTGGCACACGACACGCTGCTGAACCGGGCCCTGGAATTGGCCGGTCAGATCGCCGAGGTGCCTGAGCCGACCATGGCAGGTCTCAAAGAGATCTACACCCGGGGCACCGCGCCACTGATCGCACCTGCGCTCGCCGCCGAGCAACAGATCGCCGGCGCGCAGACCCGCGATTTCGATGGGCTGGGCGACCGCTATCAGGCTGTGGCGCAACGCAACCGGGGACAGATCGGCGGCTAGCCCAGACGAGACGGCTCGATGATCGTCATACCCGGTCCGGTGGGCGCGTCCATGGCGGCCATCGCGACGCCGGCCTCATCGAGCCCCACCAGGCGGGTCACCAATCGTTCGGGATCGAGTGCTCCTGACGCGATCAGGTCGAGCATCGCCGGGTAGTCGACCGCCGGCATTCCGTGCGACCCGAGGATCGCCAGTTCCTGGGCGATCACTCGGTCCATGGGGAACGGGGTCTGCGCCGATTCGCCCAGCAGTAGCCCGACCTGGATATGCCGCCCGCGCCGTCGCAGCGACGACACCGAGGCTGCCGACACCGCCGGGTCCCCGATGGCATCGACCCCGATGTGTGCGCCGCCACCGGTCCGTTGCACGACTTCGGCGGCGGTGTCGGATATATCGGTGGCGTTGATCAGCTCATCGGCTCCGAGACGGCTTGCGGCATCCAGAGCCTGGGCACTGCGATCTACGGCAATGATCCTGGCCCCGAACGCTTTTGCGATCATCACCGCAGACAGGCCTACCCCTCCGCATCCGTGGACCGCGACCCACTGGCCGCGCCGCACCGCGCCATGGGTGACCACGGCCCGGTACGAGGTTGCGAACCGGCACCCCAACGAGGCCGCCGCCACGAACGAGACGGAGGCAGGCAGCCGCACGAGATTGGTCTGTGCCCGCGGCACGGCCACCCGCTCCGCGAACGATCCCGGCAGGGTGAATCCGGGCTGCTGCTGGTCGGGACACACCTGAGCATCGCCGGACCCGCAGAACTCACAGTGCCCACAGCCCAGTACGAAGGGCGCGGTCACGCGCTCCCCTACCTGCCACCCCGATATGCCCGCGCCGACTGCCGGGATGGTCCCGGCGAATTCGTGCCCGGGAATGATCGGCAAGGCCACCGGATCGTGGCCCCGCCACGCGTGCCAGTCGGACCGGCACACGCCCGTGGCCGCCACCTCGACGACAACTCCGTCGTCAGGACACTCGGGGTCGGCCACCTCGGCCACGGTGGGCTGCTCACCCACCTCGGAATAGACCACTGCACGCACGGATTCGATGGTAGGCCGACGCCGGGCCCGCTCAGTGGTGCCGCTTCAGGATGAAGCCGACGGTGCGCTCGCCGAATCCCGGGAGCGCGGGTGTCGACATCTCCACCTGTTTTCGTGCCTGTTCGACGACGGAGGTCTGCGGGTCGAGCACCGACAGATAAACCTCGTGGGCGGCAAGGGAACTCACCGCCAGATCGGTGTAGCCGTCGACCACCTCGCAGTGGGTCGGGTCCGGCCCGTTCTCGAAGAGCCAAGCCGGCGGGTCGGGCAGGCTGTCGTACGCCGCCGCGACGGCGTGGGCGAATTCGATGTGGTCACGCTGATTGGGTGCACCAGGCGCCCAGCTGGGCCCGCTGTAGAGGGTGACGACGACGTCGGGACGCACCGCCACGATGGTTTCGGCGATCTTCGCCCGCAGTTCCGGGGTATCGCGGATGTCGCTGTCCGGAAAATCCCAGAACGACACGTCGTCGACCCCGACGATGGCAGCCGACCGCCGCTGTTCCCCCTCCCGCAGCGGCCCGGCCTGTTCGGGCGGCATACCGGCGATACCGACCTCGCCCCGCGAGGCCAGCGCGTACTTCACGGTCTTGCCCGCATCGGTCCACTTGGCGACGGCCGCGCCGACACCGTATTCGGGGTCATCCGGGTGGGCCACCAACACCAGCGCGGTCTGCCAGTCGGAGGGAAACGGTTGGACGTCCATCACTAGCTCACCCGGGTGTTGTGCGCGGAACGGATCAGCCAGCGTTCGTCGTTGTCTACGAGGACGTAGCTGATGATGCCGCTGCGGTCTTGTGCCGGCTTGCCCGGCTGGACGTGGTCGGGCCAGTTCCAGCGGGTGTGCACCAGGGCGACACCCGGCGCGATCTCATCGATGGCCTCGATCCGCTGAGTGTAGTTGCGCTTCTGCCGGACAACGGTTTCCGGAACATCTCGGTGCCCTTCGACATTGTCGTGACGCGAGGTCCACCACAGTCCGCTGTGCGCGACGAAGTCGGCGTCTTCGGTGAAATACTGCCCCCAACCGTCCATGTCGTGCGCTTTCCACAGGTCGGTCGTCGCCGCCATGACGTCCATGATGTCCTGCTGATCCTTGGCGTTCATGATTCCAGTGTCGGACCTCAACAGTGGTTCATGTCAACGTCTCAGTACCAATCCGGTGGGCGGTGGGCCGCACCGGGATGGTCGGGCGAGAGCAATGGCCCGGCCCCACCGAGCCGTTCGCGCAGCGTCGCCCGCTCTCGGTGGTCGGGCACCCGGCCCCGCCGTCGCAACTCGGGCACCACGTGGTGGGCGAAGTCGACGAAGGTTCCCGGCGTGGTGACATAAGCCAGGTTGAAACCGTCGACGTCGGCCTCCTCCACCCAGCGTTCGAGTTCGTCGGCGACGTCGGTGGGTGAGCCCACCACCACCGGGCCGCGTCCACCCAGACCGACCTCGTGGGCCAATTCTCCGGCGGTCCAGTTCCGGCCTGAGGTGGTGAACGACGCCAGAGCGGAACGATTGGCCTCGGTCTCGACGTATCTCAAGGGTTCGTCAGCTTCCAGCTCGGCCAGATCGACGCCCGTCCAGCCTCCGAACAGCGCCAAAGCCCCTTCCGCACTGACGAACTGACGGTAATCGGCCAGTTTGGCCAACGCCAGTTCACGGGTCTCGGCGACGATCGGGGTCAGCATTGTGAACACCTTTACGGACCGAGGATCTCGTCCGTGTTCAGCCGCGGCCGCACGCAGTGCTCTCACCGGCTTGGCGACGATCTCGGGCGTCGGGCCCGACACGAACACCGCCTCGGCATGAGCCGCGGCAAACCGGACCCCTCGCGGGGAGGCACCCGCCTGAAACAGCATGGGCGTGCGCTGCGGGGACGGTTCACACAGAAACGGCCCCGGGACACTGAAATAGCGGCCTTTGTGTTCGATGTCGTGGACCTTGGCCGGATCGGTGAACACCCCACGGTCGCGGTCCCGGACCACCGCGCCGGGCTCCCACGATGCCTCCCACAGCTTGTAACAGACCTCCAGGTACTCCTCGGCGATCTCGTAGCGCTCGTCGTGCGGGATCTGGGCATCCAGACCCAGATTGCGGGCGGCGCTGTCGAGGTAGGAGGTGACGATGTTCCAGGCGACCCGGCCACCTGTCAGGTGGTCCAGTGTGGAGAGGCGGCGCGCCAATGCGTAGGGCTGCTCGTAGGTCAGCGACACCGTGACACCGAAGCCGAGCGTTTCGGTGACCGCGGCCATTGCCGAGACAGCCAGCGTCGGGTCATTGACGGGTACCTGCGCGGCGTCGGCCACCGCGGCATCCCTGGAACCTCCGTACACGTCGTACACACCGAGCACGTCCGCGAGAAACAATGCGTCGAAACCACCCGCCTCGAGCGTGCGTGCCAGATCGGTCCAGTACCCGAGTTCGCGGTACCGGTGGCCCTGATCTTCCGGGTGACGCCACAACCCGGCGGACTGATGACCGACGCAGGCCATGTCGAATGCGTTGAGATAAATCCTGGTCATCGCGTCTCCCCGATCTCGTCCAAGTGGGTCTCCCGTGCGAAATAGGCTGCCGTGGAGGTGATCACGGTCAGTACCGCGAAATAGCCGACGATCAGCCAGGGGCTGCCCCCTCCCGCCACCAACAGCGCCGCCGCGATCAACGGGGCGAACCCACCGGAGAGCACGGCGCCGATCTGGTATCCCAGCGACGCGCCGCTGTAGCGCAGCCGGGTATCGAACAGTTCTCCGAACCAGGCAGCCTGGGGCCCGTACATGGCATCGTGAGCGACGTTGACTCCGAACACGATCGCCAACACGATCGCAACGTGGGATCCGGTTCCGGCCGCGACGAAGAACAGGGTCAGGGCAATCAGTCCGGCCAGTGCACCGAACAGATACGGTGGACGTCTGCCCACCCGGTCCGACAGCATGGCCCATGCCGGTGTGCTGATCAGGCCGACAGCCGAGGCGATGAGGACCGCCGTCAGGCCGACCTGACTTCCTGCCGACGATGAATCTTGGAGATAGGTCAACGAATACGTGGTCAGCAGGACGAACAGCGCGATCTGCGAGAACCGCAGTGCGGTGGTGATCACCACGTTGCGCGGCTGGGTCCGCAACACCTCGAGTACCGGCAGTCGCACCACGTCCCCACGGTCGCGGACCCGGGTGAACACCTCGGCGTCGGTGAGCTTCAGTCTGATCACCAGACCGACGACGACGAGAACAGCACTGAGCAGGAAGGGGATTCGCCAACCATAGGCGAGGAACGCCTCTCCGCCGGTGACGGTCTTGGTCACATAGAAGACCGCCGTCGACAGCAGCATTCCTGCCGGCGAACCCAATTGGGTGAAACTACCGAACAATCCGCGGTGACCTGGCGGGGCGTGCTCCACCGAGAGCAATGCCGCACCACCCCATTCGGCCCCGACCGCCAGACCTTGCAGCAACCGCAACGTCGCCAGCAGCGCGGGCGCGATGAGCCCGACCTGTGCATAAGTCGGCAACAGTCCGATCGCGAAGGTGCTCAGACCCATCCCTACCAATGCGATCACCAGAACCGTCTTGCGTCCCAAGCGGTCTCCGTAATGACCGGAGACGAGCGCGCCCAACGGCCTGGCGCCGAACCCCGCGGCATATGTCGCGAACGAAGCCAAGGTGCCGGCAGTCGACGAAATGTTCGGGAAGAACAACGGTTTGAACACGAGCGCGGCGGCAGTGGCGTACAGATAGAAGTCGTACCACTCGATCGTGGTTCCGATCGCGCTACCCAACGCGACGGTACGCGCGCTCGGGTTGGTGGCGACCGTTGAACGTGGGTCGGTTAGAGTCACGTCAGCGCAGGCTATGCGGAGCGCGAACCACCCAGAAGACTTGCTCTCACCGTGATGTAAACGGGTTCGGGCATCACTGCTTGACGGTGGCCCCGTGCACCAGGATCGCCGCGGTCTGCGCCACCCATTCGTCGTCGAGTTCGCGTTCGGGCCACAGCAGCATCCGCAGCATGGTCGAACCGCCGATGAGCTCCACCAGGCGGTCCGGGTCGACATCCGGCTGCACCTCGCCGCGGGCGATGCCATCGATGATCCGGGCGCGCACCGTGACGAAGGTGCCGGCGAACCGCTGCATCACCCGGGCGTTCAGGTCGGTGTCGGCGACGACGTCGGCGACCAGTCCGGGCAGCGCCGCACGCATCACCGGGCTGGTGAACACATCGCGAGCGGCAGCGATCATGGCCCGGATATCGGCGGCGATGTCCCCGGC
>Ga0182746_1003264_pt1 | contig 11131 bp, 9 predicted proteins | sample eDN3rd30CBELigOP_FD_128881 | JGI IMG/M metagenome (GOLD analysis project Ga0182746, IMG submission 128881) | Enriched Organic Plus compost microbial communities from Emeryville, California, USA - eDNA 3rd pass 30_C BE-Lig OP (version 2) (version 2) ... | reverse complement strand
GTGGCGTCCGGCCGAACCCGTGACCGACGATCCGATCGTCAACAGCGCTCTGCTCACGTACTTCGCGGGCACCGCGCTGCTCGACACCACGGTGACGATGCGGCGCGCCACTCAGGTCAGCGTCTTTTCTGCATTGATCGACATGGCCATCTGGTTTCACCGCCCTGCCGATCTGACGGATTGGGTGCTGGCCGACCAGGTTTCACCCAGCGGCATCAACGGGCGCGGGCTGGGCAGCGCCACACTGTACAACCGCGCGGGTCAGCTCGTGTGTTCGACAACGCAGGAGATGTACTTCGGCCAGGCCCGCAGGGACTGACTCACCGAGTGGACTTGACCACCTGGGCGAAGTTGAACTGCCAGCGTTCGACGATGTGGAAGCCCATGCTTTCGGGCACCTGGTAGGCCGGGGCGCGGTCCAGCCGGGGTCCGGGCGCCAGTGCGGCACCGCTCTGTCGGCTGGGCACCGATCGGTCGCGCTCGGACACCGTCCACAACACCGTGCACCGACGTACCTGGTCGGCGACGCCCCAGATCCCGAGATGGGCATCCCACAACCGATTTCGTTGCCAGGCACGCTTACCCCGGCCCGGGTCGACGAGGTGGGCGTACGCGGCGGGACGGGCTGCGGTGATGGGGCGGATCGGTCCCGGTTTCCACGACGTGGTGTTGTCGAAGACGATGCAGTCGCCGGGGGAGGAGTGGGCCGCGATCACATCGGCGACCTGACTGAAGTCCATGCCCTCCTTGGCATATGGGCCGCGCTGCACCGTGATGTAGTTCGGTGTCGCGGCAAGAGCGAACACGGCCAATGCCGCGGTGATCCATTCCCGGCTGCGGGCCACGGCGACCACGCAGACAGCGAGCAGCAGCGCCATGGCCGGAGTGGTGAAACACAGGTAGCGCGGATAGTAGAGCGGCTGGGCAACAGCCGAATACACCAGCAGCACCGCGGTCGGGGCAACCACCCACACCGCGGCGATCACGACCAGGCGTCGGATGGCGCTGTCGGTGGGCCGTAGCCGACTGGCCACCACCGGGGCGATCAGCATCGCGGCGGCCACCAGCGCGAAAGCCACGCTGTGGTCGAAATACTGCTCCAGGACCACCTCGGTGACCGTGTGCAGACCCAACGGGGAGATCCAACCGACCTGGAAACTCTGCGACCGGCACCACAGGATGAACGGAACGACGATCAGCACGGCAATTGTGCTGACGACAGCCCATCTGACGCGGGCGCGACGATTGCCCAGCAGCGCGAGGGCCGCGCCGTGTGGAATCACGATCAGCACGACGTAGATGTTCAGCACGGTGGAAACCACCAGCAGCGCACCGTATGCCGCCCACAACGCGCGGTGGTCACGCCGGATCGCGGTGATCAGCAGCACTGTCAGCCACACCGCAGCCAACGTCGACCACGAGTAGGAACGGGCCTCGATCCCGGCCCAGGTGACCCTCGGCAGCATCGCGAAAAGGACTCCCGCACAGACCGATACCGTCCGGCCGCTGAACTGCCGGCCGAGAACCACCACCCCGGCGGCAGCGCCGCCGATGGCCAGACAGCTGGAGAACCGCGACCAGAACTCCGTTGCCGGGAAGACGGCGAACCAGCCGTGCATACCGAGGTAATACAGGCCGTGTACGGCATCGATGTGGCCGATCAGGTCCCAGAGCTGGGGAATCGAACGGGTCGCCGCCGATATGGTGGCGGCTTCGTCGAACCACAGTGAGGGCCGAGCAGCCCCCGCGGCGCAGAGCGCGACGGCAAACACCGCCACCGCCATGGCGTCGAACCGGCCTTCTCGATCGACGCGCCGGCCCGCCCCCTCAGCGCGCTCATTCAGCGATAGATCCACGTCAGCGACCGTGTCACCCCCTCAACCCATGGCAAAGATTAACCTGTGGCCAGCTGACTCGCTTTCTCCGACAGCGCGATTGCCGCCGATCGCTGCCTCTGGGCGGTGGATGAGCTGGGTCACTACGCGCGGTGAATCGTCCTGACGGCAACCCGGATTCGGTCGACGTCGACTACGTCACGGTCGGCACTGATTTTGCGCCCCAGCGCGTTAACATCAGTGCCAATTCGCCGGACGGGACGCCAACGAGGGGTCCAGCCGTCGGCTGTCCGTGTGGGTGTCGTGATTCGCACCCCTGGTCAGCGGGCGACGGGTTACTGTCTCGGGTGGCGTTGCAACTGACAGTGGGAGGGTATTGATGAGCGCGTATCGAACCGTGGTGGTCGGCACGGACGGATCTGATTCGTCGTTGCGTGCAGTCGACCGCGCCGGTCAGATTGCCGCCGGGTCGAATGCCAAGCTGATCGTGGCAACCGCGTACTTCCCCCAGAGCGAAGATCAGCGTGCCGCCGATGTGCTCAAGGACGAGGGCTACAAGATGGCCGGCAACGCGCCCATCTACGCCATCCTCCGCGAGGCGACGGACCGAGCGAAGGCCGCCGGCGCCACCGACATCGAGGAGCGGCCGGTGGTCGGCGCTCCGGTCGACGCCCTCGTCGAGCTGGCCGAGGACGTCAAGGCAGATCTGCTGGTGGTCGGCAACGTCGGCCTGAGCACGATTGCCGGCCGTCTGCTGGGCTCGGTGCCGGCGAACGTGGCACGCCGGTCCAAGACCGACGTGCTCATCGTCCACACCAGCTGAGCCACGCCCGGCTGATCGACTACCAACCGCGCTCGCGCCACTCCCCGAGGTGGGGACGTTCGGCGCCGAGCGTGGTGTCGTCTCCATGGCCGGGGTACACCACGGTCCGGTCGTCGTAGATGTCGAACACCTTCTTGCTCACATCTCCGAGTAGCCGTTCGAAGTCGCCGGGCTGCCAGGTTTTGCCGACTCCGCCGGGGAACAGGCAGTCGCCGGTGAACAGGTGGGTCACGCCGTCGGGTGTTTTCAGGGCCAGGGCGACCGAACCCTCGGTGTGACCCTGCAGGTGGATCACGTCGAATGTGAGGTCGCCGATTTCGATGGTGTCGCCATCGGCCAGGATCCGGTCGGGTGCCACCGGCAGCGGCTCGGCGTCGAGGGAGTGCGCGGCCGTGGGCGCCCCGGTGACCTCTGCCACAGCTTCCAGCGCCTGCCAGTGGTCGAAGTGCTGATGGCTGGTGACGATCAGGGACAGTTCGGGGGCGTGCTGCTTGATCACGTCCAGGAGTACCTCGGCGTCGTTGGCGGCGTCGATGAGCAGGGTTTTTCCGGTGGAATTGCAGGTCACCAGGTAGGCGTTGTTATCCATCGGGCCCACCGACACCTTGATGATCGAGGCGTTCGGCAGGGTGCGCCTGGCGGCGGTCCCCGGCTCCTGGTGACCGGTGTAGGTGTCGTTCACCGCGATGTGAGGGCTGGTCATAGCGTCACGGTATCCGGCTTGTCGGTGGGCGCACATAGCATGGGCGTGAAGTCTGTCGTGGGAAAGGAAACGCGTGGCTGACCGCCTGATCGTGAAGGGTGCGCGCGAGCACAATCTGCGGGGAGTCGACCTCGACCTGCCGCGTGATGCGCTCATCGTGTTCACCGGCCTGTCCGGGTCGGGCAAGTCCTCGCTCGCCTTTGACACCATCTTCGCCGAGGGACAACGCCGCTATGTCGAGTCGCTGTCGGCCTACGCCCGGCAGTTCCTCGGCCAGATGGACAAGCCGGACGTCGATTTCATCGAGGGCCTTTCGCCCGCGGTGTCCATCGACCAGAAGTCCACCAACCGCAACCCGCGCTCGACGGTGGGCACCATCACCGAGGTCTACGACTACCTGCGTCTGCTGTACGCCCGCGCCGGCACGCCGCACTGTCCGGTATGTGGTGAACGCATCGCCCGCCAGACTCCACAGCAGATCGTGGATCAGGTCCTGGCCATGGACGAGGGCCTACGGTTCCAGGTGCTGGCTCCGGTGGTCCGTACCCGCAAGGGCGAGTTCGTCGACCTGTTCGAGAAGCTCAACACCCAGGGCTACAGCCGCGTGCGGGTGGACGGGGTGGTGCACTCCCTGACCGATCCGCCCAAGCTCAAGAAGCAGGAAAAGCACGACATCGAGGTGGTCGTCGACCGGCTGACGGTCAAGGCCAGTTCCAAACAGCGGCTCACGGACTCCGTGGAGACAGCACTGAACCTGGCCGACGGCATCGTGGTGCTGGAGTTCGTCGACCGCGAGGATGACCATCCACATCGCGAGCAGCGTTTCTCCGAGAAGCTGGCTTGCCCCAACGGCCATCCGCTGGCCGTCGATGATCTTGAACCCCGGTCGTTCTCGTTCAACTCGCCCTATGGCGCCTGTCCGGAGTGCACCGGCCTGGGCATCCGCAAGGAGGTCGACCCGGAGCTGGTCGTGCCCGACCCGGAGCTCACCCTGGCCGGCGGTGCCATCGCGCCGTGGGCCGTGGGTCAGAGCGCCGAGTACTTCACCCGGATGCTGTCCGGGCTGGGCGATCAGCTCGGGTTCGACATCGACACCCCGTGGAAGAAGCTGCCGGCCAAGGCGCGCAAGGCGATTCTGGAAGGCTCGGATCACCAGGTCCACGTCCGCTACAAGAACCGTTACGGCCGCACCCGGTCGTACTACGCCGATTTCGAGGGCGTGATGGCGTTCCTGCAACGCCGGATGGAGCAGACCGACTCGGAGCAGATGAAGGAACGCTACGAGGGCTTCATGCGCGACATCCCGTGCCCGGAGTGCAAGGGCACGCGGCTCAAGCCGGAGATCCTCGCGGTGACGATGGCCGCGGGGGAGTTCGGGGCCAAATCCATCGCGCAGGTGGCGGAACTGTCCATCGCGGACTGCGCCGACTTCTTGAACGCCCTCACCCTGGGGCCGCGTGAGCAGGCCATCGCCGGTCAGGTGCTCAAGGAGATCCAGTCGCGGCTCGGGTTCCTGCTCGACGTCGGTCTGGACTACCTGTCTCTGTCGCGGGCGGCGGCCACGTTGTCCGGCGGCGAGGCGCAGCGCATCCGGCTGGCCACGCAGATCGGTTCCGGACTGGTCGGCGTGCTCTACGTGCTCGACGAGCCGTCCATCGGTCTGCACCAGCGTGACAACCGCAGGCTGATCGACACCCTGGTGCGGCTGCGCGACCTGGGTAACACCCTGATCGTCGTCGAACACGACCTCGACACCATCGCTCACGCCGACTGGGTGGTCGACATCGGGCCGGCTGCCGGTGAGCACGGCGGCCGGATCGTGCACAGTGGTACCTACCAGGATCTGCTGACCAACCCCGAATCCGTCACCGGCGCTTACCTTTCCGGCAAGGAGAGCATCGAGGTGCCGGGGATCCGGCGGCCCACCGACAAGCGTCGGCAGGTCACGGTCGTCGGCGCGCGGGAGAACAACCTCAAGGAGATCGACGTCGCGTTCCCGCTGGGCGTGCTGACGTCGGTCACCGGGGTGTCCGGCTCGGGCAAGTCGACGCTGGTCAACGACATCCTGGCCTCGGTGATGGCCAACAAGCTCAACGGTGCCCGGCAGGTGCCCGGCAGGCATACCCGCGTCAACGGGCTCGACCAACTGGACAAGCTGGTGCGCGTCGACCAGTCGCCGATCGGCCGCACGCCGCGGTCAAACCCGGCTACCTATACCGGGGTGTTCGACAAGATCCGGTCTCTGTTCGCTGCCACCACCGAGGCCAAGGTCCGCGGCTATCAGCCGGGCCGGTTCTCCTTCAACGTCAAGGGCGGCCGGTGTGAGGCCTGCTCGGGTGACGGCACCATCAAGATCGAGATGAACTTCCTGCCCGACGTCTATGTGCCGTGCGAGGTGTGCCAGGGCGCCCGGTACAACCGGGAAACCCTTGAGGTGCACTACAAGGGCAAGACCATCGCCGAGGTGCTGGATCTGCCGATCGAGGAGGCCGCCGAGTTCTTCGAGCCGATCAGCTCGATCCACCGCTACCTCAAGACCCTGGTCGACGTCGGCCTGGGCTACGTGCGGTTGGGTCAGCCGGCGCCGACGCTGTCCGGCGGCGAGGCGCAACGCGTCAAGCTCGCCGCCGAACTGCAGAAGCGGTCGACGGGGCGCACGGTGTACATCCTCGACGAGCCGACCACCGGTCTGCACTTCGAGGACATTCGCAAGCTGCTCAAGGTGATCAACGGCCTTGTCGACAAAGGCAATACGGTGATCGTCATCGAGCACAACCTCGACGTGATCAAGACCTCGGACTGGATCATCGACATGGGCCCCGAGGGCGGAGCCGGGGGCGGCACCGTGGTGGCGCAGGGCACCCCGGAGGATGTCGCGGCCAATCCGGACAGCTACACGGGCCAGTTCCTGGCCGAGCTGGTCGATGTGCCTGCACCGAAACCCAAGCGGCGCAAGGTCAGTGCCTGACCGTCAGTGCACGGTGTGGTGGCTCTGGAATGCGAACCAGTGCGGGCCGAGCCGTTGCGCCCAGTCGATGACGTAGTCACCCGATGACTTGTGTTCGGTCTGGGGTGCGCTGCCATCGGCGCTGTAGGCAAAGCCGTTCCACCCGTTTTGGTCGTCCCGGTAGGTGAAGTCGACGAAGTTGTCGGCGCGACGCGCGATGTACTCGACGGGGTAGCCGGCGATGTTGCCGGGACGGGAGCCGAAGTCCGCGTCCCGGTCGAACGCCTGCAGAGCGCGTTCGAACGACGGTTGTGCTGTGTACCAACGGATCTGGATCGGCACCCCGGCGTGGATCACCAGAAAGGCGACCAGCGTCAGGGCGGGTGGCACCGCCGCGGCGATCCACCGCAGTGGGCCGGGACCGGAGCCGCTCAGCAGGCGGATCACCGCCACCAGCCAGCCGAACGCCAGAGCGAAGAGCAGCAGCGCCGAGATGTCGAAGATCATCAAGGGTTCACCGGGCGCGGACGCGCCGACCATCATGCCCAGCAATGCGCATCCGACGAGGATCGGCAGGCCCCAACCGGCGAAGCGCTTCATGCGCGCTTCGACAGCGGTGAGGGGAAGCGGGGATTGGCACGGGCCCCGGCCAGCCATTCGGTCAGCGCGTCCGCGCGGTGTTGCAAGGCGCGGGTTCCGTCGCGGCCGACGTCCTCCAGCAGGTGCAACTGTACGCGCCCCTGGGCATCCTGACCCCAGCCACCCACGATCCGGCCGTTCCACCATGCCGTCGGCCCGCCATTGCCGTTGGTGTCGAACACTTCTGGTCGATGCGCGCCGAGATACCAGTCGCGGTCGAACCAGCCCATGGTGGTGACGTCCAGACCCGGCAGCAGGGCCGCCCACGGCTCGGTGTCGGGCTCGACGTCGAGGTCGTCGGGCAGGACATATCCGGGGGTCCCGTCCAGGTCCACCTCGACGGCGCCGATATCCCGCAGGGCGTGACGTGCCCAGGTCACGGTGTTGCCGAACCACCATTTGATGTCGGTGACGGTAGCCGGGCCGAACGTACGCAACCAGGTCCGTACCAACTCGGTCCGGGCCTGGTCGGGTTCGGCCGTCGGCACAGGTGCTCCCAGCCAGTCCGACGTGACCGTCCAGCACGGCCGGGAGTTGGTCCAGCCGCTGTCGTTGGGGCCGCGGACGATCTCGCCACGCACACCGAGCACCGTCAAAACCCTTGGAGAAAGTGGTGTTTCGCCGCCCCAACGCTTGCCGGGGGCCGGGTTGTAGCTGCCGGCCAGTTCGGGTAGCGCGGTGCGCAGCTGTGCCGCGCCGGTGGGGCCGTGCTCGCGCAGATGCGTCAGGACCGCTTCACACGCGGTGGCGACCCACTGGGCGCCGTCGGTGGCCACCCCGGCCTTCTCGACATCGCCGACGAGCTTGCGGTGTTCGTTGCCGGCCACCCGGTCGCTGGCCCCGGCCTGCACAAAAGGCAGGTCCTCGGCGCGCACGATCCACAGCGTGCGGCGCATCGCGAGGTGTTTGACGACCGTCCGGCGCTCATACAGCTCCCGGTCCAGACTGTCGGTGGTGAAACCGGGCAGCCGCGCCCACAGCGACAGATAGGGCGTCGAGGGGTCGGTGGCGTGCAGGCCGACGAAGTCAGCGACGGTGGAGGTTACGGAAGCCGCAGGACTGCTCAGGAAGTGACGCCGGGCCAGCCGAGCGCGGCGCTCGGCGCTGGTGAACGAGCGCATGGATCAGGCGTCGTCCTTGTGCATGGACTCACGGATCTGCTGCAGGCGTTCGGCTGCCGCCTGCTGGCGCTTCTCGTACTGCTCCTCGATGGAACGACCCTCAGGGGTCTCGGCTGCCAGCTCAGACGCTCCGAGCGCGGTGCCGTAGCGCGTTTCGATCTTCTCCCGGACCGCGTCGAACGTCGGCACCCCGGCAGCGGTGTAACCGGTGTCGGCCGGGTCCGAGACGGGCCCCGGGACAGGCTCGGGCACTCGGCCCGCCGCCGGTGGTGCGGGCACCACCTCGCCCTCCACCACGTCGGGAGCCTCGGTGGTCCCAGCTTCTTCGGGCTGATCCGGCTGTGCAGGGTCCTTCGTCACGAAACCCACGTTACCTGCGGGAACCGACATTTCTTGGGATCGGTAGCACTTTGCGCCGCCAAGACTTGGCCACACGACGGAGCCATCGGGGCAACGCAAAACGAAGGGGAAGACCCAATGACCATCAATCGAGTGATCGCAGCTGCGATGGGACTGCTGGCGACCGGCGCGGTGCTGGTGGGCTGCTCGAACGACAAGCCCGCCGACAAGCAGGCGGACAAGCCGGCGGCGTCGACCGGCGACTCGAAGGTCAGCACCGGGGGCAACACCGAGGTCAAGGTCGGTGGCGCGGACCTGGCCGGTCTCGACCTCAACTCGGTCACATGTGTCAAGCAGGGCGGCAAGATCAATGTGGCCAGCGCCGCCATCGGGGGCCAGCAGGGCCTCGGGGTGGTGATGACCGACGAGGCCACCCCGAAGGTCGAGTCGCTCGGCCTGGTCTACGACGGCAGCGCGTTGGCGGTCAGCGAATCCATGGGCGTGAAGGTCGGTTCCGCCGAGGTCAAGGTCGACGGCAACACCTACACCATCACCGGTGAAGCGTCGGGCGCCGACATGAAGAACCCGATGGCCGGGATGATCAACAAGCCGTTCACCATCACGGTGTCCTGCAGCTGATCTCCCGACATTGCGGGCGTGCCCGGCGGACCTCCCGCCGGGCACGCCCGCCCCTTCTATATGGTGCAGAGGTGACCATCGTCGGCGATCTCGACCGCGCGCGTCACCTGGCGCTGGCCGCAGACGAAGAGACCGCCCACCATCTTCTGATGTCGCTGCTGCCGCGTATCGAGCAAGCCGACCGCGACGACTATGCGTTGGAGGTGTTCGCCCAGCTCGGCGAGATCTTCCTGGTGCGCACCGCGTATGACGGTGTGGTGGAGAGCATTTCCCGGATCCGCGATTGCCTGGCGATCTACCGTTCGATCCGCTCGGGGCAGCGGCCCGATCTGGCTGCGCAGACCACCATGTCCGATGCCGAGATCGACCACATGATCTGTCGCTACACCCGCCGCGTGGAGTTCCTGGCGTCCGGATTGGCTGCCGCGCGTGGCGAGCACGCCGCCGCCGCTGCGCATCTGCAGAGCCTGCTGGAAACCACCGGGGACTTCGACGATTTGCGCTCCGAGCATCGGAACCTGATCTGCCGCACCAGGATCTTGATTGCCGGCGGTCTCTGCGACGACGATCTCTACGCCGCAGCGGAGCCGGTGTGGGGCGAGGTGCTCGACGTCCTCGAGGAGCGGACCGATGACGCCGAGACCGATCACCTGTTCGTCACCGGTGCGCTCGGGTACAGCCGGTTCTGCATCGAGTCCGGACGTCTCGACGAGGCCGAGCCCTGGCTGCGTCGGGCCGGGGCCCGGGCGCAGGCCCGGGACTGGAAGCTGGCTACCGCCCGGGCCCGACTCGAGCGCGGTGCGGCGGCCTGGGCGGCCGGTCAGTACGCCGACACACAGGACCTGGTAACCGAGGCCTATCCGGTGATCGCCGAGCATGCCCGCGCCCATGACGTATCCCGCAGCTGGCTGTACTTCGGCCTGATCCGGGTGGGCCTGGGCAAGTTGCGGGAGGCCGACGAATGCTGGGAGCACGCCGAGCGGCATTGGCGGGAGATCGAGCGGCCTTTGCACATCCACCGAATTCTGTTGCAACGGAGCTGGATAGCTCTGTTCCGTGGCGCCTTCGACGAGGCGATCGCGATGGTGGAAGAGGCCAGGAGTCTGCTCGACTCCTCGCCGCGGCACAGTTGGTTGCAGTACGCGCGTCTGGATGCGCACCTGGGCAACATCTGGCGGGCCGACGCGCTGGCGGAGATGGGCTTCGACGGGTTGGGAAAGCCGGGGCAGAGTTGGGAACAGGTCGAAGCTCGACACGCGGCGGGGTCCGGCACGTTCAACTGTCGTCCGGGTAGCCGCAGATACCGCCGTGGAATGGTAAAGCTCAATCGGGCCGCCGACCTGAAAGTACCCGCCGCGCTGGCAGTCGATTCGGTGCGTTACACGATCACTGATGCCGGGGCCAGAGCCCGTTGGGCCAGCGGAGTGTCGGCTCCGTTGATGGCGGGAGCATTCGCGGTGGCCTGGGAATCCGACAATACCGAGCTGACCTGTGAGCTGATCGAATACCACAGTGCACGAGGGACTTTCAGCGCCGACCGGACAGCGGAGGCGGGGGCGGCCGCCGAATGGGCCGAAACCGCCACGGCAGTCGTACCGGTCGAAGCCGAACTCGCACCGCAACTCGCCGTGGCGGCTGCCGCAGCGCCGGTGAAAGGCGGAGATGCCCTGACCCGGCTCGGCCCGCTGCCGCCGCTGCGGATCGACCCGAGCTCAGGTCCGATCTTGAGCCACTACCGGGAGCTGGCGTTGCAACGGTACGGCCGGGACGTCACGGCATCCGGTGCGGAATGGGCGACGTGGCCATGACCCAGACCCTGGTGCTGCGGTGCGCCGACGTCGGCATCGCGACCTATGTCAGCCTGCGCGTGGTGGGGGAGCCGGCGCGTTCGGTCACCTGGGTGGTCGAAGAACCGCACATGCAGGCAGTCGAGGCTGCCCTCAACCCCGCGCTGCCGGATCCGATCGGTACCGAGACATCCGCCGAGGCGATCGAACGGGCCGTCACCACAGGTGCGTTCGGCACCGTGGAAACCGAATTCGACCTGGCCCGATTGTTGGGGTCACAACTGATCGGGATCGACGG
>Ga0182746_1003256_pt1 | contig 11159 bp, 8 predicted proteins | sample eDN3rd30CBELigOP_FD_128881 | JGI IMG/M metagenome (GOLD analysis project Ga0182746, IMG submission 128881) | Enriched Organic Plus compost microbial communities from Emeryville, California, USA - eDNA 3rd pass 30_C BE-Lig OP (version 2) (version 2) ... | reverse complement strand
TCGACGCCGCCCTGGCCGCCGCCAAGCTGGTGATCGTCGCCGACCACCAGAGCACCGCGACCAGCGCCAAGGCGCACATCGTCCTGCCGGCCGCCAGCTTCGCCGAAGGCGACGGCACCCTGGTCAGCCAGGAAGGCCGCGCCCAGCGCTTCTTCCAGGTCTTCGACCCGACCTACTACAACGCCGATAACCTGGTCCGCGAAGGCTGGCGCTGGCTGCACGCCCTGCACAGCACCCTCGAGGGCAAGCGCGTCGACTGGACGCAGCTGGACCACGTGATCGACGCCGTGGTCGCCGCCAAGCCGCAACTGGCCGGCATCCGCGACGCCGCGCCGAACGCCGCGTTCCGCATCAAGGGCCTGAAGCTGGCGCGCGAACCGCACCGCTACTCCGGCCGCACCGCCATGCGCGCCAACATCAACGTCAGCGAGCCCCGCGCCCCGCAGGACATCGACAGCGCCTTCGCCTTCTCCATGGAAGGCTATTCCGGCAGCACCGAGCCGCGTCAGCAGATTCCCTTCGCCTGGTCCCCGGGCTGGAACTCGCCGCAGGCCTGGAACAAGTTCCAGGACGAGGTCGGCGGCCACCTGCGCGCCGGCGACCCGGGCGTGCGCCTGATCGAGGCCAAGGGCGAGGCCCTGTGGTTCAGCGACGTACCGGCGCCGTTCCACACCCCGGCCAGCCAGTTCAAGGTGGTGCCCTTCTACCACCTGTTCGGCAGCGAGGAGAACAGCGCCCGCGCCAAGCCGGTGCAGGAGCGCATCCCGGAAACCTACGTGGCCCTGGGCCGCGAGGAAGCCGAGCGCCTGGGCCTGGCCGAAGGCAAGCTGCTGCGCCTGAGCGTCAAGGGCCACGAGCTGCGCCTGCCGCTGCGCATCAGCGAAGAGCTGGGCGCGGGCCTGGTCGCCCTGCCGGCCGGCCTGGCCGGCATCCCCGCCGGTGTCTTCGGCGGTGTCGCTGAAGGTCTGCAGGAGGCTGCCCAATGAGTTTGATGAGCATGAGCTGGCTGACACCCGCCATCGTCGACATCATCGTCGAGGTCATCAAGGCCATCGTCATCCTGCTCGCCGTGGTCGTCTGCGGCGCGCTGCTGAGCTGGGTCGAGCGGCGCCTGCTGGGCCTCTGGCAGGACCGCTACGGTCCCAACCGGGTCGGCCCGTTCGGCGCCTTCCAGCTCGGCGCGGACATGATCAAGATGTTCTTCAAGGAAGACTGGACGCCGCCGTTCGCCGACAAGATGATCTTCACCCTCGCCCCGGTCATCGCCATGGGCGCGCTGCTGATCGCCTTCGTCATCATCCCGATCAGCCCCAGCTGGGGCGTGGCGGACCTGAACATCGGCATCCTGTTCTTCTTCGCCATGGCCGGCCTGACCGTGTACGCGGTGCTCTTCGCCGGCTGGTCGAGCAACAACAAGTTCGCCCTGCTCGGCAGCCTGCGCGCCTCGGCCCAGACCATCTCCTACGAGGTGTTCCTGGCCCTGTCGCTGATGGGCATCGTGGCCCAGGTCGGCTCGTTCAACATGCGCGACATCGTCGACTACCAGGCCCAGCACCTGTGGTTCATCATTCCGCAGTTCTTCGGCTTCTGCACCTTCATCATCGCCGGCGTCGCCGTGACCCACCGTCACCCGTTCGACCAGCCGGAAGCGGAGCAGGAACTGGCCGACGGCTACCACATCGAGTACGCCGGGATGAAATGGGGCATGTTCTTCGTCGGCGAATACATCGGCATCGTGCTGATCTCGGCGCTGCTGGTGACGCTGTTCTTCGGTGGCTGGCACGGCCCGTTCGGCCTGCTGCCGCAGATCCCGTTCATCTGGTTCGCCCTGAAGACCAGCTTCTTCATCATGCTGTTCATCCTGATCCGCGCCTCGCTGCCGCGTCCGCGCTATGACCAGGTGATGGCCTTCAGCTGGAAGTTCTGCCTTCCGCTGACCCTGATCAACCTGCTGGTGACCGGCGCCTGTGTGCTGGCCGCGGCCCAGTAAGGAGAACCACCATGATCAAAGAAATCCTGCACATCGTGCATGGCACCTACACCCAGCTGCGCAGCCTGGTGATGATCTTCGGCCATGCCTTCCGCAAGCGCGACACCCTGCAGTACCCGGAAGAGCAGGTGTACCTGCCGCCGCGCTACCGCGGCCGCATCGTCCTCACCCGCGACCCCGACGGCGAGGAGCGCTGCGTAGCCTGCAACCTGTGCGCCGTGGCCTGCCCGGTCGGCTGCATCTCGCTGCAGAAGGCCGAGACCGACGACGGCCGCTGGTACCCCGAGTTCTTCCGCATCAACTTCTCCCGCTGCATCTTCTGCGGCCTGTGCGAGGAAGCCTGCCCGACCACCGCGATCCAGCTGACCCCGGATTTCGAGATGGGCGAGTTCAAGCGCCAGGACCTGGTGTACGAGAAGGAAGACCTGCTGATCTCCGGCCCCGGCAAGAACCCGGACTACAACTTCTACCGCGTCGCCGGCATGGCCATCGCCGGCAAGCCCAAGGGCAGCGCGCAGAACGAGGCCGAACCGATCAACGTCAAGAGCCTGCTGCCGTAAGGAGACGTCGCGTGGAATTCGCTTTCTACTTCGCCGCCGGCGTCGCCGTGCTGGCAACCCTGCGGGTCATCACCAACAGCAACCCGGTGCATGCCCTGCTCTATCTCATCGTTTCGCTGCTCGCCGTGTCGATGACCTTCTTCAGCCTCGGCGCCCCGTTCGCCGGCGCCCTGGAGATCATCGTCTACGCCGGCGCGATCATGGTGCTGTTCGTCTTCGTGGTGATGATGCTCAACCTGGGCCCGGCGATCGCCGAGCAGGAGCGCAAGTGGCTCAAGCCCGGGGTCTGGATCGGCCCGGGCGTGCTCTCCGCCGTCCTGCTCGTCGAGCTGCTGCTGGTGCTGTCGCGCAACCCCAGCGGCGCCGGCATCGGCCACACCATCGTGGACGCCAAGGCCGTGGGCATCGCCCTGTTCGGCCCCTACCTGCTGGTCGTCGAACTGGCCTCGATGCTGCTGCTGGCGGCACTGGTCGCCGCCTACCACCTCGGCCGCCACGACGCGAAGGAATAACACCATGAATGCAATCCCCCTGGAACACGGGCTGGCACTCTCCGGCGTGCTGTTCTGCCTCGGGCTGGCCGGCCTGATGGTCCGGCGCAACATCCTGTTCGTACTCATGAGCCTGGAAGTGATGATGAACGCCGCCGCGCTGGCCTTCGTGGTCGCCGGCAGCCGCTGGGCGCAGCCCGACGGCCAGGTGATGTTCATCCTGGTGCTCAGCCTGGCCGCGGCCGAGGCGAGCATCGGTCTGGCGATCCTGCTGCAACTGTATCGCCGCTTCCATACCCTCGATGTCGACGCTGCCAGCGAGATGCGCGGATGAACCTGCTGCCCCTCACCTTCCTGTTCCCCCTGGTCGGCTTCCTGCTGCTGTCTTTCTCCCGCGGCAAGTGGTCGGAAAATCTCTCCGCGCTGGTCGGCGTCGGCTCGGTCGGCCTGGCCGCGCTGTCCGCCTTCTGGGCGATCTGGAGCTTCCACAGCGCCCCGCCGGAAGGCGGCGCCTACACCCTGGTGCTGTGGCAGTGGATGAACGTCGACGGCTTCGCGCCGAACTTCGCCCTGTACCTGGACGGCCTGTCGGTCACCATGCTCGGCGTGGTCACCGGCGTCGGCTTCCTGATCCACCTGTTCGCCAGCTGGTACATGCGCGGTGAAGCCGGCTACTCGCGCTTCTTCGCCTACACCAACCTGTTCATCGCCAGCATGCTGTTCCTGGTGCTGGGCGACAACCTGCTGTTCCTGTACTTCGGCTGGGAAGGCGTGGGCCTGTGCTCCTACCTGCTGATCGGCTTCTACTACAGCCACGTACCGAACGGCAACGCGGCGCTCAAGGCCTTCATCGTCACCCGCGTGGGCGACGTGTTCATGGCCTTCGGCCTGTTCATCCTGTTCCAGCAGCTGGGCACCCTGAACATCCAGGAACTGCTGGTGCTGGCCCCGCAGCACTTCGCCCAGGGCGATATGTGGGTGAGCCTGGCGGCCCTGGCGCTGCTCGGCGGCGCGGTCGGCAAGTCGGCCCAGCTGCCGCTGCAGACCTGGCTGGCGGATGCGATGGCCGGCCCGACCCCGGTTTCGGCGCTGATCCACGCGGCGACCATGGTCACCGCGGGCGTCTACCTGATCGCCCGCTGCCACGGCATCTTCACCCTGGCGCCGAACGTGCTGGAACTGGTCGGCGTGGTCGGCGCGGTCACCCTGGTCCTGGCCGGCTTCGCCGCCCTGGTGCAGACCGACATCAAGCGCATCCTCGCCTACTCGACCATGAGCCAGATCGGCTACATGTTCCTGGCCCTGGGCGTCGGCGCCTGGGACGCGGCGATCTTCCACCTGATGACCCACGCCTTCTTCAAGGCCCTGCTGTTCCTCGCCTCCGGTGCGGTGATCGTCGCCTGCCACCACGAGCAGAACATCTTCAAGATGGGCGGCCTGTGGAAGAAGCTGCCGCTGGCCTACGCCAGCTTCATCGTCGGTGGTTCGGCCCTGGCCGCCCTGCCGCTGGTCACCGCCGGCTTCTACTCCAAGGACGAGATCCTCTGGGAAGCCTTCGCCAGCGGTCACCAGAACCTGCTGATCGCTGGCCTGGCGGGTGCCTTCCTGACCTCGATCTACACCTTCCGCCTGATCTTCATCGCCTTCCACGGCGAGCAGAAGACCGAGGCCCACGCCGGCCATGGCATCAGCCACTGGCTGCCGCTGTCGGTGCTGATCGTGCTGTCGACCTTCATCGGCGCGCTGATCACCCCGCCGCTGCACGGCGTGCTGCCGGAAAGCGTCGGCCATGCCGGCGGCGAAGCCCAGCACAGCCTGGAAATCGCCTCGGGCGCCATCGCCCTGGCCGGTATCCTGCTGGCCGGCCTGCTGTTCCTCGGCAAGCGCCGCTTCGTCAGCGCCCTGGCCAAGAGCGCGCCGGGCCGCTTCTTCGGCACCTGGTGGTACCACGCCTGGGGCTTCGACTGGCTGTACGACAAGCTGTTCGTGAAACCCTACCTGCTGCTCTGCCGCCTGCTCGGCCGCGACCCCATCGACCAGACCCTGGTCCTGGTGCCGCTGTCCGCCCGCGGTGGGCACACCCTTCTGAGCCTGACCGAGAACGGCCGCCTGCGCTGGTACGCCGCTTCCCTGGTCGGCGGCGCGGTGCTGCTGCTCGCGCTGCTACTGGCCTAACGCATTCACGAAAGAGATCGAGCCCGTCATGATTCTGCCCTGGCTAATCCTGATCCCCTTCATCGGCGGCTTCCTCTGCTGGATCGCCGAGTACACCAGCAAGACCCTGCCCCGCTGGGTCGCGCTGGGTTCCATGACCCTGACCCTGGCCCTGAGCCTGTGGCTGTGGCACACCGGCAACTTCCACCTGGCGCCCGCGCCGGGTGGCGAGCCGCAGTGGACCGCCGAATTCAAGCTGCAATGGATCGAGCGTTTCGGCATCAGCGTGCACCTGGCCATCGACGGCCTGTCGCTGCTGATGGTCGCCCTCACCGGCCTGCTCGGCGTGCTGTCCGTGCTCTGCTCGTGGAACGAGATCCAGCGCCGCATCGGCTTCTTCCACCTGAACCTGCTGTGGATCCTCGGCGGCGTGATCGGCGTGTTCCTCGCCGTCGACCTGTTCCTGTTCTTCTTCTTCTGGGAAATGATGCTGGTGCCGATGTACTTCCTCATCGCGCTCTGGGGCCATAGCTCGGACGACGGCAAGAAGACGCGCATCTACGCCGCCACCAAGTTCTTCATCTTCACCCAGGCCAGCGGCCTGGTGATGCTGGTGGCGATCCTCGGCCTGGTGTTCGTGCACTACAACAGCACCGGCGTGCTGACCTTCAACTACGCCGACCTGCTGAAGACGCAGATGAGCGAGCACGTCGAGTGGCTGCTGATGCTCGGCTTCTTCGTCGCCTTCGCGGTGAAGATGCCGGTGGTGCCGGTGCACTCCTGGCTGCCGGACGCCCACGCCCAGGCGCCGACCGCCGGTTCCGTGGACCTGGCCGGCATCCTGCTGAAGACCGCCGCCTACGGCCTGATCCGCTTCGCCCTGCCGCTGTTCCCCAACGCCTCGGCGGAGTTCGCGCCCATCGCCATGACCCTGGGCCTGATCGGCATCTTCTACGGCGCCCTGCTGTCCTTCGCGCAGACCGACATCAAGCGCCTGGTGGCCTTCTCCAGCGTGTCGCACATGGGCTTCGTGATGATCGGCATCTACTCCGGCAGCCCGCAGGCGCTGCAGGGCGTGGTGATCCAGATGATCGCCCACGGCCTGTCCGCCGCCGCGCTGTTCATCCTCTGCGGCCAGCTCTACGAGCGCCTGCACACCCGTGACATGCGCAAGATGGGCGGCCTGTGGTCGCGCATCCCGTACCTGCCGGCCGTGGCCCTGTTCTTCGCGACCGCGTCCCTGGGCCTGCCGGGCACCGGCAACTTCGTCGGCGAGTTCCTGATCCTGCTGGGCGCCTTCAAGACCGTGCCGGTGGTCATCGTCATCGCCACCTTCGGCCTGGTGTTCGCCTCGATCTACTCGCTGATCATGATCCACCGCGCCTACTTCGGCCCGGCGAAGGCGGACACGCCGATCGCCGGCCTGAACGCCCGCGAGCTGAGCATGGTCCTGGGCCTGGCGGTCCTGCTGATCATCCTCGGCATCTACCCGCAGCCGGTTCTCGATACCTCCGCCGCCACCATGCACGGTGTCCAGCAGTGGTTCGATTCCGCCCTTTCCACCCTTGCCGCACGGTAGTCGCGAAATGACCTTCACGATCCAACACTTCATCGCGCTCCTGCCGCTGCTCATCACCAGCGCCACTCTGGTGGTGGTGATGCTGGCGGTCGCCTGGAAACGCAACCACCGGCTGATCGCCACCCTCTCGATGATCGGCCTCAACCTGGCGCTGCTGTCGATCCTCTGGGCGATCAAGGCGACCCCCATCGCCGTCACCCCGCTGCTGCTGATCGACAACTTCGCGCTGTTCTACTCGGCGCTGATCCTGATCGCCGCCCTCGCCTGCTCGACCCTCGCCCATGCCTACATGGAGAGCTACCCGGGCAACCGCGAGGAGCTCTACCTGCTCCTGCTGCTGGCCACCGCCGGCGGCCTGGTGCTGGTGGCAGCGCAGAACCTGGCCGGCCTGTTCATCGGCCTGGAACTGCTCTCGGTGCCGGTCTACGGCATGGTGGCCTACGCCTTCTTCAACAAGCGCAGCCTGGAAGCCGGCATCAAGTACACCGTGCTGTCCGCCGCGGGCTCGGCCTTCCTGCTGTTCGGCATGGCCATGCTCTACGCCGAAGCCGGCACCCTGGACTTCGCCGGCCTGGGCAGCGCCCTGGCCGAAGGCACCGTGCACAGCCCGCTGCTGACCATCGGCGTGGGCATGATGCTGGTGGGCCTGGGCTTCAAGCTGTCGCTGGCGCCCTTCCACCTGTGGACCCCGGACGTCTACGAAGGCGCCCCGGCACCGGTGGCGGCGTTCCTCGCCACCGCCGCCAAGGTCGCCGTGTTCGCCGTGCTGCTGCGCCTGTTCCAGATCGCCCCGGCGGCCCTGCACAGCGGCGTGCTGCACGTCGCCCTGGCGGTCATCGCGGTCATCTCGATCCTGGTCGGCAACCTGCTGGCGCTGACCCAGAGCAACCTCAAGCGCCTGCTCGGCTACTCCTCCATCGCCCACCTGGGCTACCTGCTGATCGCCGTGGTGGCCAGCAACGGCCTGGCCGTGGAGACCGTCGGCGTCTACCTGACCACCTACGTGGTCACCACCCTGGGCGCCTTCGGCGTGGTCACCCTGATGTCCACCCCCTACGGCGGCCGCGACGCCGACGCGCTGTTCGAGTACCGCGGCCTGTTCTGGCGCCGTCCGGTGCTGACCGCGGTGATGACCGTGATGATGCTGTCCCTGGCCGGCATCCCGCTGACCGCCGGCTTCATCGGCAAGTTCTACGTCATCGCCAGCGGCGTCGAGTCGCACCTGTGGTGGCTGGTCGGCGCCCTGGTGCTGGGCAGCGCCATCGGCCTGTACTACTACCTGCGCGTCATGGTCACCCTGTTCCTGGTCGAGCCGAACATGAAGCGCCACGACGCGCCCCTGGACTGGGCCCAGCGCGCCGGCGGCATCATGCTGGTGGCCATCGCCCTGCTGGCCTTCTTCCTCGGCGTCTACCCGCAGCCGCTGCTGGACATCCTCCAGCACTCCGGCCTGGCGGTAGCCGTCGCCGGCTGATCGCAGGCAACAAAGAAAAACCCCGCCTCGGCGGGGTTTTTTATTGCCTGCGAAACGCCGTGCTTCCTGGAACCGTAGGAGCAAGCATGGCTTTTCGTAGGATGGTGTTGAGCGAAGCGATACCCATCAGCGCAACCGCATGGGTTTCGCAAGCTCAACCCATCCTACGAAAAGCACCTCGGCGCAGACCGTTGCTCCTACGCAATCCCCAGGCCCTCCCCTACCCCGCCGGGTCTTCCAGTTCCTCGCGGCCGGTGAACAGGTCCCAGCTGGCGATGAACAGCGCGGCGATCAGCGGGCCGATGACGAAGCCGTTGAGGCCGAACAGCGACATGCCGCCCAGGGTGGAGATCAGCACCACGTAGTCGGGCATCTTGGTGTCCTTGCCCACCAGGATCGGGCGCAGGATGTTGTCCACCAGGCCGATCACCAGCACGCAGAAGAGGATCAGCACCACGCCCTGCCAGATCGCCCCGGTGAGCAGGAACCAGGCCGCCACCGGCACCCACACCAGGCCCGCGCCTATCGCCGGCAGCAGCGACAGGAAGGCCATCAGCGTGCCCCACAGCAGCGAGCCCTGGATGCCCAGGAACCAGAAGATCAACCCGCCCAGCGCGCCCTGGGTGGCGGCCACGGCGATGTTGCCCTTCACTGTGGCGCGCACCACGGTGGTGAACTTGGTGAACAGGTGCTGCTTGTGCTCGTGGTCCAGCGGCACCGCCTGCTTGATCCGCCGGCCCAGGGTGCGGCCGTCGCGCAGCAGGAAGAACAGCAGGTAGAGCATCACGCCGAAGCTGACGACGAAGTCGAAGGTGTTCTGGCCGATGCTGAAGGCCTTGGTGGCGACGAACTGGCTGGCCTGCATGGCGCCGCTGGAAAGCTTCTCCTGCAGGCTCGACAGGTCGCCCAGGTCGAAGCGCTCCAGCCACTGGTGGGCCCACGGCGGCAAGGCGGCGAAGGCCTGCTGCACCAGGCCGGCGAGGTTCAGCTGGCCGGACTTCAGGCTCTGGTAGAGGTTGGCGCCTTCCTGCACCAGCGAGCCGGCGATGAAGATCACCGGCAGGATCACGATGAGGATACAGGCGCTCAATGTGATCAGCGCCGCCAGGTTCCTGCGCCCGCCCAGGCGCGCCTGCAACCGGCGGTGCACCGGGGTGAAGATGATGGCCAGGATGGTGCCCCAGAACACCGCGCCGTAGAACGGCAGCAGCAGCCAGGCGAAGGCGATGCTGACCACCGCCAGCAGTATCAGGAACGTCCGGTTTTCCAGTTTCGAATCGAGCATGTGCAATCCCATCTGCCGAGAGTGGCCTGCACATTAGTCAGCAGATGGGTGGCGAAGTGCAACCCGGCGCGAGACTGGCGCCCCAGAGGCCCAGCCGACGAACGGTAACAATGTCTGTAAAGAAAATCGCACAGCCGCCGATATTTCCGAACATCCCCAAGGTTCCCGCAGAGGACACCCCCATGCCCTTCCGTCGCCTCTCCATCCAGTGGAAGATCACCCTGCTCGCCGGCCTGTGCCTGCTCGGCGTGGTCTCGCTGCTCGCCGGCCTCTCGATCTTCCGCATGCAGCACAGCACCGCGCTGGTGAAGGAATCCAGCACGCACATGCTGGACGATGCCGCCGAAGCCCGCCTGCGCGCCCGTGGGGAAATCCAGGCGATGCGCATCCAGCGCTACTTCAGCGACGCCTACCGCTACGCACAGAGCTTCGCCCGCCAGGCCCTGGCCATGCGCCAGCTCGCCGCCCAGCGCGGCCTGGACACCCTAGCCCTGCGTGAGGAGCTGAACCGGCAGATGCGCGACGCGGTGGCGGCCAACCCCGAACTGCTCGGCCTGTACCTCGCCTTCGAGCCCGACGCCCTCGACGGCCATGACGCGCAGGCCGAAGGCCGCACGGAGATCGGCAGTAACGAAAAGGGGCGTTTCTCGCAATACTGGGCGCAGGCCACCCCCGGCAAACTGGAAGCCGAGCCGATGGACGAGAAGATGCTCGCCGACACCAGCCCCGGCCCCAGCGGCGCGGCCTACAACGCCTGGTACACCTGCCCGAAGGCCGCCGGCAAGACCTGCGTGCTGGAGCCCTACGTCGACGAAGTGGGCAACCGCAAGATCCTCATGACCAGCATCGCCCTGCCCCTGCGGGTGGACGGCAAGCTGGTTGGCGTGCTGGGCGTGGACATCGCCCTCGACCGCCTGCAGGAAATCGCCCATGAAGGCAGCCAGGAACTCTACGAAGGCCAGAGCCGCGTCGCCATCCTCAGCCCCGCCGGCCTGCTCGCCGGCTACAGCGCCGACGCCGGCAAGCTCGGCAAGAAGCTGCAGGAGGTCTACCCCGCTCAGGGCGGGCAGCTGCTGCAACTGCTCGGAGCCGACCAGCACAAGGTCCTCGAACACGACAGCGAACTGCGCGCCCTGCAACCGCTGCGCCCGATCCCCGATGCCGACGCCTGGGGCGTGCTCATCGACGTGCCGCTGCAGGCCCTGCAGGGCCCGGCGGTGAAACTGCAGCAGGAGCTGGACCAGCAACGCACCCAGGGCACCGTCGTCGAACTCGGCCTGGGCCTGCTCGCCGCCCTGCTCGGCCTGCTGCTGGTATGGCTGACCGCCCGCGGCGTGACGCGCCCGATCCTCGGCGTGGCCGGCATGCTGCGCGACATCGCCAGCGGCGAGGGCGACCTGACCCAACGCCTGAAATACCAGGGCCAGGATGAACTGGGCGAGCTGGCCGGCTGGTTCAACCGCTTCCTCGACAAGCTGCAGCCGATCATCCGTGACGTGAAGGCCTCGGTGCAGGACGCCCGCGCCACCGCCGACCAGTCCGCCGCGCTGTCGACCCAGACCAGCGCCGGCATGCAGCAGCAGTTCCGCGAGATCGAGCAGGTGGCCACCGCCTCCCAGGAAATGA
>Ga0182746_1003252_pt1 | contig 11165 bp, 9 predicted proteins | sample eDN3rd30CBELigOP_FD_128881 | JGI IMG/M metagenome (GOLD analysis project Ga0182746, IMG submission 128881) | Enriched Organic Plus compost microbial communities from Emeryville, California, USA - eDNA 3rd pass 30_C BE-Lig OP (version 2) (version 2) ... | reverse complement strand
ATGAATGATGTTCCGACGGCGGCGCGCCGGCTGCGGAATTTGCCGTCGCGGAACTCAGTGATGCCGGAGGTCTGTTGCGGTCCGCGATAGGGGTAGACCGGGTCCTGAGTCAGGCCCCACACGTCCTGGTTCACCTGGCTGAGCAGATAGCGGCCGACGCAGTCGCTGGAATTCGCGACGCCGTTGGGGGTTTGCTCGTTCTTCGAATTGAGCAGCAGGCGCGGCGTCTCGATGGCATGGCAGGCGATGACATAAGTCTTTCCTGTCGCGCGCCCTTCGGTGCCGTCGGGACGGCGAAACCGGATGCCCGACACCCGCCGGTTTGAATCGACTTCAACCGTTGTCGCCAGTGCTTCGGTGACGATGCGGGCGCCCAGTGCCTGCGCCTTCAGGGTGTGGACCGAGCCGTCGTATTTGGCCTGGATCGGGCAGATCGGAACGCAGGTGTTGTTGCCGCAGCATGGCGGCCGGCCGTCGAACGGAATCGAATTTCGTGCGTGTGAGAAAATCTGCGAATGCAGGCCGACCTTCTTGAGCCCGCGATTGACCATCTGATCCATGTAGGTGCTGGGGATCGGCGGCTGAGGGTAGGGGACGCGGCGCGGTGAACCCCAGTCATAGTCCGGGGAGCCGGCGACGCCCCACATCCTCTCGACCACCTCATAATGGCTGACGAGGTCGTCATAACTGATCGGCCAGTCCTCAGCGACGCCGTAGCGTGATCTCATCCGGAAGTCGGCGGGCCTCAGGCGATCGGCAAAGCCGGTCCAGTGCCATGTCGTGCCGCCGAGGATGCGGGTGTAGGAGCCGACAAACTGATCCGGCCCGGCCTGGACGTAGAAGTCGTTCTCCTTGCCGTCGACCGGATGTGGCGCATAGGCCATCGACGGATAGGGCCCGTTGGGTCCCTTCGACGGATTCCTGACGAAGGTCGCCACCGCCTCGTTGCGGCTGAGATGCGGCCCGGCTTCGAGCACGAGCGTCTTCACGCCGGCCTGCGCCAGACGGAATGCCGCATGGCCGCCGGCGATGCCGGAACCGACGATGACGACGTCGGCGGAAAGATCCTGATCCCCGGCCACGTCCTTTCCTTACGCTTGTGCGGGTGGCTGGGTCCACCAGCCGAAGCCCGGGCCGCAGATGCTGGGCGGCTTCGCAAATGGCAGGACCTGCCACGCCAGCGCCTGATGAAAGCCCGTCATGTCGTTGGCGCCGAACTGGCCCGTATAGACGATCTCGACGAAGCGGCGGGCGGCGGCTTCCGTCTCCTGGTCCGCGAACGGCTGCGCGATGCTGTCCGCGTCCCGCCCGAGGATGGCCGTGAGCAGCTTGTCGACCGCCGCCTTGCCGACTTCGGCCTCGAGCGTCTGGATGGCGAGCGTGAGCAGGGTGGCGTCGGCGACGCGGGTTCCCGCTATGATCTGCGTCGCCATCGCCCAGGAACTGAACTGCGTATCGAATTGTGTAGCCCATGTGACGCCGGGACAGCCCATCACCGCTGCGAGACCCGCAAGAAGCTGGCGCCGGTCCGGCCGGATCGCCTCAACTCTTGATGGAACGGGATGAGATGTCATCGGCGGCGCTCGCTCCGGGCGATTTTCATGGCATTCATCCTCTCAAAGATATTAAAGAAACTATACAGCGGGCCTTGCATCAAACAACAGCCGGTCGCGACATCGACGCGCGGGATTGCGGACCGCGCCTATGATATCGTCAGTCGTCTGATTGGGCTGGCTGATTCGACAGCGGATGCGACGGGGCAGAACGATGAAAACCACAGCACTTATGCGATTGTCATTGGCAATCGGTCTTTCGGCATGTCTTGCAACTGGTCTCACCGCTGGTCGCGCTCTCGCGCAGAATCAAACGCCCACGGTGTCCCCGGTTTCGATCGATACATCGTCGCTGAACTACACAATCAAGTTGCGCAAGCGCGATGTTCCGGTGCTGCCAACTCTGCAGAGCTTCGCATCTGGCCAGTCGAACGGGCTCTGGGTGATTATCGGCGGGCGCACCAACGGCCTGCACAATTTTACGAATAATCCGGTCAAGAATTTTCCGCCTGCGAAACAGAACAGGAAAATCTACGTCATCGACCCGGCAACAGGCCAGAAATGGTCCCGCCGCCTTGATGATTCGACCCTGACAGAGGATCAGGTGGATGCGCTGTCGACGACGGCGACTGAGAGCGTCCAAATCGGCGAGACGCTCTATATGGTCGGCGGCTATGGACGTTTGCGGTCGCACAAGGACTTCAAGACCTTCGCGTCAATGACGGCGTTCGATCTGCCGACGATCATCAAGTGGGTCCGTAATGAAAGTCTGCCCCCCGGCAAGCGGGATCTTGCCAAGATCATCCGGCAGACCCACCGAAGTGCCCTTAAAGTGACGGGCGGTCAATTGTTGATGATCGGCGATCGTGCCTATCTGGCCTTTGGTCAGTTGTTCGATGGCGGCTATGGTGGATCGAAGCCTCCCATTCAGGTCTATACCACCCAGGTCCGCAGCTTCCGGATTATCGACGATGGCACGACGCTCTCGATTGCCGACATCAAGCGGCACCCGACAACGCCCAATCCAGATGATTATCGCCGTCGCGATTACAACCTGGTGCCATTCATCGATACTGCCGATGGCAAGCGTCAACCCAAATTAGCTGCACTCGCGGGCGTGTTCACGCTGTCCGACGGCATGTTCACGGTGCCGGTTGAGATCAATCGCCGGGGTGTGCCATCGATGGCTGATCCGACAGCTTCCACGACCTTCAAGCAGGCGATGAATGGCTACAATTGTGCCAACCTTTCCATTTTTGACAGCCGCAATGGCGAAAGCCATGCGGTTCTGTTTGGAGGCATCAGCTATGTTTATTACCGGCCAGGAGTGAAGAAGTTTGTCAAGGACGGCCACTTCCCGTTCATCAACGACATCACAACCATCGTGCGCAAATCTGACGGCAGCTACAGCCAGATCTGGAACGGTCAGTTTCCGATCGTGAAGGATGCCGACGATAAGCGTCTGCGGTTTGGTGCAGAAGCCGGTGTCTTCCTCAATCCGGATATTCCATTGACCAACAATGGCATGATCGATGTCGCCAAGCTGAAGCCATCTGGCACGACCAAGGAGTTCGTTGTCGGCTGGATTTATGGCGGTATCGCCGCCGATGCAGGAAACGATGGCAACACGACTGCGTCGAATCTGATCTTCGACATTGTTCTCACGCCAAAAGCAGCCGAGTGATCGGCTGCGGTTGGGTAGGGCATCCAGCATGATGCATCAGGGACGCGGGTAAAGCCGTTCTGTGAGCGAGGCCTCTTCACGCATATCGCCGCGTCTCCGCCCGGCATTATGGCTGCTGGTCTTCACCGGTCCGGCGCTGCGCACAAGTCTTCTCGGCGCCCTTCTGGTCGCCGAGGAGGCCATCGGCAAGGCCTTCGGCCTCAGTGCCGGGGCCCTGGCGATCCTGGTTGAGAGCGTCATCTTTGGCGGCCTGCTGGCTGTCTTCCTGGTGCCGCCTCTGATTGCGGTGGTCGGCCTCCGTCGTGTCAGCTTCTACGTGTCTCTCGCCACGGTTCTCGGCCTGGTGGCGGCCATGGGGGTTGCCCCGTTCACATCCGACAGCACCCAGGCGATAGCCCTGCTGTTCGTCGTCGCGATGCTGCTGGGCTTTTGCGTCGCGATCCCATCCCCAATCACGCAGACGCTGCTCAACAACTCGACCACCACCGACAAGACGTCGCGACAGTCGCTGCAATCCGTCTGGTCGGCGGGGCAACCGGCTGGCTTCATTGTTGCGTCGGTGGTCGGTGGATTGCTGATCGAGCCGTTCGGGTGGTGGACGGCGCTGGTGGTGCCGCTCGCCTTTGCGCTGGTATCGGCGATCTCGCAGCTGGGCCACACCGCGATGGATGTCCCAGGCCAGGGGACGGCCGCTCCCCGTCCGGCCGCAGCCGAGGTGGCATGGATTGTCGTGGCCCTCGTCGCTTTTGAAATCTGGTCCACCTGGGGCAGCCTCAGATCCTGGATGGAGCCCGGCGTGCTGGCCGCGCTGGCGGTGATGGTTGTGGTGACGATCGGCGCGATCAGCCACCTGCGGCACTCGCCGCGTCCGGCTGTTTCGCTGGCGCCGTTTTCAGTCGCGGGCTTCGCCGCGGCGACCGTGATCCTGCTGATCTACCAGTTTCCAACCACGGCCGAATTCGAGGTGCTGCTGCTGACCGAACTGGGGCGCATGTCCGCGGAGGATATCGGCACGCGCACGGCAATCGGCAATGTCGCACAGATCGCGGGAACGGCGTTCGGCGCGGTTCTGCTGTTCAGGCGTCAGATCGGTCTCGCCTTCGTCGCAGGGTTCACCCTGACTATTGCCGGACTTGCGGGTTATGTCCTTTATCTGTGGTGGGATGGGTTCGTCTTTGCCTCCGTCACGCGGGCGATTGTCGGCCTTGGCGGTGGGGTGCTGACGCCGGTTCTGTTTGTTGTGGCCCTGGCCCGAATTCCCGCATCCCTGCATGTCGCGGCGGGCACGTGGCTGGTGCTGGCCACCATCGGCGGGACGGAAATCGGGCTCGCGCTGTTCGATATCGTGCTCGAAGTGGCGACGGGATTCACCGGCTCGGCGCGCGGCGGCTATCTGTCTGTCGAGGCGACCCAGCTTCTCGTCGGCATGGCGACGGCGCTCCTTACGGCGTGGCTTGCGGCTCGTGGCCGGCTTTTTCTGACGCCAAGTGTGATCGTCGCTGACCATCTGGCGCGGAAAGCCTGACGCCATCCGATCCCGCGCTCGCAGGGGCCCGCCCGGCTGCTCAAGCCTTTTCGCCCCGGTCGAACTGGCGCCGTGCAGCTTCGATCGCGCCGATGTTGTCGAGCGCCCAGAGGCCAAGCGCCTGGACCGGCTCGCGCAGCGACCGGCCCAGCTCGGTCAGCTGATAGTCGACCCGCGGCGGTACGGTCGGAAACACCGTGCGGGTGATGAGGCCGTCCCGCTCCAGGCCACGCAGCGTCAGCGCCAGCATCCGCTTGGAGATTCCCTCGATGAGGCGCTGGATCTCCATGAAGCGCTTGGGTCCGTCGCCCAGGAACATGACGATCTGCACGCTCCATTTGTCGCCGATCCGCGCCAGCACTTCCCGCACAGGCATGCAGCGATCGGTTTCAGATGTGTAACCCTGTCCCATTCATGTGCCTTCTTGCGGCTGGCATTGACCCCACCCTAGATAGGCCAGGTTACGCTTTGTAACCAGTCCCCTCCGTCAAGCCCGCCACGGCCGTTTCACAGGAAATTCCATGCTCAAGATTGCCCTCATCATCGGCAGCACCCGCCCGCAGCGCTTTGCCGACCGGCCCGCCGCCTGGATCGTCGAAGGCGCCAAAGCCTATCCGACCTTCCAGCTCGAAACGCTGGATCTGCGTGATTTCGACCTGCCGTTCTTCACCGAGCCCGTGTCGCCCGGTTACACGGACGGCGTCTATTCGAACCCGAAAGCCGAAGCCTGGCGCAAGGCCATCGGCGCGTTCGATGGCTTCATCGTCACCGCGGCGGAATACAACCACGGCCCGACCGCGGTGCTGAAGAATGCCTTTGATTCAGCCTTCAAGGAGTGGAACCGGAAGCCCATCGCCTTTGTCGGCTATGGCGGCGTCGGCGGGGCGCGCGCGATCGAGCAGTTGCGCGGAACGGCGATCGAGCTGCAGATGGCGCCGATCAAGCACGAAGTGAATATCGGCATGGAGCCGTTCGTTGGCGTGCTGATGCAGGGCAAGTCATTGAACGACTATGAATTCCTCGCGCAAAGCCGCACGCTGATGTTCGACAATCTGGTGTGGTGGGGCGAGGCGCTGAAGGCGGCGCGCAACAAGGGCTGAAGCAGGACGGATATCATGGAACTCGGTCTCTATACCTTTGTCGAAAACATGCGGAACATGACGACCGGTGAAGTCGTCAGTCCCGAGCAGCGCATGGCCAATCTGCTGGAAGAGATCGAGCTTGCCGATCAGGTCGGGCTCGATGTGTTCGGCATAGGCGAACACCATCGGCCCGACTTCATCGTGTCGTCGCCCGCCACGGTCCTGGCCGCGGCGGCGGCGCGCACCAAGTCAATCCGGCTCACGAGTGCGGTGACCGTGCTCAGTTCGGATGATCCGGTGCGGGTGTTTCAGCAGTTTGCGACGGTTGATCTCATCTCCCATGGCCGTGCCGAGATCATGGCCGGGCGGGGCTCGTTCATCGAGTCCTACCCGCTGTTCGGTTACGACCTCGATCAGTACGACGCGCTGTTCGGCGAGAAGCTCGACCTGCTGCTGACGCTGATCAAGCATGAGCGACCGGTCTGGTCGGGCAAATTCCGGCCGTCCTTGACCGGGCAGGGCGTCTACCCGCGTCCGGTGCAGGATCCGCTGCCGTTGTGGATCGCCGTCGGCGGCACGCCGCAATCGGTCGTGAGGGCGGGAAGCCTCGGCATTCCGATGGCGCTGGCCATCATCGGTGGCGAACCGGCGCGCTTCAAGCCGCTCATCGATCTCTATCGCGAGGCGGCGCGGCGGGCTGGACATGATCCGGCGAAGCTGCCGGTCAGCATCAACTCGCACGGCTTCATCGCCGATACGACGGATGTCGCCGCCGAGCTGGCGTTTCCCGCCTATGCGGACACGATGGGCCGGCTCGGCAAGGAGCGTGGGTGGGGGCCTTATACGCGGGCCCAGTTCGATGCCTCACGGTCACGCAACGGCGCGGATTTCATCGGCGATCCACAGGTCGTGATCGACAAGATCCTGCTGCAGCATGAGATCTTCGGCAACCAGCGCAGCCTGTTGCAGTTCAGCGTCGGCGCGATGCCGCACAAGGCGATGCTTCGCGCGATCGAACTGTATGGGACAGTTGTCGCGCCCGCTGTCCGCAAGGCGTTGCAGCCCGCGGCGCGTGCCGCCGAATAGCGCCAGAACGTGGCGATGGCCCAAGGCGCCTGTTGTCAGGCGCCTTGAGTGGATAGCTGGGCCACGGCGGCTCTCAGGATGTCCCGGGACAGTTTGGCGTCATCCACGGCGCGCGCCAGCACCATGGCGCCGACCATCTGCGCCATCATGGCCAGCGCCTGCTGGCGCTGAACGGCCTTCGAGCGGCGTGGCAACACGGCCATCAGAATATCCGTCAGCGCTGTGAGGCCCGTCGTGAAGGCCCGCCGGACCGCCCCCGTTTCACGCGCAGCATCCGCGCCCAATGCGGCGAAGGGACAGCCTTGGCCGGGCGTGTCGCGGTGCTTCTCGGACAGATACTGATTCACAATCGCCGCCAGCGGGTCATTGCTCTTTTCGATGAGTGCAGCCCATCTCTCGGCGCTGCTCTTCGCGGCCAGTCCGCAGGCTTCCGCGGCCAGATCATCCTTGGATTTGAAATGTCCGTAGAAGCCGCCATGGGTGAGGCCTGCTGCACTCATGAGATCGGCGACGCCGATTCCATCGAAACCCTTCTCACGGAAAAGCTCGCTCGCAACCTGCACGATACGTGCACGATTCTCGGCGGCCTGCTCCCGGGTGACTTTCATCGCAGCGTTTCCGTCATAAGCCCGCCGTGTGACATACGACTCACACCCGCGCTGTTCAATGATGACGGTCATCATATGACGATATCTGTCGGCCGTCATACAGCCTTTCGGGCGCCGAGCCCGGTCGCTGCCCCGAGCAATCCCCTGACGTCCTCCGGCATGGTGTTCCGCAGGCGGATCACCGGAAGATTTTCAGAAATTGATATCAAGCGAAGTCAGGCAATGGAGCGAAGCCGCCAAGGCTGCGGACATCCGCAGCGAATGACATTCGGCGGCGTGATCCGTCTTTGACGCTCAAGGGATTTGCTCAGCCTGGGCAAATCCCGAATGCCAGGCGCAGTGTGCGCTGCGGAAACGGTTCGTTTCCATTGTCAACATCTTTTGTGCAACTGCGTTGCAGCATGCAATCTGGCGCGCAGTTGCAAACTAATCTGATGTGCCTCTTGACATAGATCAATGATCCGACCATCAGTTTAGACCGTTGCCAAACTCAACAACTTTGGTTTCCACATGGCGCGGTCAACGAACAGGGCGAAGACGTCCTTCAAACATCTGGCATCGTTCCGGCTTCAGCTTCTGGCAAAGCTGGCGCAGCGCTATGCCGATGCGGACTACCAGCGCAAGGTCGGCCTGAGCATTTTGCAGTGCCAAATTCTGGGGCTCGTCGGGTCCGCGGGAGAGATGAGCTTCCGGGATATCTGCCGTGATACCGGAATCGAGAAAAGCCACGCCAGCCGGCTGGTTGCGAGCCTGATCGACGCCGGTCTTTTTGCAAAGCACAACGATTCCGCAGACCTGCGCTCCTTCATCGTCAAGCCGACGGCGCAGGGGCGCAAGCTGCATCGTGAAATCTATCAGGTGGCGCTGGAACGGAACGAGCGTTGGCTCGAAGTGCTGCCGAAGGACAAGAGAGACGCCTTTTTCATCTGCCTGGAGCTGCTGACGCAGCAGTCGCGCAAGCTTGCCGTCCGGGTCAAGACGCCGGAACAGCCCGCGCGTGTTCGCGCCAAAACGACGCAGCCGAAAAGAGCGGCGCAACCGAAACGGGCGGCTCGTCCGAAATCTCAGGACTTGAAGTCGCGTCGCCGCGCATGATTGCGTGCTCCGTCGCATGAACCATCGCCAACGAGAATGAAGGCAGGGAGATAGCGATGACCACAGCCGCTGAAGGCGAAATCCTGACACGCGTCGGGCCGGGAACACTGATGGGCGAGATGATGCGGGAATACTGGGTTCCCGCCGTGATGTCCTCGGAGCTCAAGGCCGGCGGCGATCCGATGCGCCTGATGCTGCTGGGCGAAAAGCTGATCGCATTCCGCGACAGCCTGGGTCGCGTCGGCATCATGGATCATCGCTGCCCGCATCGCTGCGCCTCGCTGTTCTTTGGACGCAACGAGGAGGCCGGTATCCGCTGCGCCTATCATGGCTGGAAATTCGACGTCGAGGGCAACTGCCTCGACATGCCGAATGTGCCGTCGCATCAGGCGTTTCCGCAGAAGATCAAAGCCAAGGCCTACAAGACATTCGAGCGCAATGGTCTGATCTGGACCTATATGGGCAAGCGCGAAACGCCGCCGCCCCTCCCGAGCTTCGAGTCGATCCTGCTGCCAAACGCCGAGGCGAACCTGTTCATCGCTCAGCGCGAGTGCAACTGGCTGCAGGCGCTGGAAGGCGACATCGATACCTCACACTTCGGCTTCCTGCATGCCGGTGGCGTGACGCCGGATGTTGTCGAACAGGGTAGTCTCGGCCGCTACGCGATCATGAACCGCGCCCCGGAATATCATGTCGCCGATACGGACTGGGGCACCATGTACGCCGCTTATCGTCCGGCCAATCCGGGCGAGACTTACTGGCGCTTTGCGCACTTCCTGTTTCCGTTCTGGACGATGCCGCCGGATGGCCAGTTCCAGGACCACATCGTCGCCCGCGCCTGGGTGCCGATGGATGATACGCACACGATGTTCGTTCATCTCTCCTGGAAGAAGAACACGCCCGGCCTGCGCAAGATGAAGGACGGCAGTCCAATTCCTGGCGCCGGCATGGGGATGAGGAAGATTCCGGATGACACGGGTTGGTTCGGTCGCGGGCGGCTGGCTGCAAATGCATCGAACGACTATCTGATTGATCGCGAGCAGCAGCGTCACCACAGCTATTCCGGCATGGAAGGGATTCACCTGCAGGATCAGGCGATGACCGAAAGCATGGGCGGCATCGTCGATCATGACTTGGAGCACCTCGCGATCAGCGATCTGATGATCGGCCGCACGCGCCGCCGCATCATCCAGGCCGCGCGTGCTGCCAAGGAGGGCATCACGCCTCCGGGTGTTGATAATCCGGAGACCTATCAGGGCGCCCGCGGTGGTGATTTCATTGGTCCGTCGTCGGTCGGATGGCTCGAATCCTATTCGAACGAGTTGCGGGCGTCCGTGAATCCGACCGGGGCGCTTCGCGTCGCTGCGGAATGACGTGACCGCAAGATGAGCCTGCCGGGGTCTCGCCCCGGCAATGGCTCCAACATCAAGAACATGAATGGGTGGGGCGTGGCCTCGCCGGAGTGGAACATTGTCAGGCGCAGCGCCTGACGTCATCAGGGAGGAGAGCGATCATGCGTGGAGTCGTGCCCGCGGCTTTCATCACCGGCCTGCTTGCAGCAACATTCTCAGTATCAGCCATGGCCCAGACCGCCTGGCATGATCTGCCGGCCGTCAAGGATCTCTATGAGAAGGCCAAGGCCGAGAAGGAGGTTGTGATCTGGACGCCGACGCAGACCGAAGTCGATTGGGTTGCCGCTGAATTCCCCAAGCGCTTCCCCGGCATCACGGTCAAGGGCACCGGCGATCTGCAGGCGGCCACCAAGCTGATTGCGGAGGCGCGCGCCAACCGGCACTCGGTCGATGTCTGGCAGAACTCGCTTGGCGGCATGATCGAGGTGCAGAAGCGCAACCTGTTCGCCAAAGTGAATTGGCAGGAACTGGGTATTCCACCGGGCAACATCCTGTTCGACGGTGAAGGCGTTGCCGCGCACAACTTCGTTTACTCCGCGCTGTATGCGAAGAATTTTGTCAAAGACGAAGATGTGCCGAAGACCTGGGACGACCTGCTCGATCCCAAGTGGAAGGGCAAGATGGTCGCCGAACACTTCCTGTTCCCGCGGCTGCTGGGCTTCCTTGCGCTGGAGTGGGGGCCAGAGCGGGCCGAGAAATGGGGCCGCGCCATGCTCGATGACCAGAAGATCCTGATCACCAATGCGCCGCGCGAAAGTTTCCTCAAGACCGGGGAACGGATTCTCTCGGTGGGCGACTCCGTCACCCAGTCGTTCCAGTATACCCAGAATGGCGTTCCCACCGGCTATACGGTGCTTGATGTCGTGCCGGCGGTCCAGTTCATGATGGCTGTCATGCGCAATGCGCCGCATCCCAACGCAGCGCGACTGCTGGCCGCCTGGATGACCGAAGACGAAGGCATGGCGCTGCGCGAGAAGAACGCATTCGGCTTCGGCATCCGTCCCGGATCGAAGTCGCAGGTCGCCGCGCAAATCGCAAAGGCCAAGTCAAAGGTTGTGCTCGAAGACCTTTCGACGATGCAGCAGCGGGCCGACTACTACAAGAAATTCTCCGCCCTCGT
>Ga0182746_1003251_pt1 | contig 11178 bp, 6 predicted proteins | sample eDN3rd30CBELigOP_FD_128881 | JGI IMG/M metagenome (GOLD analysis project Ga0182746, IMG submission 128881) | Enriched Organic Plus compost microbial communities from Emeryville, California, USA - eDNA 3rd pass 30_C BE-Lig OP (version 2) (version 2) ... | reverse complement strand
GGCCCCCCGAAGCGTGCTTTTGACGACGCGAGCGCTCACGACGGGTGGCGTTTCCGGAGTCCTCGCCACCCAGGCTGAACTGCTCATGCGCGCCGGCCATCGCGTGACGATCGTCGCCCGACGACCGGGGAGCCACTCGGCGGCGGTGCCCCCCGGTGCCGAGTTCATCGAGATGCTGGGTCGAGGGCTCCCTGAGCGACTTGTCGAGTGGGCAGAGATCTGTCGACAGCATGACATCGATGTGATCGTCGACCACCAGGTGCTCTACAGCAGGGACTGGCCCGAGTATGCGCTGACAGCGCGCACCCTGGGTGTGCCCACCATTGGATGGCTGCACAATTTCGCAGGCCGCCCCCTCTACGACCTCAACGGCATGCACGCCCTGCTCACCGACAACGCCACACTGCTCGAGACCTTGGTCACGCTCTCGCCGCTCGACGTCGCATTCTGGAAGATCCGCGGCGTCGACCACGCCGTCTACATGCCGAATCCGCCCTCCCCGCTGCTGCTGGACTCCTCAGACGTCAATGAGGCGAAGAGCGCACCGCGCGGGCGGTTCAACCTCATCTGGTGGGGCCGCCTCGAGGAGCGGACGAAGAAGGTGAGCGAACTGCTGGCAGTCGCGGAACAGCTTCGAATGCTGACGCAGGACTTTCATCTCACGGTGATCGGCCCCGATTGGGAAGAGTGGACGGCGGAGCGGTTCAACTCGCTCGCGCGCAGGCGACGGCTCGGCGACCACATCACGGCGGTCGGCCCGCGCCGAGGCCAGGATCTCATTGACGCCATCGATGGCGCGGATGCTTTCGTCAACACGAGCATCATTGAGGGATACCCGCTCACTATCGCCGAGGCGCAGGCTCGCGGGTTGCCCGTCTTCATGTACGAACTGCCCTGGCTGGCCCTCGCCGAGAACAACGGCGGAATCGTCACGGCTCCGCAGGGCGATGCCGCGGAGCTAGCGCGGCAGATCGTCGCCGCGCTCGAGTCTGCCGATCGTTACACCGAGCTGTCGCGCGCGTCCCTGGTGGCCGCAGAACGGGAGCGCTCCCGGGACTTCGCACGACTCTATGAGCAGGTGATTTCCGGGGCGCTGCCAGCTGAGTTCTCACCCGCGCCGAGCTTCGCCGACGCCAGCAAGCTCCTCAATCTCATGATCTTCTTCGCCGAGCAAAACGCAGGTCTGCGGGCGGACCTGGAAGCCGCGAAGAGGCAGCCGGCGCCGCAACGCGAAGCGCGCCGAGAACCGATCCCTGTCGCGGGGACTTCCCTCCGTCACCGCGCATGGCGCGCCGCGACGCCACTGGGTCGGACACTCCTCCAACTCGCCCCGGGCCTTCGCCCGTTCGTCCATCGCGCGAAGGTCAGGCTCGCGCTGCTGCGGAGCTGAGCTCGCGGAGCGAATCGCCGGAACGCCCATCCACTGCACGCATCAGTTCACGCATCCGCCCAGCGAGGACCCTCAAGTCCGTGCGACCGGCGTCTACCTGAGCCGCAGTGCTTTGTAGGACCGAATCGAGGTAGACGGCACGCTCCGCGAACCCGTCGTGATCACCCGTCAGGCCCCCGAGCCCGACCACGTCGAGCAGTCTGCGGATCTTCTGGGGAGCGACCGCAGAGCCGATTGGATAAGCACCTTCTGTAGCCCCAATGATCAGGGCGTGCGCACGATCACTCACGACGGCGAGGGACTGCGCATACACGGACCGCACATGCCTGTCGACGTGATCGTGCCGCGTGCTGGGCGCAACGCAATATTGGCCCCCTAGAGCGTCAGCAAGGCGCACGGCACGCGGTGAGTCGCGGGCGACCTGTGCGAGCGTGACGATGCTGGTTTCGGTCCGGTCCGCAAGATCGCGCACGGCACGCAACCAGCGATCGTCCGGCCAGGGACGATCGAACCGGAGCGTCACGGCGAGGAGTCGGCGATCGGCGTGCGGCACCCATGACGATGTCTCAGAGCCGAGCGCGAACGCCCAATCGGGGGCGACGTCGCCGAACCCCGCCGCATCGCGCGACGGGAAATCTCGCCACGACACGAGGGCGGCGTCCCTTAGCACACCATCGAATGCGACTCTCGCTGCCGAAGTGGGGTCCTTGACACCCAGCCCAGCGGCGATCACCGCGCCGCCTCGGCCGAGCACGCCCCGCGCTTCCGCGACCCGCCTCGCGTTCGGGTACGGGATTTCGGGATTGGGATCGATCTCGCCGGCATTCATCACATAGATCGAGCCGCGATGTTGTCTGATGGCTTTCATCCAGGATTGGCGTGCCGAGTAGCGCACCATCTCGTCAGCGAGTGGCATACCGGCGTGATAGTCAGAGGACTGCTCTTCGAGGAGCAGATGGAGACGTCGATCTTCCCCGCGCAGCGCGTGGAGAAGTGCTGCCCGGAGGCTGGAGTCGCCCAGGTTGTCGTCCTGCCCGGACGGATGAACGAACACGTTCTGCACCGAAAGACCTCCCCGCGCCCAACCTAGTATGGGGTGGTGGCGCTTCGTAAACAACAGACCCGCGCAGCGACGCAGGCATCGGTCACTGTTCACATCACCGGTCGCCCTCCGGCCCCTGTACTTCGCTATGTCGACCAAGTCGTGGGCTTCCCGCCCGCCGTTCAGTTCCGCTTCTCACAAGGTGTGCTGACGGCATTCGACATCGACGTGGTACATGTCGCGGACCCCAACATCCATCTTCTCCTCGGCACGAGCCACGCGCACGGATACCAACAGCTACTTGCGACCCTGGTACTTGCGTGGAATCTTCGCAGACATCGCATCGCTCTTGTGCGGACGCTCGACCCCTATGGCCATCGCCCGCGCGGCCGACTGCAGCGTCTCGCGAACCGGGTGCTCGATCGGGCGACAACGACCTTCGTCACCTTCGACGGCGCCGCAGTAACCCCCGACGCGGCCCGCACGACTGTGATACCCCACGCCCACTACCGTGACCGTTTTGTGGGTTATCCGCGCGGGGAAATGGTATTCGGGCGCATGCTCTGCATCTCCGCTACAGAGCTTCCCCGCGAGTGCCGCGGGCTTCTCGCGCTTCCTCGAGCCATGACCACTCGGGGCGTCACACTACGCCTGGCAGGTCGCGTTCCACCGGCAGTTGAGGAGTCCACCCGTTCCGCACGCGCTCTTCACTCCGCCACAGTTTCGGTGCGCAACGAACTATTGTCTGATGGCGCGCAGGTCCAGGAGATCGATGCGGCCGAGCTCGTCGTACTGCCGAAGATCGAGGTGCTCAGCGATCTACAGCTCGTCTTCCTCGCGCTGTCTCTCGATCGCCCGGTCCTCGCACCTCGCACGGGTGCGACGACCCGACTCGCCGAGGAGGTGGGACCGGGGTGGATGCATCTGAGCGACGGCCCGATCACTGCGCAGGTCGTCGACGACGCGTTTGCGTCGATACGGAGCGTAGGTAGGCCGGCCCAGCCCAATCTCGACGGTCGAGACCTGACGACCATCCATGCGGCTTACGAGGCTGTGTTCCGCGCCGCTGTCTCGGGGCCCTGACTCATGTAGCCCCGCTACTGAGGGGACCTGTAACGTTGCGAACGATGAGCGACAGGGAACACGGACAGCACGCTGAGCCGCAGCCTCCTCGCGGTCGAGAGGCGAGTGCTTCTACTTTGACCATGAGGTCTTTGTGGAGAGCCTTACCGTCGCGGTCTCGCCTCGATCAGGCAATCGCTGAGCGGGACCGGGCCCGCGTGGAACGAGACTCCTTGCGGCGAGCGCTCAAGGCCGCTCGGGACCAGCGGGACGCGGCCCGGGAAGCGGTCAGGGGAGCAGAAGCACAGCGGGACCTCGCGCGCGAAGATCTCCGAAACATTCAGTCAACCTACGACGCCCTCCGTGATGAAGTCATATCGGCGCGCGCGGAAGGAGCTGCTGCACACGAATCGCTTCTCAGCCTGCTACGCGAACAAGAGACGACGCTGCTGCGCGAACAAGAGACGACGCGCCGAACACTCGAAAGATCTCACGGAGAAGCGGAGGAGGCCCGCTCAGAACGCGACACGCAACTTCTCGCGAGCGCCGTCGACATGGCAAGAGAGATCCGGGAGATGCGGGCCCTTGAGGTCGCAATGGATCGCCGCATCCGCTTCCTCCACCGAGAACTCATCACCGACCTCCAGGCTATGCATCAGCTACTGGACCGCTATAGACCGGAAGCAAGACTGCCCGCGGTCGCCGGGTGGGCGCTGAGTCCGAGCGGGCTGCTCGCCCTGGTCGATCTGATCGAAACGAGAAATGCCGTGTCCGTCGTCGAGTGTGGCAGCGGCACGTCAACTCTGTGGATTGGCTACGCCCTGAAAAGGCTGGGGCGGGGTCGAGTGACGGCTATCGACCACCTTCCAGAATACGCTGACCGCACGCGCGCAATCGTGGCGGCCCACGGATTATCCGAGTTCGTGGATGTGAGGCTTGCGCCGCTTTCTCCCCGCCAAACCCCGCGGGGCGAATTCCCGTGGTATTCGTTCCATCCCGCAGACGTCATCGCGCCCATCGACGTACTTCTCGTAGACGGCCCGCCTCAATCGACCGGACGGCACGCCCGTTATCCCGCCCTGCCGCTGCTTCTGGAGCACCTGGCGCCTCGCGCCGCCATCGTGGTGGACGACGCGGATCGCCATGATGAGACTGAGATGCTGGGGTATTGGACTGAAGAAGTACCTCGGTTGCGACGCATCGAAACGGCCGGCCCTGGCATCGAAGTGCTCGAACTCGAGCCCGAGTGACAGAATTCACGCGCGCGGGGCGTGCGGAGCAACCGACACGAACCTATGGATTCACACGGCATGTGTCGTCGCTCTGACCGCCCCGCCTTCATCCGTGTCGCGACCTGACTGCGTCGGCGGGGTGTCCGCGCCCGAATTCGGCTGAGCCAGAGTCATATCCCTGGATGCGACCAACATGCGAAATGCCACCTGCGCCTCGGGACTCGGGTCGAGTCTCTTGAGTTCAGCGCCGATGGACGCGGGCAGCTTGACAAACTGCTCGAGCGAACTGACAAAGACTTCGTAAACGATGTTGCTGAGTACGTTTGCAATCTGCGGCGGAAGATCCCGGTTCGACACATCGCGGAGCATCGAGACGTAGCTGAGGTAATAGCCCTTTGCTGAGTTCGCGGCCTTGAGGGTTGTGATGGTTGACCCAGGGCGCAACCGCCGCGCGTAAAGATCGATCTTCACATGTGCCACGCGATCTGCCTGCAACAATAGTGCAAATGTGTACGGATTGTCCTGGTGCACAATGCCCGGAACGAACTTGGCACCAATTCGATGAGCATAGGTCGTTCGAGTCAGATAGAGTCCGACGTGTGCCCGATAGTCCCGCCCTCGGCGCATGTCAGCGATCATCTGCGCACCCGATCGCGATTGGTCGTACTCGCCGCTGCGTGGATAGTAATTACCGTAGCGACGCCATATCTCGTCGGACACCTCACCGTCGCGCACTGAATGACCCTCGAATAAGAGAATGTCCAGTTCGTCCGCGTCGGCATGTCGCACCAGCCTCGCAAGCGCGTCCTGCGACCAGAAGTCGTCACTATCCAGGAAAACCATGTACCGACCCGTCGCGGCGGCTATACCTGCATTTCGGCCGACCGATTGGCCGCTGTTCGGCTGGTCGATGATCCGCACGCGCGCGTCGCGTCCGGCGTGAAGACTGAGAATTCTTGCCGAATCGTCGGTCGACCCGTCGTTTATGCAAATCACCTCGATGGAAACATCCCGCTGCCGCAACACACTGGAGAGACACTCCTCCAGCCACGGTTCGGCGTTGAATACCGGAATGATCACCGAAACGTCGACCCGAGGCGTCGGTCGCTCGCCCCGTGCGCGCACTACAGGACCGACAGAGCTTTCTGAACGAGCAGAGTTGGCGTCGACGCGCCGCGTTACGTCACCGGCCGCCCCTGTGCGGGCTGGCTGCGCTGGGCGTGGCAACGACGACTCTGAGGACCGTCCCAACGTGGGTGAGAGCTCCTGCGCAGTCGCGGTCGGTCGAAGGATGGTCCGCAGCTTGCTCGTGATATCAACCAGCGCACGTCTGGCGCGTCGACCGATTCGCGTCATACGCCGCCCAGATTCAAGCTGGCGACGGAGTTCGGCAGTCGTGCGCCGCTGCCGCAAGAACTTTCCGCGCGTCGTGGTCAGATCCTTGCGCAGCGCATCAACCTGCCGGCGCAGAGCCGCGATTTGCGCACCCTGACGAGTATGGAGTTTGGCGTTGATCTCGGTATAGAAGACTGCCCACTTGATCAGCAGTTGTGCGTCCGAAAGAGTCGGTTCGGGCGAGCGTCCCGACGAGAGCTCCCCGTTCAGCAGCTCCGTGTACAACGCTTCAAAATTGAAGTTCACCCCTCGCTGTGCAGCTTCTAGCGATCCTGCCGAGAGCGAGACGTAGAGGTCCGGGTCGTTAACCATGAGATCGAGTTGTCTTGCCATGCCGCGCACGTCGCCCTGTTTGACGGCCATCACACCCGCGTTGCCATCTAGGTTGGCAAGCCAGGGCAATTCATACATCGCTACTGGGAGTCCGAGCGACTGTGCCTCGAGGAGCGCGAGCGGCGAGCCCTCGATAATACTTGTCAAGACATAAACGTGCGCGTCCGAAAGTGCATCGACCAGAGCCTGTCCGTGAAGCTCGCCAGGGATATTTACGAATTCAGTCACCCCCAGCGCCCTGGCGTCCGCAAGAAGTCGGGCAGCGCTGAGATCAGAGCTATCTGGTCCGATAATCGTGAGTTCCGCGTCAACCCCACGTGCCCGGAGGGCAGCAGTTATAGGTATCAGGTCCCGCACTTGCTTTGTCGATTGCTGCAGGCGCCCCCACCAAACTAGCTTGACCCGCTCGCGCGGCGCGGCCTTAGGTTTGGCGCGTACGGCGTTCTCGACAAGCATCGGGGAGGGAGGATGCGGTAGGTAGACCACATGTTGAATGCCCTGCAATTTCCAGAACGCCACGTCAGGTGTGGATAGCGTGACAACGGTCTTAAGGTGGGGAAGATTCTGCACCAGGAAAGAAGTGTTCGCATTGTCATCGCGAAGCGGACGTAGCGAAAAACTCTGCAGGAATCCGATGGTGGGAATTCCCAACGTCTGAGCCGCCAGCGCAAAGAATGGCCACGCGCGACTGTAAAGAATGTAATGATCGATAACCACGTCGGCAGCGGAAGCACGGCAGATTTCTACCCATGACGCCAATCGATCTGCAAATGTCGCTCCACCGATGTGGATCACCTCGACACCTTCGGGCAGGTTGTAGACGGAGTCGACCGGCCTTTGCACCGCGATCGTCACTCGCATCCCGGCGTTGACTAGGTGCTGGGCCTGAGATGCGATAACTCCTTGGATGCCACCCGTCCCGAGTTGTGCAGTTGCGATCAGTACACTCCGTACGCGTTCGCCGCTCGACCCCCGGGTCGTCTCGGACACCGGGAATAGCTGCAGCGCATCGGTGCAGAAGGCGGCCGCGGCGCGGACGACGTCGAGGCTACTGACCTGGTCGCACAGCATGGCGAAACACGTCTGCTGCAGATTCTCGTCGATGGCACCGAGAGCGTAACGCAGCACAGTCCCGATCACGTAGAGGCGCGTCGACTCATAGCTCGCCAATACTTCCTCAGACTCATCGAGCCCCCGGATGCGCTCGTTCAGCTTTTCGGCGATGAGATCAATCGAGCCCACGGCACCGAGATAGAATGCGAAGTCGTCCGCATTGCGCACCTTCTGTCCGCTGACTCCCCGACGGAAGAAATAACGATATGCGCGTTGCGGAGAGGAAGCATATTTGCTCGCGGATGCAAGTGCCAAGAACGCGATTGGCAGGTCGTTTGCGCGACCGATGTACCGGTCGTACGAAAAGCCGTCGTACGCCCGGTCAATTACTTCTCTCGCAAAGAGATAGCCCCAGACATGTCCATGTGCTGCCTTACCGGGCGGAAACAGAGTGGTAACGATCTCTGATCCCAATAGCTCCTGATGCTTGGGTTGGAGGTCCTTCTCAAAGGCCGGCTTCGAGACACCCTCCGACATCACGAACTCCACGCCCATCCCTACGACATCGGCACCGGTGGCGCGTGCACGTTCGATTGCAACCTCGACTGCATTCGGCGCAAGTTCGTCATCACCGTCAAGGAACATCACATAGGGTGCGGACGCGGCTTCGATTCCGGCCCGCCGCGCCTGGAAAGCTGATCGATTCTCTTCGAATTCGACCAGACGGATCCGCGCGTCGCGCGCTCGATAGCTTTCGATCACCGTGCGTGTGCCATCCGTGGATGCGTCATCGACACAGATGACCTCGATATCTGCAAATGTCTGAGAGATGCAACTCTCTAGCGCCGCGGCAATCCAGGCTTCATCGTTATAGGCCGGGACGATGATCGCTACGGCAGGCTGCGGCATGGAACTCTCTACCCTCCAGATGACCCCGAAGACGACGCGCAGATGCATCGGCCGGCGGGATGGCTAACCTTTTCAGCTTACCGTGGCACCACGTTTGGCCCATGTTCGGGTGTCAGAGGTCCCGCGCAGGATCGGCCAGGCTCCAAGCCGGAGTCGGTATCGCGAGCGGCCTGATGCCGAAAGCGCGAATCATCGCACTGGTGTCCGCCCAGTTCATACTGCTGCCGCCTGCCGAGCCGATCCAAGCTTCATCGACTATTCCAAGGGACCGCAAGAGGAGTCGGGTTGAGACAGGCACGCCGGCACCGACATTGAACAGTCGGTACCCTCGTGACGGACGAGCAGTGGCCGCCATGATGACGCGCACAACATCCGCTTGGTGAATGTAGTCACGGACGAAGACGTCTGGGGAGATCAGCCGCGCCGGATGGAAGGGATCCGCCGCAAGAAGTCGTTGAACTAACGAGTCGGGGAACTCCGGACCCGCGATGTTGAAGATGCGCAGGACTGTCACTGAGAGTCCGGGGACCTTCGCCGCCGATGACCACAGCGCCTTCTCGGACACGAGCTTGGACTGCGCGTAAGCGGAAGCGGGTGCCGTCGGGGAGGACTCTGTGTAAGGCGCAGGAGAGGAATCTCCATAGACCGATCCCGTGGAAGCGAGGATGACCGACCGCGGCAACTTTTCCCGAATGAGGGTCGACAGTGTGGCGTCGATGGACGCGTTCAACTCGATGGTGTTGGGATCGTGCACCGAAGCCGCCAGATGGATGATCTGATCGATTCGATGACGGGCTAGCCTCGCAATTGCGGCACCCTCGTCAGTGAGGTCAGCGACCAAGTCATCCGGGCGATTGCCGATCGGTCTCCTTGAGAGCGAGAGAGTTTCGTAACCACGAGATCGCAATGCGGAGACAACCAGCCTGCCGAGGCGCCCCCCACCACCGGTAACCAGGACGGCGGGAGAGGATGAGGTCATCAAACAGCAGCCCTACCGGCGGGTATCGGCGCGGTGATCGCGAAGCCCATGTCGATTAGTGCCCGCCTCGCACCTTCGTCGTCGAGGTCACCATCTCGCGCCATGGCGAGCGTTCGGCGGATGTCTCCGACAGGCACGTCCATCTCGTCTTCAACCTTGAGGATATACACCTTGCTGTTGTCCGTGCTTACTGCGAGGTCAGGGTTGTATGTCAGTTCCTCATAGAGCTTCTCCCCCGGCCGAAGTTGGGTCACCTCGATTTGGATGTGCGGCGCTGTCGCTCTGATGAGGCTCCGAGCAAGGTCCATGATGCGGACAGGTTCACCCATATCCAGAACGCAGATGTCACCGTTGCCGCCCAGAAGGGCGGACTGAATGATGAGTTGAGAGGCCTCGTCGATCGTCATGAAATACCGCGTGACTTCTCGATCTGTAACCGTGAGCGGACCTCCCGACTCGATCTGACGCCGAAATGTCTCCATCACCGACCCATTACTCTGCAGAACGTTGCCAAACCGTACCGCCGTCAGTTTCGTCTGCCTGGAAGACTCCGCGAGGTCTCGAAGCAATAGCTCACCCAGTCGCTTGGTCGCTCCCATCACATTCGCCGGCCGCACTGCTTTGTCCGTGGACACGTAAACCGCGTGGCTGGCACCCGAAGAGATTGCCTGCGTCAGTACGTTCTCTGCTCCGAGAACATTGTTGGCGAGAGCTTCAGCGGGATTGTGCTCTGTCATTGGCACGTGCTTGTACGCTGCAGCGTGGAAAACGAGATCAGGACGGGACTCGGCGAAGACCCTTTCGAGGCGCCGTTGATTCTTGACGTCGCCGACAACCACACGAAGACGGGGATCCTTCAGCCTGTTTGCCAGATGGAACAGCCCGTTCTCCCACCAGTCGAGTGCGGTCACTGAGGCCGCACCAAGATCCAGCAGGTGCTCAGTCAAGCGCGAACCGATCGAACCAGCAGCCCCCGTAACAAGCGCGCTGCGCCCGGATACCATCTCTCGTGCCTCCAAGAGATCGTGTTTCACAGGCTGTCGACCGACGAGCTGCAGTACATCGACGTCCGTGAGGTCCCCGACGCTCACGCCCTCGTGGCTGATTGTTTTGTATGTTCGAGGGAGCATCGAAAGCGCCAGCCCCGATTCCAGGCCGGAGATGAATTCGCGCAGACGCGTTGCTTCGATCGTCGGAATAGCAAAATAGATAGTGTCTACGCCATTGTGGCGAACGACGCGATTGACGTCAGACAGCGTCCCGAGCACTTCGTCTGATGCCGCGTCATCGTCGAGGAACCCCACGACTACGTGGCCCTTAGCGCGGGCATCGTCCGCGAGTGCCCGTCCCGCGACTCCGTGGCCGACGACCAGGATTCGCTCCGTGCTGGTTGTGGTGAGCGCCTCGTCATTCACTGTTGTATTCTATCTGAGCCCGTTCGCCGGGCTGCGCACCGCGGGCTGCCGGGCCAGTGCCGGATCGCTTCGGGCGACTCGATCATTGTCGCCGGCCCGGCCTTGGCCGGTAGTTTGGGATGCATGCGGAGCGAGACGACAGCAGCCCGCCGAACCTCCCACCCCACCCGCACCTTCGTCTCCCTTACCGGGCCGGCCGGCAACATCGGCGATGCCATCCTCCGCCGATCCACCCTCGACTGGGCGCGTGGCACGTCCGACGAACTCGTTGTCTACGTGGGCGATGCGCCGGACACCTGGCTTCACCAGCTGGCCGTGCCGACCGATGCACTCGTGCTTCGCTCGAAGCGGAGCGTTCCGCGCTGGTT
>Ga0182746_1003250_pt1 | contig 11181 bp, 10 predicted proteins | sample eDN3rd30CBELigOP_FD_128881 | JGI IMG/M metagenome (GOLD analysis project Ga0182746, IMG submission 128881) | Enriched Organic Plus compost microbial communities from Emeryville, California, USA - eDNA 3rd pass 30_C BE-Lig OP (version 2) (version 2) ... | reverse complement strand
TGCGAGAAGGCGTCCAGGATGCGTCGGGTGGCGCTCATGTGGCCCCCTGGGCGCTGCGCGCCATTCCCCCCAAGGGGGAATTCGCGCTTGGGGCGGCCCGGCGCGCTCATACTTCCACCTCGAACAGCCGCGAGTGCTGCTGGGCGCCGTAGACGTCGCGGTCGCCGGGGTCGCCGGCGGTGACCTTGCGCGGGATGGCGATCTTCAGCGCGCGCGCCATGGGATAGTCGATGATCTTCACGTCCTGCTCCGGCGTGTCGTAGAGCCGCGCGATCAGTGCGGCGTCGATGGCGCCGCCCTGTTTGACGCGCTGGTAGTCGGCGTCGTCGTTGAACATGATGTCCAGCGTCGTGCAGCGCGGTCCGGCGTTCTTGCTGCGTATGACTTTGGCGATGTCTTGCAGTTGCATGGGGTCTCCCGTAGGGATGGCGCGCTCAGTCGGCCGACGCGCCGGAAGCCTTGACGACCTTGCCCCAGCGCTCGATGTCGCTCTTGAGCACGGCCGCGAAATCGGCCGGGGTGTCGTCCTTGGTGACTTCGCCGCCGTCCTGCTCGTAGCCGGCCTTGACCTTGGGGTCGGCCAGCGTGGCCAGGGCGGCCTTGCTCAGGCGCTCGACGATCCCGGGCGGCGTGCCGTGCGGCGCGAAGAGCGCGATCCACACGGAGATCTCGGCGTTCTTCATGCCCAGCTCGGCCACGGTGGGCACGTCGGGCATCTGCGGCGAGCGGGTCTCGGACGTGATCGCCAGCGCCTTGAGCTGGCCGTCCTTCACGAAGGGCAACACCACCGGCACGTTGCCGAAGATCATGTCGACCCGGCCGGCCAGCACGTCGGTCATGGCCTTGGAGGTGCCCTGGTAGGGGATGTGCAGCAGCTCGACGCCGGCGGTCTGGGCCAGCGCCACGGCCGACAGGTGGGCGGTGGTGCCCACGCCGCCCGAGCCGTAGGTCAGGGGCTGGGCGGCCCGCTGCTTGGCCAGGGCGACCAGCTTGTCCAGCGTGTCCACGCCCAGCGACGAAGGCACGACCAGCACGTTGGGGAAGGCGGTGATGCGGGTGATGGGCTCGAAGTCGGCTTCCGGGTCGTAGGGCAGCTTGCTGTAGAGCGCCGGGTTCATGGCGTGGGTGTTGAGCGTGCCGGCCAGCAGGGTGTAGCCGTCGGGCGCGGCCTTGGCGACGTAGTCGCTGCCCACCGCGCCGCCCGCGCCGGCGCGGTTCTCGATGACGATGGACTGGCCCAGCTCCCGGCCCATGCCCTCGGCCACGCGGCGCGCCGAGATGTCGGCGGCGGTGCCGGCGGGGAAGGGCACGACCAGCCGGATCGGCTTGTCGGGGTAGGCGGCCTGGGCGGGCGCGGCGGCCCAGCCGGCGGCGCCGATCAGCGCCAGGGCGGCGGTCTTGCGGAACAGCATGGGGATGCGAAGCATGGCGTAGTCTCCTTATCTTCATTGATGGCGGGCCTTGCCCGCGCCGCGAGCGCAGGCAACACCCTCCCGTCCCGGCCCGGAAGGCGGGCGGGATCGGGCACAAGGGCAAGAACCGGTCAGGCCGGCTGGTCGGTGCCGGCGGGCGCGGCGTGCAACTGCACGGCCACGCCGTCCGGCGCTCCCGGCGCGGGCGGGTAGCGCTCCATCACCTTGGGGTCGTGTCCGGGAACGATGTGCTGCGGGCTGCCGGCCAGGGCGCGCAGGCGGTCGAAGCCTTCCAGCATCTGGCCGACGTGGAAGGCGCTGGAGAACGGCCGGCCTTTTTCGAAGTTCTCGTAGAAATGGCTCACGTCCGAGGCCAGCACCACCCAGCCGCGGCGCGTGTGGATGCGCACGAACTGCAGGCCGGCGGTATGGCCGCCGGCCAGGTGCACGCTGATGCCGGGGGCGACTTCGCTGTCGCCGTGGTGGAAGTAGACGCGCTGGCCGTAGTTCAGCCGCACCAGGCCGCAGACGTCCTCGACCTCGAAGGAGTGCGACAGGCGCGGGTAGTGCATGTAGCGCCCGGTGGCGTAGTTCATTTCCGCTTCCTGCAGGTGGAAGCGCGCCGTCGGGAAGCGGTCGAAGTTGCCGGCGTGGTCGTAGTGCAGGTGGGTCAGGATGACGTCGTCGACCTGCTGCGGATCGATGCCCATGCCGGCCAGCGTCTGCACCGGGCAGCGCAGGTAGGTGCGCCCGCCGCGGCGGTTGGAGACTTCCTCGGTGAAGCCGGTGTCGATCACCACGGTGCGCCCGCCGCCGGTGGCCACCCAGACGAAGTAGTCCATGGGCATGGGCCCGTCGTGCGGGTCGCCGCCGATGAAGTGGTCGCGCCGTCGCCCGTCGCGGGTGGCGTAGCGGATGGCCAGGATCTCGTATTCGGGAAGCGCGTCGGACATGAAGGGCAGGCAGTGGCGGCGGGGCCGCGGTTTGGAGCGAAGCCGCCGGCGGGCGGATAATCGTCGGCTGCCGATCGCTTGCGACCGCCGGCCGGATGGCGAAAAAGTATAAGTCGGCCATTTGCGCGCCGGTCTCGCGGCGGGATTAAAACTTTCGTTCCCTGGGGTTAAGGATGGTCTACCCGGCTGATATCCCTTTCTTCCTGGCCATCGTCCGCCACGGCACGATTTCCGCCGCGGCGCGCGCGCTCGGCGTGTCGCCGCCGGCCCTGTCCAAGCGCCTGGCCCAGCTGGAGAAGCGCCTGGGCGTGCAGTTGCTGCATCGCAATACGCGCGCCATGAGCCTGACCCAGGAGGGCCAGCTCTACTACGAGCGCGCCGCGCAGCTGGTCGCCGAGTTCGAGGCCCTGGAGCAGGACGTGATGAACCGCCGCGTCGAGCCCAGCGGCGTGCTGCGCGTGAACGCGCCGCTGAACTTCGGCCGGGTCATGGTCGGGCCGGTGGTGTCGGCCTTCAGCCGCACCTACCCCAAGATGGAGGTCGAGCTCATCCTGTCCGACCACCCGCGCAACCTGATCGAGGACGGCTTCGACGTGGGCATACGCTTCGGCACGCTGCCCGATTCCGGCATGCGGGCCCGGCGCATCGCCACCAACCGCCGCCACCTGTGGGCCTCGCCCGCCTACCTGAAGCGCTACGGCGTGCCGCGGCAGCCCAAGGACCTGCTGCAGCACCAGTGCATCGTCGTGCCGCGCAGCGACGACACCTACGGGGTGTGGACCTTCTCGCGCGGCGACCAGGTCGAGAGCATCAAGGTGCGCGGCAACCTGCGCTGCAACGACAGCGAGGTGGCCCAGGCCTGGGCGCTGGACGGCCGGGGGATATTGATGCGCTCGGGCTGGGACACCGGGCGCTTCGCCCGCACCGACGAGCTGCGCATCGTGCTGGGCGACTACGAGCTGCCCAACCGCGACGTGTTCGTGGTGTTCCCGGAGGGCGCGGCCATGCCGGCCAAGGTGCGCGCCTTCATCGACTTCGCGGTGGAGCAGCTGTCGGGGCTGGAGGTGGTGGTATCGTGACGCCCCACCGTACAGGCACCATGCGCGACGACACCGACGACTACCGCGGGATTTTCCTCGCCGGACTCCCCCTGCTGGACAGCCGCGCCCCGGTCGAATTCGCCAAGGGCGCATTCCCCGGCGCGGTCAACCTGCCGCTGATGGACGACGCCGAGCGCGAGCAGGTCGGCATCTGCTACGCGCGGCAGGGCCAGGCGGCGGCCATCGCGCTCGGCCACCGGCTGGTCGCCGGCCCGGTCAAGGCCGCGCGCATGGCGGCCTGGGCGCAATTCGCCCGCGCCCATCCCGACGGCTATCTCTATTGCTTGCGCGGCGGCCTGCGCTCGCAGATCGTCCAGGCCTGGCTGCGCGACGAGGCCGGCATTGCCTATCCGCGGGTCGTCGGCGGCTACAAGGCCATGCGCGGCTTCCTGCTGGGCGAACTGGACCGGGCGGTGGCCGAATGCGGCTTCGTGGTGCTGGGCGGCATGACGGGCACGGGCAAGACCGAAGTGCTGCGCGAGCTGGCCAACGGCCTGGACCTGGAGGGCCACGCCCATCACCGCGGCTCCAGCTTCGGCCGGCATGCCGCGGGCCAGCCGGCGCAGATCGATTTCGAGAACCGCCTGGCCATCGACATCCTGAAAAAGCGCCACGCCGGCCACGGCGGCTTCGTCGTCGAGGACGAGGGCCAGCACATCGGCAGCTGCAGCGTGCCCGTCGGCCTGTACCGGGCCATGCAGGGCTGGCCGCTGGTCTGGCTGGAGGACGGCCTGGACGAGCGGGTGCAGCGCATCCTGCGCGACTACGTGGTCGACCTGTGCGGCGAGTTCGCCGCCCTGCACGGCCCGGAGCAGGGCTTCGCCCTGTTCGCCCAGGCCCTGCGCCAGAGCCTGGACAGGATACGCAGGCGCCTGGGCGGCGAGCGCCACGCCCGCCTGGCGGCGACGATGGACGCGGCCCTGGCCGAGCAGGCGCGCAGCGGCGCGGTCGAGCTGCACTGCGGCTGGATCGAGGCGCTGCTCACGCAGTACTACGACCCCATGTACGCCTACCAGCGCAAGCTCAAGGCCGGGCGGGTGGCGTTCGCCGGCGATGCCCGGGCGGTGCTGGAGTACTTGCGGCATGCGGCGGGGAGGCTGCGCGCCGCCCCGGCCGGCGCGGCGGCCTAGCGTCGCCCCGTCACGCCAGAAGGGCCGCGGGCGCGTCGGCGGCCAGCAGGCCTTCCAGCCTGCCGCGCAAAGCCTCGCTTGCCTCGGTCATGGGCGCGCGCACGCTGCTGCCGATCAGGCCCAGCTGCGCCAGCGCCGCCTTCACCGGCCCCGGGTTGGGTTCCGAGAACAGCGCCTGGATCAACGGCACCAGGTCCAGGAACACCCGCCGCGCTTCGTCGATGCGGCCTGCGCGCACCGCCCGGTGCACCGCCACGAAGTCCGCGGTGCGCAGGTGCGCGGCGGCGGCGATGGCGCCGTGGCCGCCCAGGCACAGCGTGGTGAAGAGGTTCAGGTCCTCGCCCGCCAGCACGGCCAGGCGGCCGTCGCGCAGCAGCGCCAGCGTGGTTTCCAGCGAGCCGGCGCAATCCTTGACGGCGGCGATGTTGGGGTGGGCGGCCAGCTGCAGCAGGGTGCCGATTTCCAGCCGCACCCCGGTGCGGTAGGGGATGTCGTAGATCACCAGCGGATGGCGGCTGGCGTCGGCCAGGGCGGCGAAGTGCGCGGCCAGCCCCGCCTGGGACGGCCGCACGTAATAGGGCGCGGGCACCAGCAGGCCGGCCAGGTCCTGCTCGCCCAGGCGCAGGGCTTGCTCGCGCAGCTCGGCCGTGTTGTTGCCGGCCAGCCCGGCGACGACCGGCAGGCCTTGCGCGGCCTGCAGGATGGCGGCCAGCACGCCGCGCTGCTCGGCCTCGTCCAGCGAGGACGGCTCGCCGGTGGTGCCCAGCGCGACGAAGCCCGACACGCCCGCGCCCGCGCAGGCCGCGACCAGCCGGCGCAGGCCCGCGTGGTCGACCCGCCCGCCGGCAAAGGGCGTGACCAGGGGAATCCAGATCCCGGAAAAAGGCGAAGACATTCCATACTCTCCTTGGCGACCGAGTGGAACCGGCCGGAAGGTGCGGAATGAGCGAGGGGCGGGGGACTGCAGGAAGAAGCCGCATGCTGTTCCGTCACATCCGACGGAACAGCGCTCCGGTCAGATGAGCGGCTGTTTTTTGGCTTTGGCGAAGAACTGCTGCGCGCACGGCGCAGCCGCGGGCCTGGGGCCGGCGGCGGCTGGGATGCGGGTGGGACGCGTGCGCATGACGGCGATCATAGCGTAACTTCGTCCTTGCCGTAGAACTTGACGCCGATCTGGATGCGCTCGCGGCCCTGGCTGCGGCGGTGGCGGTTGGTGTCGCGCAGGCTGTAGACGCAGCCGCAGTATTCCTGCTGGTAGAAGCCTTCGCGCTTGCTGATTTCGATCATGCGCGCCGCGCCGCCGCCCTTGCGCCAGTTGTACGTCCAGTAGGTCAGGCCGGGGTAGCGCGCGGCCGCGCGCACGCCGCAGCCGTTGATCTGGTTCATGTCCTTCCAGCGCGAGATGCCCAGCGAGCTGGTGATGGTGTCGTAGCCGTGCTCGTGGGCGTAGAGCGCGGTGCGCTCGAAGCGCATGTCGAAGCAGGCGGTGCAGCGCTCGCCGCGCTCGGGCTCGTTCTCCAGGCCCTTGACGCGGTCGAACCAGTTGTCGACGTCGTAGTCGGCATCGATGAATTCGATGCCGTGCTGCTGGGCGAAGCGGATGTTCTCCTGCTTGCGGATCTCGTATTCCCGGACGGGGTGGATGTTGGGGTTGTAGAAGAAGATCGCGTAGTCGATGCCGGAAGCCAGCATGGCTTCCATGACTTCGCCGGAACAGGGCGCGCAGCACGAGTGCAGCAGCACCTTGCCGCGGCCGTCGGGCAGGGCGAGCTTGGGGCGGTCGGTGTCGGCGGTCATGATTGGCCGGGGATCAGGGGAAATACAGCTTCGGCAGGGCGGCGGCCACGCCCAGGCCGACCACGCCTATCATCAGCTTCAGGTATTGGATCTGGTGCGTGACGTCGTCGCGCAGCGATTGCATGTCGCCGTTGAAGCGGATTTCGAGCTTGTCCATACGACTGTCGAGCTTGTCCATCCGGCTGTCGAGTTTGTCCTCCAGCGTGCGCAGGTCAGCCTGGGTGGCCAGGCGCTCGCCGTGCGCGTCGAGGGCATGGGCCAGGGCGCGGGACTGGGCTTCGGTCTGCTCGGCGGGAAAACCGGCAGCCTTGAGGGCATGGGCGTATTCGAGCGTGTCGAAGGCAGTCATGGCGATGGACATGGACGGACTCTTGAGGCGGGACTATAGAGGGAAACCGGTGGCCAGTCCATCCACGTGCGCCGGATATGTCCGGCGCGCGGATGCAATGCCCGGCCGATGGACCGGCAGTATGCGCGGCGTGGAGAACCGGCGCCATCCGTAGATGCCGAGGGGGCCGGCAACTCCCCGCGCCGGTCATGCCGAGCCCAGCACCGCCTCCCACAAGGCCTTGACCGCCGTGCGTTCCGGTTGCAGCGCGCCGGCCGGCACGCGGGCCATTTCCGCGCCCTGCAGGCGCAGGCGGTGCTGCTCGCGGCGCAGGGTGCGGTAGGCGTCGGCCGCGCGCCGGGCCAGGTCCGTGTCGATGATGCCGGCCTCGGCGAACATGCCCAGCAGCTTGATGTTGCCCAGGTTGCCGGCCAGCTGCGGGTGGCTGGGCGCCTGGCTGAGCACCAGGTACTGGGTGACGAATTCGACGTCCACCATGCCGCCGGGGTCGTGCTTGAGGTCGAAGTCGCCGCTGGCGTTGGGATGGCCGGCGCGGATCTTCTCGCGCATGTCGCGCACTTCCCGGGCCAGGGCCTGGGCGTCGCGCGGGGTGAGCAGGACGGCGCGGCGGATGTCCTCGAACTGGCGGCCGACGGCGGCGTCGCCCGCGGCGTAGCGGGCGCGGGTCAGCGCCTGGTGCTCCCACTGCCAGGCATGCTCGCGCTGGTACTTGGCGAAGGCCTCGACCGAGACCGCCAGCAGCCCGGCGTTGCCGTCCGGGCGCAGGCGCAGGTCCACTTCGTAGAGCCGGCCGGAGGAGGTCATGGTCGATAGCCAGGAAGTCATGCGCTGGCCCAGCTTGGCGTAGATTTCGCCGGCGTCCTCGCGGTCGTCGTCGAACAGGAAGACCAGGTCCAGGTCGGAGGCGTAGCCCAGCTCCTTGCCGCCCAGCTTGCCGTAGGCGATGACGGCGAAGCGGGGGGGCGTCGGTTCGCGCGCCGCATCGGCAGCGCCGCTCGCTCCGGCGCCAGTGCCGGCCGGCAGTGCGGCAGCGCCGGCGCCGGCCGGGGCAGCTGCGCCGCCTGCGCGGGCGCCCGCCGAGCCGCGCCTTTGCACCAGCGGCCAGACGCGGCGGATGGTTTCCTCCAGCAGCAGGTCGGCCAGGGCCGACAACTGGTCGGCCAGACCTTCCACGGTCAGCCGGCCTTCCAGGTCCTGGGCCAGCAGCTGGAAGCTGACCTGGCGCTGCACGTCGCGCATCAGGTTCATCTGCCTTTCGATGTCGGGCTGGCCGTCGGGCAGGCGGCAGGCGTCCAGGTCGCGGGTCAGCTGGGCGGCGACCTGGGCCAGGTCCAGGGGCTCGAACAGCGTGCGCCAGTCGATCAGGCCGTCCAGCAGCAGGGGGTGCTGGGTCAGGTACTGCGCGGCCCAGGGGCTGGCGGCCATCATGCGCGCCACCCGCGCCAGGGTGTCGGGGTATTCGGCCAGCAGGGCCAGGTAGGCGCTGCGCTGGGCGATCTGCTCGATCAGGTCGAACAGGCGCACGGCCGCCTCCTGCGGCGCCGCGGTGCGGCTGGCGGCCTGCACGGCGGCCGGCAGCAGGGTGTCCAGCCGGCGGCGGCTGGCCTCCGGCAGGCTGCGTATGCGATGGCTGGCCAGCAGCGATTCGGCGCGCCGGGCGATGGGCTCGGCCTGCTCGTCGTAGCTGTCCTGGATCAGGGCGGCCAGGTGGGCGGCCGCGTCCTCGCCGCAGGGCGCGGCATCGTGCCGGCCGTTGCCGCCGTGTCCGCCGCTGCCGCCATTGCCTCCGTTGCCGCCGCGGCCGTTGCTGCCACCGTTGCCGCCATCCCCGCCATTGCCGTTGCGCCGGCCGCTCGCCTCGCCGCCGTTGCGCGCGCCGGCGTCGTCCTCGCCCATGCCCGCCAGCCGGAAGGCGTTGCGGAACACGTCGTGCACGAAGGCGCGGTGCTCGCGCAGGGTGCGCTCGAAATCCTCGGGCTCCATGCCCATGGCCCGCGCCAGGCCGGCGCGCACGCCGGGCTCCTGCGGCAGCAGGTGGGTCTGCTCGTCCTCCCGGTACTGCAGCATGTGCTCGGTGCGGCGCAGGAAGCGGTAGGCCTCTTCCAGGCGCCCGGCGTCGGCGGCGGGCAGCAGGCCGGCGTCGCGCTCCAGGCGCAGGGCCGGCAGCAGGCCGCGCACCTGCAGCGCCGGCATGCGCCCGCCGCGGATCAGTTGCGACAGCTGCACGACGAATTCGATCTCGCGGATGCCGCCGTCGCCCAGCTTGATGTTGTGCTCGCTGTCCACGCCCGAGCGGGCCAGCGCGCGGCGCTGCCAGTCCTGGCGGATGCGCTCGCGCAGCGCGCGCAGCGCGGCCAGGGCGTCGAAGTCGAAGTACTTGCGGTAGACGAAGGGCACGCGCAGGCTTTCCAGCTGGCGCAGCTGGGCCGACGGGTCGCTGCCGGCGAAGGCGCGCGCGGGCAGGGCGCGCGCCTTCAGCCAGGCGTAGCGCTCCCATTCGCGGCCCTGGGCGACCAGGTAGTGCTCCAGCGCGTCCAGGCTCCAGGCGGGCGGGCCGGAATCGCCGTCCGGGCGCAGCCGCAGGTCGGTGCGAAAGACCTGGCCGTGGCCGTCCGGCTCGGACAGCACCGGCATCATGCGGCTGGTCAGCCGGCAGTAGAACTCGTGGTGGCTGATGCGGCGCGGCCCTTCGGTCTCGCCTTCCTCGCCGTAGAGCATGACCAGGTCGATGTCGGACGACACGTTCAGCTCGCAGCCGCCCAGCTTGCCCATGCCGACGATGAGCATTTCCTGCGGCAGGCCGGTGGCCGGGTCGCGCGGCGCGCCGTGCACGGCGGCCAGTTCGGCGGCGACCGATCGGTAGGCGGCGGCCACGGCGTGGTCGGCCAGCAGGCTCATGGCGCCGACGACTTCCTCCAGGCCCGCCAGCCCGGCCGTGTCGCGCGCCAGCAGGCAGGCGAAGACGCGCTCGCGCAGGCGGCGCAGCACGACGCGGGCCTGGGCGACCGAAAGGGGGGCGGCATCGGCCGCGTCGCCACCGGCCCGGGGCGCACCTTCGGCCTCGGCCAACTCGTCGTGCCAGGCCAGGATGGCACCGCCGGTGACGGGTTGATCGACAGCCTCGCGCAGCCAGTCGGCCAGTTCCGGGCGCGCCCCGGTCAGGCGGCGCAGATAGCCCGACCAGGCGAGGGCGGGGGCCAGGGGGCAGGGCTGGGGTGCGGCGGCGGAAATGGCGGGCTTGGGCATGCGTGGATGGCCTTGATCGCAGACGACGGGCGATGTTTCAGGGTATAAGTTCAGTTATTCACCGTGCTTCGCCCGACTCGTGTCGGATAAAGCGGGTGCAGCCCGATCCGGGACGCTGCGGAGCCGGCTTTGCCGGTTCGCCAGCGTCGCCCCTTGAGGGGCGCGCGAAGCGCGTAGGGGTGGGCTTCACTCGCACGATACTGCAAGATGCGCGCCGCCTTTCCTGCAAGGCGCGTACCGCCTTTCCCCCTCTCGCCTGTGCCCTTCGCGAAGAAAGCCTTTCTCTGCCTGTACTGGTTCCTGGTCGCCACGTACCTGGCGGCCGCGCTGGCGGTGCTGGGGCTGCGCTACCTGGTCCTGCCCCGCGTCGACGATTTCCGCCCCCGCATCGAGGCAGCCGCCGGCGACGCGCTGGGCGCGCCGGTGAGCATCGCGCGGGTGCAGGCCGATTGGCGCGGCCTGCACCCGCGGCTGCGCCTGGCCGGCGTGACCGTGGCGGGCCGGCAGGGCGAGCCGGTGCTCAGCGTGCCCGCGGCGGCCGCGGTGCTGTCCTGGCGCAGCGTGCTGCTGCTCAAGCCCCGGCTGCTCAGCCTGGAGGTCGCCGGGCTGGACCTGACGGTGCGCCGCGCCGCCGACGGCCGGCTGTGGGTGGCCGGGCAGGCCTTCGAGCCGGGCGGCGACGACGCCATGCCCACGCTGGACCATCCCGCCCTGCAATGGCTGCTGGCCCAGCGCGAGCTGGTGGTGCGCGACGCCACGGTGCGCTGGCGCGACGAGCTGCGCGGCGCGCCCGAACTGGTGCTGGACCAGGCCGAGATCCTGCTGCGCAACCGCCTGCTGCAGCACGTGTTCGCCCTGTCGGCGCGGCCGCAGGGCGGCGTGGCCGCCGGCCTGGCGCTGCGCGGCGAGCTGCACCGGCGGCTGCTGGCGCTCGACGGCGGCCGGGCCTCGGCCTGGAACGGCCAGGCCTACGCCCAGCTGGACGACGCCGAGCCCGCCGCCTGGCAGCCCTGGCTGGACATGCCGGCCGTGCAGGGCAGGGTGGCCGCGCGCGTCTGGCTGGACCTGGCCCGCGGCCGGCCGGCCGAGGCGCTGGCCGACGTGGCGCTGCGCGACGCGGGCTGGCGGCAGCCGGGGCCGGAAGGGATGGGCGCGCAGGCCGCCACCCTGACCGCCCGGCTGCAGGGCGAGCCG
>Ga0182746_1003246_pt1 | contig 11194 bp, 8 predicted proteins | sample eDN3rd30CBELigOP_FD_128881 | JGI IMG/M metagenome (GOLD analysis project Ga0182746, IMG submission 128881) | Enriched Organic Plus compost microbial communities from Emeryville, California, USA - eDNA 3rd pass 30_C BE-Lig OP (version 2) (version 2) ... | reverse complement strand
TCTCCTTTTCCTTCGCAGCGAGCAGCTGATCGATCTCGACGATACCGGCATCGGTCGCTTTCTGGATCTCGCCCGAATAGCGCTCGTGATCGTCCTTGCTGATCGCGTGGTCCTTCTCGAGCTTCTTGATCAGGTCCATCGCGTCGCGACGCACATGACGCACGGCGACGCGGGCGGTCTCGGCGTATTTATGCGCGATCTTGACGAGCTCCTTGCGGCGCTCCTCGTTCAACTCCGGGATACGTAGGCGAATGGTCTGGCCCTCGGTCGCCGGCGACAGGCCGAGATTGGAATCGACGATCGCCTTCTCGACGGCCTTCACCAGGGACTTGTCCCAGACGCTGACCGCGATCAGGCGCGGCTCCGGTACCGTGACGCTCGCGCATTGGACCAGCGGCATCTGAGAGCCGTAAGCGTCGACCATCACCGGATCGAGCAGGTGGGACGACGCGCGGCCGGTGCGCAGACCGGACAATTCGGTCTTGAGCGAAGCGCTCGCGCCCTGCATGCGGCGCTTGATGTCGTTGATGTCGTAGTTAGCAGTCGCCATGGCGATCCCTCGAATTCAGCGCCGCCATCTGAACCGATGGCCGGGCGTTTTTAAGTCCGCCGGCGCCTAGCCGACGACGGTCGCGCGGCCCTTGCCGCGCAGAACGGATTCGATGGCGCCTTTCTCGTCGATCGAAAACACGATGATAGGCATCCGGTTTTCCCGGGCAAGCGCGAAGGCGGCGCCATCCATAACCCGTAAGTCCTTCGCGAGCGCCTCCTGGTGGCTCAGGCGCTCGTAACGCTTGGCATTGGGGTCTTTCTTGGGGTCGGCGGTGTAGACGCCGTCGACATTGGTCGCCTTCAGCACGGCCTGGGCTTCCAGCTCCGCCCCGCGCAGCACGGCCGTGGTGTCGGTCGTGAAGAACGGATTGCCGGTACCGGCGGCGAGCAGAACGACCCGGCCTTTGCCGAGGTTCTTCATCGCCCGCTTGCGGTTGTACATCTCGCAGACGGCCGGCATGGCCAGCGCCGACAACGTGCGCGCCTCGCAGCCGGCACGCTCGATCGCCGCCTCGAGCACCAAGCAGTTCATCACCGTGGCCAGCATGCCCATGGTGTCGCCGACCGGGCGCGGCACGCCGCGCTCGGACACCTCGACACCGCGGAAAATGTTGCCGCCACCGACGACGACGCCGAGTTCGACGCCGAGCCTGGCGGTCGCGACGAGGTCGGCGGCGAGCCGCTCGACCGTGGCCTGTTCGATACCGAAATCGCCGGAACCGGTGAGCGCCTCGCCCGACAGCTTGACGATGACGCGTCGGTAGATCGGATCACTCATGCTGGTTGCGATCCTTCCTTCTTCCGCCGATGCCGTGGCGGCGCCGTACGATCAGCCCTGCCCCGCAGCAGCCGCGACTTCAGCAGCGAAGTCGTTTTCCTGCTTCTCGATGCCCTCACCGAGCGCATAGCGCACGAAACCGGTGACCTTGATCGGACCGCCTACCTTGCCTTCGGCATCCTTCACCGCCTGCGCGACGCTCTTGCCCGTGTCGTGCACGTAGACCTGCTCGAGCAGGCAGACTTCCTTGTAGAAGGTCTTCAGGCCCGACTCGACGATCTTTTCGATCACGTTCTCGGGCTTGCCCTGCTGACGGAACTTGTCGGCAAGCACATCCTTCTCGCGCTTGACGACTTCCGGATCGAGACCCGACGCGTCGAGCGCCTGCGGATTGGCGGCGGCAATGTGCATCGCAATCATACGGCCGAGCGCGACGAGTTCGTCCTTGTTGCCCGACGACTCGAGGCCGACCAACACACCGATCTTGCCGAGACCGTCGGTCACCGAGGAATGCACGTACTGGCCGACGGCGCCCTGCTTCACTTCGAGCAGAGCGGCGCGGCGCAAGGTCATGTTCTCACCGATCTTGGCGACGGTGTCGGAGATCGCGTCGGCAACGGTGATGCTGCCGACCTTGGTCGCCTTGATGACTTCGACATCGGTGCCGGCGGTGAGCGCGACATCCGCGATCATCTTCACGAGGCCCTGGAACAGGTCGTTGCGGGCAACGAAGTCGGTCTCGGAGTTCACCTCGACCGCGACGCCCTTGACGCCTTCAACCTTCACGCCGATGAGGCCCTCGGCCGCGACGCGGCCGGCCTTCTTGGCGGCTTTCGACAGGCCCTTCTTGCGCAGCCAGTCCTGCGCCGCCGTCATGTCGCCGGCGGACTCGTTGAGCGCAGCCTTGCAATCCATCATGCCGGCGCCGGTCGACTCGCGCAGCTCTTTGACCATCTGGGCGGTGATATTTGCCATCGAACTATTCCTTCATGCGTAAACGGCGGCGCCGTTGCCGGCGCCGCTCGAAATTACAGAGCTGAAACGACAGCCCGATTACTCGGCCGTCAGTTCCTTGGCCTTGGCGATCCAGCCCGGCACGCGCGCCGGCAGACCCACTTCTTCGCCGACGAAATGCGCGGCCTTGTCGTTCAGGCCGGCGATCTGGTCGTAGTGGAAGATGCCCAGATCGTTGAGCTGCTTCTCGATCGCGCCCGACACGCCGGGCAGCTTCTTGAGGTCGTCGGCGACGCCGCGCGGACCCGGCAGCTGCTCGAAGCCAACGTCCTGCGACGGGATCTGCTCGGAGATAACCGGCTTTTCCTGCGCGCCGATGTCGACGCCGCGCTCGCCCTGGCTGCGCGCAATGCCGTCGATGGCGGCCTTGGCGATCAGTTCGCAATACATCGAGACGGCGCGGCTCGCGTCGTCATTGCCCGGGACGACATAGGTGATGCCGGCCGGATCGCAATTCGTATCGACGATCGCCGCGACCGGGATGTTGAGGCGCTGGGCCTCCTTGATCGCGATGTCTTCCTTGTTCGTGTCGATCACGAAGATCATGTCGGGCACGCCGCCCATGTCCTTGATGCCGCCGAGCGCGCGGTCGAGCTTGTCGCGCTCGCGCTGCATCGTCAGGCGCTCTTTCTTGGTGTAGCCGCCGGCTTCACCCGAAGAGAGCATCTCGTCGAGCTTGCGCAGGCGCGAGATCGAACCCGAAATGGTCTTCCAGTTGGTCAGCGTGCCGCCGAGCCAGCGCGAGTTCACGTAGTACTGCGCGCAACGCTTGGCCGCATCGGCGATCGCGTCCTGCGCCTGGCGCTTGGTGCCGACGAACAGGATACGGCCGCCCTTGGCGACGGTATCGGACACCGCCTGCAGCGCCTGGTGCAGCATCGGCACGGTCTGCGCGAGGTCGATGATGTGAATGTTGTTGCGGGTGCCGAAGATGTACTGATCCATCTTCGGGTTCCAGCGGTGGGCCTGATGGCCGAAGTGCACGCCAGCTTCCAAAAGCTGACGCATTGAAAAGTCAGGAAGCGCCATAATCTTCTCCGGTTGATCCGCCGCGGACGGTTGTGAGCCCCGGATGGGGCCACCGGACGGCCAATTGGCCCAGTTGTTGGGGCCAGAGCCATGCGTCCGCGTGAGTGATGTCGGGGCTTATATAGGGCGGATTCCGCAGAAGCAAGGCGGGATTGGCCGTTCCGGGGCCTCGAAGCGCCTCAAAACGGGCCGGTACGCGCCCAAACGCTGTCATGCAGCCCCGGTCTCGAAGGCGTCTGGGCGCGCGAGCCGGTCTATCAGGCCGCGGCCCGGCGCCTGTTTTCGGCCGCCGCCTCGGGAGTGGCGATGACGGCCTCCGCCGCGGGCTCGCCCGTCTCGTCGACCTGAGGCGCGGCCTCACCGAGGCGGAAGAACGCGATCTGCTCGTCCATCGTCTTGGCCTGATGCTCGAGCGCCTTGGCAGTCGCGGCGTTCTCCTCGACCAGCGCGGCGTTCTGCTGCGTGGCGTCGTCCATCTGCGTCAGCGCCTTGTTGATCTCTTCAATGCCGGTCGCCTGTTCGCCGCTGGCACTGGCGATCTCGGCGACGATGTCGGCGACTTGCCGGATCGACCCGACGATCTCGCTGAGCGCTTCGCCGGCTTTGTTGACGAGATCGACACCGTCTTTCACCTGGCTGCCGGAACTGGTGATCAGGTCCTTGATGTCCTTCGCCGCTTGCGCGGAGCGCTGGGCCAGTCCGCGCACTTCGGTTGCGACCACGGCGAAGCCGCGACCGGCTTCGCCGGCTCGCGCGGCTTCGACGGCTGCGTTGAGCGCGAGCAAGTTCGTCTGACGGGCGATCTCGTCGATGACGCCGATGATGTCCGATATCCTGCGCGAGGACTCCTCGATCTTGGCCATGGCCTCGACCGCATCGGCAACGACGCGGCTGCCGCGGTCTGCGACATCGCGCGTACCGGTGGCAAAGCGGCTGGCTTGCTGCGCATTCTCGGCGTTCTTCTTCACCGTCGCGGCAAGCTCCTCCATCGCCGCCGTGGTCTCTTCGAGGCTCGCGGCCTGCTCCTCCGTGCGCTGCGACAGATCGGTGGTGCTGGTCGAGATTTCCGCCGATGCCGTCGCGACTTCCTGTCCCGACACCTTAATATCCGCCAACGTCTTGCTCACCTGCGCGGTCATGCGCACGACGGCGTCGGCAATCTCGCCCACTTCGTCCCTGCGACCGACACCGGGCACGGAGACGTTGAAGTTGCCGCCGGCGGCCTCGTTCAATGGCCGCCGCAAGGCGCGAATGGGCCGGGCGATCGACAGCGCGCCGAACACCGCCGAACCGATCAGGATGACAATGGCGCCGAGACCGACCGCAAGCCCGATGCGCTCGGCGAAATTCATCGTTTCGCGCGCGCCCGCCAGGCCGCTTTCGGCCTCCGTTCCCACCGATTGAACCAGCTTGCCGGTGCCGTCCTCGATCTGGCGCACCGTGGGCGTCAAGACTTCCAGTCCGATCCGCTCGATCTCCAGCGCCAGGCCCTCGGCTTCGGCCTCTGCCTGGAGGCCACCCTGCAAACGCAGCGCGAGCGCTTCCGCCTTGATGCGCGCCAACTTCTGCACTTCGACCGCATAGGTATCGATGAGCTTCTTGATGGTCGCGATCGCTTCCCGGCGCTCGGGAATGGCGAACAGGGCGACCATCGGATCGATCCGCGCGTGAGCCGCCTGCCGCTCGGCATCCAACAACTTGAGCGACTGTTGCAAGGCGATCTCGTGAGGCGCCAGGCTGACGTCGCGCGCGGCGATCTGCATGCCACGCTCGGCGGCCTTGATCGCCTCGAGATCGCGTGTGCTGACCACGCCCGTGTTCGATTTCTCCACGGCCTCGCGGACCAAGCTGTTTCCGACAATCAACGTGGCCAGCATGCAGGCCACCAGCACGATGGCGAAGCCGGACATCACGGCAAGCTTGGTACCGATGCGAATATTCGACAGTCGGAGCATTTGGTCCCCCGTAAGATCAATCGAAAAGGCGAGGAAACAACCCGGCGCACGCAACAGGGGAGAAGAGTTATGCGAAAGTGATAAGCAAAGGTTTAATCCGCGCCGGAACGGCGTGGATTGGGCAATTGCGGGAGTATGAAAGGAGCCGCCGGAGGCGGATGCCGCAGACCTAGTCCCGGCGAGTCTCAAGCCAGCGCTTGAGATAGACCAGCGCGAGCGCGCGCTCGTCCTCGGTCGCCTGCTCGAAGGCGCTGTCGTAGAGCTTGGCGATCCAGACCTGCTGCTCGGGTCGAGCCGAATCCTTGGCGAGGGTCAGCCACATCAGACCGCGCGCGGCCTGCCGCGGCACGTGATCGCCGGCAAAGAGCATGGCGCCCAGCATCGCCTGCGCCTCACACTGGCCTTTCTGCGCCGACAGGCCGAACCAACGCGCCGCCTGGCGCGGATCGCGCGGCGCGCCGGTGCCGTCGAGATAGAGCCGCGCCAGATAATATTGGGCATCCGGATCGCGGAAATACGAGGCCGCATAGCTGAACATTTCGCGCGCGCGCGACGGGTCGCGCTTCACGGCGCTGTTCGGAATGCCGTCGAGATAGTAGTGGCCGAGCGCGACGAAAGCGTTGGCGACGAAGCGCGACTGCGGCGTGTCGGGATTGTCGTCGGCGTGGCGATCGGCAATGCGGCGGAAGTAGTCGAAAGCCTTGAGATCGTTCTGCGTGACGCCGTCGCCTTCGGCATACATGCGCCCGAGCTTCCATTGCGCCAGCGCATGGCCCTTCTCGGCGGCGTATTCGAGCGAGTTCACCGCCTTGGCCGGCTCACCGGCTTTCAGGTAGTGCGCGCCGGAACGGAACGCCTCCATGGCCGACATCGGTGCGGCGGCCATGGCATCGCTGGCGTCGGACTTGCTGCCGTCGAAAGCAAAGACCGGTGTCGCGGCCAAAAGGCCGACACCGAATGCCACGACGCGCAACAAGGTATCAGCTGTCCGCATAGCACTCTTTCTCAGCCGAAGCGCCTGGATGAGTCACCGCGCCGTCGCGCGCATTGCCGACCTGCTGGGCGTACTTCCACAGCGCGCCCGAGCCGAAGTGGATGTCGCGCGGCTGGAACGACTTCTTGCGCTCGGCGAGCTCCGCATCGGAGAGCTTCACGTCGAGCGTGCCATTCTCGGCATCGATCTCGATGATGTCGCCGTCCTTGAGCAGCGCGATCGGGCCGCCGACCGCGGCTTCCGGACCGACATGGCCGATGCAGAAACCGCGCGTTGCGCCCGAGAACCGACCGTCGGTGATGAGCGCGACTTTGCCGCCCATGCCCTGACCGTAAAGCGCCGCCGTGGTGGCCAGCATCTCGCGCATGCCGGGGCCGCCGCGCGGTCCCTCGTAGCGGATCACGAGAACGTCGCCTTCCTTGTACTGCTTTTTGCGAACGGCTTCGAAGCAAGCCTCTTCGCCGTCGAAGCAGCGCGCCGGGCCGGAGAACTTGAGGTTGGACATGCCCGCGACCTTCACGATCGCCCCCTCCGGGGCAAGGTTGCCCTTGAGACCGACCACACCGCCCGTCGGCGTCATCGGCTTGTTCGCCGGTCGCACGACATCCTGCTGGTCGTTCCACTTAACCTTGGCCATGTTTTCCGCCATCGTCCGCCCGGTGACGGTGAGGCAGTCGCCATGCATGTAGCCGTGGTCGAGCAGCGTCTTCATCAGCAGCGGGATGCCGCCAACTTCAAACATGTCTTTGGCGACATAACGGCCGCCCGGTTTCAAATCTGCGATATACGGTGTCCTTTTGAAGACTTCCGCGACATCGAACAGATCGAACTTGATACCGCATTCGTTGGCGATCGCCGGCAAGTGCAATGCGGCATTGGTCGAGCCACCGGATGCCGCCACCACCGCTGCCGCGTTCTCCAGCGCCTTGCGGGTGACGATGTCACGCGGACGGATGCCGAGCTTGATCAGCTCCAACACCATCTCGCCGGCTGTCATGCAGAACCGGTCGCGAATTTCGTAGGGCGCGGGCGCGCCGGCCGAGTAAGGCAGCGCCAGACCGATCGCTTCGGACACGGTCGCCATCGTGTTGGCGGTGAACTGCGCGCCGCAGGCACCGGCCGACGGGCAGGCCACCTGCTCCATCTCGTCGAGGTCTTCGTCCGACAAGCTGCCGACCGAATTGCGGCCGACCGCCTCGAACATGTCCTGCACGGTGATGGTCTGGCCGCGGAAATTGCCCGGCAGGATCGAACCGCCATAGATGAAGATCGACGGCACGTTGAGCCGGCACATGGCCATCATCATGCCGGGCAGCGACTTGTCGCAGCCGGCGAGCCCGACGAGCGCGTCATAGGCGTGGCCGCGCATGGTCAACTCGACGGAGTCGGCGATGACCTCGCGCGAGGGCAGTGACGAGTACATGCCGGCATGGCCCATGGCGATGCCGTCAGTGACGGTGATGGTGCAGAATTCGCGCGGCGTGCCGCCCGCGGCCGCAACGCCTTTCTTAACGGCCTGAGCCTGGCGCATCAGCGCGATGTTGCAGGGCGCGGCCTCGTTCCAGCACGACGCGACGCCGACGAACGGCTGGTGGATCTGCTCTTTGGTCAGACCCATCGCGTAGTAGTACGAGCGGTGCGGCGCGCGCTCCGGCCCTTCGGTAACGTGCCGGCTCGGCAGCTTCGATTTCAGATTGGTCTTAGCATCCATCACGCGACTTGGGCCCCCCGCCCTATGCACTTTCAAATTCCACGGCCCCCCACGCCCTGGTCCCGGGCGGGACCTTGTCCGCGGTGTTGCGGCCGCGTGACCGGTGGTTGAGTGCCGTCGCCTTAGGCCGCGTTAGGAGCCGCCGTTGGCTGTCCTTCGATCTCGTTGAAGGGTATGGCCAAATCGCGGCGCAAGCAGCCAACATGCGGCGCCGTCATTTAAATGTTCTAAAGTGTTGCTGACCAGACACAGAAATACCGCTCGTTCGCAGTGCAACAAGAGGCTTGCCTGCACGCCAACTCCCACCAAGCGGTAAGGTCGGTGGACATTACGACGGACCGGTGTCGACACTCGGTCGAGAACGCGGCAACAAAACCCGCATGGCCCTGCCCCCTCGCCTTCGCCGCTCGTTCTTTGCCCGCTCGGTGCATGACGTCGCGCCGGATCTGATCGGGACGACTCTTTCGGTCGACGGCGTTGGCGGCACCATCGTTGAGGTCGAGGCCTATCACCACACCGACCCCGCCGCGCACTCCTACATCGGCAGGACGCCGCGCAACGCGGTTATGTTCGGACCGCCCGGCTTTCTTTACGTCTACCGGTCCTACGGCATCCACTGGTGCCTGAATTTCGTCTGTGAGGAGGAAGGCTCGGCCAGCGCCGTCCTGGTGCGTGCCTTGGAGCCGACGCAAGGCTTGGCGGCGATGCGCCGAAGGCGCGGGCTCCCCGAGGCACGCGACCTTTGCTCAGGCCCGGGCAAACTGTGCGAGGCGCTTGGCGTGACCATCGCGCACAACGGGCTCCCGCTCGACAAGCCCCCGTTCGAATTGCGCGCGCGCACCGAGGAGCCGGCGATCGTCACCGGTCCGCGCATCGGCATCACCAAGGCGGTCGACCATCCGTGGCGCTATGGGCTGAAGGGGTCGAAGTTCTTGAGCAAGCCGTTTCGGCCGTCATACTGAGGTGCGAGTGAGCGAAGCGACCGAGCCTCGAAGGATGGCGGCCGTCGCCCTTCGAGGCTCGCGCTAACGCGCTCGCACCTCAGGGTGACGAATCAAGCTCTGAAACGGGCGTCGAATCCGAGATCGCTTTTGGCTTTTTCGCTCGAGCAGTAACCGTCGTCTTCGGCGAGGTTGTAGATGCCGTGCTTGCCTTTGGTGAGCGCGAGAAGGCACGCCTGCGCCGCCGCGTCGACATGGACCGCCGGCGGTTTGAGCGGCTTGTCGAGCGACCAGGTGCCGGGCCCGTAAAGCAAGCCATAGCGCAACACGACGCCCTCGGGCATTGCCAGCACGGTGTCCTCCAGCACGCGCACGGCCTCGACGGTCGGCGCCATCGCCGGATCGTCGTTCAGCGGATCGCCTTCGATGCGCAGGCCCGGCGCCGGCTTGTAGATGAAGGCGATGCTCTGCGCGATCAGCCGGCGCACGCCGGCGGCCTGTGCCGCCGCTGCGAGGTTGCGCGTGCCCTCGATGCGCAGGCGCGCATTGCGCCTGAGACCCTCGGCGTATTGCGGCGTCCCCGGCGCGAATGCGAGATCGGTGAGTTGGTGAATAACGACGTCCGGCCGGGCCGCCGTCACCGCCGCCTTGAGCGCCTGCGCGTCGAACACGTCAACCACCGCCGGCGTCGCGCCGAGCGCGGCGACCGCGTCGGCCTTCTCAGCCGAACGCGTGGTGCCAATGACGCTATGGCCGGCTTTAGTCAGGAGCGGCGTCAGCGAACGGCCGATGACGCCACCGGCACCGGCGAGAAAGACGCTCATCGGAACACACCTCCTCCTCCGTCCGTCATCCTGAGGTGCGAGCGCGCAGCGCGAGCCTCGAAGGATGACAGCCACCGCAAGCCGGCTTGCTTCAATTCAAGCGCTGATGTCGGGTAAACTCGACATCAGTAGCCGGCGCCCTTCGAGGCGCGGCTTCGCCGCGCACCTCAGGGTGACGGCTCTACTCCGCTCCCTTAAGCCGCTCCAGCGCTTCGGCGATCTTGGCCTTGCGGGCGACCGCCTCGTCGCGCTTTTCCTTCTCTTCCTCGACAACCTCCTCCGCCGCGCGGGCGACGAAGTTCGGATTGTTGAGCTTGTTGTCGGAGCGCGCGATGTCGGCTTCCGCCTTCTGCATTTCCTTGGCGAGACGCGCGCGCTCGGCGCCGAGATCGATCACGCCCTTGAGCGGCAACGCGGCGACTTCACCGCGCACGACGAGTTGCACCGAGCCCTCCGGCGCGGTCGCCGACGACGAGATCTCGGACACGCGCGCAAGGCGCTTGATGAACTCGGCCCAGCGCTCCGCGCGCGCCTGGGTCTCGACGGACGCACCCGCCAGCACGATCGGAATGTTGACGTTGATGTTCATCTCGGCCCGGATCGATCGGATGGCGGTGATCAGGTCGATCACCCAGCCGATCTCGGCCTCGGCCTTATCGTCGGTGAGGCCCTCGAGCGCCGACCAATCGGACAGAGCGAGCACCGCCTGGCGCTTCGGCCCCTCTTCCGCCGTCACCGCCCAGAGCTCTTCCGTGATAAACGGCATGAACGGGTGCAGCAGCTTAAGGATTTCGTCCAGCGCCCAGGCCGCCGTCGCGCGGGTCTCGTCCTTGGCCGGTCCGTCCGGCCCCGTCAGCAACGGTTTCGACAGCTCGACGTACCAATCGCAATAGACGTTCCAGACGAAGCGATAGGCGGCGCCGGCCGCGTCGGCGAAGGCATAGACTTCGAGCGCCTGCGTGATCTCGGCCGCGGCCTTTTGCGTCTCGTGCGCGATCCAGCGGTTGAGCGCTTCCTTGGCCGACTTCGGATCGAAACCATCGACGCGCTTGGCGCCGTTGAACTCGACGAACCGTGCCGCGTTCCAGAGCTTGGTCGCGAAGTTGCGGTTGTTCTCGACGTCCTGCGGGCCGAGCCTGATGTCGTGGCTCGGCGCGACGTTGCGCGCCAGCGTGAAGCGCAGCGCGTCGGCGCCGAACTGGTCGATGATGCCGAGCGGATCGACGACATTGCCCTTCGACTTCGACATCTTGGCGCCGGAGGCGTCGCGCACCAGGCGATGGATGTAGACATCCTTGAACGGCACGATCTCGTCGGCCGGCGCGTCCGGGCGTTCCTTCTTCATGAAGTGCAGGCCCATCATCATCATGCGGGCGACCCAGAAGAAGATGATGTC
>Ga0182746_1003244_pt1 | contig 11198 bp, 10 predicted proteins | sample eDN3rd30CBELigOP_FD_128881 | JGI IMG/M metagenome (GOLD analysis project Ga0182746, IMG submission 128881) | Enriched Organic Plus compost microbial communities from Emeryville, California, USA - eDNA 3rd pass 30_C BE-Lig OP (version 2) (version 2) ... | reverse complement strand
GGGAGTACGCGCGCCTCTTCCAGGTGAACTCGCGCCGGGTCAACCCGCGGCAGCTGGTCATGCATCCCGGCCCCGTCAACCGGGGCGTGGAGATCGGCGGCGACGTGATCGATTCCGATCGCTGCCTCATCGCCGACCAGGTCGCCTCCGGGCTCGCGATGCGGATGGCGATCCTGTTCGAACTCCTCGCACACGGCGACCCGCGCGAAACGCCCGAAGCACCCCTGCCGATCGGAGAGCCCGCATGAACGAAGTGATCGACGGCCTTCCCGAGGAGGAAGGCGTGATCGGATCCCTGCCCGAACCGCTCGTCCAGCGCGAAGGTCCCGACGCGACCATCCTGATCCGCGGGGCCGAGCTCCTCGATCCCCGCGCCGGCATCTCCGGAACCCGGGACCTGCTCGTGCGAGACGGGGAGATCGCCCGGATCGAGGACCCCGGGACGATCGAGGCCGAGGACGGGGTCGAGGTGATCGACGCGGACGGACTCCACGTCTTCCCGGCCTTCTTCGATCCGCACGTCCACTTCCGGACCCCGGGCCAGGAGTACAAGGAGGACCTCGAGACGGGAACCAGGGCCGCGGCGGCCGGTGGCTACGCCGGCGTGCTCGCCATGGCGAACACCTCGCCCACGGTCTCGACCCCGGAACAGATCGAGGCGCTGAGGGACCGGGCGGCCCGCGTGGCCTCGGTCGGGGTGGGGTTCATGGCGACCGTGACCCACGGCATGAAGGGCGAGGAACTCACCGACATGGCCGAGCTCCGGCAGGCCGGAGCGGTCGGATTCACCGACGACGGCGTGCCGATCCAGAGCCCGCGAATCCTGCGGCGGGCGCTCCAGTACCAGCGGATGACCGGGGGGCGGATCGCGCTCCACCAGGAGGACGTCGAGCTCTCGGGCGACGGCGTGATGCACGAAGGTGCGGTCTCGGCCGAACTGGGTCTCCGGGGCGTGCCCTCGATATCCGAGTCCGTGATGATCGCCCGCGACGCCGCGATCGCCGGCTACGAGGGCGGCCAGATCCAGATCCAGCACCTGTCGGCACGCGAATCGATCCACCAGATCAGGCTTGCCAAGGCCGAGGGGATAGACATCACCTGCGAGGTCACCCCGCATCACCTCTGCCTGACCGACGAGGCCGTGCGGACCCTCGACGCCTCCCGGTACAAGATGAACCCGCCGCTCAGGACCGAGGCCGACCGGCAGGCCCTGATCGACGCCCTCATCGACGGCACCATCGACTGCATAGCCACCGACCACGCTCCGCACGCGGTCCACGAGAAAGAGGTTCCCTATGAGGCGGCGAACATGGGCGTGACCGGTCTGGAGACCGCGTTCTCGTCGATCTACACCGAACTCGTGCTCCCCGGCCGCATCGGACTCGAACTCCTCGTCGAGAAACTCGGCTGCGGCGGGGCCCCGTTCGGGATCGAGCCCTTCACTCTCGAGCCGGGCAACCGGGCCAACCTCTGCCTGGTCGACCTGCACGCCGAGTGGGTGGTGGGCGAGGACGGCTACGAGAGCCGCTCCGTCAACTCCTGGTGCGCCGGGGAGAAACTCCGGAGCCGGGTGCTCGTGACCCTCGCGGACGGCCAGGTGGCCTACCGCCTCCGATCCTTCAGCCTGGGCGTCGCATGAGCGAGGCGACTCCGGGATACGTCCTGCTGGAGGACGGCAACCGATTCGACGGACGGATCTGCGGCTCCCCCGACGGCGGGGTCGGTGAGGTCGTCTTCAACACGGCCATGACCGGCTACCAGGAGGCGGTGACCGACCCGAGCTACGCCGGGCAGATCATCACCTTCACGTACCCCATGGTCGGCAAATACGGCGTGTCCGCCGCGGCGATGGAATCCGACCGGGCCCACGCCCGCGGCGTGATCATGCGCGACGCCCGCAACAACTCGGACGCCGCCTCCGCCGAGGGCGGCTGGCTCGACTGGCTGGAGGCGAACGGCGTCTGGGCGATCACCGGGGTGAACACCCGGGCGCTCGTCCGGCACATCCGCAACCGGGGGGCGATGCGAGGCGGCATCTTCCCGGGCGACACCGACCCGGACGAGGCGATGTCCCGGATCGTGGAGGAACCCTCGATGGAGGGCTCCGACTTCGCCTCCAGGGTCAGTCCCGAGGCCCCGATCGAACACGACGGCCAGGGGCCGCACGTGGTCGCCCTCGACACCGGGATCAAGTCCTCGATCGTGAACCAGTTCCTCGAGCGGGACTGCCGGGTCACACTGCTGCCCTGCCTGAGCGGGGCGGAGGAAGTCCTGTCCCGCAACCCGGACCTGATCTTCCTCGCCAACGGCCCCGGCGACCCGGCCGCGGTCTCCGCGGTTTCGGAGACGGTGCGCGAGCTGATCGGAAAGAAACCGATGGTCGGCATCTGCCTCGGCCACCAGCTCCTCAGCCGGGCCGTGGGCCTCGACACGTTCAAGCTGCCGTTCGGCCACCGCGGATCCAACCACCCTGTGAAGGACCTGGAGACGGGGGTGATCGAGATCACCTCGCAGAACCACGGTTTCGCGGTGGTCGGTCCGGACGGTGCCGGAACCATCGAAGGCGACGAGCCGGTCCGCTGGGAGACCGACCACGGCGAGGCCGTGCTCTCCCACATCAACCTCTACGACCGCACGGTCGAGGGGCTGCGCCTGCCGGAGGCGAAGGCGATGACCGTCCAGCACCATCCCGAGGCCGGCCCGGGCCCACGCGACGCCCGCCACCTCTTCGACCGTTTCCTCGACCTCGCAAAGGAAGGCTGACCAACCGTGCCACGCCGCGAAGACATCAAGCGGATCATGGTGATCGGCTCCGGGCCCGTCGTCATCGGACAGGCCGCCGAGTTCGACTACTCCGGGGTCCAGGCCTGCAAGGTCCTCCTCGAGGAGGGCTACGAGGTCGTCCTCGTGAACTCGAACCCGGCCACGATCATGACCGACCCCGAGTTCGCCACCCGCACCTACGTCGAACCACTCCTGCCGGGCCCCGTCGCCGCGATCATCGCGAAGGAGCGGCCCGACGCGCTGCTCCCGACCCTCGGTGGCCAGACCGCCCTCAACCTCGCCATGGACCTCTCGGCCGACGGCACCTTGGACAAGTACGGGGTGGAACTGATCGGTGCGAACCGGGAGGCCATCATCCGCGGCGAGGACCGGGAGGTGTTCCGCCAGGTGATGACCGAGGCCGGCATCCGCATCCCCTGGTCGATCACGGTCGAATCGGTCGAACAGGCGCTCCACGAGCTCGACCAGGGGCAGGCGTCCCTGCCGGCGATCATCCGTCCCGCCTTCACCATGGGCGGCCAGGGCGGCGGCGTCGCCGAGACGCGCGAGGAACTCGAACGTGTCGTCGCCAAGGGCATCGCCGCCTCGCCGATCGGCCAGGTCCTGGTCGAGGAATCCGTGATCGGCTGGGGCGAGTTCGAGCTCGAGGTGATGCGTGACCGCAACGACAACGTGGTCATCATCTGCTCGATCGAGAACGTGGACCCGATGGGGGTCCACACCGGTGACTCGATCACCGTCGCCCCGGCCCAGTCGCTGACCGACCCGGTCTACCAGTCGCTCCGCGACATGGCGATCGCCGTGATCCGGGCGGTCGGGGTCGAGACGGGCGGCTCGAACGTCCAGTTCGCGGTGAACCCGGAGGACGGCGAGATCGTGGTGATCGAGATGAACCCGCGGGTTTCCCGGAGCTCGGCCCTCGCCTCGAAGGCGACCGGCTTCCCGATCGCGAAGATGGCGGCCAAGCTGGCGGTCGGGTACGCGCTCGAGGAGATCCCGAACGACATCACCCGCGCGACCCCGGCCTCGTTCGAGCCGACGATCGACTACGTCGTGACCAAGGTTCCGCGGTTCGCGTTCGAGAAGTTCCCCGGCGCCGACGAGAAGCTGTCGACCTACATGCAGAGCGTGGGGGAGGTGATGTCGATCGGACGCACCTTCCGCGAGTCCTTCGCCAAGGCCCTCGCGTCCCGCGAGCTCGACTCCCGGCCCGACGTGCCCGAGTCGGACGAGGCTCTCCTGGAGGCGATCGCGACCCCGACCCCCGGCCGGATCGACCTCGTCCTCGCCGCCTTCGAGCGCGGGATTCCGGTCGAGAAGGTCCACGAACGGACCAGGATCGACCCCTGGTTCCTGCGCGAACTCGAACTGCTCGCCACCGACGGGGACGGGACTGACGGGCTCGAGCAGATCTACAACTCGGTCGACACCTGCGCCGCCGAGTTCGAGGCCGCGACGCCCTACTACTACTCGTCGCACGAGCCCGAGGGCAGCCCGTCCGAGGTCCGTCGGGGCGACAAGCCTTCGGTGGTGATCCTCGGCGCCGGTCCCAACCGGATCGGACAGGGCATCGAGTTCGACTACTGCTGCGTCCACGCCGCCATGACGGCCCGCGAATGCGGCCGGGACGCTGTGATGGTCAACTGCAATCCCGAGACGGTCTCGACCGACTACGACACGTCGGACCGGCTCTACTTCGAGCCGCTCACCCTCGATCACGTGCTCGCCGTCTGCGAGAAGGAGCAGCCGGAGGGCGTGATCGTCATGTTCGGCGGCCAGACCCCGCTCAAGCTCGCCGAGGGCCTGAGGGAGGCGGGCATCCCCCTGCTCGGCACCCCGGTCGAGGCGATCGACGCCGCGGAGGACCGCGGCAAGTTCGGCGCGCTGATCGACCGCCTGGGCATCAAGCCGCCGCCGTATGGCACGGCGCTGTCGGCCGGGGAGGCGGAAACCATCGCGGCCGAGATCGGATACCCGCTGCTGGTGCGCCCCTCGTTCGTGCTCGGCGGCCGGGCGATGGAGATCTGTTACTCGCCCCAGGACCTCAGCGCCTACCTGGACAAGAACGTCAAGGCATCGCCCGAACACCCGCTGCTCCTCGACCGGTTCCTGGAGAACGCGATCGAGGTGGACGTGGACGCGCTCTGCGACGGAAACGAGGTCTTCGTCGCCGGGATCATGCAGCACGTGGAGGAGGCCGGGATCCACTCGGGTGACTCGGCTTGCGTCATCCCGCCGATGAGCATCGGCCAGGAGATGATCGACGAGATCAAGGCCGCGACCACGGCGATCGCCCTGGAACTGGGGGTGATCGGCCTGATCAACATCCAGTTCGCGGTCGCCGGAGGCGAGCTCTACGTGATCGAGGCGAACCCGCGCGCGTCCCGGACCGTGCCCTTCGTCTCGAAGGCGATCGGGATTCCGCTCGCCAAGGTCGCCACGCGCATCATGCTCGGACAGAAGCTGGCGGACCAGGATCTGCCGGAGTTCGAAGGCGACCACGTCTCCGTGAAGGAGGCGGTGCTGCCGTTCTCGCGTTTCCAGGGAGCGGACTCGGTACTCGGACCGGAGATGAAGTCGACCGGCGAAGTGATCGGGATCGGCCCCGACTTCCCGACCGCATTCGGCAAGGCCCAGGCGGCGACCGGGATGCCGTTCCCCTCCTCGGGCACCGTGTTCATCTCGGTCACCGACACCGACAAGGCTGCCGCCACCCAGCTCGCCGCGCAGCTCCACGACCTCGGGTTCAAGATCCTCGCGACCGGCGGGACGGCCCAGGCGATCAGCCGCATGGGCACCCCGGTCGAGGCGATCAACAAGATCGCGGAGGGATCCCCGCACGTGGTGGACATGATCGAGGAACGGCGCTGCGACCTCGTGATCAACACCCCGACCGGGTCCGGTGCGCGCCCCGACGGCTACGAGATCCGCTCGGCCGCCGTCCGTCACGGCATCCCGTCCATCACGACCCTCACGGGCGCCTCGGCGGCGGTCCGGGCGATCGCGGCCGGCCGGAACGAACCCGGTGAGCCGCTGTCGCTCCAGGAGCTCCATGGCGGCTGATCCGTCCTCCCGGCCCGAGCGGACCCGGGCCCCCTTCGGCCGGCGTCTCTGCGAGGTCGCCGAGTCCCGCCCGAGCGGCGGGTACCGGATCTTCACCCTGATCGACGAGACCGGACCCGAGCCCGCCCCGGGCCAGTTCTTCATGCTGGCGGCGGCCGAAGGATGGGCGGGGGACGGGGGCCGGCCCTACCTGCCGCGGGCGATCTCGCACGCCAGGTTCACCAGGGCGGCGGGAGGTCCGATGAGGCTCGACTTCCTGGTCCACGACGTCGGCCCGGGCACCTCCCGTCTCGCCTCGATGGAACCGGGCGAGAAGTGCTGGCTCGCCGGGCCCTTCGGAGGCCGGTTCAGCCTGCCACGCCAGCTCAACCCGCAGGCCCACGGTGCCATCCTCGTCGGCGGCGGCATCGGGATCGCCCCGATGGCGGTGCTGCGGCGGGAGCTCGTCGATCGCGGCATTCCCTCGCGGTCGCTGCTCGGGTTCCGTGACCGGGAACATTCCGGGGGCATCGACGAACTGTTCGGCTGCGAGGAGACCCGCCTCGCCTTCGAGGACGGCAGCTCGGGCCACCAGGGCTACGTCACCGACCTGCTCCTCCAGCTGCTGGAGGGCGACGACGCGAAGTCCGCCGCGGTCTACACCTGCGGCCCCCCGGCGATGCTCGAGGCGGTCAGGCGGATCTGCCTGGAACGGGAAGTGCCGGTCGAGCTCGCGCTCGAGTCCCCGATGGCGTGCGGCTACGGGGCGTGCTTCGGTTGTGCGGTGCCGAAGGCCGACGGCGGGTACCTGCGCCTCTGCATCGACGGCCCCGTGGTGAGGGGTGACGAGATCGCCAGCGCGATGGCGGGGGAGCCGGCAGTTGGCTAGCCCCGACCTCGCAACCGACATCTGCGGCATCGAGCTCACCGGCCCGGTACTCAACGGATCGGGCACCTTCGACGCGCTCGCGGCCCGGCGGGTGTTCGGTGACGCGGTGGTGGACGAGTTCCCGTTCGACTGCTACGTCTCGAAGACGATCACCATGCACCCGCGGCCCGGCAACCCCCCGTACCGGCTGTGGGAAACCCCCTCGGGAATGATCAACTCGATCGGGCTCCCGGGCCCCGGGCTGGATGGTTTCCTCGAGCGTGACCTCGGACGGCTCGCGGAGATCGGGGTGCCGCTGATCGTTTCGGTGATGGCCGACCAGGTCGAGGACTTCACGGTGCTGGTGGAGCGGGTCGCCGCCCGGCCGGAGGTGGCCGGCATCGAGCTGAACGTCTCGTGCCCGAACGTCCACTCCGGCCTCATCGTTGGCGAGCAGCCGGCGGAGGCCGAGGCCCTGGTCCGGGCGCTCAGGCCGCTCACCGAGAAGCCCCTGATCGTGAAGCTGACCCCGAACGTGGCGAACCCGGACCAGGTGGCGGCCGGAGCGGAGCGGGGTGGGGCCGATGCGGTCTCGATGATCAACACGGTGAAGGCCGCGGCGATCGATCCCGACGCGAACCGGACCTGGCTCGGGGTGGGCGCCGGCGGCCTCTCGGGCCCGGCGGTCCGTCCGATCGCCCTGGCCCAGGTGCGGGCGGTATCCGCGGCGGTCGACATCCCCGTGATCGGGATGGGCGGCATCACCGACGCCGAGTCGGCGCTCGAGTTCATCCTTGCCGGCGCAAGAGTCGTTGCGGTCGGGACGGAGAACTTCCGCAACCCCCGGGCCGGTCTGGAAGTGACCGAAGGGCTCCCCGCCGCACTGCGGCGCCGAGGGTTCGATTCGCTCGCGGAAGCACAGGCTTCAACCTTGAGTTGAGGTTGAGGTGGATTTGACGGAAATCGGCCGTTTTCGGGCGATTTCGGCTTCCGCGTCGCGCAGAGATGGCTATACTCGCGGCCTTCAATGGCGCCGACCTCGAAGACCGTCTCCAGTCCCCCCGAAGCTCCCGAAAGGTCCCTCGACCAGCGGATGGACGCCCTCAAAAGGGCCAACGACATCCGCACCGCCCGGGCCCAGCTCAAGAGGGACCTCAAGGCGGGTCGGACCTCCATCACCGAGGTCCTCGATTCGCCGCCGGACTACCTCCTGACCGCCAAGGTCTTCGACATGCTCCTCGCCGTCCCGAAGTACGGCCGGGTGAAGGCCAACCGGGTCCTGAAGCAGTGCAAGGTCTCGCCGGCCAAGACGATCGGCGGGCTTTCGGACCGCCAGCGCAAGGAACTCGTAAACCTCCTGCAGCGCTAGCCGCGGCCGGACGGGGGAGCGGAAACCCCCGATCGCGACGGGTTGCCGTCCCGTCGTCGGGGAGCGTCGAGGGCGTGGCCGGGCGTCTGGTCGTGTGGATAGGGTCAGCGGTCCCATGAGTGGTTCGTCTCGTTCCAAGGTCTTCGTCATCACCGGCCCCTCCGGGGTCGGCAAGGGGAGCCTGATCTCGCTGCTCCGGCACCGCATCCCGGAACTCGAACTGTCGACATCCGCGACGACCCGGGCCCCGCGCGCGGGCGAACAGCACGGCGTCCACTACCACTTCCTCGACCCTTCGGAATTCGAGCGGCGGATCGAGGCGGGCGAGTTCCTCGAGCACGCCGCCTACAGCGGCAACCGGTACGGGACGCTCCGCTCCGAGGTCGAGGGCAGGGTGGAGGCGGGACACCCGGTCGTCCTCGAGATCGAGGTGCAGGGCGCCCGCCAGGTCGCGGATTCGATGCCGGAGGCCGTCCAGATATTCATCGCGCCACCCGAGCTCGCCACGCTGCGCCAACGGCTCGAGGGGCGGGGCACGGACTCACCCGAAGCGATCGCCCGGCGGCTCGAGGTCGCGGAAGAGGAACTGGCCGCCCGGGACGAGTTCCACCACGTGGTGGTGAACGACGAACTCGAACGTGCGCTGGACGAGCTCGAAGCCATAGTTCGCGGCAAGCTGTCAGAATGCGGGCAATGATCAAGCCTCGTGTCGACCACCTTCTCCAGCATGCGGACTCGCACTACGCGGCCGTCGTCCTGGCCGCCCGCCGGGCACGCCAGATCAACAGCTACTACCAGAGCCTGAACGAAGGCGGCTACGGCGACTACGCCCCGCCGATGGTTCCCGCGGAGCCCGGCAAGGGCCCCCTGACCCTCGCCCTCGAAGAAGTGGCGGCGGGCAAGCTCAAGTACGAGTACCGCGCATAGGACAACCCCCAGGGGGAACGTCATGGCGAAGATCCTGCTCGGTGTAAGCGGGGGGATCGCGGCCTACAAAGCAATCGAGTTCGTCCGCCTCGCGACCGGGGCCGGGCACTCGGTTCGCGTGCTGATGACCGCAGCGGCCCGCAAGTTCGTCGGGCCGGACACCTTCGAGGGGATCCTCGGCGCCCCCGTGCTCACGTCCGAGTTCGAGCGCGACCCCATGCGGGGCGCGTTCCCCGGCGAGCCGATGCCCGAGCACGACCCGATCGGCCACCTCGCGGTCGCCGAGTCGGCCGACGCCTACCTGGTGGCACCCGCCTCGGCCAACACCATCGCCAAGCTGGCGAGCGGCCAGGCCGACTCGATCCTGACCACGGCCTTCCTGGCGTTCGAGGGGCCCCGCCTGGTCGCTCCCGCCATGAACGAGCGGATGTACCTGAGCGACGCCACACAGGCAAACCTGCGCCGGCTCCGCGAGATGGGGGTCGAGGTGATCGACCCCGGCGAGGGCCGCCTCGCTTCCAGGGGAGAGGCCGGAGTCGGCCGCCTGCCGGAGCCCGCCGAGCTGCTCGAACGGGTCGATGCGGCGCTCGACGAGGAGAGCCTCAAGGACCTGGAGGGCCTCCGGGTCCTGGTCACCGCCGGGGGCACGCGCGAGGCGATCGACCCGGTCCGGTACATCGGCAACCGTTCCTCGGGAAGGATGGGCCTTGCGATCGCCGAGCGGGCCCGGAGGCGCGGCGCGGAGGTGACGGTGATCGCCGCCAACGTGAACCTGCCGGCACCGGCCGGCGTCAAGCGGGTCGACGTGGAGTCGACCGCCGACCTGGCCCGCGCGTGCCGCGAACGCTTTGCCGCCCACGACATCCTCGTGATGGCCGCGGCGCCGGCCGACTTCACCGTCTCCGGATCGTCGAACGAGAAGCTGTCCCGGAGCGGAGGCGAGTTCTCGCTGACGCTCGTGCCCACGGAAGACATCCTCGCGGGCCTTGCCGCGAACCGCATCGAGGGCCAGACGGTGGTCGGGTTCGCCGCACAGGTCGGGGGTGACGCGATCGGCCGGGCCCGTCACAAGCTCGAGAGGAAGGGCGCCGACATGATCGTTCTCAACGACGTCTCGGACCGGTCCATCGGCTTCGACTCGGCCGAGAACGCGGTCACGCTGATCACCGCCACCGACGAAAGGGCGGTCGCGAAGGCCCCCAAGACCGAGGTCGCCGACCGCATCCTCGACCGGGTGCTCGAGCTGCGGAGCTGATGCGGGCACTGGTTCAGCGCGTGACCGGGGCCTCGGTGTCGGTCGACGGTCGTATCGTCTCCGAGATCGGTCCCGGGATGCTCGTTCTCCTCGGGGTCAGGAAGGGCGACGGACCCGCCCAGGCCGAGAAGATCGCGGCGAAACTCCCGAAGCTGAGGATCTTCGACGACGCGGACGGCCGCATGAACGAACCACTTGACGACCGCGAGATCCTCTGCATCAGCCAGTTCACGCTCTACGGTGACGCCCGCAAGGGCAACCGGCCGAGCTGGATCGAGGCCGCGGGCGGGGAGGAGGCCGAACCCCTCTACGACCTGGTCTGCGAACGGCTGGGGGCGAAGAAGGGCGTCTTCGGGGCCGACATGAAGGTGAGCCTGACCAACGACGGACCGGTCACGTTGCTCGTCGAGGCCTGAACCCGCCTGAAAGCCGCGATTCGCGGGGAGCGCCATTTGATTCGCGCGACTCACGGGCTATACTTGTAAGCGCTTTTCCCCTCCAAGCTGTGTCGAAAAGTGGGCCTCGCCCGCTTTTTTTTGGCCCTCAAGCCGTTTCGGAAACCAGATGACGCCCACCCCTCAGGAAATAGAGAACCGCCTCTCGGAGATCGATCCCGAGATCGAATTTCTGGCTCTGGAAAGCGCCGGCGGCGACGGGCTGCGGCTCTTCATCGACCGTCCGGGCGGGGTCACCCTCGACGTCTGCCAGCAGGTCACCGCGGGACTCCAGGACGTCCTCCTGGAGCACTCGCTCGAGGTTTCTTCCCCCGGACCCGAGCGACCCCTGACCAAACGGGCCCACTTCGAACGGTTCGCCGGGCGCCGCGCCAGGGTGACCCTCATCGAACCGATGGACGGACGCCGGAACTTCACCGGCTCGATCGTCGTGGCAGGAGAGGACGGCATCGTCCTGGAATCGGACAACAAGAACTTCGAAATCGCTTACGCGAGCAT
>Ga0182746_1003241_pt1 | contig 11203 bp, 12 predicted proteins | sample eDN3rd30CBELigOP_FD_128881 | JGI IMG/M metagenome (GOLD analysis project Ga0182746, IMG submission 128881) | Enriched Organic Plus compost microbial communities from Emeryville, California, USA - eDNA 3rd pass 30_C BE-Lig OP (version 2) (version 2) ... | reverse complement strand
TGCAGGCCTGCGCCGAGGCTGCGACCTGGCCGGAGCATCTGCGAGTCGCCGTCAATATCTCCTCCGGGCAGCTTGCGAGTCCGGGGCTGGTCGATGCGGTGAATGCGGCCCTTCACGCCTCGCAACTGATGCCGGGGCGGCTGCAGCTCGAAATCACCGAGAATGCGCTGATCGAGAATATCGAGACCGGACTGGCCTCGCTGCTCAGAATGAAGCTGACCGGCGTCAGCATCGCGATGGACAATTTCGGCACGGGATATTCGTCGCTCGGATATCTGCAGGCCTTTCCGTTCGACAAGGTCAAGATCGACCGGTCGTTCGTTCGCGATCTCGGAGAGAAAAAGGAAGGCCGGGCGATCATCCGGGCGGTCACCGGACTTTGCGACAGTCTTGGTATCGTCACCACAGCGGAAGGCGTGGAAACCGAAGCACAGCTCGCCTTCCTGCTCGGCGAGGAATGCACGGAAGCCCAGGGTTATTTGTTTGGACATCCATGCCTTGCCAAAGACATCCCGGCGCTGCTGTCGCGGCTTGCGATCGTCACGAATGATGGCACGGGCGGCTATGATGTGAAACTGCAGTCGCAGATGTGATGCGCCGCCTTTTAGCTGGCGCGGCCGTCCGATGAGCCGCCTGTTCCTGCAAGCGATCGCCGACGTTATGCTCTTGTAGTTATAGCGCTATTTCTGTCTTCAACTCATTTCATTCATCCATTCTCAACGCGCCACGGCTACGGTTTGGAATAATTCGATTGAACGGGGCTCGCGCGTCAGTTTGCGACGTTGCTTCATCACAGTGCTGATCGGGTTTTCCAGCCATGCAGACGTCGCGGCGCGAGTTCATCACATGGGCTACGGCGAGCGGCATTGCGCTCAGCATGTCGCGCCTCGGCCTTGCTGCCGAACCTGATTTTGCATCGCGCCAGACATTGCCGGGGCGGCAGCAATGGAACCCGGCCGTCGGCGGTCTTGGCCGCGTCGACGGCACCGCCAAGGTCACCGGCGCCAAGCTCTATGCCTCCGATTTCCGCGCTGCCGATCTGCCGGGCTGGCCGGCAAAGACATCACACGCCATCCTCGTCCGCGCACCGGATGCGACGCATGTCTACATGGGCATGGACCTCGCGCGCCTGACCGGCGCAGCGAAGCCGTCGGCGGTGGTGACCGCGGCGGATCTCGACAAGGCCAGTACGGAAGTTCCGGAATTCTATACCGGCGATCTGTTCTGCCCGGTCGGCACGACGCCGATCTATATGGGCCAGCCGGTGGCCCTGCTGATCTTTGAGGACTTCGATTCGTTTGATCAGGCGCGGCTCGCGCTGCGTGACGGCACCTTCGTGAAATTCGGCGAGCAGACCGGCCCTGTCGCGATGCACGATTACGGCGCCTATCGCTTCACCCGTGTCGCCGGCCCGACGCCCGACGCACCGGATGTCTATTCGCCTGTTCTCGCCGGCTGGGTCAGCCCCGGACGGACACAGAATACACCGCTGCCGGTGTGGTCGCCGCTCGCCAAGGATACGGCGCCGCCCTATGCCAAGGCTGCAAACTACGGCGACCAGATCCGCGCTGAACTGGATGCGGCGAATCCGGATCTTCTCGTGCTCGATCGCGCGTTCGACACCCAGTCGGTCGATCCCATGTTCCTTGAGCCGGAAGCGGGGCTCGCCTGGTACAACACGAAGGACAACGCTCTCGAACTCGTGCTCGGGGTGCAGTCGCCCTACGAGGCGACGGAATCGGTCGGCTATTTGTTCGACAGAGCCCGCGCGCCGTTCAAGCCCAAGACCATCCACGGCCACTTCGCCTATGTCGGCGGCGGCTTTGGCGGGCGCGACCATACGCCGTTCCCGTTATATGTGGCGCTGGCGGCGATGTTCTTTCCGGGCAGGCCGGTGCGGGTGGCGCATGACCGCTATCAGCAGTTTCAGGGCGGCATCAAACGCCATCCGATCAAGATGCATTCGCGCATCGGTGTCGATCGCAGGACCGGCAAGATCACGGCCTTTGCGGCGGACCATGTGCTGGATGGCGGCGGCCTCGCCAACTTCTCGGTCAACGTCGCGACGGTCGCGGCCACCGCGGCGATCGGCATCTACGACGTTCCCAAAGTCGATGTGACGACGGTTGCGCTGCATTCGCGCGGTGTCACCGCCGGCTCGATGCGCGGCTATGGCACCTTGCAGACGATGACGGCGCTGGAAGTCCTGGTCGATGAAGTGGCGGCCGCGCTGCCACTCGATCCGATCGAATTCCGCCGGCGCAATGCGCTTGGCCAGACCGGCCGGACCATGACAGGCAATCCGTACAATGTTTCGGTCCGCACCCCGGAGATTCTCGACAAGCTGGAGAAGCATCCGATCTGGCGGCAGCGCGCGCAGGAGAAGGCGCGCGCCGTGCCCGGCAAGACGCTGATCGGCACCGGCGTTGCCTGTGTCACCAAGGACTATGGCACGGGTGCAGACTGTTCGCAGGGGCGAGTCGAGCTGAGCCCGGACGGCCGCATCTCCATTCATTGCGATCATGTCGAGATGGGCAACGCCATCGGTACGGCACTGGCCAACCGCGTGGCGCTTCACCTTGGCGGCATCGCCGACGAAGTCCGGGTGGCGCAGGTCGATGCCTATGATGTGCTGGGTCTTGTCACCTCCGGCGATCCCTACACGATGGACCAGAAGACCCAGGACGCGGCGGAGAAGAATCCGCGCTGGGTGCCGTCAATCAGCTCGGCCACCAGCGCGTCGATCGGTGCGCATGTTGGAACGCATGCCTCGGCCGAGGCGGCCCGGACCATCTTTCGTTTTGGCCTGTGGCCCGCGGCGCTGGAGCTGTGGGGCATCGGTGCCAACGATCCGCGCGGCAGGGATGCTGAAAAAGCGCAGTGGGAGGCCGGCCAGCTCACGATGGACGGGCTGAAGCCGCTGACATTGCCCGAGCTTGCCGCAAGGGCGCATGCGAGGAACTTCGTCACCGGCGCCATCGCCCATGGTTTCTCGCGCTGGGCGTGGTCGCGGGCGCGGTTCCAGATCGGCAGGGAGAGCTGGCGCGCCGAGATCGATGCGCTGGCGCTGCGCCGGGGCAATGGCAAGTTCGAGCGGCTGGACCGCACCGGCGTGGCTTTCCCGCCGACCGACAATAACCGCATCGGCGTGGCCTTCACCTCGATGTGCGGAACGGTTGTCCGCGTCGAGATCGACAGGCCGACCGGCGCGTTGCGCATCGCCAAAGCCTACAGCGTGTTCGAGTGTGGCCAGGCGCTGGTGCCCGACGTGGTGATGGGCCAGGCCCAGGGCGGCTTCGCCATGGGTGTCGGCTATGCGCTGCTCGAGTCGCTGCCGCCTTACGAGGGCGGTCCCGGCAACGGCCAGTGGAATCTCGGGCAGTATCTGATTGCCCGTGGCTCCGACCTGCCGCTGCGTGATCTCGAGATCGAGATGCTGCCGCCGCTGCCGAACGAAGCGCCGAAGGGCATGGCCGAGGTGGTGATGATCCCGATCGTGCCGGCGCTGCTCAACGCCATCTTCGATGCCACCGGACGGCGCTTCCAGTCGCTGCCGGTGACTCAGGCCATGCTCAAGGGAGCGCTCGCGTGACCATTCTGGCTCTCAAGATCAACGGTCGCGATATCGGCCCGACCGAGGTGCGCGACGAGCTGTCGATGAATGACTTCCTGCGCGAATATCTCGGCATGACCGGCACCAAGTTCGGTTGCGGCGCGGCGCAGTGTCTCGCCTGCGCGGTCATCATCGATAATCCCGACGGCACGAGCACTACGAGCCCGACCTGCATCGTCTCGGCAGCGGACTTCAACGGCAAGTCGATCCGCACGGTCGAAGGCCATGCCAAGGACGGCGCGCTGACGCCATTGCAGAAGGCGTTCATCGAACACTTCTCATTCCAGTGCGGCTATTGCACCGCCGGCTTCCTCAACGAGGGTCAGGTGCTGCTGGAGCGGCTGGTGAAAACGCCGGTGGCGCAGGCTGAACTTGAAACAACCGTGGCCGAGGCGCTTGACGGTCATCTCTGCCGATGCACCGGCTATGTCAAATATCATGAAGCGGTGCGCGACGTGATCCTCGCCGATCCGAAACGATATCTCACGCAGCAAGGCTGATCGTGCAGGTTTGTCAGGAGCGATGTTAAAGTTGCGGTGCTGGGGGAATTGATGATCACATCCGAAATGCGGACCCGGCTCGTGACGGGCCTGCTGGTGCTGATGACCAGCATGGTCACGGCCTATGCGGTCGCCGGCAATCAGCCCGAAGGTCTTGCATCGGTCGAGAGCTTTGCGGGCATCGAGAATGAAGCTGCGCGCTCCGCCGCGTATTTCACCGAGCTCGGCAAGGTTCTCACGCATCCCCGCTGCACCAATTGTCATCCGGCTGGCGATCGTCCGCGGCAGGGTGACGTGGCGCGGCTGCATCAGCCGCCGGTGACCCGTGGCGCGGACGGCTTCGGTATCGCGGCCATGCGTTGCTCGACCTGTCACCGCGAGGCGAACTTCGATCCCGGCCGCATGCCGGGCCACGAAGCGTGGCATCTCGCGCCGATCGAGATGGCTTGGGAAGGCAAGACCATCGCCGAGATCTGCGAGCAGATCAAAGACCCGGAGCGCAACGGCAACCGGTCATTGGAAGACCTCATCCATCATATCGGCGAGGATACGCTAGTCGGCTGGGCCTGGGCGCCGGGTTTCGGCCGCAGCCCTGTGCCGGGCACGCAGAAGGAAGCCGGCGCTCTGGTCACGGCCTGGGTGAAGACCGGCGCAGCGTGTCCGAAGTGACGAGTCTATTTGATGAAGCGAGATAAGTCTTGGTGCAGAGCCGCGACTCTATCGGAGAGGGTGGCTTGCGGAGCAAGCCGGGTGAGGGCATCGGCGAGTCTGAGCATCTCTTGACGCCCCCTCATCCCACCCTTCTCCCCGCAGGCGGGGAGAAGGGGTAGACTGCCGTAGCGGCAGTCTCTTGGCTCCAAATAAACGGGTCTAAATTATTTATAAAACCGGATGCCTTCGACCCGTGACGTCAGGCTGACGCTGTCGAGGCATTCGGTTGGCTTTGCGGGCGAACAGGCGGAGACATCGTTGAGCAGGACCTGCGTCACGCCGGAGCAGAGTCCCTTCAGCGTGAACGTCCGCACGATGGTCTTGTCCGCGCGCACCGGGCCAAGCTCCGGCACGAAGCGCCGCTCGATCGAACCATCCTTGCGGAACATCACCAGGTCGAGCTTGAGGCTGTCGACGCCGGCCTCGGCCTTGTTGTGAACGACGAAGGTCGTCTTGCAGGCGTCCTCGGCACTTTCCAGCGCGTTGAGTTCGACATTGACCTTGTTGTCCTCGGCGGCGAAGGCCGAAACGGACTGCAGCATCGCCGCTATCAGGAAGGCCGCGGTTGCAACGCGCATGAATCTCTCCTTGCAGGGCCGGTCATTGGTGGGCGGCGCGATAGAAACCGACTCCCTCGGCGGACACAAGCGCGGAACGCAGCTCCAACAAACAACGGAATTGGACTAATTCCAGAAGAGGGATCATCCTCCCATTGCGCGGACCATATCGGTGAGAGCCGCCGCATCGGTCACCGGCAGCGAGCAGCGTTCCGCCACGCAGACGAAGGCGGCGCCGTTCGGTGCCGCTGCGATTTTCTCGCGCGCGGGATGCGACGGGGCGAGGTCGTCGGCCTTCGCGGCGTGCAGCACCGTGCGGTCGATGAACGGCAGTTGCCGCGCGGCGGCGAGGAGAGCATCCGCGTTCGGACCCGTGCCGGTGACGATGATCTCCGCCATCCGCAGCCGCAGGTCGATGGCGTTGAGCAGCGCCACATGGGTGAACAGGTTTTCCGCTGCGGCGGAGACGACGCCGTCGATCAGCGCATCCGCTTTCTCCCGCCAGGTGTCGTTGCCGGCGAGCACCGCGAGACGGACGAGGTTATGCGCGGCCAGCGAGTTGGCGTTCGGCGTCGCGTCGTCCATCGTCGATGCCGGCCGCACCACCAGCCCCTCGGCGTCATTGGCCGTGAGGTAATAGCCGCTGTTGTGCGGATTGGCGTAGTCGCGCTCGAGGCTCGCCTGCCAGGTCAGCGCGTGGTTGAGATAGCCGCGCTGGCCGGTCGCCTCGAACAAGGCGAGCGCCCCGCGGATCATCGCCGCGTGGTCGGAGGCGAGGCCGGGGAACAGCAGCCGCCCCTCCCGCCAGGAATGACCCAGCCGGTCGCCCCGGCTCATATGCTCCGTGAGGAAATGGAAGGCGCGCGCGGCCATGGCGATCCAGTCCGGCTCGCCGAGCAGGATGCCGGCATTGGCCAGCGCCGCGATCATCAGCCCGTTCCAGTCCGCCAGCACCTTGTCGTCGAGGCCGGGCCGCACCCGCGTCTCCCGCACGGCCAGCAATTTGCTGCGCAGCATCGCCAGCCGGGTGTCGTCCGCCTCGCTGCTTGCTGCGTCCTTGCTGCGCGGTAAGTCATTGAGCCGGTTGAGGATGTTGTGGCCTTCGAAATTGCCTTCGGTGGTCACATCATAGTGCTGTGCGAAGAAGGCAGCGTCCTCTTTGCCCAGGACGGTTTCGATCTCGGCGAGCGACCAGACATAGAACTTGCCTTCCTCACCTTCGGAATCGGCGTCGAGCGAGGCGCAGAACGCGCCCTCCGGGGTGGTCATCTCCCGCTTCAGCCAGGCCACCGTCTCCTGCGCGCGAATACGGAACAGCGCGTTGCCGGTGCGGGCATAGGCCAGCGCCAGCAGCTCCAGAAGCTGGGCGTTGTCGTAGAGCATCTTCTCGAAATGCGGCACCAGCCAACGGTCATCGACCGAGTAGCGGGAGAAGCCGCCGCCGAGATGATCATAGATGCCGCCGTTGCTGATGCGCTCCAGGGTCAGGTCGACGAGGTCGAAATACCGCGCCTCGTTGTTGCGCAGGCCGGTGCGCCACAGCAGTTCGAACATCGAGGTCTGCGGAAACTTCGGCGCGCCGCGCATGCCGCCGTTCCTGGTGTCGATCAGCCCGGCCACCGACAGCGCCGCCCGGTCGAGATCCTTCGGACCAATCGTCACCTTGCCCTTCGGCTTGGCCACCTCGGCGAGCCGTCCCATCAGGGCCGAGCGGTTGTGAGCGACATTCTGCGGCTCCTCGCGGAACACGCGGACCACCTCGCGCATCACGTCGGTGAAGGACGGCCGGCCATAGCGCGCGACATTCGGGAAATAGGTGCCGCCCCAGAACGGCTCGCCCTCCGGGGTCAGGAACATGGTCAGCGGCCAGCCGCCCTGTTCGCCGAGGTGATGCAGCGCCGCCATGTAGATCTGGTCGATGTCCGGCCGCTCCTCGCGGTCGACTTTGATATTGACGAACAGGTTGTTCATCACCGCGGCGGTCGCCGGATCCTCGAAGGACTCATGCGCCATCACATGGCACCAGTGGCAGGCGGCGTAACCCACCGAGAGCAGGATCGGCTTGTTGTCACGCTTAGCTTCCGCCAGCGCCTCCGGACCCCACGGCCACCAGTCCACCGGGTTGTGCCTGTGCTGCAGCAGATAGGGCGAGGTCTCGTGGGCGAGACGATTGGTGTGCGTGGCTGCAGCGGGGGTCTGGGTCATGGGTCCGGCCTCGAATGGGTCCGGGACAATAACGCACGAGAGTGCCATTCCGTAGCCCGGATGGAGCGCAGCGAAATCCGGGGTCAGCCTTGCGGCTTGCTTAGCGGCGAACTGCTGGGTGCGCCGCGACATGGTGAGGCCGTACACCATCAAGCATTGATGACGTGGATGCGTTTGACCCTGGATTTCGCTGCGCTCCATCCAGGCTACAAGGCCTTGACTCAATACTTTCGTTCAGCGTTAAATATTTCAGATTTCGAGAAGGAGATGACCGATGGACGATCCCTTCCGCCGCGCCACCATGGGCGCCGCCGTCTTCTACAAGGACCCGCTCGCCGCGCTCGACTGGCTGGAAAAGGCTTTCGGCTTCGAGCGCAGCATGATCATCACCGATGCCGACGGAAACCTCGCCCATGCCGAGATGCGTTTCGGCGACGGCTACATCATGGTCGGCTCGGAATGGACCGACTATGTGGCGAGCCCGGCATCGATCGGCGGCAAGGTCACCCAGACGATCAACGTGCATCTCGCGGACGGCGGCATCGATGCCCATTGCGACCGGGCGCGCGCCGCCGGCGCGGTGATCCTGCGTCCGCTGAGCGACGAATTCTATGGCGACCGCACCTATTCTGCGCGCGACCCGGAGGGCCATGTCTGGAGCTTCGGCCAGACCATGCGCACGGTCTCCCGCGAGGACGCCGAAAAGGCCAGCGGCCTGAAGATCGAGGGCTGGCACTGAGCACAGTCCCCGCCTTCGATCTCGACCGCACGCTGGCGGCGCTGGCGGATCCGCACCGCCGCCGCGTGGTGGACCTGTTGCGGGACCGGCCGCTGCGTGCCGGTGAACTCGCCCAGGCGATGGGATTGAGCGCACCAGCGATGAGCCGCCACCTGCGGGCGTTGCGCGCCAACGGCCTGGTTGAGGAATCGCATCCGGAATTCGATGCGCGGGTGCGCGTCTATCGCCTGAGGCCGGAACCGATGGTGCACCTGCGCGGCTGGCTGGAGGAAACCGAGCGGCTGTGGACGCGGCAGCTTGCGGCGTTCAAGGCGCATGTCGAGCGGCCAACGGAGGGATCGTGAGCTCCCGCGTGATCCTGTCATTGCGCGTGAAAGCCACGCCGCAGCGGGCCTTCGATGTCTTCACCCAGGAGGTCGGCGCGTGGTGGCAGCACGATCCCTTGTTTCGCTTCACGCCGCGCTCGCCTGGCGGACTGGCATTCGAGCCCGGCCTTGGCGGCCGTTTCACCGAGACCTTGTCGAACGGCAAGGTGTTCGAGATCGGCCGCATCACGGCCTGGGAGCCGCCATCGCGTCTCGCGTTCACGTGGCGGCAGGCGACCTTCGCGCCGGATCAGCTCACGAATGTCGAGGTGCTGTTCGAGCCGGTCGGCGATGAGACGCGGGTGAAGGTGACGCATGCGGGCTGGGACAGTGTCCCGCAGGCGCATGTCGCCCGCCACACAATGCCCGACGCTGTATTTCTCAAGCGTCATGCGGAATGGTGGCAGCGCTTGCTGATGTCGTTGCGAAGGCAGGTGAATCCGTAGCCCGGATGCGGCGAAGCAAAATCCGGGGTAAGCTGGTTGCAACAATCTGCTTTAAGCTTCGTAAGGCTCCATGAGTTTGCCGACCATAAAACCTGATGCCATCGCTCGCCTTAGGTTAAAGCCGACTCATGAAGGTGGGCGTATATCGGCAATTCCAACGATACTTCTCTATCGGTGTCCTGTCTTCTTTGGTGATCAAAGAGAACATGCGAGCGATTGTGTGTTTCTTTTCGGAGATGACGATATACGTCCGCTGCCTGACGGTTCTTCCGTCATTGTGCCGGTAAAATTTCTTTCATTGGAGAGCGTTGGAGAGAAGCTTTTTGTTGGTGCGACATTTGTGATGTCGGAAGGCAGGGAATTGGAGACGGCGAGGTCTTGGAAGTTCTCTGCAGAGCTTAGGGAGCTAGATGCAACCAAATCCGTACGGGGCAATGCTCGCGCCATTGTCCGCACTCCAGCCGTGAAACACTGTCCTCCCCGCTCATTCCGAGAACAGCGGAGTCAAGCGGCGTTATTCCGTCAGATGTTGACGGCATGCAAGGCGGAGCGACACCGGCGAGCGGCTGCAAGCCCGCCGATCTCTGTTTGCAACATCGAAAGCAGTTTGCCTACGCGGCCCGGCCGAGCACCACGACGATGTCTGTCACTGCCGGATCATGCGGCGCAAGTTTGCTTCGATTCTCGTCAACCCAGCTCGCGAGTTTGACGACCCGGCCTGTCTCGACGCCATTCTCGACAGGCTCGGCCACTTCGACGATGTTGAGTCCATCCTGATCAAGAAAGAATGTGTGTTCGCCGAACAGATTGCTGAGCTGCGGCACCGCCGGATGATTCTCGGGGACCGGCTGGGCGTCGAATTGCATCAAGGTTTGATCAATACGATCGGAGGTCAGTTTCATTGGTCTTCTCCGTGAGGTTGATCGCACGTTGTCCGTCAGTCGCGGCCGTCACCCCGCTCGTTTGGTCACCAACGTGAGTGCGCCTTCGTCGTCAATCATGGCGGCGACCACTTGTGACGTCCGCACGCCTTTCGCGCTCAATGCCGAGGATATCTCCGGCACCGCATCGATCGAACGGTGCAGCTTGTCCAGCTCTTCCGGGGTCATTCGCGACGTCGAGGCGTCAACCGTGGCGCGGGCCGCCGGCGGCAGCTCTTCCACGTCGACAATCACAACACTCTTGAAGCTGCGGTTAGATTGCGCCTGCGGCGGGTCTTCCGCAGTTCCTTTTGGACTATTCGGCGTCTGCGCATAGGCAAACGAAATCAAGGCGAGAGATGTGACAAGGGTCGCTGTCAGGGTCCGCATGACGAGTCCTTTGCATGGGTAAGAGGATCGTTCGCTTGACGACAGCACCTTAGTTTAGGGCGAAATCCGGTCGTGATCTGTTCCGAATGCGGTCATTCATTGAAACCAATGCGGCTGGAGTGTGAATCGATGCCGTCCTTCGTTTATGTCTTGCATTACGGCGCTTTATTTGTTGTCCGTGATGATCCGCAGCACCTGAACACTGTCCGGAAGTTCGATCAGGAATTCCGGATCGCGCGCGAGATGATGGATGCGGCGCGGATCGGGGCCGGCGAAGCCGGACATCGCCTCTACATTTTCCCAGTAGGAGATCGTGATGAATTCGCTCTCTCCCGCGCGGTCCTCGCGGAACAGCTGGACCGCGAGCGCCTTCTCCTCCAGCGGCCTGATGCCCTCTTCATAGAGATACGCCTGATAGTCGTCGGCCCGGGCGGACACCGTGCGTCCACGCCAGATGCGCGTAATGGTCGGACGGGGACGATCGGCTGACATCGCGTGCGCTCCAATGAGCATGGGGTCGCTACTGAACGTTGCCGTCTCGCGATGGTTCACAGCCCGAGGTCACACGCCACATGATTGCTGTCAGCCTGCTGCCGTGAGCGTGAAAAAGCCGGCGGCTTGCCGGCGGGGGAACAGCAGTTCAATCATTGGCGACGGCCCTGTAATGTCCGGGCATGACGACATCTCCTGACACCATCTTTGCCCTTTCCTCCGGCCGGCCGCCGGTCGCCATTGCGGTGATCCGGATTTCCGGACC
>Ga0182746_1003235_pt1 | contig 11225 bp, 8 predicted proteins | sample eDN3rd30CBELigOP_FD_128881 | JGI IMG/M metagenome (GOLD analysis project Ga0182746, IMG submission 128881) | Enriched Organic Plus compost microbial communities from Emeryville, California, USA - eDNA 3rd pass 30_C BE-Lig OP (version 2) (version 2) ... | reverse complement strand
GCCGGCATGCCGGGCGAAGATCTTCTCGGTGGCGGTCATGCCCATGGCGGTTCCCGGTGAGCCTTCAACGCGCGGCGCGGCGCTCGCGTTGGCGGACGAGCGCCGACAGCGTCGCGTTGACCGGAGCCTGCATTCCCGCCAGCGCGGCTTCCCTGGGCACGGCGCCGTTGATCACGTCGATCTCGCTCGGCCTGCCGTTCTCCAGATCCTGCAGCAGCGACGGCTTGGCATTGGGAATCTTGGCGCCGAATGCGCGCACGTGGGCCACCGGGTCCTGCACGGCCAACGCAACGCCGCGCGCCCGCGCGACCTCCCAGGCCTCGACCGCCGCGGCCCGGCTGACCGGTCCCATGTCGACGTCGTCCATGACCTCGCCCACCGTCATGCCGGTCAGCGCGCACGGTGCGCTATAGGCCACGTTGCAGATCAGCTTCTCCCACTGCATGGCGGCGATGTTGTCCACGGCCTCGGCCTTGAAGCCGGCCGCGCGCCACAGGGCCGCGATGGCATCCACCTGCTCGCGCGCCAGCGTCGAGTAGGCGCCCATGCGGATGATCTCCATCCCGTTGTGGAAAGTGTGGCCGGGACCGCGCATCTGCGCGCCGAAGCCGCCGGCGATACCGACCGCCACCCGCTCCGCGCCCACCGCCCGCGCCACCAGGTCCGCGCTGCCCATGCCGTTCTGGATGGTCAGCACGCGGGTGTCCGGCCCCACGGCCGGAGTCAGCCAGCCCGCCGCCTCGGCCACGTGGGCGGCCTTGACCGCCACCACGATCAGGTCCATGGGTTCGGCGGGCACCTGCTCCAGTGCGCGCACCCGCACCACCCGGTCGCCGCTCGCGCCTTCCACGCGGAGCCCACGCTCCTGCATGGCGGCTACGTGTTCCGTCCAGGTGTCCACCGCCACCACGTCGTTGCCGCAGCCCGCCAGCAGGCCGGCATAGATGGAGCCCATGGCCCCGCAGCCCATCACCAGGATCTTCATGCGCGTCTCCTTCACGCCAGCAGTTGTCCGATAGCCTCGCGCAACTCCGGCTTGCGCTCCAGCCCGAAGCCCGGCGCGTTCGACGGCGCGATGCGGCCATCGCCCGCCACACACTCGTCACCATAGCCGCCGAAGGGCTGGAACACGCCGGGATAGGCCTCGCAGCCGCCCAATTGCAGCCCCACGGCGATGTGCAGGTTGATCAGGTGGCCGCCATGGGGATAGAGCTGCGCGCGCCGGTAGCCGTGGGCCTCCATCTCGGCCAGGATGCGGGCGTACTCCGTCAGGCCATAGCTCAGCCCCGCGTCCATCTGGAAGATGTCCCGGTCCGGCCTCATACCGCCGAAGCGCATGAGGTTCCGCGCATCGGCAGCCGAGAACAGGTTTTCGCCCGTGGCCACCGGCCCCGGGTAGTGTTCGATGAACCGGCGGTTGGCGTCGAAATCCAGCGGGTCGCAGGCTTCCTCGAACCATCTCAGGCCGTAGGGCGCCAGGGCGTGGGCATAGGCCGCCGCCTCGTCGATGGAAAAGCGGCCGTTGGCATCGACCGCCAGCCGGGCGCCCTCGCCCGCGACCTCCAGCGCCGCCTCGACCCGCGCGATGTCGGTGGCCAGGTCGGCGCCGCCTATCTTCATCTTGAAGGCCGGGAATCCCATGTCGCGATAGCGCTGCAGCTCGTCGCGCAGGATGGCGCACGGATCGCCGGGATAGTAGTAGCCGCCCGCCGCATAGACGTCCACGTCGTCGCGCAGGCGCGAGACACCGTGCGCGCGGCCTATGGTCTGGAATGCCGGCTCGTCGTCCAGCTTGGCGTTGAGGTCCCAGAATGCCAGCTCCAGCGCGGCCACCGCCGCCGCCCGGTCGCCATGGCCGCCGGGTTTTTCGTTGCGCATCGCGCAGGCATGCACCTTCGCGGGATCGAAGCGGCGGCCCGACGCATCCAGCAGGGATTCCGGCCGGGCCGCCAGCAGGCGCGGGAAGAAGCGCTCGCGCAGCAGCCCTCCTTGCGCATAGCGGCCAATGGAGTCGAAAGCGATGCCGGCCACCGGCCTGCCGCCACGCACGACGTCGGTGATCACGGCTACCAGCGACACGGTGTGCTCAGAAAAATTGACCAAGGCGTTGGAGATGTCGCCGCGCAGCGGGACCGTCAGTTCCCGCAGCTCCTTGATGATCATGGTGACGCTTCCTTTCGTGGATGTTTGCGGCGACCCGGCCGGCCGCAGCTTTTCATCCTGGGCGCCAGGATAAATGCACACGTGTGCATCAGTCAAGCGATCCCTCCACCGGGGGGAAACCCGCGCCCCCGCCATGCTATCGTCATGGCCAGTCCGGCCGCCCCGCGGCCTCCGATACGGCACGCCACCATGGACGCTCTCAACGCATTCTTTTCGACCCCGGCCATCCGGGCCATCTGGACCGACCAGGCGGTAACCGCCGCCATGATCCGCTTCGAGGCCGAACTGGCCGCCGCCCAGCGCGACTGCGGCGTCATCCCGGCCGAGGCGGCGGCGATCATCATCGCCACCTGCTCGTCGTTGTCCGTAGACGCCGGCAAGCTCGCGGCCGACGCCCGCGTGGCGGGCACCCTGGCCATCCCCCTGGTCAAAATGCTCAAGGCCGCCGTCTCGAAAAAGGACGAAGGCGCCGCCGCCTACGTGCACTATGGCTCGACCAGCCAGGATCTGGCCGACACCGCCATGGTCACGCTGGCCAGGCAGTCGCTGGACCTGCTGCGGACCGAACTGGTCCGGCTCGGCAACGCGCTGGCCGCGCAGGTCGAGGCTCATCGGCACACGCCGCTGCTGGGCCGCACGCTGATCCAGCCCGCGGCGCCCGTCACCTTCGGCTGGAAGGTCGCCGGCTGGCTCGATGCCGCGGGGCGCAGCAGCGTGGCCCTGAAACGCGCGGGCGACGAAGCCTGCACGCTGCAGTTCGGCGGTGCCAACGGCACGCTGGCCACCCACTACGGCGAAGGCCAGCGCGTCGCGCGGGCGCTCGCCGACCGGCTGGGCCTGCGCGTACCCGCCATCTCGTGGCAGGGCGGCCGCGACCGCGTGGCGCGGCTGGGCAGCGAACTGGCCATTCTGTGCGGCGCGCTGGGCAAGATCGGCCGCGACCTCTCCCTGCTCATGCAGGCCGAGGTGGCCGAAGCCTTCGAGCCCACCGGCGAAGGCCGCGGCGGTTCGTCGGCCATGCCGCACAAGCGCAATCCCGTCTCCAGCATGTACCTGCTGGATGCCTCGTACCGCGCGCCGGCCCTGGCCGGCATCCTGGCGGGCGAACTGACTTCCGAGCACGAGCGAGGCCTGGGCACCTGGCCGAACGCGCTGCCGGTGCTGGCCGACCTGTTCAGCCTCGCGGCCAGCAGCATTGCCGCAGCCATCGACATCGCCGAAGGCATGCGCGTCGATGCCGCGGCCATGCAGGCCAACATCGACCGCCTGTACGGCGTGGTCTATTCCGAAGGCATCTCGCTCAAGCTGTCGGCCCTGCTCGGGCCCGCGCAAGCGCAGCGCATCGTCGGGCAGGTGTGCGAAAAGGCCATTTCCACGCGCACGCCGGTGGCCGAACTGCTCAAGCAACTACCCGAAGTGACCGCCGTCCTCGGCACGGACGAGATCGACACCCTGGCCGGCCCGCAGCCGCAGATCGCCGCGTGCCAGCCCATGTGCAGCGCCGTGCTGTACCAATGGCAGGAACAGAAAACCCTTATCCAGGAGGACTAGAACATGCCCCACGTTGTGAGCGGCGACGCCCGCATCTACTGGCGCAGCGACGGCGACGAGAGCCTGCCGCCGCTGGTGCTCGGCAATTCCATCGGCACGGACTTCGCGGTCTGGGACGACGTGCTGCCGCGCCTGATGCGCCACTTCCGCGTGATCCGCTTCGACGCCCGCGGCCACGGCGCCTCGGATGCGCCGGCCGGCGACTATACGCTCGAACAGCTCGGCAATGATCTCGACGCGATCGCCACGGCCGCCGGCTGCGAGACCTTCGACTATGCCGGCGTGTCGCTGGGCGGCATGGTGGGCATGTGGTACGGCATCAACAAACCCGGCCGCCTGCGCCGGCTGGCGCTGTGCAACACCTCCGCCCAGATGGACCCCAAGGCCTGGCAGACGCGCATCGACACCGTGCGCGCCAACGGCATGGCCAGCATCGTTGACATGGCGATGGGCCGGTTCTTCACGCCGGAGTACGTGGCGCGCAACAGCGTGGCCTACCAGCGCGTGCGCAACACCTTCCTGCAGACGTCTCCCACCGGCTACACCGGCTGCTGCGCCGCCATCCGCGACATGCAGGTTGCCGACGACCTCGCGCGCATCAACGTGCCCACACTGGTCATCACCGGCGAACGCGACGTCTCCACGCCGCCGGCCACGGGCGAGTTCATTGCCGGCAAGATCCCGGGCGCCACGACGCGCATGCTGCCCGCCGCCCACATCGCCGCGAGCGAAGTGCCGGTGCAGTTCTGCGATGCCCTCATCGAGTTCCTGACCGAACCGCCGGTCGTGACCGAGCAGGACCGCTACGACTATGGCATGGCCCGCCGCCGCCAGGTGCTGGGCGCGAGCTACGTCGATGCGCGCAACGCCGCGATCACGCCGTTCAACCGCCGCTTCCAGGCCTTCATCACCCGCTACGCCTGGGGCGAGGTCTGGACTTCCAGCCGCTTCGAGGACACGACCCGCCGCATCGCCGTGCTGTCGATGATGCTCGCCCTGGGCCGCTGGGAAGAGTTCGAAATGCACGTGGCCGCCGCGCTGCGTGCCGGCATCGAGCCCGAGGTGATCGAGGAAACGCTGGTGCAGGCCGCCATTTATTGCGGCGTGCCGGCCGCCAATACGGGGTTCCATCTGGCCGGCAAGGTCATCGAGAAGCATAAGCAGGGCTGACCGGCGTCGAGGCATCCCTCGCGCCGGACCCGGAAGGGCTTTGGCTAGCCGGGCCGGCGCAAGAAAAAAGGCGCCCCTTCCGGGGCGCCTTTTCTATAGACGCGATGCCTGCCAGCTAGTGGCCATGGAATCGGTCAGGTACCGACTTTCCCGCCATCGGTGCGCCAGACCACCACGGTGGACGACCGGGGACGGCCGCCGGAGCGCTCCGGCCATTGCGAGAAGGCCAGCGGATCGTCCCAAGGCTGGACGTCCGGCCTGCGCGGATGACTTCCGTATTCGCCAGGATGCTGGATATTGACGAACACATACTTCTGGTCTGGCGTCCAGGTGATGCCGGTGACTTCGCAACCCGAGGGCCCCACCAGGAACCGGCGGATTTCCTTGGTCACGGGATTGGCGATCAGCATCTGATTGTTGCCCTGGCCGGCATACGATCCGCTGTTCGAGAAATTGCCGTCAGTCTGGATCCACAGTCGGCCGTCGGCGTCGAACGCCAGGCCATCCGGACTGTTGAAAGTGTTGTCCGCGGTGACGTTGGCCGAACCCGAGCGCAGGTCGCTGCGGTCGGCGAAGGCCACCGGGTTGCCCGCCAGAACGAAAAGATCCCATTCGAAGGTCAGCGCGCCCGCGTCGCCGCCTGCTTCGCGCCAACGAATGATCTGACCCCAAGAGTTGGACGCGCGCGGGTTGGCGTCGTCGACCTTCTCGGCGGTACGGCCGCTGTTGTTGGTAAGAGTCAGGTAGACCTCGTTGGTCTCGGGATGCACCGTTACCCACTCGGGCCGGTCCATGGGGGTGGCGCCCACGGCATCGGCGGCAAGGCGAGTATCGATCAGCAGGTCCGCCTGGGTAGCGAACAAGTCGCCCAAGGTCTGGCCAGGAGTCGTCGTGGGCGTTGCGCGGTCCAGCAGAATCCACCGGCCCGTGCCCATCATGTCGCCTTGGGTGGCGCCGGCTTCGAACTTGGCCACGTACAACTTGCCGCTTTCCAGCAAATTGCGGTTCTGGGCGTAGGCGAAGGCGGTTGGGGCAGGGTCGTACTTGCCGTCCGACACGAACTTGTAGACATAGTCGTTGGCCTGATCATCGCCCATGTAGACGACGACGCGGTTGTCCTTGGCCAGGGTCTGCGCCGCGTTCTCGTGCTTGATGCGGCCGAGCGCGGTGCGCTTTTTCGGCGTCGAGGTGGGATCGAAAGGATCGATCTCTACGATCCAGCCGAAGCGGTTCGACTCGTTCGGCTCCTTGACGTAGTCGAAGCGGTCATCGTGAACCTCCCAGCGATAGCCGCTGGTCGTACCTGACAGCCCGTATCGGCGCTTGGAAGCATCGCGGCTGTCGCTACCCGAAGTGGTGCCGAAATAACCATTGAAGTTCTCTTCGCAGGTCAGATAGGTGCCCCACATGGTATAGCCGTTACCGCAGTTGTTGAGCGTGCCGAACACGCGGCGACCCGTCGGATCCTCGGAGGTCCGCATCCTGGCGTGGCCTGCCGCCGGGCCTGTGATATCGAAAGCCGAGTTCATGTGCAGGCGGCGGTTGTACTTCGAGGGGATCACGACTTCCCACTTGCCGGCGTTCAGGCGGATATGGGCAACCGAGATGCCGTGCGCATGCTGGCCCTTGCGAACGTGTTCGAGAGTCCAGGGGGCGCCCGGAGCGTCGACGTTCGTCGGGAACAGGTACTCGGCATTGAAGTACTCATGGTTCATGACGAGCAGGCCTTCCGTGCTGCTCGTGCCGTCGCCCAGCGGGAAGAAGTGCATGCCGTCGTGGTTGTCGCCGAACTGCAGGGCCTGGGCTTCTGCGGTATCGGTGGCGTCACCCTTCCAGGCCGGCGAATTCGGGAACAGCGGATCGCCCCAGCGACAGAACACCGCCGACTGGTAACCCGGCGGCACCACAATCGTGTCGCCGCTGCTGGCAGGCACGGCGGTGAAGTTCATGACGGGGCCGGTCGGCTCGGGCTCGCCAGGGCCGGGACCTGGTTCACCGGGATTGCCGGGGGCAGGATCATCGTCATCACTGCCACAGGCGACCAAACCAGCGGACAAAAAGCCTACCGCACCCAGCCCCAGGCCGGTCTTCAGGAATCCGCGGCGGCTGGCTGCCACTTTCGCGATCTCATTGAAGTGCGTATTGCTGGTCGGATTAGTGGAAATATCTTCGGTGTCGATCACGCTCATGTTCGCCTTTATGGAAATGCCCTGCGCGCGCGAGCTCGCCCAGGGGATTCAGGAACTAGTAAGGAAACGGCGCAATCTTGCTGTGCACGGATGACGGCCTCATGAATCCACATGAAACAAAAACGTCACACATCCTGGCGGGTGCCCGTCGCGGACCCGATAAAAAAACCCGGATGGCAAAACCATCCGGGCTGAAATAGGGGCTGCCCTGAATCACCGGGCGACGCCCCCTCCTTGAACTGCAGTCATCCATATTTCCTGCGCTCCACGAACAGCTGTTCAACGACCCGCCAAGCGTCCTGGGCCGACAGTGGCCGTTAAGCTGTTTGTCAGCAAACCAGCGCGAGGTTAAAGGCCTTGTGTGACACTCAGGTTACGCGGCGCAGGACCTCAGAGCCGGGAACGAGCCGGCGCTCAACCGACGAGCACCCCGCCTCAGCGCAGATGCGCCGTCGCCTGCTCCTCGACCATGGCCTTGATCTCGCGCGCCATGGGATCGCGCAGTTCTTCCAGCACGTGCGCCACCAGCCCGATGGCCCGCGACATGACGCCTATGCCGCGCACTACGCGCCAGGGGATGCCCAGTTCGCTGGCGACGGCGCCGATGGCGCCAGTGGCGTTGACCGGCAGGCTCTTGCCCAACTGAGCCTGCGCGGCTTCGGCTACGGCCTGCATCAGGGCCACGTACGGACCGTCGAAGCCGTTGTCGCGGGCGATCTCGAACAGGCGCGGCGCGCGCGGATCCACCGGCTTGTGGATGTGGTGACCGATGCCGGGCACCGTGCGGCCGCGGGCGGCGTGGTCGTCGACGATGCGCGCCGCCAGGGCCGCGATGTCGCCCGGCCGGGCGGGATCCGGCACGGCCTCCTGCAGCATGCGGGCGGCGTTCTCCATGCTGCCCACGAATACGCTGCCCAGCCCGCTCAGTCCGGCAGCCACCGCGGCCTGCATGGCCTCGGGCGCGCCGGCCAGCGTCATCCGCGTCACGATGGCGCTGGGCGTCATGCCGTGCTCGACCAGGATCACGGCCAGGGCATTGAACACGCGCGATTCGCGCTCGTCGGGCAGGCGGTCCATCATCTCCAGGAACGCCATGTCGCCCAGCGACACCTTGCCCATGATGTCCTGGCACAGGTCCAGTCCCTTGATGGTGATCTTGTCCTCGGTGCTCCAGCAGATGTCGGTTCTCAGTTGCTTGCGCTTGGCCATGGGGCTCGTCTCCTTCGGTATCTCGTTACGCATTGTGCCCCGGCGGGGCGGGTGGCGTGTTCAGGCCTGCAGGTCCACCGTGCGCGCCTTGACCGCGGGGTCGTCGCGCAGCACGTTCTTGGCGATCTTGTGGGTGGGCGTATGCGGCAGCTCGGGCAGCAGCGCCACGTAGCGGGGCACCTTGATGGCCGCGAGCCGTTCCCGGCACCACGCGGCGATGTCGGCCTCGGCCAGCGTTGCGCCCGGACGCGGCGCCACCACCATCAGAATTTCGTCTTCGCCCAGTTCCGAAGGCACCGCCAGCGCGGCCGCCTCGAATACCGCCGGATGTTCGTTGACGACCATCTCGAGCTCGGCCGCCGCGATGTTCTCGCCGCGGCGGCGGATGATGTCCTTCTTGCGCGAGATGTGGAAGAAAAATCCGTCGGCGTCGCGCCGCACCAGGTCGCCCGTCTTGAGCCATTCGCCGTCGAAGGCCTGGCGGGTCTGCCCGGGATCCCGGAAGTATCCCTGCATGACGATGGGCGTGGCTACCCATAGCTCGCCGACCTCGTCCACTCCCACGTCGCGCCCGGCATCGTCGACCACCCGGCAGCGTGCCCACGGCCGGGCGGGATCCGGGTGCGAGGCCACCACGCCCATGCTGCCGGGCTTGTCCGGCCCGTCGTACGGATTGCAGGTGACGCCCGGGATCTCGGTCATGCCGAAGCCCGAGAATAGATGACGCACGCCGAACTCGTCGCGAAACACCGGCGCGGACTTCCTGCGCACGCCGTACACCACGCGCAGCCGGTGGTCGGGCCGGTATTCGCCCCGGTCGCGCGACGCCAGTATGGTGCCGATGGCCTCGATGATGTTGACCACAGTAGCGCCGTTGTCCGCCGCCACCTGCCAGAATGCCGACGCCGAGAACCGCGGCACCACGATCATGCAGGCGCCCGAGGCCAGCACTCCGCCAACCGAGTAGAACAGCGCGTTCATGTGGAAGAACGGCAGGATGATCATCACGCGGTCGTCGGGCTGCAGGTGCACGCGCGCGACATTGGCCTCGCCGGCCGTGACCAGGTTGTACTGGCTGTGCATCACGCCCTTGGGGAACCCGGTGGTGCCCGAGGTATAGATGATGACGCAGGTATCCGATGACGCCGGAGCCGGCAGCGGGGCGCCGGCGGCGGGATGGCGCAAGGCGGCCGCGAGCGAGTCCGGATCGGCTTCCGGCGCATCGATCACCATCAGCCATGGACGCGCCGCGAATTCGTCGGCAATGGGCCGTATCAGCTCGAGCAGGCGCGCTTCGGCCAGGATCCCCTGCACGTCGGCGTGCCGCAGCGCGTAATCCATCTCGCGCGGGCCGAATTCCGGGTTGACCGGCACCATGATGGCGCCCAGCCGGGCCAGGGCGAACAGCGCCAGCACGTGCGCCTTGTCGTTGCGTCCCGCCACCGCCACCCGCATTCCCCGCCCGATGCCTCGTGCCGCCAGAGCGTGAGCCAGGCGTTCGTAGCGTTCACCGAATTCGCGCCAGCTCCAGCGCACTTCGCCCTGTATCAGGAAGGGCTCGTCCGCCTGGACCGCGCAGCGGCTCAGGAAGGCATCGTGCAGGGTGCCGTCGTGCGGGCGATAGCTGTTCAAGACGTCTAGCGGACTTTTCATGACTACGCGGGCGGGTACGGAAACCGCCACAGTTTACTTCTTGAATACGTGCGTGCACAATTGTATTCATTCAAATACGGACGTGCGGGAGCAACTGTCGCGAACCGCCGCCACATCCCGACGGACGCCACACCGGCCCATACAGGAGGAGACATGAAGCACGCATTCGGCGCAGCGGCCTGCCTGGCCGCATTCGCCCTGCCCGGCCATGCCGCGCCGGCCGACAACTATCCGGAAAGACCCGTGCGCATCGTCGTGCCCTTCGCGGCCGGCGGGGGCGGCGACTTCATCGCCCGCGCCTTCGCCGACAAGTTGTCGGACACCATCAAGCAGCCGGTCATCATCGACAACCGCGGCGGCGGCAACACGGTCACCGGCACGGAGGTCGTGGCCAAGGCCGAGCCCGACGGCTACACGCTGCTGATCGTCAGTCCCAGCTTCGCCACCAATCCCACGCTGCTGCCCAGCCTGCCCTACAAGACGCCGGACGACTTCGCCCCCGTGGGCCTGGTGATCACTTATGCCATGGGGCTGGCGGCGCGCTCCACGCTGGAGGCCAATGACATTCCCCAGCTGCTCGCGCTCGCGAAGAAGCAGCCGGGCAAACTCACCATCGCCACCTCGGGCGAGGGCTCGGCCACGCACCTGGCCACCGAGCTGTTCAAGGCGGCCACCCACGTCAACATCATGGACGTGCCGTACCGCGGCGCCGGCCCCGCCATGCTGGACGTCGCCAGCGGCCACGTGGACCTGGCCTTCACGGGGCTGTCGCAAATCAAGCCCCACCTCGACAGCAAGCGCGCCAAGCTCCTGGCCACCACGGGCCTGAAGCGGCTGCAGTCGGCGCCCGACACGAAAACCATTGCCGAACAGGGCGTCAAGGACTTCGAAGCGGTGGTGTGGTGGGGCGTCTTCGCGCCGGCCGGCACCCCCAAACCCATCATCGACAAGATCAACGGCGCGCTGCGCACCAGCCTTGCCGACCCCGAGGTGGCCAAGCGGCTCGAGGTCATCGATGGCGAGGTCAAGGTGTCCTCGCCGGAGGAGTTCGACCGCTTCGTGCGCACGGAGATCGCCCGCTGGCGCACGCTGCTCAAGCCCTCCAAGGCCTCCCAGGCCGCACGCTGAACGGCGGGCCGGCGCCGACGGGGCGGACTTGGTTATGATCGCTGCTTTGCCATCCGCCCTCCCGCCGTCCATGCCCAGACAAAAAGCGGCGCCTGCCGCGCCCAGCGCGAAGAATCTCGGACAGTCCGCGTGTTCGCGCGGCGAGCAGGCCTACCAGTACGT
>Ga0182746_1003231_pt1 | contig 11246 bp, 9 predicted proteins | sample eDN3rd30CBELigOP_FD_128881 | JGI IMG/M metagenome (GOLD analysis project Ga0182746, IMG submission 128881) | Enriched Organic Plus compost microbial communities from Emeryville, California, USA - eDNA 3rd pass 30_C BE-Lig OP (version 2) (version 2) ... | reverse complement strand
TTCTGCATGAAGGCGCGCGCCCAGGCCATGTCGAAGACGTATTCGCCGCGTGAATGGGATTTGGCGTAGAGCGGCATTGCACCTGCAAGCTGACCGTCGCGGTGGAGCAGCAGGTAGTGCGGAGCCCAGCCTGTCTCCGCCACCGCGCATCCGGTTTGATCCAGGGCCAGCAGGAACTCGTGGCGTACCAAGGGGTGGCCGCCGGCCAGCCGATTCCATTGCGTCGGGTCAATGGCGCCGATTTCGCGCACAAGTGAAAACTGTTCTGGCAAGTCGCAAACCTCTGTGGGTGACAATTCCGGCTTGAGTGACGGACGGTTCGGATGTTCCGTAGAATGGTCATGGGTCTCGGCGATGCCGCCGGGCTCTCCCGATGTGATCATTTTAGAGGACGGGCTTGATCAGATGTCCCAGGATAAGAAAATTCCCGTGACGGTACTGACCGGATTTCTGGGCAGCGGCAAGACGACGCTGCTCAACCGCCTGCTGGCCGATGGGGCCCACGGCCAAGGCCTTGCCATTCTCGTGAACGAGATCGGGCCGGCTGCGCTGGATCACAGGCTGGTCAGGCAGGTCAGCGACAACGTTCATCTGCTGGACTCGGGATGTCTGTGCTGCACGGTCCGGGGCGGGCTCGTCGACGCGTTGCGGGAGCTGTTCATGGCCGCGCTGCAGCGCCGCATACCGGGTCTTTCTCAGGTGATCATCGAAACGACGGGCCTGGCCGACCCGGCTCCGGTAATGGCGACCTTGCGCTACGAGCCTTTTCTGCGCGAGCGCTATGTTTATCGGGGTTGCGTGACGGTGGTCGATGGGCAGCGGGGGGCCGGGCATCTGGCTCATCAGCCCGAAGCGGTGCGGCAGGCCGTCCTCGCTGACTTTTTCGTCGTGAGCAAAGGCGATCTGGCGGATGCCGAGACCTTTTCCGGAACGATCCAGGCCATACGCACCGTCAATGAGGATGCCGATCTCGTCGACGCCCGGCAGGTCGGGAGCCTGAAGGCCTTGCTGGATGCGGCCAGTGTCCCGGAGTCCGTCCGACGCACGTCGGCGTTTGCGGGGACCGCTGGTCGGCAGGCAAGTGAGCCCTTGGCGTCCAATCACGGGGCGGTGGCTGTCGTGGTGCTGTCCTGGCCCGTGCCGCCTGTCCGGTCGAGCTTCCTGCAAGGCATGGCGCGATTGCAGGAGTGGGCGGGCGAGGGGTTGTTGCGGGTGAAGGGCCTGCTCGCCTTTCAGGGGGAGGCGGCCGCTTGTATCGTCCACGGCGTGCATGGGCAGCTTTATCCTACGCAGCCGTTCGGTGAGGACATTCCGGACGGGCAGGGCAGTCTTACCTTCATTCTGCGTAATCTGCCTTCAGCCTCTTTTGTGGAGAAGGCACGGGAGTTCCTGCCCGATAGCGTTGTTTTTGCTGAACGCCCGGTTCTGGCGCCGGTCAAATCGCTTGCGTCGTTGAGGGTGTAGTGGTGTAATAACGCCAAGGCATACATAAAAAAGCATCAAGCGAGAATCCGAAGTCATTTGCCGGCTTTGTTTGCACGCTTTCCCTATGCCAATTTGAATATGTGCAAGTTTCTTGCCGGGCCGCATGCAGGCGCGAGGTGTCGAACCCGCCCGTCGGTCGTCAAGGCAAGATCAGGGCGTCTCCTGCTGTAGGTGTATCCACAGCCATAGGACGCCAGGCGCCGGGCGCCACGTTCATCGCTCATCTCTTTTTACATGCCGATCTGTCGCAGGTGACACGATCTTGAAGGTACGCAATGGCGTAGCGCCTTTGCCGCGCCTGTCGCCTGCATCCGGCCATTTTTGTCCTGTTAACCGTGCTGCTGTCCGAACCCCATAAGAACATGAGTATCTTCGCGCTGATGCAAAAGGCCTGTCTTGTTGTCGTGCAAGGCGAACAGGCGATCGGCCGCGTTCGTGAAGGCGTTAGTGAAGGCGTTAGTGAAGGTATTGCCAGCCGCGTTGCCGCTGGCAACGGAAATATCGGGCACAACGAAAAAAGCCGATTGCAGAAGCAATCGGCTTATTCGGAAATCTGGTTGCGGGGGCAGGATTTGAACCTACGACCTTCGGGTTATGAGCCCGACGAGCTGCCAGACTGCTCCACCCCGCGTCTGGAAGAACTGAACTATAACCCATCAAATAAAATTATGCAAATGCCCGGGCAACAGCCCCACCTAATTCGATGACAGAATCCGAAATCATACGAGTCCTCGAAACCGCGCTGCTGTGCGCCGACCAGCCCATGTCCGTGAGCGAGCTGCGCAAGCTTTTTGCTCTCGAAGAATTGTCCGCCGATGACCTTCGGCGTTACTTGGCGATGCTGCAGCTCGATTGGAGCGAAAGGGGGCTCGAGCTGGTCAATCTCGCCAGCGGTTGGCGCTTTCAGAGCCGCCCGGAGATGCAGCGCTATCTCGAACGCCTGAATCCCGAGAGGCCGCCCCGTTACTCGCGCGCTGTGCTCGAAACCTTGGCCATCGTCGCCTGGCGCCAGCCGGTCACGCGTGGCGATATCGAGGATATCCGGGGTGTGACGGTATCGTCCCAGATCGTCAAAACCCTCGAAGACCGGGGTTGGATCGAAGTGATCGGCCATCGCGATGCGCCTGGGCGTCCGGCCTTGTTCGGTACCACTCGCCAGTTTCTGGATGATCTGGGGCTCAAGGCCCTGGACGAGCTGCCCGAGCTCGAGGCGCACGATGCCGTGGCGGCCTTGGCGGGTCTGGAGCTCGAGCCGGCTTCGCTGGCTGACGGGGACGCGGACAGTCCTCCGGGCGAGGCTGTCATGGCTGATGCAGGCGCCGCAGGCGAGCCGGATGACGAAATGAACACAGCCAGTGGGGAGGCCACGCTCTGAGGCGGGCTTCACGACTGGATGCAGATACACAAAGAAAGAATTCAACGGAGTACCTTTACGACATGAATGAAACGATTCAAGAGCTTCCCTTGAGCCAAGGTTCGGACGCGGGCCAGACCGCGGGTCAGGAAAACCCAGCCCCGACAGAGGGTGCGTCGTCGCGGCGCGGCCGCAAGCTGCGTACGCCTTTCCGGCGCCGGCGCGGGGATGTGGCCGAATCCGAGGCTGCTGCCGAGCCGGGCACTGAGCCGGCGGCAGCGCCCGCGCCTCAGGCATCGAAAGCCCAGGCCAAGCCGAAACGGACGCGCAAGCCACGCAACCAGCCTGCAGCTCAGGAAGCGCAGGGGGCGCCGGATCCGGGTTCCGAGAAAGAACTCGAGACGGCCCTGTCCTATCTGGACCAGTCTGCGCGCCTTGAGCAGCGTCTGGGCAAGTACCTGGGCAGCGATGCCTTGATGCCCAAGCTGCACAAGGTGCTGGCCGAGGCCGGCGTCGGGTCGCGACGCGAAATGGAAGAGCTCATCATTGCCGGCCGGGTTTCCGTCAATGGGGAGCCCGCGCATATCGGGCAGCGCATCGGTGAGAAAGACCAGGTCCGGGTCAACGGCAAGCTGATTCCCCGCCCCAAGGCGTCCAAGCCGCCGCGCATCATCCTGTATCACAAGCCGGCCGGAGAAATCGTCAGCCATGACGACCCCGGTGGCCGGGCCACGGTTTTTGCCCGCCTGCCTAAAATGCGGGTCGGCAAGTGGCTGTCCGTGGGGCGCCTGGATCTGAACACGGAAGGTCTGCTCATCCTGACGACGTCGGGCGATCTGGCCAACCGCCTGATGCACCCGCGGTATGGTGCGGAGCGTGAGTACGCGGTGCGGGTGCTGGGTGAGCTGGGCGACGAACAGCAGGCGCAGCTTTTGAAGGGCGTGGACCTGGATGATGGCAAGGCACAGTTCGGCTCCCTGGAGTTCCTGGGCGGCGAGGGCAGCAACCGCTGGTATCGTGTCACGCTCCACGAAGGTCGCAATCGCGAGGTTCGCCGGATGTTCGAAGCCGTTGGCGTGACGGTCAGCCGACTGATACGCACTCGCTTCGGAGAGGTGGTGCTGCCGCGGACATTGCGCCGGGGACGCTGGGAAGAGCTGGACAGCAATTTGGTCGCCGCCCTGATGGTTCAGTTGGGTCTCATCAATGCCGAGGGTGAGGAAGGGGGGCGTCGAGGCCAGCGCGTTCGTCAGCCGCTGTCTCACGACAGCGCCTTGCCACCCGGGTTCGGCACCTTGGAGCGCAATGGCCTGAATGGCGCCCGCATCAGTCGCCGCGGCAAATTGTCTGGCGGTGGCCGGCCGCAGTTGCCCGCGGCGTCCGCCTCCTCCACGCGTCCCGAGGTCTATCCCTCGGACCCGTTCGGCACGGGCCTGATGTTCAGCGGCGGCTTGCCCAACGGGCATCCCGAGGGCGGAAGGTCCAAGGACAAAGGGCGTAAGGGCGCCGGCGGTGCAAGCGGCGGCCAGGCACGCAAGCCTCGCGCTGCCCGCCCCGTCGCCGGGCCGGGCAAGGCAGGAAAGTCCGCCAAGCCTGGCAAGCCGGGCAAACCGCGTTCAGGGAATGCGCCCAAGGGCGGTTCGGGCGCGCAAGGTGATCGCCAGCCTCGAGGCGCCAGCGCGCATGAGTCCCGCCTGGGCTTTCTGGGTGGAAAGGCGCGCCACTGAGGGCTGAGCCCCCCGAAAGGTATTTAGTGGGGTGTAAGCTCTCGACACGGCAGGTTTTTTTCCTCAAATCTGCTAAAATATGCCCCTCGAAGTAATATCTTCGGATTGCGCACAGTTTGCCGTTGTCGATCGCATGCGCCGTCTTTGACTGGTTTGCGGCGTTTCTGCGCTGAACGAAACCGTCCGGAAACGGGCGGTTCAGCACGCGGCGCGTGAGGCGGGGGGTGGCCTTCGGTTTCGCGGAAATTATGTGTTGGCACATTTTCGAATGCGCCGGATCCTGCTGGTTGGCGTGGCCAACGGCAGGTCTGGCGTTAAGTAAATAGTGGGCTGGGCATGCGCAGCCCTTTTTTTTTGAGTTTATGGCAGATATTTTCGCACTGACGCAAGAGGCTTTGGCCGGCATGGATATCGAGCTCGTCGATGTCGAGCGCGCCCCCCTGGGGTTGCTGCGCATCACCATCGATCGCCCGGGCGGCGTGCGGATTGAAGATTGCGAGAAGGCATCCAGGCAATTGTCTCGGGTGTTCGAGGTCGAAAACATCGACTACAAGCGCCTCGAGGTCGGGTCCCCAGGGATCGATCGTCCGCTGCGCAAGGTTTCCGATTTCATTCGGTTTGCGAACGAGCGCGTCGAGATTCGGCTGCGTGAGGCCATCAACAGCCGCAAAGTGTTTTCGGGGCTCCTGCGCGTGCCCGAGGACACTTCGGCCTCCGAGCTGGTCTTTGGTCTCGAGCTCGAGCCCGAAGGCAAAAACGCCAAGGCCGAGGTGATCAATTTCACGTTTGGCGATGTCGACCGGGCAAAACTGGATCCCGTTCTTGATTTCAAGGGTAAAAAGCGATGAGTCGCGAAATTCTTCTATTGGTTGACGCCTTAGCGCGTGAAAAAAACGTTGAGCGCGAAGTGGTTTTCAGTGCACTTGAAGGCGCACTGGCTTCGGCCATGAAAAAGCGCTTCAAGGAAGACGCCGATATCCGTGTTTCCATTGATCGCACTACCGGCGAACATGAAGGTTATCGTCGGTGGCTGGTTGTGCCCGACGAGGCCGGCCTGCAGGAACCCGACAAACAAGAGCTCTATTCGGAAGCCCAGGAAATCGTTCCGGGCATCGAAGTGGGCGATTACATCGAAGAGCCGCTCGAACCCGAAGAGTTCGGTCGTATCGGGGCGCAGGCGGCCAAGCAGGCCATTCTGCAACGCATACGCGATGCCGAGCGCGAACAGGTTCTCAACGATTTTCTCGATCGAGGCGAGACCATCGTGTCGGGCTCGGTCAAGCGCATGGACAAGGGCGATGTCATCATCGAAATCGGCAAGATCGAGGCCCGCCTGCCCCGCACCGAGATGATCCCCAAGGAAAACATCCGCGTGGGCGACCGCATACGCGCCTGGGTATTGAAAGTCGATCGCGCCGCGCGCGGTCAGCAAGTCATTCTGTCGCGTACTGCGCCGGAGTTCATCCGCGAGCTCTTCGAGAACGAGGTTCCCGAGATCGAACAAGGCCTGCTCGAGATCAAGGCGGCTGCCCGTGATCCGGGCGTGCGTGCGAAGATCGCCGTTGTGGCGTACGATAAACGCATCGACCCCATCGGAACATGCGTCGGCATGCGGGGTTCCCGCGTGACGGCAGTGCGTAACGAGCTGGGGGGCGAACAGGTGGATATCGTCCTCTGGTCGGACGACCCGGCCCAATTCGTCATTGGCGCTCTGGCGCCGGCACACGTCGAGTCCATCCTGGTCGATGAGGACAAGCATGCCATGGACGTCGTCGTCGACGCCGAGAATCTGCCCAAGGCCATTGGTGCCCGCGGCCAGAACGTGCGTCTGGCATCCGAGCTGACTGGCTGGCAAATCAACATCATGACTCCGGAAGAAAGCCTGAGTCGCCAGAATGAAGAGCGCGCGGCATTGCGTCAGACCTTCATCAGCAGGCTGGATGTCGACGAAGAAGTGGCCGATATCCTCATCGACGAAGGCTTCACGAGTCTGGAAGAGGTGGCTTACGTGCCGATCCAGGAACTGCTCGACATCGAGGCGTTCGACGAGGAAACCGTCAACGAGTTGCGGGCCCGGGCCCGCAATGCGCTGCTGACCGAGGCCATTGCCCAGGAAGAACGCGTCCAGAAGGCCGAGCCGGCCTTGCTCGAGCTCGACGGCATGTCCCCCGATCTGGCGGCCAAGCTGGCGAACCATGACGTGTACAGTCTGGACGACCTTGCCGAGCTGTCCACGGACGAGTTGTCCGAGATCTCCGGACTCGATCAGCAGGCGGCGAGCGACATGATCATGCGCGCGCGTGCGCACTGGTTCGATGACGAGGCCTGAGAGGCTCCCATGAGATGAGTACAGGCCGGATACATTGGAAAAAATAGTTGGAAGGAAGAGAGAGTCGAATGTCGAGTAATACTGTCGCCCAGTTCGCCATCGAACTGAAAATGCCTGCAGACGTGCTGCTGGAGCAGTTGCGTGCCGCGGGTGTCCAGATCAAGTCGGTCGCGGACGAAGTCACCGACGCGGACAAGGCGAAGCTGCTCGATTCGTTGCGTCGTGCCCACGGCGGTTCCGAGGGCAACAAGATCACCCTGACGCGCCGCCAGACCTCGGAGATCCGCCAGGCGGATAGCTCCGGTCGTTCGCGCACCATTTCGGTCGAGGTTCGCAAGAAACGTACCTTCGTCAAGCGGGATCCGTCCGAGCTGGTTGCCGAAGCCAAAGCCGTGGTCGATCAAGAGGCAAGCAAAGCCGCAGCCGACCAGGCAGAGGTCGAGCGTCTCGAGGCTGCCCGGGCTGAAGCGGCCCGTGCCGAGCTGGCCGCCAAGGAAGAGGCCGCCCGTCTCGAGGCCGCCCGCGCCGAGGCTGCAAGGCTGGAGGCCGAAGCCCAGGCTGCGGAAGCGCCTCTGCCAAAGGAGGCTGCGCAGGCCCAGGCGGCTGCGGAAGCCGAATTGGCTGCCCGCGCCCAGGCTGAACCCAGTGCGGCGCAGGCCCAGGCAGCTGCCGCAGACACGACGTCGTCGGCTCCTGTTTCCACGCCGTCATCCGAGCCGGCAGCGCCCATCGCGAAGAAATCGGCCGCTCCCGGACGCGTTGCCGTCAAGGCGAGCGCATCGCCGGCGCCCAGCGAAGCCGATGCGGCGCGTGAACGCGCCCGCAAGGCAGCCGAGGCGGAAGCCGCCGCCTTGCGCGAAATGCTGAGCCGTCCGCGCAAGGTTCTCAAAGCGCCTGAACCCGAAGAGGGTGCAGGCATTTCCGGCACGCTGCACAAGCCTGCGGGCAAGACTGTGGCCAAGAAGGATGCCAAGCCGGCTGCCACCGTGGATTCCCGCAAGCCGGGCAAGAGCGAGGGCACGGCCTGGGTCGACGACGGAAGTCGCAAGAAGCCGGCGTCCAAGACCGATGTGGCCACCACCGGCGCGAGCCGCGATGGCTGGAAGACCGCCGGCAAGGCGGGCGGTCGGGGAGGCAAAGGCGGGCGTGGCAACAAACAGGCCCAGGCCGATCGCCGGGAACCTCAGGTTGCGGAATTCATCGCGCGCGAAGTCCATGTGCCGGAAACCATCACGGTGGCCGACCTGGCCCACAAGATGTCGATCAAGGCGGCAGAGGTCATCAAGCAATTGATGAAGCTGGGCCAGATGGTCACCATCAACCAGGTGCTGGACCAGGAAACGGCCATGATCGTGGTCGAGGAACTCGGGCATATCGCCATCGCGGCCAAGTTGGACGACCCGGAAGCCTTCCTGGACAGCGTCGAAGGCGAGACCTCCGAAGCGGAAGCCCTTCCGCGGGCCCCCGTGGTCACTGTCATGGGCCACGTCGACCACGGCAAGACCTCGCTGCTGGATTACATCCGTCGCGCCAAGGTTGCGTCGGGCGAAGCCGGCGGCATTACGCAGCATATCGGCGCTTACAGCGTCAAGACCAGCCGCGGTGTCGTGACTTTCCTGGATACGCCGGGCCACGAGGCCTTCACGGCCATGCGTGCACGCGGCGCCCAGGCGACCGATATCGTCATTCTGGTGGTGGCGGCCGACGACGGCGTGATGCCCCAGACGCGCGAAGCCATCCACCATGCCAAGGCGGCGGGTGTCCCCATCGTCGTGGCGATCAACAAGATCGACAAGCCCGAGGCCAATCCGGACCGTGTCAAGCAGGAACTGGTCGCTGAAGAGGTCGTTCCCGAAGAATACGGTGGCGATGTGCCCTTCGTGCCGGTGTCGGCCAAGACGGGCCAGGGCATCGACGATTTGCTCGAAAACGTCTTGCTGCAAGCCGAAATGCTTGAGCTCAAGGCGCCGGTGGATGCTCCCGCCAAGGGCCTGGTGATCGAGGCGCGCCTGGACAAAGGCCGTGGTCCCGTTGCGACCATTCTGGTCCAGAGCGGCACCTTGTCGCGCGGCGATGCGGTCCTGGCCGGCGCAAGCTATGGCCGTGTCCGCGCCATGCTCAACGAGAACGGCAAGCCGATCACCACCGCCGGACCTTCGACGCCTGTGGAAATCCAGGGCCTGACCGATGTGCCGGCCGCCGGCGACGAAGTCATTGCCATGTCCGACGAGCGCAAGGCGCGCGAGATCGCGCTGTTCCGCCAAGGCAAGTTCCGCGACGTCAAGCTGGCCCGCCAGCAGGCCGCCAAGCTCGAGTCCATGTTCGACAACCTGGGCGAGGGCGTGCAGACGCTGGCGCTCATCGTCAAGACGGATGTGCAAGGCTCGCAGGAAGCCCTGGTGCAGTCCCTGCTCAAGCTTTCCACGGATGAGGTCCGGGTGCAGGTGGTGCATGCGGCGGTCGGCGGCATTTCCGAAAGCGACGTCAACCTGGCGATCGCCTCCAATGCGGTCATCATCGGCTTCAACGTACGTGCCGAACAAAGCGCCAAGAAACTGGCCGAGCATAACGGAATCGATCTTCGCTACTACAACATCATCTACGATGCCATCGACGATGTGCGCAATGCGATGTCGGGCATGCTGGCGCCGGAAAAGCGCGAGGAAGTCATCGGCATGGTCGAGATCCGCGAGATCTTCACGGTTTCACGCGTGGGCAACATCGCTGGCTGTATGGTGACCGACGGCGTCGTCCGCCGCGACTCCCAGATCCGTCTGTTGCGCAATCATGTCGTGCATTGGACGGGTTCCATCGAGTCGCTGCGCCGCTTCAAGGATGACGTCAAGGAAGTCAAATCGGGCTTCGATTGCGGTATCACGCTCAAGGGCAACAATGATATCCAGGTCGGTGATCAGCTCGAGGTCTTCGAAATCAAAGAAATCGCCCGGACGCTGTAATCATGGGACGCCACAAGTCCAAGCCGAACTCAGGCCGCAATACGCGGCTGGCCGACCAGATCCGCAAGGATCTGGCGGGCCTCATCCAGCGTGAGGTCGACATGTCGCGCGCGGGGCTCGTCACCCTCACCGGGGTCGAGCTCTCTACCGATTACGCTCATGCCAAGGTGTATTTCACTGTCATGGGCGCCGAACCGGCCGCTGCGGCTGCGGTTCTGAACGAAAAGGCCGGCTGGCTGCATTCGCTGCTGTTCAAGCTGCTGCACATTCACACCGTGCCCACGCTGCGCTTCATCCACGACGAGCAACTGGCTCGCGGCATCGAATTGTCGCAACTGATCGACAGGGCCAACCGCCCGCAATCCTGGTCCGCGTCCGCGGACGACGATCCCGACGAACAGCCCTGAGCGGCTGTCGTTTTTATTTATTCAAAGAGAAAGACGATGGCTTCCCGACGCGGGCAGATGCTCGACGGTGTCCTGTTGCTGGACAAACCGGAAGGCTTGTCCAGCAATCACGCGCTGCAACGTGCCAAGCGTACCCTGGATGCCCGCAAGGCGGGGCACACGGGCACCTTGGATCCCTTCGCCACTGGGCTGCTGGTGTGCTGCTTCGGCCGCGCCACCAAGATTTCGGCCAACATGCTGGAGGCCGACAAGACCTATCAGGCCCGCCTGCGTTTCGGCGAGGAAACCGATTCGGGCGACCTGACCGGTGTGGTCACCTTCCAGGCGCCGCCGTCTTTCGAAGGTGTCTCGAGCGCCGCCCTCGAGGAGGCGTTGCAGGCCTTCCGGGGCGAAATCGAGCAGATTCCGCCGATGTATTCGGCGCTCAAGCGCGACGGCAAACCCCTGTACGAATATGCCCGTCAGGGCATCGAGTTGGAGCGGCCGCCCCGTAGAGTTACGATTTACAGGCTGGAGCTTCTGAGCTGCTCGGGGCTGGACGCCGACGTGCTGGTTCATTGCAGTAAAGGAACGTACATCCGCACGTTGGCCCAGGATATCGGGCGCCGGCTGGGATGTGGCGCGCATCTGAGCGCGCTTCGCCGTACGGGGGCAGGCCCTTTTGATCTCAAAGACGGCATTACCCTCGAGGCCTTGCAGGCCTTGCCCGATCCAAAAACCGCCTTGTTGGCGCTGCATGCGCTGCCCGCCGGCCTTTTGCCGGAAAGTTTTAAATTAAAGGATGAACTATGAATCGCGCCTTGCGCAATGTGGCGATCATCGCACACGTCGACCATGGGAAGACCACCTTGGTGGATCAGTTGCTGCGCCAGTCCGGAACCTTCCGGGACAACCAGCAGATCGCCGAGCGGGTGATGGATTCCGGCGACATCGAGAAGGAACGCGGGATCACCATTCTGTCCAAGAACTGTGCCGTCGAGTACGAGG
>Ga0182746_1003230_pt1 | contig 11255 bp, 9 predicted proteins | sample eDN3rd30CBELigOP_FD_128881 | JGI IMG/M metagenome (GOLD analysis project Ga0182746, IMG submission 128881) | Enriched Organic Plus compost microbial communities from Emeryville, California, USA - eDNA 3rd pass 30_C BE-Lig OP (version 2) (version 2) ... | reverse complement strand
GGGCGTTTCGCCCGGCCGGAAACGATAGACCAGCGGGTTCGACGTCGAAGGCCAGATCAGGAAATGCGGGAAGATGAGATATTCCGTGCCGTCGAGCAGTTCGGAATTCGGCATCTGGCTGACATCGAGGCCCATCCTGTCGCGATAGACCTGCACGGCGATGCGGCGCAGCGCCTCGCGCGCGCTTTCGCCTTCGGAAAGGTCGCCCTCGGGCGTGCCGAACATTTCGGGCAGATAGACCGATGTGTAGGAATCCAGCACCTCCTGCTGGCTGGGTTCCGGCGAGAGATTAGCCGAAGCCCAGCCGACGATGGAATGGAAGCGGCTGAAATGCGGTTCGTCGGGATACATGTCATATTGCGTGGCGGTGTCCGGCGTCAGCAAGGCCGCCTCCGGATGCGACGAATAGACGTGCAGCGTTTCGATGAAGGCGTCCATCGCCGCCTTCCAGTTGCAGTTGAGCTTGCGCTCTACCGTGACGGAGCGGTAGCGGTCCGACCAGTCCCAGTCCTTCCATTGATCCACCATCTTGCCCAGATAGCTGTGCAGGCTGGGCGCATTCTTATCCATGTTGATGAAGAAGAAGCCGTTCCATTCTTCCACGCGCACTTCGGGCAGGCTGAAGCCGGCACGGTTGATCTGCGGGAAATCCCACTGGGCCGGAATCCATTTGAGGTCGCCCTCCAGGCTCCAGGTGAAGGCGTGATAGGGACAGCGCAACTGTTCCTGATGAGTCTTTTCGGTGCACAGCTCGCGCCCGCGATGCAGGCAGCTGTTGCGGAATGCCTTTACCGATCCGTCACGCTGGCGCACGATGATCACCGATTGGCCGACATTGCGATACACGTAAATGTCGCCCGCATTGGGGATGTCGCCGCTCCAGACCCCGAACTGCCAGGTCCGGCTCCACATCTTCTCGATTTCGGCCTGATGAAATTCGGGACTGGTATAGCGTTTGATGTCGATCGGCTTCACGGCCGGAACCCAGTCAGACGCATCGTCGACCAGGGTACGGGGCGGCGGGATTTCGTCCTTGGGCAGCACGATGCGCGGGACGATCGCGGGTGCGTCGTGCTGTTCGGGCGGCTGTGCCGGATCGAAATGGGTTTTGGTATCGCCGGAAAAATTGTCGGTCATGTCATTTACTCGCTCGCGGCTTCCAGGGGCTCCAGCGCTTCATAGAGGACGGCGCTGATGGATTCATTGTCGAGCGCGGGCGACATCGGCATACGCTCTGTTCCCGCGCGCGCGCTCAGGTCTGCGAGCACGGCTTCGGGATCATCCGCCTTCATTCCGTACAGCGCGAGATATTGACGCCCGCCCTCGACATCCGCCGCATAGCGGCGCGCACTGACAAAGCCGGGCACGGCCAGCACATCCGGGACATGGCGTGTATCGTACCAGCGGTTATATTCCGCATCCTGACCGGCCACGGGTTTCGTGAATACGACGAAGCAATAGTCCTTCATATGTTCATCCTCTTTCCCGGAAATAGCCCAATCTGTTCTGTATTCAGGATTTCGGCCGGCGGCTGTGCGACCGCGCGTGAATAATATCCGCGGAAAATCCAGGCCAGCAAGGCGGCGAGGAGCAGCGCGGGCACGGTCACGATGATGATAGCCCAGCGTAGGCCGTCATCATAGCCGAACGCCATGTCGCTGACAAATGCGATGGCTGTCGGTCCGGCCGCGATGCCGCCCAGGCCCGTGACGAGCAGATACAGGGCGGAGAGCTGTCCGCGGAACTGGTTGGGCGCAAGATCCGCGATCACCGAGGGCGCGGTTGAGGTCGACGCGACTTGCATGGTGAAGGCGATGACACCGAATAGGAACGAAAGGGCGAAGCTGTCGATCGCCCACCAGGCAGCAAAGGCGAACGCGCCGACAACGCCGCTGAGCACCACCACTCGAAAACGGCCGCCGGCAATGCCGCGCGCATTCCACCGGTCAGCGAGCGTGCCGCCGAGGAAAGCGCCGATGATCGACGCGAACAGCATGACGACACCGACCATGAACCCCGCAGAAGCCAGCGAAAGTCCATAAACACGCACATAGGCTGTGGCCATCCAGGCCAGAACGCCATAGCCTGCGAAATTGATCAGTCCATAGGCGGCGAAAACCAGGGCGATGACGCCGCGCCGCTGCCGTAGAAATGCTCCCAGCCCCGTGGGGGCGTGATGGGCTGCGGCGATTTCCCGCCGTTCCGGCTCCCGAATGAAAAACAGCATCAGGGCAACGATGAAGCCGGGCAGGCTGGCGATCAGGAAGGCGGCCTTCCACATGGGAAGACGGCCCAATGGCCACAATGTCACGCCGTCCTGGCCCAGAAGGCCGATCACTGCCGCTCCGGCAAAGAGCGATACGGAGATGCCGACCGTCGCCGCGGCGCCGAACATGCCATAGGCGCGGCCGCGCCGTTCCTTCGGGAAATAGTCGCTGATCAACGAATAGGCGGCCGGGTGGAGGCAGGCTTCGCCCAGGCCCACGCCCACGCGCGCCAGGAATAGCGCCCAGAAGCTGTTGGCAAAGCCGCAAAGAGCCGTCATCAGGCTCCACATGACGATGCCGATGATGATGATATTGCGGCGATTCAGCCGATCGGCCGCATAACCGATGGGCAGTCCCGCAATGGCATAGACGGCTGCAAAGGCAAGGCCATGAAGCAGCGAGACCTGCGTGTCGGAAATGTCGAGATCCGCACGGATCGGGATCAGCAACAGGCTGAGGATCTGCCGGTCGAGCAGGGAAATGACGGAGGCGATCATCATTGCCGCCAGCGCTCGCCGCGCCATGGATGATGATCGCCCCGCCGCCATCGGTAATTCCCTCTAGAACCTGTAGTCGAGTTGGACGCCGTAGGTACGCGGCTGGGTGTAGGAAACACCATCCGCCACTTCGGTAACGAACGTACCGCCGAGCGTGACCTTGTCGGTCAGGTTCTTGCCGTAGACGGAAACGGTGAGGCCGCTATTCGCCGGCGTCCAGGCCGCCCGCGCATCGACCGTGGCATAGCCCGGTTGTTGGATGCGATGGTCGAAGGTGAAATAGACCTTTGTGGTGTAATAAAGGCTCGCCATCAGATCCAGCTTGCCGCCCGCGACGTCGGCATGGCCGTTCGCGGTCACCGATGCCGTGAAGCTGGGCGCGCGGATCATCTGCTGACCGCTTGCGTCATAGGCGATCGTGTCGTTGCCGGCATTGAGGGCATTGGGCACGTTCACCGATGCGTTGGTGAAGTCCTGATATTTGGGATCGAGATAGGACAAGGCCGCGCGAAGGTCGAAGGCGGGGCTGAACACATATTGCGCATCGACTTCGGCGCCGTAGATGCGGGCGTTGGCGGCGTTGCGGACGAAGGAAAGCGGCACGCCGTTGACGCTGGTGAAGATATTCGCCTGAAGATCGTCATATTTATAATAGAACGCCGCCGCATCGATCGTCAGCGCGCTGCTGAGGCGTCCCTTATAGCCCACCTCGAAAGCCTTGACCTTCTCCGGGTTGGCGAGATCCGCCTGGGCTACGTTGCTGGTGTTGTAAACGCCGCTCTTGAAGCCTTGGCTATAAGTGAAATAGACATTGCTGCGCGGCGTGATTGCATAGCGGATGGACGCGCGCGGCGTGAAGCTGTCCCATTTCTTCGAATCGATGAAGGTCAAGTGAGCCGGCACCGGGGCGCTGACCGAACCCAGGAACTGGTCGCCGGACTGCGAACGCTTTTCCCAGCTATAGCGAAGACCGCCAATGACGGAGAGCTTGTCGGTGATGTTGTAGTAGAGTTCGCCGAAGCCGGCATAGGATTTCACCTCCTGCCGTCCATAGATCGAAACGCCGTAGCTAGGCGTCTGGACACCGAGGGGATACCAGGCGCCCTCGCCATCGGTATAGTAGAAGCCCAGGACAAAGTTGAAAGGGCCGTCCAGGTCTGACGCGTAGTTGAGTTCCTGGGAGAAATATCTGTCATAGCTGTTGACATGATAGTTCACGCCCACGCCATTGGGCGTATAGGCATAGTCAGCGTCGAGAACGTTGCGCAGCTTGAACTTGTTGTAGGCCGTGATGGACGTAAGAGTCCCGCCATCGCCTTCCCACTGTATCTTGCCCGACAATTCATAGGCTTTCACATGCTGCGGCCTGCTGTCGTCATTGAGGGCGACGTCCAGCGGACGGGTGGGAATGATCGCATTGGGGTCGAGCAACTTGGCGACGGTGTTGCCGTTGAGCGGCGATCCGTAGATGGCGACCGATTCCCTGCGGTCGGAATAGCTGCCGGACAATATGACCTTCAGCCGTTCGGTAAGGTCCATGCGCAGCTTGCCCCGGACCAGCCAGGCCTTGGCGCCGCTCAACCCCGGGCCATCGGGACGGATATCGTGATAATAGCTGTCGTTGCTGTGATAGAAACCGGACAGGCTGACCGCCAGCTTGTCGGCCACGAGCGGCGCGCTGATGAATCCCTTGGCGATGAAATCGTCATAATTGCCGTAGCTGACCGTCCCCGCGCCGGTCAGTTCATAGGACGGTTCCTTGGTGAAGACCTGGATCGCGCCGCCCGTCGCGTTGCGGCCGAACAGCGTGCCTTGCGGGCCTTTCAGCACTTCCACCCGCTCCACGTCGGGAAGGTCGAACGTATTGGCGACGGTCGCGGGCTGATAGACCCCGTCGAGATAGATCGCGACATTCGCATCGGCGGCCGGGCCGGTGATCGTCGTCGTGATGCCGCGAATGGCTGGCAATGTGAAATTGCCGACGCGGTCCATCTTCAGGCCGGGGGTCAGGTTTTGAAGGGAATAGGTGTCCGTGACGCCCGCCGAACGCAGCGCGTCTCCGCTCAGGGCCGTCAGCGACAAGGGAACATCCCGCGCCAGTTCCGATCGGCGCTGCGCCGTCACGACGATGTCGGCATTGACCGAAGCATCTTGCGGCCCGACGTTCGCCGATGCCGTGCTATCCTGGGCCCAGGCGGCCCCGGCGAACGTCATGACGTTGACCATGGCCGAAGCGGCCAGCAACATTTTGCCTCCACGCATATCTCTCACCCCTCCTTTTTTCTTCCATCGTTTGGAAGCTCTCGTTGAAATCGGACTTATTATTTCTTTTCATGCGCGGTCATGGCCGGAAGACGGTTCATGCCGCTCTGTCTTTGGACGCCTTTGAAGGGCGTCATGCCGGTCAGCCGATAACGCCCAGCACGGTGCCGACCGGATGGGTCTCGCCCGCGTTGATCAGGATGCGCAGCGTGCCGCTTGCCGGGCTTTCGATCTCGTTGGTGGACTTGTCGCTTTCCATCGTGAACAGCGGCGCGCCTGCTTCGACCGTCGCCCCGTCGGCTACCAGCCATTCGGCCAGTTCCCCTTCCACCATGGAGAAACCAAGCTTTGGAAGAAGCACCTCAGTCGCCATTCATCTTCTCCTTGTGCTATCCGGCCGCGTCGAAAGGGGCGGTTTCCTCTTGTTTGCCGTCGTTCTTTCACCGTCTGCCTGCCAACTGACCATGGACAGGGCGATGATTTGGCGTCTAAATTAATCCTCATGTCCCAATAGGGTCAATCGGTATCTTTGCGTTAATGATACTAACATCACAGAGGTGATCGAATGAAGGCAAGCGCGGAAATTGTTGGGAAGGACGCGAATTCAAAACGGCCTGCCAGCCGGAAAGGCAGCGCTGGCGGACTGCGCGGCGAACTCAAGCGATTCACGCGGGAGAAATTGGTCGCGGCAGCGCTGGATTCATTTGCCGCGGATGGTTTTCGCGCCACGACCGTGGAGCGCATCGTGGAAATGGCGGGCACGACGGCCCCGACATTTTATCGCCATTTTTCAAGCAAGAATGAACTGCTTAAGCCGCTCCAGGAGCAGCTGACGCTTGAGGTAAGGGGAGCTGTCGGCAGCCTCAACGACGTCGAGACGGTGGATTTTCCAACCATGCGCGCGTGGCTGGACGTTTACGCGCGCATGTGGATGCGTGTGCACAAGCTGTGCGTTGCCTATTGGGAGGCGACCGAACTCGATAGCGACTTGGCCGCGGACGTCATCCCATCATCGCTGATCACGGTATCGGAACTGGGCAGGTTCTTGGACCGGTTCGCGCCTTTGGATCGGGAATCGATCGAGTTGCGGCTCGCGCTGCTGATCCCGCTGCTGGACCGCGCGACGCAGGTAACGATGGGCACGCGGGACAAGCGGACAAAGGAAAAGCTGTTCGACGAATTTGCGAACATGCTGGTCCTCGTCCTGCGTAATCCCGGGCCGATCAAATGACCTCGCCCGCATGACGACAGGAGAGGACGGAATCAGGCGGGATCGAGCGGACGCCCCAGAAAGGGCCAGGGCGAAAAGGCGTTTGCAAATTCAGGGTCGCGATACAGTTTGCCGGTCGATGCCATGCTGCCCCGATAGAAGGGGATGAAGCTGCGGCGGGCAAAGCGCCAGCCTTCGCCGGTCCTGACCAATTGATCTTCATAGGTGCCAAAGCAGCAGGACACGGCCTCGCTGTCCTTGTATCGCAGCAACTCGGTTACGGACCAACTGGCCCGTGCCGTGTCGCCTTCGATGTCGATCATGCCGGCGCCGCAATTCTGGACAAGGAATTGCAGTGGAGCGAGGGTCTTGGTCAATGCCTCGGCAATGGCGGCGCGTCCGACGATATCGGGATAGTAGAAGGCTGAGAGAATGCCGTCCTCGGTATAGACGGCCGCCGCCGCCGCGCCATCGAGCTTTAGCGTCGCATGGCTGTAGGAGGCCGCCAGCTTCTGGATTTGGAGTTCGTCAAGCAGTCGGCGTTCGATGGGAGTCATCTTCATTTCCTTCTTTCCGGCTGCGGATCGCCGGCCTTGCCCGTGACGGCGCCGGGCACGTCCCGGAATATGCCCGCCCAATCCCCGTTCATGCCGCAATCTCCGTAGCCTGAACGATCCGCCGGGCAGGCGCGAGGCCAATCATCAGCAAGACCGACGACAGGCACAGCGCCACGACCGACACCATCATGATGGACGTGTTCACCCGCATCGGATCGTGGAAGACGAAGTCCGTGAGGAACGCTACCGATGGCGGCCCCAGGCACATGCCCATAAGGTTGAAGACCAGCACGAACAAGGCCGACACCCGGCCCCTGAAGCGGTTCGGCGTCGCCAGTTGCAGATGCGCGACGGATGGTCCGGTAAAGGGATGCAGGAAATGGATGCCCGCCAACGCCGGCACCAGCAGCCAAAGCGAGTCCGCGATCTGGAAGGCGACGACGGCCAGCGCGGCGGCCAGCAACGTCGCAAAGACAAAGTAGCGCAAATGGGCATCGCGCGTGCCTGCGGCGAACCAGCGATCGACGATCCAGCCCGGCAATATGAAGCCGGGGATTCCGGCGCCTATATTGACGAGGCCAAGGAGTATGCCGACTTCGGCGGGGCCCATGCCATAACGGCGCATCAGCATCGCGGGCATCCAGGCGGCGGTGCCGTAGGCCACCACGGCGATCAGACCGAAGGCAAGGAAATGACATATGAAATAGCGGCGATTGGCGAGCAGGAAAGGTATGACACCCGCGTCCGCGCCGGGCGCCAGCACGGGCGACTGCCGCCGCACCGGTTCCGGCACGAAAAAGACCAGCATGGCCACGAAGATGCCGGGGAGGCCGGTGACGACGAAGACCATCTGCCAAGGCTCCAACTGCCCTACGACGGGGAAGGCGATGGTCCCGATATTTTCGAAATACTGGATCACGGCGCCGCCCACAATATAGGCAAGAGCGCCTCCCAGCGCCGCCCCGGTGGCAAAAACACCGAGCGCCAGGGCCAGCCTGCGCGGCGGGAAGAGATCGGAAATGATGGAGTAGGCCGCCGGCGAGAGCGACGCTTCGCCCACGCCCACGCCAAAGCGGGCGATCAGCAGATGGCCGTAGGTTTGCGCCATGCCGCACATGGCGGCGGCGAAGGACCAGAGCGTCATGCCCACATAGATGATCCCCCGCCGCGAATAGCGGTCGACCAGCCAGCCGATGGGAATGCCGAAAAGGGCGTAGAACAGGCCGAAGGCAATGCCCTGAAGCAAGCCCATCTGGAAATCCGTGGCATGAAGACTGAGGCGGATCGGTTCCACCAGCAGCGAGACGATCAGCCGGTCAAGATAGGAGAAAATGGCGATCAGGAGCAGAATGGCGACGCTGAGCCAGGCGCGGCCTGTCGACGGCATAATTCCGGGCTTTGCGCCCGCTTGCATGTGCATCGTCTGTCCGTTTCTTATGATTTGAGGATATTTTGATGGTGCTGCTTGCGCATCGCAGCCTGCTCGTCGCCGCTCATGAGGTTCGAATAGACGAGCCGTTCGAGCTGGCGGGCATTGGCGGAATCGAGGTCGGCCGCCATTTCGATCGACATTTTCGCAATGGCCGTCACTTCCGGCGGGTAGCTCGCAAGCAGGCGGCAGAAGGCCCAGACCTCTTCCTCGAACGTCTCGTCGGGATAGACCTCATGGACGAGGCCCATGGTCAGCGCGCGCTGCGCGTCCACCTTCTGATTGGCCAGCACCATCCATTTTGCCCAATGCAGGCCGCAAATGCGGGTCAGGCGGCTGATGCCGCCGGAGGCAGGCACCATCGCCATCTTCATTTCAGGAAACCAGTAGCCCGCGCTCGCGGCTGCAAGGCGGAAATCGCAGGATAGCGACATTTCCAGCCCGCCGCCCACGCACATGGCCTGGTGCGCGGCCACGATCGGCTTTTCCACCAGTTCCATTTCCTGCCAGAGCGTCTGCATCCCGCCCATTTCGCGGCGGAACCAGCTACGCGTTTTCAGCCCGCTCTTGCCGGACGGATTGTCGTTGAAGGCGGTAAGGTCGGCGCCGGCGGAGAAATAACGGCCGGTCGCCCGGATGAGCATCACCCGCAGATCGTCGCGCAGGCGCAAGTCCTCGACTGCCGCGCGGATGGTGTCGAGCGTTTCCTGGTTGAGGGCATTGAGCTTTTCGGGCCGGTTCAGCACCAGTTCCAAAATGCCTTCGCGTTCCGATCTCAACACCGCGGGTTCAGCCATAATCTTCCTTTCCTTCAATCCCATGCGACCGCCGGTCAGCGATTACGCGGCAGTCCCAGGGCCTTTTCACCGATCATGCTGCGCAGCACTTCGCTGGCGCCGGCATAGATGGTGCTCGCGGTCGAACGGCGATGATCGCGTTCGATAAGGCCCGGCAGCCCAGGACGCCGAAGGATGGAGTCCGGGGCGGTGAGATCCAGTAGATCGGTGGAATCCCGATTATAGCTCTCCACGGCGAACACCTTCGACATAGGTCCATAGGCCAGGTCGGGTTTTCCTTCCGCCCGCGTCCACAGGCTTCGGCGGTATAATAGGTCGGTTATCGCATTATGCACCGCCACGCGTGACAGGCGGGAGAGAACGATCATATCCTCGATGGCGGGACGATCGCCCCGCGTCGTCGTGCGCGCCCAGTCGACGGCCTGGCCCAGCATCTTGTCCTGCACCGGAACATAGGAACCGCCGCCCTGTTCGAGCCGAAGCGCTGCCCCCAGCACCGCCGTTCCGCCATTGACCTCACCCACGCGATAGCGGTCGGGAATGCGCACGTCGGTATAGAAGGTTGTGTTGGTGCGTTCGTCCTGAAAGGTGAAGATCGGCCGGATCTCGATCCCCGGCATGTCGGTCGGGACCAGGAACATGGTGATGCCCTGGTGCTTGGGGGCATCGGGATCGGTACGGCAGAGCAGGAAGATATAGCTGGCGAGTTCGGCGCCGCTGGTGAACATCTTCTGCCCGTTGATGACCCATTCGTCGCCGTCGCGCACGGCGCGCGTGCGTGCCGCGAAAACGTCGGAGCCCGAGCCAGGCTCGCTATAGCCCAGGCTGCACATCGCCTTTCCGCTCGCTAGGCGGGGGAGAACCTCCGCCTTGGTGTCCGCGTGGCCAAACCAGATGATCATGTGGCCGACCATGTCGGTGACGCCAGTGCCGACGCGGCCCCAGTCATAAGCGTCCCATATGGCCGCCGATCGCGAGGCCGCATAAGGATCGGCAGCCCGGCCGCCATATTCCTTCGGCCATGCCGGGAACAGCAGGCGCTCGGCCCCCAGCCTGGCGTGAAAGTCCCAATCATGACCCTCGAACGAGAAATGCGCCTGCGCCGCCAGTTCCGGCGTCAGATTGGCGCGGAAGAACGCGTCGGTTTCCGCCGCCAGCGCCTCGGCCTCGGCGCCGAAGCTGAAGTCGAGTGTCATTTCGCCGGCATCGGGCAGGCGCGGCGCGTCTCCCAGCCACAGGCGGCGGCCGACATTGAGCAGCTCGTCGGTCGGATCGCCCAGCAACAGCGCGCGCGCCTTGGCGCGGCGGTGGTAAAGCTGCACATCATATTCGACCGACAGGCCATAGCCGCCATGGGTGTGGAGCGCGCGCTCGACGGCCCGGCCGGATGTGTTCGCCGCCCACCAGAAACTCATGGAAACGCTCGCGGCCGCATCTGCCGCGCCCTCGGCCACGCGGGCCGCGGCCCACCAGTTGAGCAGTTGAGCACCGTCAATGTCCATGATGAGGTCGGCCAGCGGATGGGCAATGCCCTGGTTGGCGCCGATCGGCTTTCCGAACTGGATGCGCTCGCATGCATAGGCGGCTGCGATTTCCACGGATCGCCGCGCCATGCCGTTAAGCTCTGCCGCTGTCAGCAGCTTCCATTCCTCCAGTGCGGCGAGAAATTCCGTCCGGGCCGCTGCGCCGCTCGCCACCGTTGCTCCACCGTCCATTTGCCAGCGGGCGATGGGCAGGTCGGCCAGATTTTCGAGAAATGCCTCTTGCCGCCCGCTGTCGAGTGCCAGCACCGTTTCGCCCCGCAGCGCGAGGACGACATCGGCAACCGCGCCGCCCGGGACGATTTGTTCCGGCTTGTCGGCCGCGTCGAACAGCGCGAACGTGACGATGGCCCCGTCACGCGCCACCCGATCGAACAGCGCGCGCGCTTCGTCGGTATCCAGACATGCCAGCAGCCGTCCGGTCACGATCGCTTCCGTCAGCGGCGCGGAAACCAGCGCCTTGCCTGCTTCCTCGACGACGATCTGCGCATCGAGCAGGCTGAAGCCGCCCCCGCCATGGGCTTGGGGCGCGCGCATGGTCAGCGTGCCCATATCGGCCAGCTCCCGCCACAGCGCCGGATCGAACCCCCTGGGTTCGGCCGCCCGGATGCGCGCGGGCGTCGATTCGGCTTTGAACAACCGCTCGAAGCTTTCCTTGAGCAGTCGTTGGTCGTCCGAGATTTCAATCTTCATGG
>Ga0182746_1003226_pt1 | contig 11261 bp, 9 predicted proteins | sample eDN3rd30CBELigOP_FD_128881 | JGI IMG/M metagenome (GOLD analysis project Ga0182746, IMG submission 128881) | Enriched Organic Plus compost microbial communities from Emeryville, California, USA - eDNA 3rd pass 30_C BE-Lig OP (version 2) (version 2) ... | reverse complement strand
GCGCCGGACGCACCGTCCCGATGTCCGCCGCGGTCGGCGGCGGCATGTCATCGGTCAGGTCCGGCATCGGCACGCGCGCTTCGATGGCGGCATCCGATGCAGACTGCGCCCTGGCGTTGAAAGCCGGCGCAGCAAGGACAAGCGCCAGCGCCGTGCTGACCAGAACGCGATCAAGGCGTATTCCGCGCATCAACAACTCCCCAGCATGTGCAGGCCGTGCCTGCTCCAAAAGTCCCAACGGCCTACCCTGGCGGAGACCCCACTTGTGTGGTGGGATTCCCGGGGATTTTCCAGCCATTGGCCGTTCAACTGCGCGCGACTCACGAGAATTTGCCCAAGGTGTTACTCGCTCGCCACGGGTTCAAATGTCGCATTCCCATCGCCCGCTGCGACGCCGAGCGCATCAAGCTTGCGGTACAGCGTCGACCGTCCGATGCGCAGACGCCGTGCAACTTCCGACATCTGGCCGCGGTAGTGTGTAATCGCGAAGCGAATCACATCGGCCTCGATCTCATCGAGACCACGCACTTCGCCGTCATTGCCAATCATTGAAATGGTGGCTTCTCCGCCGGGCGCCATGACATGTGTCGCAGCGACCCCACCGGAAGGTTCATCGGTCACGATTGAAAGGGGCTGTGCCGCCAGGTCCTGCGCGACTGACGGTTCCGGCCCGCCCGATAGTCCGGACGCGGATGCCGGATTGTCCGCCTGGGCGGCGATCTGGGGAAAGTCGTCGACCGTGATTTCATCACCGTCCGCCAGCACCACGGCACGGAATACCGCGTTCTCAAGCTGCCGCACGTTGCCCGGCCAGCGATGGGCGACCAGCAGCGCCAGAGCGTCGGCGCTGACACGGGTGATGCGCTTGCCTTCCTCCGCTGCGAAACGCGCTACGAAGTGACGCACCAGTTCGGGAATGTCCTCGCGGCGCTGGATCAGCGGCGGCACCGAGATCGGAAAGACATGCAGGCGGTAGAACAGGTCCTCGCGAAAGCGGCCTGCTTCCACATCGGCGATGAGATTGCGGTTGGTTGCCGAGATCAGCCGCACATCCACCTTGATGGGTTTGCGTGCGCCGACCGGCTCCACTTCACCCTCCTGGATGGCGCGCAGCAGTTTGACCTGCGCAGCCTGCGGCAACTCGCCGACCTCGTCGAGGAACAGCGTGCCGCCTGAAGCTTCAACGAATTTTCCGGTGTGACGTTCCGTTGCGCCGGTGAACGCACCTTTCTCGTGGCCGAACAGCAGCGACTCGACAAGGTTGTCGGGGATGGCGCCGCAGTTCACGGCGACGAACGGCTTGGCCCGGCGTTCGCTGGTTCCATGGATGGCGCGGGCGACGATCTCCTTGCCGACGCCGGATTCGCCTTCGACCAGGACCGGGATTGCTGAGCCTGCGGCTTTTTCGGCGGTGCGGAGGATGGCCTGCATGCGCGGGCTGCGGGTGATGATGTCGCGGAACGTCAGCGTGCCGGTGCGGCCGCGCTTGATGCGCTGCAATTCACCTTCGAGCGCACTGGCGGCCAGCGCATTGCGCAACGAGACCTGCAGCCGTTCGGGGCCTACCGGCTTGACCACGAAATCCGCAGCGCCCGCCCGCATGGCGGACACCACGTTGTCGATGCCGCCATGGGCTGTCTGCACGATCACCGGCACGGTCAGCTGGGCATCGCGCATGCGCGCCAGCACGCCAAGGCCGTCGAGATCCGGCATCACGATGTCGAGAACAACCGCATCGATGCGATCGGCATCGGCGGCGGTCAGCCGGGCAAGCGCAGCGTCGCCGCCGTCGGCTGTCACAGGGACGTAGCCGAAGCGGCTCACCATATTCTCGAGCAGGCGGCGCTGCACGGGATCATCATCGACGATGAGGATGCGTTCGGCCAACGACGGCTCCTGCGACACGCAAATGTGCCGAATTGGCGCAATCTGACTGTTGGGACTTAAGGGGGTGTTAAGGCAGTGTAGACTGCGACCTGCTTGATCCCGGTCCAGCAGACTCTTAAGTCGAATTCTTGGGTCCTCTTACAGAAGCCAGCCGCCATGCCTGTTCGGAAAGCACGTCCCGCTGTGAAGCCGTCCCGCAAGCCTGCGACAAAATCTCGCCGTAGCGCAGCGACAAAGCTGCCGGTGTGGAACCTCGGCGATCTCTATCCCGCCCTCGATGCGCCGGAAGTGGCGCGTGATCTCGACCGGTCGGATGCGGACAGCGCGGCCTTCGAGAACGACTACCGGGGCAAGCTCGCCGGCATCGCGGCGTCTCCCGACGGCGGCAAGGTGCTGGCCGTGGCGGTGCAGCGCTACGAGGTGCTGGAGGATCTGCTCGGCCGGCTGATCTCCTATGCGGGGCTGGTGCAGGCGGGCGATACCATCGATCCGGTGCGTGCAAAGTTCTATGCCGATGTGCAGGACCGGATTACCGCTGCGTCCACGCACCTGCTGTTCTTCGTGCTGGAGCTCAACCGCATCGACGACGCGGTGCTGGAGGCGGCGATGGCGGACCCCGTGCTCGGCCATTACCGGCCGTGGCTGGAGGACATCCGCAAGGACAAGCCGTATCAGCTCGATGACCGGATCGAGCAGCTGTTCCACGAGAAGTCGGTGACCGCTTACTCGGCCTGGAATCGCTTGTTCGACGAAACCATCGCGCAGCTTCGCTTCAAGGTCGGCAGCAAGTCGCTGGCCATCGAGCCGACGCTGAACCTGATGCAGGATCCGCTGGAAGCGAAGCGCAAGGCGGCATCGCAGGCGCTGGCGGAAACCTTCAAGGCCAATCTCCGGCAGTTCGCGCTGGTCACCAATACCCTGGCGAAGGACAAGGAGATTTCCGACCGCTGGCGCGGTTTCAAGGATGTCGCCGAGGCGCGGCATCTGTCGAACCGCATCGAACCGGAAGTCGTCGATGCGCTGGTGGCGGCAGTTCGCGATGCCTATCCGCTGCTCTCTCACCGCTATTATGCGCTGAAGGCCAAATGGTTCGGCAAGAAGAAGCTGGCGCACTGGAATCGCAACGCGCCGCTGCCGAAGGTCGCCACCCGGCCGATCGCCTGGGACGAAGCCAAGGGCACGGTGCTGACCGCCTATGGCGCGTTTTCGCCGAAGATGGCCGAGATCGCCGAACGCTTCTTCGATGACCGCTGGATCGATGCGCCGGTGCGGCCGGGCAAGGCGCCCGGTGCGTTTTCACATCCCACGGTGCCGTCGGCGCATCCCTATGTGCTGCTCAACTATCAGGGCAAGCCGCGCGACGTGATGACGCTCGCCCATGAACTCGGGCATGGCGTGCATCAGGTGCTGGCCGCGCCGAACGGCGCGCTGATGGCGCCGACGCCGCTGACGCTGGCCGAGACCGCGAGCGTGTTCGGCGAGATGCTGACCTTCCGCAAGCTGCTCGCCAACACCAAGGACAAGAAGCAGCGCAAGGCCATGCTCGCCGGCAAGGTCGAGGACATGATCAACACGGTGGTGCGGCAGATCGCGTTCTACACCTTCGAGCGCAAGGTCCATACCGAGCGGCGCGAGGGCGAGCTCACCTCCGAACGGATCTGCGAGCTCTGGATGGATGTGCAGGCGGAAAGCCTCGGGCCGGCCATCGAGTTCAAGCCGGGCTACGAGACCTTCTGGTGCTACATCCCGCACTTCATCCATTCGCCCTTCTACGTCTACGCCTATGCCTTCGGTGACTGCCTCGTGAACTCGCTTTATGCGGTTTATGAGAACTCGGCCGAAGGGTTCGCGGAACGCTACCTCGCCATGCTCGCCGCCGGCGGCACCAAGCATCACTCCGAACTGCTCGCGCCGTTCGGCCTCGACGCCCGTGACCCCGCCTTCTGGCAGGGCGGCCTTGGCGTGATCGAGCGGATGATCGGCGAACTGGAGAAGTTGTGACGCTGAGAATTGGTGTTGTACGCACCGTATAACGATGTTATACGGTGCGTATAACATCTCGCAGGTTCCGTTATGACCAAGATCGAAATCAAGCGGATCGGCAATTCTGAAGGTCTCATCCTGCCGCGCGAACTGATGCAGCGCCTTGATCTCAAGCGCGGCCAGCAATTGCACATCATCGAACTGGCGGGCGGCGGCTTTCAGGCGCTGCCTTATGATCCGGATTTTGAGAAGACGATGGAAATCGCTGACGGGATCATGGACGAGTACCGCGACACCCTCGCAGCTCTTGCGAAGTGACCCATGCCCGAACAGCAAGAGCCGCTGTGGATGACCTACGATCAGGTCGTCGCGGTGCACAGCCGTCAGCTTCGCCGATTTGGCGGCGCGCCCGGTATGCGCGACGAAGGATTGCTGCGCTCCGCGCTCGAACGGCCTGTCAACAAGTGGCACTACGAACAGGCTGATCTGCCGGCATTGGCAGCAGCTTATGCATTCGGTCTCGCCAAGAACCATGCTTTTGTCGATGGCAACAAACGCATCGCGTTCATGACGATGGTGATTTTCCTGCGCAAAAACGGCGTGCCGTTTGCGCCGGATCAAGCCCAGGCAACAACGATGATCCTCTCGCTCGCCGCCGGGGAGGTGAGCGAGGACAGCCTCGCGCGCTGGATCAGGGACAATTGGCCGCCGCAATAGGCGCCGGGGCTTCTCTCGCCGCCCTGCCGTCATCATATTGGCGGCAGGAACCCGCATGACCGACTCTGACCCCGAACAGAACCGCTTCTCCGCCCGCGCCCGGCGCTATGCCCGTGTCGGCACCAATGTCGGTGGTGTCGCGGCGCGCATCGCGGCGGGGCGGGTGCTGGGCACGAATGACCGCGGCGGCAACGCCGCGGCGCTGGCAGCCGCGCTCGGCGGGCTGAAGGGGCCGATCATGAAGGTGGCGCAGATGATGGCCACCATCCCGGAAGCGGTGCCGGCCGACTACGCCACTGAGCTGATGAAGCTGCAAAGCCAGGCGCCGCCGATGGGCTGGGCCTTCGTCAAGCGCCGCATGATGGCGGAACTCGGCGCCGACTGGCAGAGCCGCTTCGCGCATTTCGAACACCAGCCTGCCGCGGCAGCCTCGCTCGGCCAGGTGCATCGCGCGACATCGCTCGATGGCGCGGCGCTGGCGTGCAAGCTCCAGTATCCCGACATGCAGTCCGCCGTCGAAGCGGACCTGCAGCAGTTGCAACTGCTGTTCGCGATCCATCGCCGCATGGAGCGCGCGATCGACACCAGCGAGATCGTCAAGGAGATCAGCGCGCGCATCCGCGAGGAGCTCGACTATCGCCGTGAAGCCAAGCACGTCACGCTGTATCGCACGATGCTTGCCGCTTCGGAGCAGGTGCGTGTGCCGCGATCGTGGCCTGATCTCTCCACCGGCCGGCTTCTGACGCTGGACTGGCTCGAGGGAACCCGTTTGCTGACGCATGTCGCGGCATCGCTGGACGACCGCAATCGTCTTGGCAGCGCGATGTTCACGGCGTGGTGGCTGCCATTCAGCCGCTACGGCGTCATCCATGGCGACCCGCATCTCGGCAATTACACGGTGTTCGACACGGACGGCCGTCCGGGTGGAATCAACCTGCTCGACTATGGCTGCATCAGAATTTTTCCTGCGCGTTTCGTCGGCGGCGTGGTCGATCTTTATCTCGGATTGCTCCATGGCGAGGATGATCGTGTCGTCCATGCCTATGAGACGTGGGGCTTCAAGGGGCTCTCGCGCGAACTCATCGATACGCTCAACATCTGGGCGCGATTCATCTACGGCCCGCTGCTTGACGATCGCACGCGCACGATCGCTGATGGCGTCAAGCCGTCGGAATATGGACGCCGCGAGGCCTTCCGCGTTCACAAGACGTTGAAGGAGAAGGGGCCGATCACGGTGCCGCAGGAATTCGTGTTCATGGATCGCGCCGCAATCGGCCTTGGCGGTGTCTTTCTGCATCTCAAGGCCGAGCTGAATTTCTATCGGCTGTTCAATGAAGCTATTGAAGGCTTCACGGTTGAGGATGTTGCCCAGCGCCAGAGCCAGGCTCTGCTCGCGGCCGGACTGGAACCGGTGACATATTAGGCCGCTTTGTGGCCGCGAGCTGCTCCTTCGAAGATTCAAAGATCAGCTGACACATTTCGCACACGGCGACGTGATGTCCCGGTCCGTATCTTTTCCTCATTCCGCTCGTAATCACCCACCCGCATGGAAATGACGGTCGGCGATGCCGACCTGCGGATGTGACGTGTTGAGCATGAGGGGATTCGATTTTGCAAAGTTCTGCTTGTGCTCATGCAATGAATTCTCAAGGAGCCGTGATGCGGTGCACCCTGACATTTCCATCACCTCATCCCATCTGTCGGCTGTGAGCATGATGCTCGAAGCCAAAAAGAATCAGGAGAAACGATCATGTTGACCAGAACAAAGATGGCGCTCGCCGCCGCGTTGCTTGTGACGTCCGCCGTTGGCGTGAATGCGGCAGGTGTGAATCTGTCTGATCCGGAAACGGCGCAGTTCTACATCAACCAGTATCAGGCCCAGCCGCAACAGCAGCCGCAGTCGCAGCAACATCGCGCTGCCCGCTCCAGCGCGCTGAACGCCCGTGCTGAATTTGTGCCGAACAATGCGGGCACCTCTCGCTCGCTGTTCGCGGATCACGCCAAGGGTATCGTCTGGTAATCGAGACCTCGCCCGGTGTGACATCCGGACAAGGATTCCAGTCATCAGGGGCCGGCTTTTGCCGGCCCCTCAAATTTTTTGTTTCCTTGTTGATGCGCGCCGTATCGCTGTCAGCTTGCCACGCGATGTGTGACCCGATGATGCGTCAAAGGGAGGGAACATCGTTGATGTCCACATCAACGATCACGTGTCGAAGCGGAGGATGGAGGATGACGTCCCCGATCACGCTTCATCGAGTTCCTTGTATCGCCGGAAGATCCCCTGCTGGTTGAACGGAATCCGTCGCGGCGAGGCAAGATAGGCCGCGATGCGCGGACGCTTGGCGACAGCGGCAGCCAGGGCCGCCGCCTTCGGGTAATCGGGCTCGATCCGCTCCATCGCCTGGGGAAAGGCGAAGCGGAGTCCCTCGATCACCTGGAACAGGCTGAGGTCCGGATAGGTCACCGTCTCGCCGGCAAGATGTTTCCCGTCATTGCGCTCGATCACCCGTTCGAAATAGCCGAGGTATTTCGGCGCCCGCTCCCTCAGGAACTCGGTCGCGTAGCGTTTCGCCTCCTCCTGCTGGTCCTCGTAGTAGAGGCCGCTCGCGATCGGATGATGGGTGTCGTGGATTTCCTTGATGAAGTCGGTGACGGTGAGCTGCAACTGATGGGCCCATAGCCGGTCGGCCTCGTCCGCCGGCGCGAGGCCCAGGCGGGCCCCGAGATACAGCAGGATGTTGGCGGTCTGGCCGATGATCAGGTCGCCATCCTTGAGGAAGGGCGGGGCAAACGGCGGATGCGCGACATCGCCCCCATCCATCAGCGCCAGCATGGCGCCAACGCCCTGACCGCTCCGGCCCTGGCCGCGGGCGACATCGATATATTCGGCGCCAGCCTCTTCCAGCGCCAGCCGGACGAATTCGCCGCGGCCCTGGATCGAGGGCCAGTAGTAGAGCTCATAGGCCATGGGACGGTCCCCTGTTAACGGTGTTGCGGCCAGGTATGCAGCCAAATGCTGATCGGCGCGCAGCGACCTTGTGTCCGCCGCGCGGCTTGGCTACATAGCGCGCACCGGCCTTGGGCGCACGCCCGGATCGGCCATCCGGAGAGGTGGCTGAGTGGTTGAAAGCACCGCACTCGAAATGCGGCATAGGTGCAAGCCTATCGGGGGTTCGAATCCCTCCCTCTCCGCCATGGCTGCATAAGCGCCGACCCTCCACCAAAATCCACTAGCCTCTACCGACATGGAATCGGTCGCAGATTCCGTCGACAGGGCAGACGTTTCTTGCCTGATCAATGCTTCCGACACCTTCCACGGGAGCCCCCTTGACTTCACCGCGATGTAAACCAGCTTTGAGGGACAATTTGTGGGACGTTGGTGATGTCTGCAGAGACGACGGGGAATAGGGATCGATCACAGGGTGCGGTCCTATTGGCTGAGGCGCTTGATGCGCTCAAACGAAAGATCGGCCCGGCTTCCGTTGAAGGCGGAGGGAGGCTCAACGATCTGGCGGTGAGACGGCTGAAGAAGCCCGGACTGCATGGTGACGGCCGAGGCCTCTACCTGCGGGTCAAACCCAGCGGTACCAAGTCGTGGGTATTCCGGTATCAAACGAGCCGACCTGCCCGGAACAGCAGTCGGGCTCAGAAATCTCGGCAGGCTGTTTTGGGCCAGCAGGCAGAGATTTGTCTAGACCCGATCAAGCTCCGACCGACGACCGTTCGCCGAACAGAAGAGATGGGACTCGGTCCTTATCCAGAAGTGTCACTCGAAATGGCACGGACGATTGCTCGGGCTCACCGCCGGATCATGCATGTGCAGCCGGATTTTGACCCGATTGCCGACCGGCTGGTGCAGCGGCAGCAACAACAGTTCAAGGTCGTCACAACCTTCAAGGAAATTGCCGAGCGGTACATCGCTCAGAACAGCCCAGCGTGGCGGAATTCGAAGCACGCGACGCAATGGTCCAGCACACTCAAGACCTATGTCTACCCAGTGTTCGGCGACAAGGACGTGGCCTTGGTGAACATCGATGACGTGCTCAAGGTGCTGGAGCCGATCTGGACGACGAAGACCGAAACAGCCAGTCGTATCAGAATGCGAATCGAAGCTGTTTTAGACTATGCCCGAGCCTTAAAACTTCGGGGTGACGACAATCCGGCACGCTGGAAGGGATCGATTGAGGCCCTTCTGCCACCTCCTTCCAAGGTGAGGCCTGCCAAGCATCACGATGCCGTGCCGTACAGCCAGATTGCCAAGTTCATGCAAGCCCTCCGGTTGAGAGACGGCACAGCCGCCAGAGCGTTGGAGTTCCTGATTCTCACGGCCGTCCGATCCGGTGAAGTCCGGGGTACCAAATGGGCGGAAATCGATCTGGACAAGAAAGTTTGGACCATCCCCGCCGAACGAATGAAAGCAAAACGGGAGCACAGGGTTCCGCTATCGGATTCTGCGGTGGCCCTGATCGGCAGACTCGCCCGGGGCAATGCTGACGACCTTCTGTTTCCGGCCCCCGGCTCGTCCAAGCCTCTTTCGGATGGAGCGATGGCCCGACTGTTGGAACGGATGGGTTATGACGAGACACCCCACGGTTTCCGTTCAACATTCCGGGATTGGGCCGGTGATCTGACCGAGTATCCCCGAGACGTGGCCGAAGAGGCTCTGGCTCACCAAGTCTCCAGCAAGGTGGAAGCCGCATACCGTCGGAGCGACATGTTCGACCGGCGACGGCCCTTAATGCAGGATTGGGCCGACTACGTGGGAAAACCGTCAACGTCCACGACACCGGCCTGAACTGATCGCAATAAAGATCACTGCTCCGCTGGGGTGGGGTGCTTGACTTAATTTCCAATGCAAGTCCATGACCCGCGAGGTCTACGACGACAGACAAATGAACATCATGCGGGCGGACGAGAAATCTGCCGCGTGGAGGATTTCCCATGACTATTCGGAAGCCAAAAACGGCCCTGCCATCTGATGGCGCCGCACCATCAAACAATCTCCGTATGCTTTCGGTTCAGCAGGCCTGTGACTTTACCGGACTATCCGAATCGATGATCTGGAAGCTCATGAAGGCCGGTCAATTAGCCTACACCAACGTTGGACGGCGGCGACTCATATACCAAGACTCCCTTCAATCGCTTCTGCGGGAGAAAGCCCAACCGGCAACTGGGACCAAGTCGGAGAGGTTGACAAAATCAATGGTTGAACAACTTCCAGCAGCGTCCAGCAGCCTGTGGTCTTCCCCCGGACGATTGATGTTTCCCGATCCTTGGAAGGAGATTCTGGCCAGCATGAAGAGGGCCACACAATCCAACGCTTTTGCCGAGTTCGATTTGCGATCGTCCAGTGAAAGGGCTGGGCCGTAAGCCCTGTGGGGTCTGCTGGGCAACATGGAGTTTCGTTCGGGTGGAGAGGATTTCTCTTGCCTGCTGTAGAGAATCCTGTCTTTCGATCATGTATTCGAACCGACCGGACATCGACCGGAATCAGGACATCGAGACCGGCTACTCGTTCCATGCACCGAGATGGTGAAGTCGTCCTGAACCGGAAGAAGCATTAAATAGGCTGTACAGTTGGCCTATCGGCAGCCATTGGCTGTCTCTTCTGTTCATGATGATCAGGATTCATGCCCGAGGCCCACTCTCGCAATCCGGGAGTGGGAATCGGCGGCAATCGACGTGAGAGGGACCTGACTCTCTGCCTCGGGAAAGCCCATGGCGAGCATCGAATGTTTACTGATCTGACCCGGTTCGAAGACAGAGTTTACGACCAAGTGACGGCTTTGGCCATTTTGAAAAAAGATAAAGTTACAACCAAGAATTTGATGCCACCAGACAACACAGCAGCACCCAACGATACCGATCCTCCTCTCTGTTGATCATAAAATCATTAAATCGACTTCAATTGAGGAACACATGTCCAACTATTATCAAGAACGTTCTCGTACCAAAAAACTGATCTCCGGATTTGGGGATTACATTGAAGACCAACTGGCAGACCAAATTCCAGTCTATCTGGTAACCTTCATGTTTGATCACATCTCCGGGTCACCCCATCAACAACTGGCGGAAATGCACCGAATCTTCGGGAATATCTACAGTCCCGTCCTGACCAGATACGTCAAGAAGCCACGATCCTCCTACGATCTGTCGACGCGAGCCCCGATTGTATACGTGTTACCAGACCTTCAGAAGAAGAAGGGACTGGAGAAACGGCAACCCCAGACGATCCAGCAGGTCAGGGCCAACGACGGCCTCCACGTCCATTCACTGTGGTTCGAACAGTCGGAATCGAGGTCCGGTGCGACCCTTGAAGAGATCATCAAACGAGCACTGGCCGTTTCGGGACACGGAGTGTCCAATCACGACATCAGGCCTGTGACCCACGATCCCCATGACGTTGCGGACTATGTCATGGGATCAATCAAACGAGGACAGCATGGGATGGATGATGTCCTGATTCTCCCCCGGGTTACCACCGAGCTGGGAGCCAAGGAAAACCGATACCGGCAGGTACCTGACCACATCCGGAGATCAATCTCCGTCTAATGCGGATTTCAACCCGGAAATCATAAACCCAGAAACGGCGAAGCCGGGACCGCCGACAGGCGGTCCCCCCACCAACCACAGGACGTTGGTCCGCGTGAGTCTGGAGGCCCCATCAGCGGGTC
>Ga0182746_1003221_pt1 | contig 11279 bp, 12 predicted proteins | sample eDN3rd30CBELigOP_FD_128881 | JGI IMG/M metagenome (GOLD analysis project Ga0182746, IMG submission 128881) | Enriched Organic Plus compost microbial communities from Emeryville, California, USA - eDNA 3rd pass 30_C BE-Lig OP (version 2) (version 2) ... | reverse complement strand
CCGATTCAAGTCCGGCTCGCTCATCGGTTTTCCATGGTCCAGCAACGACTGCCCGCAGATGTCGATGGTGCCGCCTTGTGCGACTTCCAGGCCATTGCAGCAACGCAGCAATGTGCTCTTGCCCGAACCGCTGGGCCCGATCACGACGACGACCTGCGAGCGCTGCACGTCGAAATCAATGCCGCGCAACACGTCTACCGCGCCAAAGGATTTACGCAGACCACGGATACGGATCATTTCTTGTTGGCTCATTGGACCATCCCTCCTGCACGCAAGCGATGTTCGATCTTGCGCAAAATCATTGTCGTTGCCGTGGTCAGCACAAAGTAGATCAAGGCGATCACCAGGTACGTCTCCAGCGAGCGGTACGACACGCTGATGATTTTCTGGCCCTCGTGCATCAGGTCGTGAATCGTCAACAGCGAGACCAGCGCCGAGTTTTTGATGAGCGCAATGAATTCATTACCCAGCGGTGGAATCATGCGCACAATGGCTTGCGGCAAAATGATGATGCGCATGGCCTGTCCGCCGGACATCCCGAGCGAACGCGCGGCCTCCGTTTGGCCTCGCTCGACGGATTGGATCGCGCCACGCACGATCTCGGAAACATAGGCGCCAGAATATGTCCCTAGCCCGAGAACACCGCAGACAAATGCCGGCAGCAAAATATCAAACTGAGGCAGGCCAAAGAACCAGATGAACAATTGGACCAGCAGCGGCGTGCCACGGAAAGCCAGCAGATACGCGCTGCAGATCCCATAGACGATGCGCCGCTGCGGATTGAGCCGGCCGATACCGACCAGCAATCCAATCGCGCAGCCTAACAGCAATGCGCACGCGGTAATTTCGACGGTGACGATAGCGCCGCGCAGCAACGCATCAAAGTCGGCGAAGACGGGAGAAAAATCCAGGTTCATTGCGCCGGCGCCTCAAACCATTTGTTGACGATCTGCTCATAGGTGCCGTCAGCCTTGATCTTTTTGAGCGCCTCATTTAACTCAGTCTTGAGCTCAGGCAGACGTTTGGAGACTGCAATCCCATACTCTTCGGTAGTGATCTGATCGGCCAACACCGTCAAGTCAGGCGTGCTCTGCGCAAATAGTTTGGCGGCCGGCTTGCCCGTGACAGCGGCGTCGGCGCGGCCGATCTGCACCAGATTGAACATTTCCTGGTTCTTCTCAACCTCTACGCGTTGCACCGAGGGATAGTGCTCTTTCAGATAAGACACGGATTTGGTGCCGACCTGCACCGAGACTTTGCGCCCATCGAGATCCTTCAGCGTCTTGATGGGACCGTCTTTGCGAGTCAGGACAACCAGTCCGCCGGCATAGTACGGGTCAGTGAAATCCACCACTTGTTTGCGTGCGTCGGTGATGTAGATGGCCGAGACCGCCATCTCCGCCCTGCCTGCTTGTAGTGCAGGGATCAGCCCCTTGAAATCGATGTCGATCCATTCGATTTTCTTGCCCATCGCCTTACCGAGCGCTTCGATCAACTCGATATCGAAGCCGGTGCGTTTGCCGTCTTTGACGAACTCCATGGGAGGAAAGGTCGCGTCGGTCACCACGCGCAACGTTTCCTGGGCCTGGGCGGACGTTGCGCCCCAGGTCAAACCGAGGGCCACGACAGCGGTCAATAGTTGGCGGCGAGTATTCATGATGTTTCCTTGGAGAATGAATGAATAAAACGGCAGGTGAGGAACAACACAGATCGACGGGACGGCAAGTCCGCGCCCAAACACATCAGCGGCTTTGCAGTCGATGCGAGATCCGCTTGGCAGCGGCAACCGTCATATCGGTCAGCAAGCTCGCGCGCTGCGCGGCCCGTGTGGATGGCGCCATCAAGGTGATCGACGCCACAGCCAGATGAGGACGCTGGAATATTGGCGCACTGACGCCCCAGACGCCGGCGTCGACTTCGCTATCGGTGACGACATAGCCGGCGTTGCGAATGGGTTCCAGGCTCGCGGCCAATGCCGCGACGTCAGTGCCTGCGGCCTGCAAGTCGCTCAAGAGCGCCTGAAGGCGCGCCGGGGGCATAAAGGCCATGAGCGAACGGGCTGATGCGCCACGCACCAGCGGCAGACCGCGGCCTTTAACGAAGGAACAACGCAAGGGGTGCTGGCTCTCAACCATATCCAGGCACACGGCCTGGTCTTTCATGGCGACGAGCAGTCCGACCGTTTCGCCCGAGTCAGCCGCCAGGCGAGCCATGTCCGGCTGGGACTCTTGCACCAGAAACGAGGATTGATCAAAGCCCCATGCCAGTTGTACGCAGAGCGGGCCAGGGCCATATTCGCCGCCCTGCTCCGACACGAATCCCCAGCGTTTGAGCAACGCGATTTGCCGGTACAGCGTGCTTTGCGCCAGACCCGTTTGCTCGGTCAGCGCGGCGATTGAGAGCGGACCGTCGTGACGCGCGAGCGTAGCCAGCACGTATAGCACCCGGTCGGCGCCTCCGGCTATGGCTTGATCTGACATGCGTACGCTCCCTGCGGCTGATTAGAAGGCCGCAGGTTAGCGATTCTTTCTCAAATTTCTATCTGAAATTTCCCAAATTATGAGAATTACTAGGGAAATCCAGGACGTAAATCAGTCGTAATTATTCAACCGCACGCCAGACACGCCGCCAACAGAGGAGCCTTCGCCTTCTGATTGAGCTGGCGCCGAGATTTCGGCGGGCTGAGAGGTGTGCGCATCAGGCTGCACGGCCTGTGGAACTTGTTCCGGCTCGACGGGGGCCGCTGGCGTGTCCGTGACGGGAATCGCTGTCGTACGTCCCTGTTGCGCCCGCTGGGCAGCGCGTTGCTGCTCGGCTTTTGCAATCATCTTGGCCAGTTCTGCGCCGAGCTCGTTACGCTTGGCGGCATAGGCCCAATCGGACGCATTTTGTCCTTTGAGATTGCGGGTGGTGATGTCGGCGCCGGCATCCAGCAGTAGTTGCACCATGTACATACGCCCGGAAAAGCCGGCCATCATGATCGGCGTCGTTCCCTCGGGCGACGGCGCATTCACCATGGCTTTGTTGGCAAGCAGCAGCTTGGCCGTGTCCATCTGGGCTTTGGACGCGGCATAGTGCAGCGGGGTCCAGCCCAGGCGGTTGACCTGGGCGCCCCGGGCAATGAGCTTGCGCGCCCGTTCCGTTTCCCCTGCTACGGCAAGGTACATCAACGCAGTCTCGTTGGCGGGATTGACCGCGTTGACGTCGGTCCGAGGATCGGCAGCGAGTACATCAAAGACGTTCCATGCGCCGTCGACCACCGCACGCATCAAGGCCGGCTGGCCGTTGGTGTAGCGCACATTGGGGTCTGCCCCCTTGGCGAGCAGTGCTTTGAGATCCGAAGCTTTGTCGTTATGGACATACACCCACCAATTTGCCGGTGCGGTATCGGCGTGAGCGGCGGGCACCACAGCTGCCGCCGCCGTCGCTACGGCAAATGCTGCCAAGAGGCCGCGGGCTTTCATAGGAAAGGATGCATAACGTTTCATAGCATTCTCGGCATAAGCCCGTCATTCGCGACAGCTACCGTCCTCGTACGAGGCAAGTGCAGTCAAAACCCGGGACTTCGTATTGTAGAAATTACTTTAAGAAAGAGCTTGGCACCAAACCTAGATTTCACTTCATAAAAATCAAACAACTACTTGATTTTTAATTAGAAAAATCCAATTTCTTTCAGCGCGTATGGCATCGATGTCAAGAAATTAGTTTAAATAATTTAATTTAAATAAATCAGTTTAAATTAACGATCTATCTTATTGAATAATTTGAAGAAATTCTCTGTCGAAGCACGTGCCACCTCAGCCACTGGAATGCCCTTCAGATCCGCGATCTTTTCGGCCACATGAATGACCTTGGACGGATCGTTGCGTTTGCCGCGGTAAGGCACCGGCGCCAAATAAGGCGAATCGGTCTCGATCAACAGGCGATCCAAGGGGACTTTGGTCGCGACCTCATGCACGATGCCGGCGTTCTTGAACGTAACGATGCCCGAAATGGAAATATAAAAATTCAGGTCGATGGCAGCCTGCGCCATTTCCCAAGACTCGGTAAAGCAGTGCATTACTCCCCCGACCTCGGCGGCATTCTCCTCGCGCAGAATACGCAGGGTGTCCTCGACTGACTGGCGGGTATGGATGATCAGCGGCAAGTTCGCTTGGCGCGCCACGCGAATATGGCGGCGGAATCGCTCGCGTTGCCAATCCAACGGCTCGCTCAGCCGGTAATAATCCAGCCCGGTTTCGCCTATGGCTACGACCTTTGGATGCCTCGACAATTCCAGCAGCTCTGCCTCGGTCGGATCCGAGGTCGCCTCATAGTCGGGATGCACGCCAACCGACGCCCACAAATGGCGATGCGGCTCGACCAATTCGATCAAACCCGGCCAATCGGGCATATCGACGCTGACAACCAAGGCGTGAGTGACCCGGTTCGTCTCCATGCGTTGCAGGATACCGGGCAAATCTTGCGCGAGATCGGGGAAATTCAGGTGGCAATGAGAATCTACGTACATACGGAATCGTCAAGCTTGGCAAGATGCTGCCACGCGCTGCAGGGTGGCATGCGCAAACAATTTAGGGCTGAGCGGATGGGTGGCCAGGCGGCGCTGTTGGGTAAGCCAGCGCGCACCCTCTGCCAGCCGCACGGCATCGGCACGCGAGGCGGTCTGCTGGACCGGCCGAGCCAGTGAGGGAAAATACCGCACCGGGGCTCCGACACCTGCCAGCATCAGATCCGCATATAGCCGCTGCAAGGTGTCAATCCAATCTGCAGGCGCATTTTTTTCCAGGCTCTCGGCCAAGGTGCCTATGTCGGGCGACTGGCCTTTGGCCAGCGGCTCGATCAATTTCGACAGCCATTCGGGGCAAGCCTGCTCGCCGCTCTGAGACAAACGCAACGCCGCCAAAGGAGCCCCGCCCGCCGCAGCCAGCCAGTCCTGAGCCGAGGCTACCCCCTGCTCTGTCAGCCATTGTAGAGCGACATCGCTGCCCGGCGCCGGCAGCGGAAGACGGCGGCAACGCGATACCAGCGTCGGCAACAGCCTGTCGGGCGCGTCGGCGACCAGCAGGAATACGGTATGAGAGGGAGGCTCCTCCAAGACCTTGAGCAAGGCGTTAGCGGAGATCACGTTCAGGGCCTGAGCGGGATACAGCAAGGCGACACGCCAGCCGCCCCGATGGGTCGCCGTATTGAACCAGGATTCCAACGCACGGATCTGGTCGATGCGAATCTCTTTGGAGGGCGCCCGTTTGGCCGCGCCGGTTTCGCTCGCAGGCGCCGCCGCATCGTCAGGGTTCTCTGCCGTGGCCGCTCCCTCTTGCAATGCCACTGCCTCGGGCCGAATGCGCCGCAAATCAGGGTGGTTGCCGCTGGCGACCCAGGTACAGGCCGGGCAATGGCCGCAAGCCAAGTAGTCAATGGGTGACTCGCACAATAGACTGGCCGCTGCCGCGGCGGCGAATTCGACTTTGCCGATGCCCGCCACCCCGTGGATCAGCCAGGCGTGCGCGAAACGATCACGCCCAGCCAACCAGCTCTGCGCAATCTCGCGTTGCCACGGCAAAAACTGGGCGACGCTCATAGGGCTCGCGAGGCCTGTATCAGGGCCTTCAGTTCGGATTCCAACTGGGCGCGCACCAGGGGCATAGGCTGACTGGAATCCACGATACGAAAGCGTTCGGGTTGCGCCTGGGCTCGGGCATGGTAGGCCGACCGCGTGCGCTCGAAAAAGGCGGCTTCTTCGCGCTCGAAGCGGTCTGGCTCACGGGCATCTGCGAGGCGCGCGCGGGCCAATTCCAACGGCACATCGAACAACCAGGTCCGGTCGGGCTGCAACGAGGGCTGCATCCATTGTTCGAGCACGGCGACCCGTTGGGCACCCAACTGGCGTCCGCCGCCTTGGTAGGCGTAGGTGGCGTCGGTATAGCGATCGCAAACCACCCAATCGCCTCGGGCCAACGCCGGCTCGATGACCTGCGCCACGTGTTCGCAACGTGCGGCAAACATGAGCAGAGTTTCCGTATCTAAGGTCATGGACTCGGACAACACCAGACCGCGCAGTATCTCGCCCAGCGGCGTGCCTCCAGGCTCTCGAGTCGTGATGACGCTGAGCCCCGCCGCACGCAGCGTGTCCGCGATCCAAGCGGCATGGGTGCTTTTCCCTGCCCCATCCACGCCCTCAAGGGTGATAAAACGTCCACGTGCTGTCATTGCGTCCTGCCCAGGATGTAGCGCGCCACGTTGCGGTTGTGCTCGGAAAGATTAGCCGAAAACTCGCTGGTGCCGTTGCCGCGCGAAACAAAGTACAAATATTTATGGCGCTCCGGCTGGACCGCAGCCAACAGTGCGGCACGCCCAGAGGCGGCAATCGGTGTCGGCGGCAGGCCGGCGCGCGTGTAGGTGTTCCACGGCGTATCGGCCTGCAGGTCTGCGCGCCGGATACGGCCTTGGTAGCGTTCCCCCATGCCGTAGATGACCGTGGGATCGGTCTGCAACATCATGCCTATACGCAAGCGATTCACGAATACACCTGACACTCGGTTGCGGTCAGGGCCATGGCCGGTTTCTTTCTCGATGATCGAGGCCAGAATCAAGGCCTCGTACGGTGTCTTCAGCGGCAGATCGTCCTGGCGTTGCGCCCAGATCGTGTTCAGTACCTGCTGTCCCTGTTGATAGGCTCGGCGCAGCAGGTCGAAATCTGTCGTCCCGGGGGTGAAAACGTAGGTGTCCGGGAAAAACATGCCCTCTGGCGCCTTGATGGAAGAGCCCAGTTTCTCCATCAGGGCCTCGTCGCTGATGTCGCCGAGCGTTTGTTTCACGTCTGGATTGGTGCGCAGCGCCTCGCGCATTTGCTGGTAGGTCCAGCCCTCCAGCAGAGTGACCTGCCGTTGCACCATTTCGCCTCGAGCGAGACGATCCAGCAATGTCCACGGAGAGTCGCCGCGGCGAGCCTCGTAGCCACCCGCCTTGATCAATTTGTCACGCTCGGACAGCCGGGCCATCCAGGCAAAGCCGTCTTCCCAGATAGGAATCCCGGCCTCGTTCATGGCGCGTGCCATCGCGCGCGGGGTGCTGCCCGGCGTAACGATGAATTCGACCTTGTCGGCCGGCAAGGCAATCGCGCGGTTCATCCAATACCAGGCGCCACCGGCAGCTGCGCCTGCCAATACGAGTACGGTCAGACAGAGCAGCAGAAAATAGAGGAAAAGCTTTTTCATCCAGCTGAGTGCATGAGCGATGACGTGCAACGGCTCGGTTCGGGGAAATGGAAATTCCTTTCCTTTAGGGAAGGGATCGGTCAAAGATGTACGCAGTTTAATGGATCGCGCGCATTTGATCTGGCGCTGGCTGTGTCTCGTTGTGTCCGCAAGGGTATGGCTGGTCATCGATAGACCCCGCTTACGGCGCCTCTCCCATAGGCAAGGGGCGTGCCCGAGAGATCCGTTTTTTCCTGGAACAGACCAGGGTTTAAACCTCACCGCAGGCGACGTCCGGGTATCATCACGGCATCGGGCGCTCTAGCGCGCCCCACTCCATTGCCGGGCTACGACATGTCTGCTTTTTTTGACTCACTATCACCGAACACGGCAGGGACGGTCTATGCCGCCCCGCTGTCCGACTACACGGTCATTTCCGCCTCGGGGGCGGATGCCTTGTCCTTTTTACACGGACAACTGACGCAGGACGTGACGGGACTGACGCCCGAAACCGCCCGACTGGGCGGGTACTGTACGGCCAAGGGACGCCTGCTGGCGACGCTGGTGCTGTGGCGGACGCAACAGACCGGCGAGGCATCGGAAAACGCGGACGGCCCCCAACTCTATGCATTGGTCCGCCGTGATCTGACCGAGGCGCTGGTCAAACGGCTATCAATGTTTGTGCTGCGCGCCAAAGCCAAGCTGGCGCCGGCGGCGTTGCACGTGACCGGTGTCTGGGCCGAACCTGCCGATATGGCGAAATTGGAGGCTGCAGTTGGCGGAACCTTGCCCGCCACGCCCTGGCAACGGGCCGAGCTGCCCAGCGGAACATGGATTGCCGCGCCCTCTGTCAGCGGCGGCCTGCGTTGGTGGTGGATCGCCAGTGAGGCGCAGCAAACCAGCGCCGCGGCGCTGGCGGCGCTGGTGCAACGCGGCGACGCAGATCAATGGCACGCGGCCGACTTGGCCGCTGGCCTGCCCTGGGTGGGTGCCGCGACGCAAGACTTGTTCATTCCGCAAACCCTGAATCTGGACCTGATAGGCGGCGTGAGCTTTACCAAGGGCTGCTACCCAGGACAGGAAATCGTCGCCCGCAGCCACTATCGTGGCACGGTAAAACGCCGCACCGCGTATGGTCAGTGGGACACGATGAATGAGCCGCCGGCCCCCGGTACCGACATTTACGATGCCAGACAACCCGATGAGCCATGCGGGCGCATCGTCGATGCCTCGCGTAACGGCGCGTTGTTCGAGATCGCTCTGGCCTCGCTGGACGATGGCGATCTGCGCGTGGGCACGCCTGAGGGCGCAAAGATCACCGTAACGCCATTGCCGTACGATTTGGCCGACGGTGGGTTCAAACGATAAGGCTTCGAGTTACCTTCGCGCCCCTATCGCGGCCTCACACGGACAGCCGTCATCAGCCCCACCACACATAGCGTGGATTGATCGCCGCGATAAGCATGGACCTCAACCTGGCAGATAGATAACCGCCGTCCGGGCTTGAGCACCCGCCCTGTCGCCACAAAACGCTCGCCGTCAGCCGGCGACAGGAAATTCATCTTGAATTCAGAGGTCAGAACGTCTTCGCCGGGCTCGAACAGCGACAGCGCCGCATAACCGCCTGCGCTGTCTGCGATGGTCGTGGATATCCCCGCGTGCAGATAGCCGTTCTGTTGGCACAGATCCGCACGAAACGGCAGTTCGATATGGACCAGCCCGGGCTCGACGCGCGATAAACGCGCATCAAACAAGGTCATGATGGTTTGCCGGGCAAAGCTGTCACGCACGCACTGGATAGCGGCGGTTTGTGTGGGCTCGGACGACACGGTTGTTCCCGTTATGAAAACTCATGGCCCCGCAAACACCGGGCTAGGAAAAATCCGCGTACGCAAACGCCGCTCAACGCGAGAGCTCATTGCGTAATGCGTACGCCTGCAGACCAACGCCTGCTCTTACTGCGTCTTGTGCGTGTACAGATTGACGATGCTGGAAAAATCCAGCTTGCCACTGCCGTCACCACTATGCAGCGAATACAGATTGCGTGCGAGCTCGCCTAAGGGAATCGACGATCGCGAGGACAACGCCGCCTCTGCGGCCAGGCCCAGGTCCTTTAGCATCAGGTCGACGCCAAAGCCGCCGGCGTAGCCCTTTGATGCGGGCGTGTTTTCCATGACGCCGGGCCAGGGGTTGTACAACTCGGTTGCCCAGTTGCGGCCAGAGCTCTTTGCGATGATGTCCGACAGGACTTTGGGATCCAGGCCATTAGCCACGCCCAGGGCCAAGGCCTCTGAGGTTCCGGCCATCAAGATACCCAACAGCATGTTGTTGCAGATCTTGGCCACTTGGCCCGCGCCAGCCGGGCCGGCGTGGAAAATATTCTTGCCCATGGCTTGCAGGACGGGCATCGCACGCGCCAGATTGTCGGCCTCGCCGCCGACGATGAATGTCAACGTCCCTGCGGCCGCGCCTGCAGTGCCGCCGGACACCGGTGCGTCGATCATCGCCAGACCGCGCTCCTGAGCCGCTGTGGCGACTTTGCGCGCCGAATCCGGGGCGATGGTGCTGCACTCAATCACCAGTGCGCTGGGATCGATCGCGCCCAGCAGGTCCTGGCCCAGATACAGGGCCTCGACATGTTTGCTGGCAGGCAGCATGGTGACCACGACTTCGGCGCCTCGCACCGCATCGGCGGCAGACGTCGCCGCACGCGCGCCTGCATCGGCCAAGCTGTTGACCGCGCCAGGCACCAGATCGAACACCGCCAACTGGTGGCCGGCCTTGATCAGATTGTTTGCCATGGGCGCACCCATATTGCCCAGACCGATAAACGCAATACTGCTCATGTGGGGGTCTCCTCGTGTTTGTCTGTATGCGCTGTCTGAAATCAGATTACTACCGAATTTAAGCCTCGGCGCCCAAGTCCGCCAGCGGATGAGGCTGCCCTGCCGGCCAAGGCGCCTCGAAAAAGCGCTGCACCCACACCTCGGATGCCTGCGCCAAGGTCGCCGGATTCCATTTGGGTTGCTTGTCTTTGTCTATCAGCAAGGCTCGGATACCCTCGGCGAAATCCCCCTCGGCCGTGCATGCCAGGGCCGCAATGTATTCGATGCGGAACACCTCGGCCAATGAGCTGAGCCGCGTCCGGCGCAACAGAGTAAACGCGAGCCGTGCCGAACCCGGCGAGCCCGCCAGCATCGTCGCTGCGGCGCGGGCCAGCCAAGGGTCTTCGTGGGTTTTCAGCTCGGCGATCGCGCCATAGATCGCGCTCAGGTTCTCGCCGCCGCACAGGCCATTGATCAATGCCGCATGCTGACGCAATGGCCCTGGGGAAAGCTCTGTCTCGGGCTCATGAGCCAGCAGGACATCACGCAACAGGTCGTCGTTCATCGAGCGCGCTGAGCGCCCATCCTCGGCACCCAACGCCGCCCAAGGCGTTTGCAGCAATGCTTCGACAAACTGGGGCCAGCCCGATGAGTCCAGACGATAATCCGCAACGCCGGCATACAAGGCATCCGAGGTCGTCAGCTGCGCACCCGTCAGCGCCAAGAACAGCCCGATGCGCCCCTGCATGTGATTCAGCATCCAGCTGCCGCCCACATCGGGAAACAGGGCAATGGAAATTTCCGGCATGGCCAGGCGCGTCGTTTCGCTGACTACCCGATGGCTGGCCCCCATCATGAGGCCGACGCCGCCGCCCATCACGATGCCATGGCCCCAGCACAGGATAGGCTTGGGATAGGTGTGAATCTGATAATCGAGGCGATACTCGCGCTCAAAGAAGTCGCGGGCCAGCGGATTGGCCCAAGCACCCTGCCCCTGGTGTTCCTGCATGCTGTGATATAGACCATGCAGATCTCCGCCCGCGCTGAAGGCTTTGCCGCCTGCGCCCTGCAGCACCACCATCGCCACCTTGTCGTCCTGCGACCAGGCCGTCAAGCGCTCGGCCAGCAAATCGACCATCTCCAGCGAAAGGCCGTTGAGCGTTTGCGGCGCGTTCAGCGTGGCAAACGCCACACGCATCCCATTGGCGGCGGTTTTTTCATCGAACAGCACGGGGGCGGTCATCTGATATCTGCTCCTTTT
>Ga0182746_1003218_pt1 | contig 11286 bp, 9 predicted proteins | sample eDN3rd30CBELigOP_FD_128881 | JGI IMG/M metagenome (GOLD analysis project Ga0182746, IMG submission 128881) | Enriched Organic Plus compost microbial communities from Emeryville, California, USA - eDNA 3rd pass 30_C BE-Lig OP (version 2) (version 2) ... | reverse complement strand
GAACTGGTTGATGATGCCGATGGAGGCGTTCTTGTCCAGGCTCGCCCCCGGCGCATCCATGCGGGCCACGAGCCCGGGCGCGATGCCGCCGCCGCCGCCACCGCCTCCGCCGAACGAGCAGGCGCCGAGCAGGGCGGCGACGAGTGTGGCGGCAAGGATGGGGCCGAACGGCCTGGCGCGGGAAAGAAGGGTCATGGTCGGGGCAGTCCTCGGCTGGTTGGCGAAATCGATCTCAAGCGAGCGAGCTAAGCCAGATCGAGGTAAACCAAGAGTGTAGCCCGTCGCCCAGAGCCTGCACTTCCGGGAAAACTTGGGCATTTATAAGGGGAGAGGGCCTCGCGGACAGGAACGCGTGGCCTGGGAGTGGTGATCCCGGCGGGATTCGAACCCACGACCCCAGGATTAGGAATCCTGTGCTCTATCCAGCTGAGCTACGGGACCACGCGCGCTCAATAGCAAAACTTTGCGCGTCGCGAAACGACTAGTTTCCACCCATCCCCATGGTCCACACTGCGGACCGACAAGGGAGGACTTCATGACCACATTGCCGCTGACCGGCGGTTGCCAATGCGGCGCCGTGCGCTTTGCCTGCGACGCCGAACCGCAGAACGTGCACGTCTGCCATTGCCGCATGTGCCAGAAGGCCGTGGGCGGACCGTTCGCCGTGATCTGCCCGGTGCTCAAGACCGCCTTCCGCGTCACGCGCGGCGAGATCGCCTGGTTCCGCAGTTCCGAACTCGCCCGCCGCGGCTTCTGCCGCGATTGCGGCACGCCCATGATCTTCGACTACCCCGAATTTCCCGATATCGGCGTCCTCTCCGGCTGCTTCGACCAACCCGACCGCGTGCCGCCAGTCATCCAGTACGGCAACGAAAGTCGCGTCGGCTGGTACGCCCACCTCTCCGAACTCCCCGGCGAGCGCCCCACCTATTCGGAAGACCCGATGGGCTACCTGCCCCGGATAAAGGCCTCCAACCGCCAGCACCCCGACCACGATACGCAGACCTGGCCGCCGGCGGACCGCGAAGCCTAGGGTCCGTACTCAATAAGTCCCGGCGCCCCTAGAGCGCTATCTCCCCATCCGGCAGATTCCAATGGAAGCGCTGTCCGTCTGCCGCGCCACAACCACTGAACTTCCCCGGACTTGATCCGGGGAAGTCCGGGGGGCCTACGGATTGCTCCACTCGTGGAGAATGGCAATGGGCCCCGGATCAAGTCCGGGGAAGTCCGGTGGGTGGGGCGGCCATCGCAACCTCACCTACCGGTGCAATTGAGTACGGGCCCTAGCCCATCGGCCCGCGCAGACCGCGCGTATCGGCCGCGCGCGACAATTGCTGGGCCATATCCTCAAAGCCTTCGGCGAGGATGGTGCCGTTGAGAAGCACATGGTCGCTGGCCAGCGGCTCGGGCGAGAAATAGCTGCCCGGATGCACGACGACGCCGCGCGCGCTCATCTGGTTGGTGGCGATGTATTCGTCCGAAACCGGCAGCCAGATCGGGGGCGCATCGGTTTCGGGGAGCACGAAGCCGACATTGCGCAGGGCCGAAACGAAGGCGTTGCGGCGCTGACGGCAGGTAGCGATGAAGCGTTCGAGATGCCTCTGCGCCTCGGCATCGGTGAGCTGGAACGCCAGGGCATCCTGGAGCACGCGACTTACCCAGCGCGAGGAGAAGGTGAGCTGCTGCCACATCCGGTCGATATAGTAATCGCTGCCTCCGGCAATGCCCACGCGCAGGTCCGAGCCGAAGAAGAAGTTGTAGGACTGGATGTGCACCACGGCATGGGGCAGATGGCTCCCCAGCGATAGCCAGGGCTGCTTGTGCATCAACACCGTCTGCACCAGCTCGATGATGGGAATGCGCACGTCGCGCAACAGCTTGGCCGCCTCGGTCGACCAGTTCTGCGAGATCGAAAAGCCCGTCGGATGATTGCCGATCGGCTGGTAGACGAAGGCCGCCGGGCGGGTCTTGAGCGCTTGGGCGAGCTGCTGCAGGTCAGGCCCATCTTCCCGGTAGTCGATCGGCACCGGACGCGCGCCGATGGATTCGAGAATATCGAGGATGCGGGACACCGTGGGCGTCTCGATGATGACCCGGTCCCCCGGACGAACCGAGGTGGCTAAAGCCATTTCGAGGGCAGCGATGCCGCCATGCGCGGCAAGCAGGTAATTGGGCGTGAACGGCCAGATCGGCTCGATCGCACGGCGCAGGGCCGTACTGATCGGGGTGGGTGCCTGATCGTTGAGTTCGGCGCTCTGCGACACGGCGAGCAAAGCCGGCCCCATGGGCGGCAGGATGGCGCGATCGGGCGTCAGGTGTCCGAGATTGAAGGGAATGCCCTCCGAGGCCCGCATCATAACATCGAACCGGGTAGCGCGCGGCGCCAGCGGGGGGCCGAGCACGACGGTGCCGCCACGCCGATTGGTCTCGAACACCCGCCAGTCGACGAGCTCGCGCCAGGCGACCGCCACGCTCGCCGCGCTCATGCCCAGCGCCTTGGCCACGGCGCGCACGGTCGGCATCTTCGTGCCCGACGGCAGGTCGCCATCCGACACCATTTCCATGACGGTGCGGCTGAGCGAGCGCGAGCTGCGCATGGGTACCCGTTTGGCGATCTTTTCGAGGACCACGGCTCCCCCGCGTCATTGAGTCGTTATGTTTATGAACAAACGCACATTGACTGAAACAAAATCCGAAGTCTAGCCTCAACCCTGCGACGTGAGGGGCGTCCAAGGAGAAGATGCCTTTCTGCCGCATCCGGATTCGGATTGCCCGTTTGCAGGGGAAAGGAAGCACCGTTGAATCCCAAAATGACTTTGCGCACTGCCGTGCTGGCCGCCGTCTTGGCCTCGGGCGTCGCCCTATCCTCGGTCATGGCTGCAGAGCCGGCCGCCGTCCAGGACGGTGGCGAGCTCACCATGGCCATCACCAATTCGCCGCCGAACTGGAACCCGATCTCGGCCACCGGCGACATCACCACCAACCGCCAGCAGCAATGGCCGTTCTACCCGCACCCGTTCCTGACCGGCACGGATGCGAGCGTGACGCTCAACACCCAGTTGCTCAAGTCGGCCACCGTCGTCAGCGAAAACCCGATGGTGCTCGAATACGTCATCCGTGACGAAGCGATCTGGTCCGACGGCACACCGATCACCGCGGCCGATTTCGAATATACCCAGCAGGTGCAGGACCCGAAGGCCTGCCCGGATTGCCAGGCGGCCTTCACTCAGGGCTACGACCTCATCACCAAGATCGAGGCGAGCAATAACGGCAAGACGGTCCGCATGACCTTCGACAAGCCCTTCGCGCCCTGGCAGACGCTCTTCCCCTATATCTTCCCGGCCCATGTGGCGGCGACCTATGGGGACCTGGCCACTTCGTTCAATACCGGGTTCTCCGAGAACGTGCCCAAGGTTTCGGGCGGCCCCTACCTCGTGGAAAGCTACGAGGACGGCGTCTCGATGACGCTGGTGCGCAACCCCAAATGGTACGGCAACCCGCCGCACCTCGACACCATTCGCTTCCGCTACATCGCTTCGGTCGACGAGCAGGTGACCGCGCTCCAGAACGGGGAAATCGACGCCCTTTACGGTGGCGTCACGCTCGACACCGCCGAGGCCATCAACCAGATGTTCGGCGTCACCACCGATGTGCGCCCGTCCCTCACCTATTACCACTTCAGCCTCAAGGCGAGCGGTGACGTGATGGGCGACAAGGCGCTGCGCCAGGCCATCGTCAAGGCGCTCGACATTCCCGACATGACCCGCCGCACCGTGGGCCAGTATGTCGAGGGCGCTCAGCCGATGACGAGCTCGGCCTATATTCCCGGCCAGACCGTGGGTGGCATCGCCGCCGTCCATGACAATACCGGCACGACCGGCGTCGGCACCGGCGACATTGCCGGGGCGACCTCGCTGCTCGAAGGGGCCGGCTACAAGATCGTCGACGGCAAGCTGATGCTGCCCGACGGCAAGCCGCTGCGCGACCTCGAAATCCTCACCTATTCGATCGATCCGATCCGCGTGCAGCTGGCCGAACTCGCCCAGGCCCAGCTCGCCAAGATCGGCATCACCGCCGTGATCGATGCCGCCGACCGCTCGCGCTACAACCCGGAAGCCCGGGCAGGCAATTTCGATATCCACACCACCGCCACCGCACTCGACCTGGGCGCGATGTCGCTGGCGCAATGGTACCAGACCGGAGCCGCCCGCAATTACTTCGGCTATTCGTCCCCGGTCGTGGATGACCTGGTCAACCAGATCTCGGTGACGCTCGACGACGCCAAGACGGTGGACCTCACCAACCAGCTCGACGTGGCGCTGCTCGGCGACGGCATCGTCGTGCCGCTCTTCCCCATAACGAACATGGCCGTCTATGCGGACAAGTTCGCCAACATCTTCGCCAACCCGTCCAAGTACGGCACGACGATGAACATCGAGGAATGGGGCCTCAAGGCCGCCCAGTAGCAGGCGACCTTCCCCCGGGGACGGGCCCCCATTCCCGTCCCCTCATTTTTCAAAACAACGCTAGAGACTGTTATGAGCATCGACTTTGTCGTGGCGACGCCGCACGACGCCGTGCATTTCAACGACGTGCACCGCAACTACACGGCCACCGCCGGTTACCTCGTGTGCAACAACATCTACAACCGCATGGTGTTGACCGAGTGGTACAATTTCGACGGGTCGTATCCCGACCTCGCCACGCACTGGGAAATGCTGGACGGCGCCCGCCGCTGGCGCTTCCACCTCAACCAGGCTGCCCGCTGGCAGGACGGTGAAAAGCTCACCGCCCACGACGTGGTCTACACCCACATGCACGCCAAGAAGATGGGCTATACCGGCGCCATGTTCCTGACGGATGTCGAGCAGATCGTGGCCGTGAACGACCACACGGTCGACTATCACCTGACTGCGCCCAATTCCGGCTTCCTCGTCCAGCTCGGGAACTTCATCTTCTCGCACATCCTGCCGCGCCATCTCTACGAAGGCACGGACTGGGACACCAATCCCTACAACCTCAAGCCCGTGGGCTCCGGTCCCTTCCGGCTCGTGGAATGGGAAAAGGGCAAGCAGATCATCCTCGAAAAGGTGCAGAACCACTGGGGTCCGCAGCCCGAGATCGATCGCCTCATCCTCAAGATCCAGCCCGACCGCGACGAATGCGTGCGCATGGTCGTGCGCGGGGAAGCCGACTTCTTCCCGCAGGACACCCTGACCTTCGACCGCCTGCACCTCATCGAAGGCGCGGATAATGTCGAGCTCATGCGTGGCGAAGGCCCGGGCATGGCCCTGCTCGACTTCAACCACGGCAGCCCGATGTGGGCCGACCAGCGTCGCCGTGACGCCATTGCCCATGCCGTCAACCGCGCCGACATCGCCAAGGTCGCCGATCCCGGCGCCAGCCAGGCCTGGGACCATTACCTGCTCGGCAGCGTCAAATGGGCCTTCAACCCCGACGTCAAGGCGCCCGGCTTCGACCCGGCCATGTCCGAAAAGCTGCTCGATGAAAGCGGCTTCAAGCGCGATGCGCAGGGGTCGCGCGGCAAGCTGCGCCTCTTCTACATGGACACCTTCTACGGCCATAAGAACCTGAGCGCGATCGTCGCCAGGAACCTGGGCGAGCTCGGCTTCGAGGTCGAGTATGACGGCCTCAACTCGGTGGACTGGTCGCGCCGCATCCGTCGCGAGCACGATTTCGACCTCATCATCGTCGGCGGCACCATGTCGCCCGATATCGAGATCACCGCCACGAAATACGCTTCGAACGGCCTCAACAACATGGGCCTGCACCACAATGCCGATGCCGACGCGGCCTATGCCGCTGCCCGCTCGGCGACGAGCCGCAAGGAGCGTGGCGACCACTACAAGCGTCTCCAGGAGATCTGGCGCCGTGACTGCGAATTCGTGCCGCTCTTCTGGTACGGCACCTATTATGCCCGCAGCCGCCGCTTCTTCGGTTGGGCCGACCAGCTCGACTATTCGGTTCCGTGGTGGCATTGGGGCCGCATCCGCCCGGTCGAAACGACCTGACGCCAAAGCCCGCCAGATGATGACAAGGAACTGACATGCTTGCGTTGATTGCGCGACGGCTTGCCAACAGCATCGCGATCCTCATGCTCTCGACCTTCGTTGTCTTCGTCCTCATCGCCCTGGCGGGCGATCCCCTGGGCGAGATGCGCGATCGTCAGCCGCCGGTCCCGGAAAACGTGATCCACGCCGAAGAGGTCCGCCTGGGCCTCGACCAGCCGGTGGTGACACGATACTTCCGCTGGCTCGGCGGCGTCGTGCAGGGGGATTTCGGTCCCTCGGTAAAGCCCAACCAGAATATCGGCGCGGAGCTTGCCCCGCGCGTCAGCGTGACCCTGCGCCTGGTGACGGTTGCCATCGTCATCGCCCTAGTCCTGGCCCTCATAGCCGGCACCGTCGCCGCGCTTTTCCGAAACCGATGGGCCGACCATCTCATCTCGACATCGGCCTTCGTCCTCATCGCCTTACCCTCGTTCTGGCTGGCCGTCCTGCTCAAGCAGCTCGGCATCGCCATCAACAAGGCCAGCGGCTACCGCGTGTTCTTTACTGTCGGCGACGTTTCCGTGCCGGCGCCCCAGGACTGGCTGGCGCTGGTCGGCGACATGGCGGGACACATGATCCTGCCCACGATCGTGCTCACCATGATCCATTATGCAAGCTGGAGCCGCTACCAGCGCACCGCCATCGTCGAGTCGCTCTCGAGCGAGCACGTGCGCTTCGCGGTGCTGCGCGGCCTCTCGCGCCGCCGCATCATCGGCTCACACGTGGTGCGCCCTGCCCTCATCCCCATCGTCACCGTGGTCGCGCTCGACCTGCCGGCGCTCTTTTCGGGCGCGGTCATCACCGAGACCGTCTTTCAGTGGCGCGGCATGGGCGGGTTCCTGCTCGAATCCGTCGCCAACCGCGACGCCAATGCCGTCATGGCCTGGCTGCTGATCGCGGCCGTCGCCGTCGTCTTCTTCAACCTCCTGGCCGACATCGTCTACGCCATCATCGACCCGAGGATCCGCTATGGCCACGCCTGACCTGGCTCGTGACCGTTCGCGCGAGGAACGTTCCGTCTCCCGCTTCCGGCTGGCCCTGCGGCGCTTCCGCGCCAATCCGATGGCCATCCTGGGCCTCGTGATCCTCACGGCGCTGGTGCTGGTGGCCGTCTTCGGCCCGCTCGTCTGGCATTATGGCTATACCGAGATCACGCCGGAGCTTTCCTCGCCCCCGACCTGGCAGCATCCGCTCGGCACCGATACGCTCGGCCGCGACATGCTCGCCCTCGTCATGCGCGGCATGCAGCAATCCCTGCTGATCGCCGGCACCGTGGCGCTCATCGCCTGCGCGCTGGGCACGCTGCTCGGCGTCATTTCCGGCTATTTCGGGGGACTCGTCGACGCCACCATCATGCGCATCGTCGACCTGGTGCTCACTATCCCGACCATTGCGCTCGCCGCTTTCCTCGGCAATTCCATGAGCAAGTCGGGCGTCTCATGGCTCGGGCTCTCGCTCGTCCTCGGCGCGCTCTTCTGGACCTCGGTGGCCCGCCTCGTGCGCGGCGTGTCGCTGAGCCTGCGCGACCTGCCCTTCATCAAGGCGGCCAAGGTGATGGGCGCGGGCAATGCCCGCATCATGTTCCGGCACCTCGTGCCGAACGTGGCCGACCACATCATCGTCTCGACGGCGCTTCTGGTGGGCGTGGCCATCCTCTCGGAAACCGGCCTCTCCTTCCTCGGCTTCGGCGTGCGCCCGCCCGACACCTCGCTGGGCCTCCTGATCTCGAACGCACAGAGCGCCGTGCTGACGCGGCCATGGATGTTCTATGCGCCGGGCCTGCTCATCATCCTCATCGTGCTCTCGATCAACTATGTCGGCGAAGGTCTGCGCGATGCCTTCAACCCCAAGGCGAGCCCGACCAACCCGCTGGTGACCTCGCGCATCCTGCGCCGCACCAAGGCCACCAAGGCCCCGGCGAGCGATGCGCTCGTCTCGATCGACGATCTCACCGTGGTTTTCCCGGGCGCCGACAAGCCGGCGGTCAGCGGCATCAACCTCTCCGTCGCCAAGGGCGAGGTGCTGGCGCTGGTCGGGGAATCCGGCTCGGGCAAGTCGCTGACTTCGCTCGCCATCGCCGGCCTGCTCCCCATCGGGGCAGTGCAGACCGGACAAGTGAACTTTGACAGCAAGGATATCGGCCGGCTCGACTTCCGCCAGTGGCGCGCCTATCGCGGCCGGCGTATCGCCACGATCCTCCAGGACCCGTCCACGAGCCTCAACCCGGTGCTGACCATCGGCGCCCAGTTCGAGGAATCCTTCCGCATTGCCGGCCCGATCACCCACGCCGAGGCGCGGCGGCGCGCGGTCGAGCTGATGGAGCTGATGGCCATCCGCAACCCGGAAGCCCGGCTCGACCAATACCCGCACCAGATGTCGGGCGGCATCCGCCAGCGCATCGTCATCGCCATGGCGATGATCCACAATCCCGACCTCATCATCGCGGACGAGCCGACCACCGCCCTTGACGTGACGGTGCAGGCCCAGGTGCTCGACGCGCTGCGTGTGGCGCGCGAGCGCACCAACGCCGCCATGCTCTTCATCACCCACGACCTGGCGCTCGTCGCAGGCATAGCCGACCGCGTGGCAGTGATGCGCAACGGCGAAATCGTCGAGCAGCAGGACGTCTTCTCGCTCTTCGCCAACCCGCGCGATCCCTATACGATCCGGCTTCTCAGCCTCGCGCCGCGCCTTGGCGGAGACGTTGCAACGCCGGCGCCCAGGGCGGCGGGCGAAACGCTGTTGAGCGTCGAGAACCTCTCCCGTCACTTCCTGCGGCCGCGCTCGCAGGTTGCCCCAGGTGGGGACCGCACCATCCATGCGCTCTGTGGCATCGACTTCAAGCTGGCCCGCGGGGAAACGCTCGGCATCGTCGGCGAATCCGGCTCCGGCAAGACGACGCTGCTGACCACCGTGCTCGGGCTCTACCGGCCCACGACCGGCCGCGTCGTGTTCGAAGGCGTCGACCTGGCCCATGCCGACGCCGCGACCCGCAAGCAGGCGGCCCGGCATATGTCGGTGGTATTCCAGGATCCCTATACCTCGCTCGATCCACGCATGACGGTGACCGAGCTGCTGGAGGAACCCGCGCGCATCCACGGAATGACGCAGGGCATGCGCAAGCGGGCGCTCGCCGCGCTCGACCGGGTGCGCCTGCCGTCCTCAGCGCTAGAGCGCTTCCCGCACGAATTCTCCGGTGGCCAACGCCAGCGCATCGCCATCGCCCGCGCACTGATGCTCGATCCGCGCCTTGTCGTGCTCGACGAGCCGGTATCGGCGCTCGACGTCTCCATCCAGCGCGACATCATCGAGCTGCTGGGTGAACTCAAGCGCGATTCCGATGTCGCCTATCTGCTCGTCGCCCACGACCTGGCGGTGGTGGCGGAACTGAGCGACCGGATCGGCGTCATGTATGGCGGCCAGATGGTCGAGCTTGGCGATGCCGGCCAGATCATGTCGGCCCCACGCCATCCCTATACCAGGGCGCTGCTCGACGCGGTGCCGATCCCTGATCCTGTGCTCGAACGCGCCCGCCTGACCGGCATCCGCGTGCCATCGTGGCCAACGGCCGCCGATCCGCTTCCGCCCTGTCCCATCCACCAGCACTAGAAAGAGACTATCCATGGCCATCCGGCGCATTCACGTCGGTCCGCGCATGAGCGGCATCGTCATCAACGGCAACAATGTCCATCTCTCGGGCATGACCGCCGCCAAGCGCGAGGGGCGCAGCGTCGCCGACCAGACCCGCGACATCCTCGCTCGGATCGATGAGCTGCTGGCGGATGCCGGCACCAGCAAGGAACACCTGGTACAGGTCAATATCTGGCTGAGCGACATCGGCGCGTTCAACGAGATGAACGCGGTCTGGGACCAGTGGGTCTCCCCCGGCAACACCCCAGCCCGCGCTACGGTCGAAGCTCGGCTGGCGCTCCCCGACATCAAGGTCGAAATCCAGGTGCTCGCCGCCCTGCCGTGACGGCAGGCTAGAGCCTCTCCAGCCAGTCATGCCCTTCGCCATAGGCAAGCCTGATGGCATCGGCCAGCCATTCCCGTTGTTCGTCCGCGAGCAGCGAGAGCGCCGCCTCGAAGTCGAGGAGGTCCTTGGGGCGGGGGGATTTGGCTTTGTAGAAGAGCTGGATCTCGGCGGCGAGGTAGGGGATGCCCGTTTCGCTGCGCGCGCCGAGGTCGACGAGGGGCCGCGTGATTGCGGCGTTGCGGCGGGATTGCCAATGGCCGGCAGTCCCGTCGTCGAGCATGAACTGGATGGCCCACGGGGCATCCGGATTTGGGCGGCACCAGATGTCGTGGATCTGGGGGACGAGGTTTTCGCCCAACGGCCAGGGGCGGAGCCGGCCCGGCGGGTCGGCGACCCAGCAATCCCAGCCGGCCGTCAGCTTGCGCAACTCCTCATGATCGTGGTGGAGGAGCAGGACGTCGATATCGCCGTGAGGCCTGGTCGTGCGTCCGACGAAATGATCGATGGCGTAGCCGCCGGCTATCCACCAGGGGAACGGCGCATCGCGGAGCAGCGTGGCGACCTCGTCCTCGAGGGCATGGATCTGCGCCTCGAGCGCCTGCCGATCGGACGGGCTCCCATCGTGCGGTTGATCCTTCACCAGCGCCTCCTCGATCGACGTCGAACCTAACACCGGGGTTCGCCGATGCGGCGGTGCCTCCCGACCCCCGGACACCCGAGCCGTCCTCCCCCATTCGACCCTGGGCGAGACCTGTGGAGTTTCCGCGCAGATTGCCGTGCAAATTCGTCTACGTGGCTACAATGACGTCACCCACCCGCAGGGCAGCGTCCCGACGAGCAAGGCAGGTATCCCCCCATGGGTATGAAGGTCTGGATCGACCAGGATCTGTGCACGGGCGACGGCCTGTGCGAGGAGATCTCTCCCAACGTCTTCACGCTGCTCGACGACGGGCTCGCCTACGTGAAGGACGCCAACAAGGTGTACTCGGATCCGGGTGGCCCCGAGGGCCGCGCCGACGTGCCGGACAACGAGCTCGAGGGCGTGATCGAGTCCGCCGACGAGTGCCCCGGCGAGTGCATCTACATCGAGCCGGAGTGATCGCCCGGGGCTGACGCCCCGATCCGCGAGCTCACGAGAACGACGACGGGCCCCGCTGCGGCGGGGTCCGTGCGCGTCCGGGATCAGCCGGTGCAGGGGCCGACGGACACCGGCTCGAGGACACGGGTGGCGGCGATGAG
>Ga0182746_1003213_pt1 | contig 11302 bp, 9 predicted proteins | sample eDN3rd30CBELigOP_FD_128881 | JGI IMG/M metagenome (GOLD analysis project Ga0182746, IMG submission 128881) | Enriched Organic Plus compost microbial communities from Emeryville, California, USA - eDNA 3rd pass 30_C BE-Lig OP (version 2) (version 2) ... | reverse complement strand
GTCGAGATGGTTGTGATGCGGCGAGCGCGCGCAGAGGGGCTCGCCGGCGGCGTAGATTTCCTTGCCAAGCGTGCCGGCGCGGATCGGCTTCATTGCCGCGCGCTGGATGGTTTCGATCTCGGCAAGCAGATCTTGCAACTCGGCATCCGGCTCGCCTTGGATCGCCATGCGGCAGACGTCGCCGATATAGCCCTGATAGTTGCCGCCGGAGTCGATCGACATGATGTCGCCCTTCTCCCAGCGCTGCTCGGACGGCGCGCGGTTGAAACTCGTGCCGGCGGTGATGAGGCAGTACTCGAACGTCAGGCCGCGGTTGGTCTCCTCGCGGCGCAAGGCTTCGACCACGTCGGCTTTGGTCGTACCTGGAGCCGATGACGCGATCACCGCCTTCATCGACTCGATGACCGCCTCCGAGGCAATCTTGATCAGTTCGAGTTCGCGTGCCGACTTCTTGGCGCGCTGGCGCTCGAGCACGTAGAGCGCATCGACCCATTCTGCGTCGGGAAATGCCGAGCGCAGCACGTTGGCGGCATCGTATGGCAGGAAGCCATACTCGGCCGCGATGCGTTTAGGCGCGATACCCGCCTTGCGCATGTAGTCGACCGCCTTCTGCATGGCGTCGACCGAGCCGGCGCTCGCCGTCTGCGTCTCCGGAGTCCACATCGGCTTCACCTCACGCTGGAACTTCTCCAGGCGATGGCCGATATAGGCGGCCTTTTCCGGCCGCCCCTTGGGATAAACGAGCACCGGCAGATAGCGCGTGATGCCGGTCGCATCCATGTAATCGAAGAAATCCGCTCGGTGCCCGCCGAGCAGATACTGCACATTGTGTTTGGAGGTTGCGATCACAACGTCGATCCCGGCCGCCTCCATGAGGCGGTCGAGCCGGGCGTGATCGAAGGGGATGGCGAGGCCGTTTGACGCGGACGCGTTGACGTTCATGGGCGCTGGCTCCCTGGTGACGGCGGGGTCGTTGCATCGCCCCGCCTGTCAATTCCTGGAAGCCTAGCGCCGTTCCTGGGCCCTGTGAACGCCCTTACGCCGCCGCCTTGGCCCAGAGTTCCTTGCTGGCGATCCGCGCGCCTTCGGCCAGCGCCTCGAGCTTGGCCCACATGATCTGCGGATGCACACGGCGATAGAACGGGCCCTGTGCGAAGCCGCAGTCGGTGCCGGCGATGACGTTCTCGCGGCCGACCAGATTGGCCAGGCGCACGATGCGCTCGGCCACCAGTTCCGGATGCTCGACCACGTTGGTGGCGTGGCTGATGACGCCCGGGATCAGAACCTGACCCGGCGCCAGCTTGGCGTTCCGCCACACCTGCCATTCGTGCTCGTGGCGCGGATTGGCGCCCTCGATCACATAGGCGCCGACCTTGATCTTCAGAATGAGGTCGACCACGTCCTTGAGCGGCACGTCGCTGGTGTGCGGGCCCGGCCACGAGCCCCAGCACACGTGATAGCGGATGCGATCGGCCGGCAGGCCCTCGATGGCGTGGTTGATGATGTCGACCTGCCGCGCCAGCCACTTGCGATAATCCTCGAACGAGGCCGGCGGCACCATGCGGTCGTAAGTGACCGCGAGCCGCGCGTCGTCGAGTTGCACCAGGAAACCGGCGTCGATGATCTGCCGGTATTCGTCGCGCATCGCTGCGGCAATCGCCGTCTGCAGCTCCTCGTCGTTCTTGTAGTATTCGTTCTTGCGGTCCGGGATGACGCTCGCCGGCGCAGCGACCGGCATGAAGGCGTCTTCGACCTTCACGTTCTTGAGCGCCGCCTTGAAGTTGTCGATGTCGGTCTGCAGTTCGGCGTGGCCGGTATATTTGATCGGCCCGACGCAGATTGCCTCCATCGTCGTCGAGACGGCTTCCTTGGCGTCCAGCTCTTCATAGAACGCGGCGAACTTGGTGCGGTCGGCGCCGCGCTTGAACGGGTTCGCCCCTTCGGACTTGATCGGCCGCCGCTCGAAACCGGACAAGCGCGTCAGCGCATATTGCGCCCACGAGATCGATTTGCCGAACTCGCCGTCGCTCGGCACGTCGATGCCGGCCTCGGCCTGATGCCGCACCACCTCAGCCACGCTGTCGGCGAGGCACTTCTTGTAGCCGGCCTCGTCGTACGGCTTGCCGGACTGCTTGGCGCGGATGAAAACCTGCAAGTCGTCCGGACGGATCAGACTGCCGACATGGGTGGTGAGGATGCGATCTGTGCTGTGCTTCATCGGACGGTCCCTCGGTTATTCCGCCGCCCGCTATGCCCCCGCCGCGCGCTAAACGCAATGGCGCTCCGCGTGTGATGGGCAGCGCCCCACAGGGGTGGGATGCTTAGGCCTTCGCCACGCCGATGAGCTGCTCCAGCTTGGCGGGATCGTTGCGCAGGCTCTCGCTGGCGCCGTCGTAGATGACGTGCCCGCGGTCCATCACGATCGCGCGCGGCGACAGCGACAGCGCCAGGCGCGAGTTCTGTTCGACCACGATCGTGGTCAGGCCGCCGTCCTGCGTCAGCCGCTTGATCGCACGCGCCAGCTCCTCGACAATCACCGGCGCGAGGCCTTCGGAAGGCTCGTCCATCAGCACCACGCTCGGATTGCCGATCAGCGCGCGGCCGATCGCCAGCATCTGCTGCTCGCCGCCGGACAGCTGATTGCCCATATTCGTGATGCGCTCGGACAGTCGCGGGAACAGCTCGAAAACCGTCTTGACCGTCCAGCGCCCGGGACGCGCCGCCACTTCGAGATTTTCCCGTACCGTCAGCGACGGGAAAATTTCGCGCTCCTGCGGCACATAGCCGAGGCCGGCGGTGACGCGCCGATAGGTGGCGAGGCGCGAGATATCCTTGCCCTGCAGCAGAATACGACCGCCGTGCAGCGTCGTATGACCCATGATGGTCGCGAGCAGCGTCGACTTGCCGACGCCATTGCGGCCGATGACCGAGAGCGTCTCGCCCATTGCGATCTTGAGCCGGATATCCTCCAGCACCACCGTCTCGCCGTAACCGGCGCGGACATTGTCGAGTTCGAGCGCGGACTCAGCCATGCGCCGCCCCCGCAACCTTGTGGCCTTCCTCGCCCAGATAAACCGCCCGCACCTGCTCGTCGGCCATGATCTGCTGCGGCGTGCCGTGCGTGAAAACGGCGCCCTGCACCAGCACGGTGATCTCCTTGGCGAACCGGAACACCACGTCCATGTCGTGCTCGATGATCAGCACCGCGATGTCGGGATCGAGCGCGGCGACGACGTCGAGGATCAGATGGCTCTCGGAGGACGGCACGCCCGCCGCCGGCTCGTCGAGCAGCAGCACGCGCGGCTTCTGCGCGAGCGCGATGGCGATCTCGACCAGACGCTGGCGGCCATAGGGCAGTTCGCGCACCAGCCGCAGCGCGTCATCGACGAGGCGTAGCGATTCAAGGTGGTCCAACGCCTCCTCGATGATCGACGGCTTGGCGCCTGCGGCACGCCACAGATTGTTGCACTCCCCGTCCCGCTCGCCGATCGTCATCGTCAGGTTTTCGAGCACGGTCAGGCCGCGGAACAGCTGGTTGATCTGGAAGGTGCGTGCGAGCCCGCGACGGGCACGCGCGGCCTGGCTCGTCTGGGTGATGTCGTCACCGTTCAGCAGCACGCGGCCCGATTGCGGCCGCAGCACGCCGGTGATGAGATTGACGAGCGTCGTCTTGCCGGCGCCGTTCGGCCCGATCAGGGCGTGACGCGCGCCGCGCTCGAGTGTCAGATCGACATCTCGGGTGACGGCCAACGCGCCAAAGGAGCGATTGAGCTTTTCGACCTGGAGAGCGGCGGTCATGCGTTGCCTCCCCGGCGGAACAACTTGATCGCGTCTTCCAAGAGACCGAGCAGACCGCGGCGCGCGAACAATACGGTGAGCACGAGCAGGAGGCCGATGCCGAACTGCCAGAAGGTCGGGCTGAGCTTCGACAGATTGTCCTCCAGCACCAGGTACACGGCGGCGCCGATGAAGGCGCCATAGAGCCGCCCGGTGCCGCCGAGGATCAGCATCACCATCACCTTGGCCGAGTTGTCGAAGTCGAACACGCCGAGCGTCGTATAGGCCGTCGATTGTGCGAACAGCGCGCCCGCCATGCCGGCAAGGCCGGCGGCGAGCGTATAGGCGGTGACCAGGCGCTTATGCACGGGCGAACCGATCGCGTGCATGCGCCGCACGTTCTCGCGAATGCCGGTCAGCGCCGCGCCATACGGTGAATAAACGATCCGCCGGACGATGTACCAGACGATGAACAGGAGCACGCCGACATAGACGTAGTAAGTGCGCCCATAGAGATCGTTTTCGAAGACGCCGAACAGCTTCCAGATTTCCATGCCCGGCACGCCGTCATAGCCGCCGGTGATGTCGGAGCGGTAGTTGCCCGCCTCCTGCACCAGGATGGCGGCGGCCAGCGTCAGCATCAGCAACGTCAGACCGCGATAGCGCAGCAGGAACCAACCGGACACGAGGCCCGCGGCCGCGGACAACACGATCGCCAGCAGCATCGCCGAAATCGGCTCGCCCCAGTTCCAGCGCGCCGTCAGCAGCGCCACCGTGTAAGCGCCGATACCGAAGAACAGCGCATGGCCGAGCGTGACGATGCCGGCATAACCGAGGATCAGATCGAGCGAGAGCGCGAACATGATGCCGATCAGCACCTGCGTGCCGAAGGTCAGCCGGTCGGGGAAGACGAAATAAGCCGCGATGATCAGCAGCCATGGCAGCGCTTCCCACCAACGCAGATAATGGCGTTTGACGACGAAATCGGCGGCGCGGATGCGCGCTGCGGTGGTCGAGGCGTCGCGAGCCGGCGCGGCGGTCTGGATGTCACTCACGGCCATAGAGCCCCGCCGGCTTGATCAGAAGAACGAGCACCGTCAGCACGTAGATGAAGAAGCCGCCGGCATCGGAGTAGAGATATTTGCCGCCGATATCGAACACGCCGAGCAGGATCGACGCGATCAACGTGCCCTTCAGGCTGCCGAGACCGCCCACGGAGACGATGATCAGGAAGAAGACGAGATAAAGCACCGCGAAGCTCGGCGTCAGACCGAAGGTCTGAATGGCGAGGCCGCCGCCGAAGGCCGCGAGCCCCGAGCCGAGCGCGAAGGTCAGCGTGAACAGGCGATCGACATTGATGCCGACCGACTGCGCCATGCGTCGGTTGTCCACGGCCGCTCGGATCTTGGCGCCGATATTGGTGCGCTCGAACCCGTACCACAGCAGTGCGATCAGCACCGCGCCGACGACAATGGTGAATGCGCGATAGGTCGGCACCGTACGCACGCCGATGTCGATCTGCCCCGTCAGGAACGACGGCAGCGGCACGGTGAGCGGCGATGGACCGTAGAAATAGGTGTAGCTGGCGATCGCCATGAAGGCCAAGCCGATGGTCAGCAGCACCTGGTCGAGCTCGGTCGCCTTGTAGAGCCGCGAATACAAGAGGCGCTCGAATGGGATGCTGGCGACCCCGACCACCACCGCTGCAATCAGCAAGGACGGCAGAAACGGCACCCCCCAACTGCGTGTCAGCGTGACGACAAGATAGCCGCCCGCCATGGCGAAAGCGCCATGCGCCAGATTGACGAAGCCCATGAGGCCCATGGTGATCGACAGGCCGACCGAGATGATGAACAGCACCATCGCGTAGGCGAGCCCGTCGAACAAAATACTGACGATCGCACTGGCGGACACGGCGTTTCTCTAGTCCCCTCGCATGTTCCGCCGCGCCAAGCGGCGGGCAGCGGCTTCCCTCAGTCGCACAGGTATAACGGCCCCTCAGTTAAGGAGGCCACGGTGTCTTTTCTCACGCCTTGATAAAAGATGCCGCCGTGCTTGGCTAGCGCGGCGGCATCTGTTGGTGCCGATGGACCGTGAGCGGCTTACTTGCCCTGCCCGCAGCGGCCGACCTTGAGCTCCTTGCACTCGTCCTTGACGCCCTTGATGCTGCCAAGGACCTTGGTGCCGAGCTTGCCGTCGGGCTTCTTGATCACTTCCAACGCCCACTCGTCGTTGACGACGTCGCGGGTTTCCGGATCGATCGAGACCTTGCCGCGCGGACCGTCGGTGGACCAGCCCTTGAGCGCGGCCATCACCTTGTCCGGATCATCGAGATTGCCGTCGAGCTTCTTGATCACGGCGAAGGTCGCGGCCATCGCGTCCCACGCGGCAGCGGACATGAAGTCCGGATTGGAGTTGGCGCCATAGGCTTCATGCCAAGCCTTCACGAACTCCTTGTTCTGCGCGTTGTCGAGATCGGCGGCGTAGTTGCTCATGACGATGGTGCCGATCGCGGCATCACCCATGTCCTGCAACTTGGTGTCCGGCACGACGTCCTTCGGGCCTATCAGCTTGATGCCGGCCTGCTTGAGGCCGACCTCGCCATAGGCCTTCACAACCGCCGAGGCATGGCTGCCCGACGGAATGAACACGTAGAAGCAGTCCGGCTTCTTGTCCTTCACGCGCTGGAAGAACGGCGTCATGTCCGGCACCTGCGCCGGATTGCCCATCGGGATCGCGTCGATGACCTGCCCGCCGGCCTTCTCGAAGCCGGTCTTGAAGGCTTCTGTCGAGTCCTTGCCCGGCGGGAAGTCGGTGTAACCCATCGCCGCGGTCTTACACTTGAGATCCTTCGCCGCGTAGGTCCCCATCGGATAGCCGTCGTGCCACATGCTGAAGGACACGCGCGCAATATACGGCGACAGATTGGTGATCCAGGCCGTGCCGGCGTTCGAAATGAGAAGCGGCACCTTGGCCTGCGTGATGACGGGCGCCATCGCAATCGCTGACGGCGAGAACACCACGCCGACGATCATCTTCACCTTGTCGTTGGTGATGAGCTCGGTCGCCACCGTCTTGGCGTTGGCGCCCGACGGCGGGCCTTCGTCGCGCTTGACGACTTCCACTGTGTGCGGCGCAATATCCTTGGCGTGGAGCTTCAGATAAAGGTCCATGCCCTTGATGTTGGCGTCGCCCAGATCGGCGTTCACGCCGGAAAACGGCAACATGATGCCAATTTTTACGTTGGCCGCCTGCGCACTGGTGCCCAGGGCCAAGCCGAGCGCGGCCGCGCCAAGCCATTTGAATGGCTGCATCGTATCCTCCTCCCTCACGTCGATTCGTGATTAGTTTGGAATCCCACTAATCGGCCGGGCCGATACGCGGAACATTCGCGCTAAACTGGCCCAATTCGCCGACCAAGGTCAATCGCGATCAAGGTCGCAGCCCACTATGCGGGTGGTTCGCGCGGCGCTGCACCATATTTAACCGACGGGCCGGAAACGGGGCGGCCTCAAGCCGCCGATTTGGCCACCAAGCCAGCCTCGCCGGCCATGGCCGGGACGTCCTCGCTGCCGCGCGCGACGAAGTTTTCCAGCGACGCAACCTCGACGCGATTGCGGCCGTTCTCCTTGGCGAAGTAGAGCGCCTGATCGGCCTGCGCCAGATGCTCGGGAACGTCGAGCGTGGCCTCCCGGCAAACCACGATGCCGATCGACACCGTCGCATAGACCGGACGGCCGTCGACCTCCTGCGACGATTGCGCAAAACGTTCGCGCAAACGTTCCGCCGTCGCCACCGCCTCATCGGGGGAAACGTCGTACATGATTGCGGCGAACTCCTCGCCACCGAGACGCCCGATCAGGTCCGACGCCCGGAAGGACTGCCGCGCCGCTTCGGTGAACACCTCCAGCACGCGATCGCCCAAGGCATGCCCGAAGCGGTCATTGATCGACTTGAAGTTATCGAGGTCGATGAGCAGCACAGCCGTCGGGCGCGGTTTGGCCAGATGACGCTTGGTGAGCTCTTCCGCTTCATGCAGGAAGGCGCGGCGGTTGGCGATGCCGGTGAGCGGGTCGACCATGGCCGCGGTCCGGTGACGCAGTTCGGTGCGCTCCTTCGCCATCGCCAGCAGGATGAAGGCAACGGAGATCGTGAACAGCAGCGCCTCGAAGGACAGCACGGTCAGCCATACGCTGCCATACATGCTCGCATCGGACGGCGACCATGGCAGCATCGCCACCAGCGGCGTGCGCAGCAGATACAGCGCGCCATGCGCGAACAGCATGAAGATCGCCGGCCAGCGCGAAACGAGTTGCTCGCTGCGGCCGCGCCAGAACTCATAGGCGGTGAGCCAGGTGTAGGTCGTGATGATGCCGGATGCGACCAAGGCGCGGGTGTTGATCGCGTCGGACAATACCGGCAACCGGCACACCAGGAGCCACACGACCGCGCCCGTGACCAGATAGACCGGCTCCACCGGACGGCCGTCGAACACGCGGGCGCCGGTCCAGGTCACGGCGAAAGCCGTGAAGAGAAGCGCATTGGCGAGATCGATGGTAATAAGATCGGGTACCGTTCCGTACATGCCGAATAGCATGACCGACGCGGCGCGGATCAGATGCGCAAAGCCCCACCAGCAGACGGCGTGAATCGCGGTGTTCTGGGCCCAGGCAAAAAGCAGCAGCAGGCCAAGAATGGCCTCGACGTAGATCGTCACGACAAACAAGGTGTTGACGTCGAGACTCATCGGCCTGAGGCGCCCATGTCAAAACGGGGCTTTCAATGCGCTTGGTATCCCCCGACGCATCCACATACGCCTGCCGGTGTAAGAAGTCGTGAATGCGTATGCAGGGGCGAAATGAATGCCGGGACATGGTTTCAAGTGTCTTTCCCGGACGGCGACAATTGTTGGCGGGCAGCCGGCCCTCCCTCTTGCACCTTCGGCGCAAGAGGCTGAGATATCAGGATGAACGGACGCGATGCGGCGCAGAAGCCGGCCTTGTGACACCGGCGACGGTCCACTAGGTTCGCCTAAGAAATTACCAGTACGCCGGGACCGGGTATGACATTTCGCGACGGCCTTGTGGACGCCATCGGCCACACCCCCTTGATCAAGCTTCAGCACGCGTCCGAGCTGACGGGCTGCACCATCCTCGGCAAGGCCGAGTTCATGAACCCGGGCGGTTCGGTGAAGGATCGTGCCGGTAAGCAGATGATCCTGGAAGCCGAGGCGCGGGGCGAACTCGAGCCCGGAGGCCTGGTCGTGGAGTCGACCGCCGGCAACACCGGCATCGGCCTTGCGATCGTGGCGAATGCGCGCGGCTACCGCACCGTCATCGTCATCCCCGAAACGCAGAGCCAGGAGAAGAAAGACTTCCTGCGGCTATGCGGTGCCGAATTGGTCGAGGTGCCTGCGCTCGCCTATTCGAACCCGAACAACTACCAGCACGTCGGACGACGCCTCGCGGAGGAGCTGAAGAAAACCGAGAAGCATGGCGTCATCTTCGCCGACCAGTGGAACAACCTCGACAACAGCAAGGCGCATTACGTGTCGACCGGCCCCGAGATCTGGACCGGCACCGACGGAAAGGTCGATGGCTTCATCTGCTCGGTCGGCAGCGGCGGCACCCTGGCCGGCGTCTCGCGCTATCTCAAGGAAAAGAACCCGAAGATCGTGACCGGCGTCGCCGATCCCCGCGGCGCCGCGATGTACAATCTGTTCGCGCACGGCAAGGCGGAGGCAAGCGAAGGCGGCTCGATCACCGAAGGCATCGGTCTCGGCCGCGTCACAGCCATTGTCGAGCAGATGATCGTCGATAAGGCTTATCTCATTCCCGACGAGGAAGCCGTGCCGCTGATCTTCGATCTGCTCGCGCACGAGGGCCTGTGCCTTGGCGGATCGACCGGCGTCAATGTCGCCGGCGCCATCAGGCTCGCCAAGGAGCTCGGTCCCGGCCACACCATCGTGACTATCCTCGCCGACGGCGGCGCGCGTTATCAATCCAAGCTGTTCAACCCGGCCTTCCTGCGCGCCAAGAACCTGCCCGTGCCGACGTGGCTCGAGCGCCAATCGAACATCAAGCCGCCTTTCGTCTGACAGCGAGGCCTAGATGGCGACGGACTGCCTGTTTCGCGACGACTCGTATCGCCAAGCCTGCGACGCCCGCGTGCTGGCGATCACCGAACAAGGCGGGCTCGTGCTCGACCGCACCGTGTTCTACGCCACGTCCGGGGGGCAGCCGGGCGACACGGGCGCGCTGATCACGGCTTCCGGCGCGCGCATCCCGATCGCGACCGCGGTCTATACCGATGCCGCGAAGACCGAGATCGCGCATGTCCCGGCGGATGGCGCGTCGGCCATCGCCGTCGGCGACACGGTCACCGCCGCGATCGACTGGGACAAGCGCTATGCCCGCATGCGCATGCATACGGCGCTGCATCTGCTGTCGGCCGTGCTGCCTTACGCGGTGACGGGCGGCTCCGTCGGCGACACCGACGGCCGCCTCGATTTCGACATTCCCGAGGCCGGCCTCGACAAGGACGACATCGCCGCCAAGCTCGCGGCGATGATCGCCTCCGGCGCGGCGGTCACCAGCCGCTGGATCACCGATGCCGAACTCGAAGCCAATCCGGGGCTGGTCAAGACCATGTCGGTGAAGCCGCCGATGGGCACCGGACGCGTGCGGCTGATCGAGATCGCCGGGCTCGACCTGCAGCCCTGCGGCGGCACGCATGTCCGCAAGGTCGACGAGATCGGTGCGGTGCAGATCACCGGCATCGAGAAGAAGGGCAAGCAGAACCGCCGCGTGCGGCTCGCCTTCGCCTGACGTTGCGCGCACGGAACGATTGAGGAATGGCGCGCATTACCAACTCTGATCCAACCCGGCAGTGACATGACAAACACAAAACCAGCGAGCCAATGGCTCCGATCCCCCGAATGGCTCGCGGCCGAGCTCGGCAAAGACAACCTCGTTGTGGTCGACGGCTCCTTCTATCTGCCGACGCAGAACCGCAACGCCAAGGCCGAGTATCTCGCCAAGCACATCCCCGGCGCCGTCTTCTTCGATATCGACGCCGTCGCCGACCATTCCACCGACCTGCCGCATATGCTGCCGGGCCCAACGGAGTTCGCGAAAGCCGTCGGCGCGCTCGGCATCGGCGAGCAAGACATGATCGTCGTCTATGATGGCCTTGGCCTGTTTTCGGCGCCGCGCGTGTGGTGGACCTTCCGCATCTTCGGCGCGAAGAACGTCTTCATCCTCGACGGCGGCCTCCCGGCCTGGATAGCCGAGGGGCGTCCGACCGAAGCCGGCGAGGTGAAACGCCCGGCGCGGCCCTTCAACGCCGAGATGGAAACCAGCGCCGTCGCCATGCAGGCCGACGTCCAAATGGCGCTCAACGACGGCAGCGTCCAGGTTGTCGATGCCCGGTCCGCCGGCCGCTTTGCCGGCCGCGATCCGGAACCGAGGCCGGGCCTGCGCGGCGGCCATATGCCGGGGGCGCTGAACGTGCCCTCCTCCGAGCT
>Ga0182746_1003212_pt1 | contig 11302 bp, 10 predicted proteins | sample eDN3rd30CBELigOP_FD_128881 | JGI IMG/M metagenome (GOLD analysis project Ga0182746, IMG submission 128881) | Enriched Organic Plus compost microbial communities from Emeryville, California, USA - eDNA 3rd pass 30_C BE-Lig OP (version 2) (version 2) ... | reverse complement strand
TCGGCTCAAGGACTGGAGACGGGTCGCAACCCGCTACGATCGGTGCCCGAAGGCCTTCTTCTCCGCCGTCGCTCTCGCCGCAACCGTCATCTTCTGGCTCTGATCAATGAGTCCTGACCCTAACTCGGTCTTACGAACCCACGACGGCGGCTCGCGCAGAAATGCGGCAGGCATGCTTCAAGCAGCGCTGCTCCCTCACAAATGAAGCCGCGAACAAGTCTAGAGCATGATGATGCCCCCCTTTCTCTAAGCCCCACATTCCGGAGCGCACGTGAAACGCACACCGCCGCAATCTACGCAAATCGGATATTATCTATCGCACTGTTTCGCAAACGATTTTTTGATTTGGTCGCACATATGTTCGCACATCTCAGGTAAACATGGCATAATATCGTTATTTTACAACATATTATCGCATATCTCTGGCGCGCAAACGCAAATAAGCGAAATGTGCATGGGGTCAATTTGCGTGTTGGACTATTAACACACATATTTCCCGCCAAAAGGCATCTGATGCGCTGCCGTTTTCGGCGCTGCGGGGCCAAAAAACGGGCGCAAGGGAAACTATGTTCGATTATGAATGGGATCAGCAAAAAGCGCGCAATCTGATAGGCCGCCTCGTTGATCGAACGGGTTTATCAGCGACGGAAATTGCGCGCAGCGCCGGTTTGGCGCCGTCCACCTTGACTCGGATCTATCCGGTTCCGTCCGTCGACTATTCCCTGTCGGCGCGCAGCATTGCCAAGCTCAAGACGGCTTTCCCGGATGATTTCATGGCAGCTTCGGAATATGGGGATTCGCCCACTCCATCATCGATCGTCAAGGAACGCGCAACTCCCTTTGCCGCCCCATCGCATAATGTAATCCCCGTTTACGGCACAGCCCTTCTGTTCCCAGAGGAAAATGGCCTGCCGCTTTCAAAGGAACTGGAGCTTTGGGAAGGGGATTTTTCCCTTCCTGCGGCATATATGCCGATCCCTTTCGCCCAGACGGACCCGGAACGCTATTTTGCGATCTATATTCCCAGCGAAGCCATGGAGCCGCGCTTTCGCGCCGGCGAACGGGTTATCATGGATCGAATCAAGCCCGCCTCGATAGACACGGACGTGTTGGTCCAATTGCGCGGCGATAAAGGCCAATCATTATGGACCGTCGGCAGATTGCGTATGCGCGACCGCAATTTGATCGGCTTGACCCAATATCGGGACGGCATAACCGTTTCCATCCATCGGAGCAAAATAGCTCATATCTTCCCGATTATCGCCATGCTGGACGATGACGGCATATGAAACTGTCCACAGCTGTGGAACTGCGATAGCCGCGGGAACGGGATAAAGGCTTTACCCTGCCCTTTCGGGCGGAACCGGAGCCATCCTCTGCGGCTCTGGCTCCTTCATCATTCTGCCGCTTCCGCCAGTTCCGGTTCGGTCCAGACCAACACCGGCTTGCGTGCGGCCAGCGTTTCGTCCAGACGGCGGCGCGGAGCATGATAAGGCGCGCCCTTCAGCGCCTCATCCCCGGCCTTGGCCCGTTCAGCCAGACTACGCAGCGCCATGATGAACTGGTCAAGCGCCGCCTTGCTTTCGGTTTCGGTCGGCTCAACCAGCATCGCGCCGTGGACGACCAGCGGGAAATACATGGTCATCGGATGGAAGCCTTCGTCGATCAGCCCCTTGGCGATGTCGAGCGTGGTGAAACCTTCCGCCAGTCCCTTGTCACTGAACAGGGCCTCGTGCATGCAGGGCCCGCTGCCGCCAAAGGGGGCGTCCAGCACGTCTGACAAGCTGCGTAGGATGTAGTTGGCGTTCAGCACCGCATCGCCCGACACCTGACGCAGGCCGTCTGCGCCATGGCTCAGGATGTAGGCGAGCGCGCGGGTGAACATGCCCATCTGGCCATGGAAAGCGACCATGCGGCCAAAGCTGCCGCCATGATGATCCTCGACCGATTCTTCCTCTACCAGCACGAAGCGGTCACCCTGTTTTTCGACGAAAGGCAATGGCGCGAAGGGCGCAAGCGCCTGTGACAGCACCACCGGACCGGAACCGGGGCCACCGCCGCCATGGGGCGTGGAGAAGGTCTTGTGCAGGTTGATGTGCATTGCATCGACGCCAAGGTCGCCGGGACGAACCCGACCGACGATGGCGTTGAAGTTGGCGCCGTCGCAATAAACAAAGGCTCCGGCCGCATGAACCGCGTCGGAGATCGTCTTCATGTCGCGCTCGAACAGACCACAGGTATTGGGGTTCGTAATCATCACCGCCGCCACATCCGGGCCGAGGCGGGACTTGAGCGCTTCCAGATCGACGCGGCCATCCGGCGTCGCGGGAATATCCTCCACCTTATAGCCGCAGAAGGCAGCGGTCGCGGGATTGGTGCCATGCGCGCTTTCAGGCACCAGCACGACCGAGCGAGCGTCGCCGCGTGCTTCCAGAGCGGCGCGGATGGCAAGCAGGCCGCAGAGCTCTCCATGCGCGCCCGCCTTAGGGCTCATGGCAACGCTGTGCATTCCGGTCAGGGTGACAAGCCATTGCGCGAGTTCATGGATCACCGCCAGCGCGCCCTGCACCGTCGATTGAGGCGCAAGCGGGTGGAGATCGGCGAACCCCGGCATCCGCGCGACCTTTTCATTGAGGCGCGGATTATGCTTCATCGTGCAGGAGCCGAGCGGGAACAGACCAAGGTCAATCGCGTAATTCTGACGGCTGAGGCGGGTATAGTGACGCACCGTCTCCTGTTCCGACAGGCCCGGCAGGCCGATGGCTTCCTTTCGGGCGAGATTGCCGAGACGGCTCTTCACCTTGGGCACCTCAGCGAAATCGACGCCGGTCGTGTCTGCCGATCCGATCTCGAAGATCAGCGGCTCTTCCAGCATCAGCGCGCGGTTGCCGGTGGCCGTTGCTGGAGCCACATGTTCTTCCGCGACGGCCTGCGGCGCGGTGGGGCGGCCTTCCTTGAGCATGGTCATGCCAGTTCCTCCTCCAGCGCCTTGGCGAATGTTTCGACATCCTCCGCCGTCACCGTTTCTGTGACCGCGACGACCAGACCGTTGCCAATGTCGGCAGCATCCGGGAACAAGCGGCCCAGCGACACGCCGCCCAGCACGCCTTTGTCGGCAAGATTGCGGACAACGTCGCGCGCATCCTTCGACAGGATCAGCGTGAATTCGTTGAAGAAGGCATCGTTGAGCAAGCACACGCCGGGCACTTTTGCAAGGCGGTCGGCGGCCTCCACGGCCAGCGCATGATTGAGGGTGGCAAGCTCACGCAAGCCTTTTTCGCCCAGCAGCGTCATGTGAATGCTGAACGCCAGCGCGCAAAGGCCCGAATTGGTGCAGATATTGGAGGTCGCCTTTTCGCGGCGGATGTGCTGTTCGCGCGTGGAAAGCGTCAACACGAAACCGCGTTGCCCCGCAGCGTCAACCGTCTCACCGCAGAGGCGTCCAGGCATCTGGCGGACATATTTCTGTTTGCAGCCGAACAGGCCGAGATAAGGGCCACCAAATTGCAGGCCGACGCCCAGCGACTGTCCTTCGCCTACCACGATATCCGCGCCCATATGGCCGGGCGCGGCAATGGCGCCCAGCGCCACCGGCTCAGTCACTACCGCGACCAGCAGCGCGCCCGCTTCATGGGCGGCGTTGGCGAGTGGCGTCAGGTCGGCAATGCGGCCGAGTATGTCAGGATATTGAACCACGACGCAGCTCGTATCCTTGTCGATGCTGGCGACCAGCGCATCGATGTCGGTGGCCGCGTCCAGCTTCGGAGCTTCGTGGACCAGAGCGTCGCCGGTGAATTTCGCCATCGTCTTTGCCACCGACACATAATGCGGATGCAGGCCGGACGACAGCAGCGCCTTGCCGCGCTTGGTAATGCGGCGGGCCATGCCGATGGCTTCCCAGCAGGCGGTCGAGCCGTCATACATGGATGCATTGGCGACGTCGCAGCCCAGCAGGCGCGCCACCTGCGTCTGGAATTCGAACAGCACCTGAAGCGTGCCTTGCGCGATTTCCGGCTGATAGGGCGTATAGGCCGTCAGGAACTCGCCCCGCTGGATCAGATGATCGACGCTGGCGGGCACATGATGGCGATAGGCCCCCGCACCAAGGAAAAAGGGCGCCTCCCCCGCCGACAGATTCTGCCGCGCCAGCTTCGCCATGTGGCGTTCGACCGCCAATTCGCTGGCATGGTCGGGCAGACCCACGATTGTGCCGGGCAAGCGTGCCTGCACGGGCACATCGACAAACAGGTCATCCACGCTGGCCGCGCCGATGACGGAAAGCATCTCCTGCCGGTCGGCGTCGGTAATGGGTAGGTAGCGCATGATATTTTCCTACGGCATCGGTCCCGCAATGGGGGAGCGACGGTGAAACTTAAAGCGAAGCCACGAACTTCTTGTAGGCGGCTTCGTTCATCAGCCCTTCCAGTTCGCTGGCATCGGTAACGCGCAGCTTGAAGAACCAGCCATCTTCCTCGGCATCGCTGTTGACGAGGGCGGGCTCATCCTCCAGCGCGCTGTTGGTTTCCACGACCTCGCCGGAAATGGGCGCATAGACATCGGAAGCGGCCTTTACCGATTCCACGACGGCAGCATCGTCACCCTTTTCGAAGGTCGCGCCTTCGGCAGGCAATTCGACGAACACGATGTCGCCAAGCTGTTCCTGTGCATAGTCCGTGATGCCGATAGTGGCGATTTCGCCTTCGACATCGATCCATTCATGTTCATCTGTGAAATAACGGCTCATGATTTCAACTCCCCTCGAAATTCAGGCAGATTTCTGACGGCGATAACGGTGCGGCACGAACGGCATCGGCGCAACGGTCGCCCCGATGCGCTTGCCGCGCACCTCAACCTCCAGCGCCGTGTCGAGCGCGCTGTGCGGCAGGCTGACCCAGCCCATGGCGATCGGCGCGCCCATGGTCGGCGCGAAACCGCCGGATGTCACTTCGCCTACCAACACATCGCCCGCATAGATCGGCGCGCTTTCCCGCGCGGGCAGGCGGCCGTCGATCTTCAGGCCCACCCGCTTGCTGCCGGGGCCATCCGCCAGTTCCTTCATCACGCGGGCGTGGCCGAAGAAGCCTCCCTCCTCGCGCCGTCGCTTCTGGACGGCAAAACCCAGATCCGCGCCAATCACGCTGACGCGGGGATCGAGATCATGGCCATAGAGCGGCAACCCCGCTTCCAGCCGCAGCGAATCGCGAGCGCCAAGACCTATGGGCTTTACCTGCGGCATGGCGACCAGCGCATCGGCCAAAAGCTTGGCATCCTCGGCGGGGATACTGATTTCAAAGCCATCCTCGCCGGTATAACCCGACCGGCTGATCCACAGCGGCACGTCGCGCCAGGTAAAAGGGCGGGACTGCATGAAGGAAAGATCGGCGGTTTCGGGGATAAGCTGACCAAGCGCCTCGCCAGCCTCCGGCCCCTGCAACGCGAGCAAAGCCTGCTCATCCATATGGTTCATGGTGACTTCATCGGGCAGATGTTCGATCATCCATCCCATATCGTCATATTTGGTCGCGCCGTTGACGACCATGTAGATGTCCGCGCCATCGAACGCGCCACCACCGATGCGCGACACCATCAGGTCGTCAAGGATGCCGCCTTCCTCATCCAGCAGCATGGAATAACGCTGATGGAAGGGCTTCAATCCCTTGATGTCGCTGGGCAGCAATCGTTCCAGCGCCTCGTCCACGCCCTCGCCGGAGAAGGTGAGCTGACCCATATGGCTGACGTCGAACAGGCCTGCATGTTCGCGGGTCCAGGCATGTTCGGCCATGATGCCTTCATATTGGATCGGCATATGATAGCCCGCGAAGACCACCATGCGGGCGCCCTGCGCGCGGTGCCAGGCGTCCAGCGGCAGGGCGCTGGGCGGAAGTTCCTCTTCAAGGGTCGCGACGTCGTCCTTGCCGGTCATGGGGCGGCCTTTCCGTGTTGAGTGTTCGGCGACAGACGCAGAAAGGCCAACGGGCCAGTGCGCTTGCCACCCCCTCTGTCACGGAACCTGAGAGCTTTGACCACCGATCCTTCGACCGGATGGCTTACCCCTTCGGTGGGATGGAACGAGCCATCCGCTTTCCAGAGTGCCTGCCCATGATGCGGTCCTTTAGCCTGAGAGATTCCGGGGCGGTTGCTCCTTCGGCGATGGCGCCTGGCCTGAAAGGCCCGCCATGCTCTCCCGCATCATGCCCGGCGCCGAGTCTTCGACGCTGGAGACGGATTACGCATTGCTCAAAATGCCGGGCGGCGTCAATCGCTCATGCGATCAGGTGGCGGAACGTTCTTCCCGTGCCAGCCTTTCGGCCAACACGCGTGCAGCCTGCCGCAATTCGACGAGGCGGACATGGGCAGGCAGCAATTTCCCTTCCCCGTCGCGCAATTCAAAATCGGCAAAACCGCCCGCATCGCCGATCAGCGCCAGGAATTTTTCGATCCCTGTGAAATTGGAATCGGCGATCAGGTTGCGGCACAGATCGATCTTCACCGACCACCAGCGATCGCCATGGTCCCGCAGCAGGGCGGACATTTCTTCCAGTTGCGCGGCGAGCGCGGCGATTTGCGGATGCAGGGCCATGAATGGAAATTGGGCATGGCCACGCCCGCTTTCAACCAGCGATCAGGCGAATGTCACTTCCCCGAATATCTCGGCATGACGCTTCTCCGCATAGCGATCCGTCATGCCTGCGATGAAATCCGCGATATGGCGACTGCGCCGCGGTTCCTCCCGCACGCAGTCATCGCGCCATTCGGGCGGCATCAGGTCGGGCCGTTCATGATAGGCGCGAAACAGGTCGGTGACGATCACCCGCGCGCGCGCCGCTGCGGCAAGCTGTTCGGGATGATGATAGAGCGTCGCATACATGAACCGCTTGAGTTCGCGTTCCTGCGCGGCCATCTCCGGCGAAAACCCAACAAGAGCGCGCCCCGCTTGCCGCACCTCCTCCACCGTCTCGACGCCCGATTGCGCGATATTCGCCCGGGTTGCGGCGATCAGATCATTCGCCATAACGCCGATCTGTTCGCGCACCAGTTCACGCAACAACCTGTCTTCCGGCACATCGGGATAGCGGGCGCGGACCCGGTCCCATGACATCTTCACCAGTGGCACGGCCAGCAACTGATCCAGTGTCAGCAGACCAGCGCGCAACCCGTCATCTATGTCATGATTGTCATAGGCTATGTCGTCCGAAATAGCCGCGAGTTGCGCTTCCAGCGAGGCATGGCTGGAAAGATCGAGGGGGAACAATGCGTCTACTTCGCGCATGGCCCAGCCGGGATGATCGACAGGACCATTATGCTTGGCCAGTCCCTCCAGCATCTCCCAACTGAGGTTCAGCCCCCGGAACAGCGGATAGGGGCTTTCCAGCTGCATCAGCGTGCGAAGCGTGTGTGCATTGTGATCGAAGCCGCCCTGTTCGTCGAGCGCCACCTCCAGCGCATCTTCCCCAGCGTGGCCAAAGGGCGGATGACCGATGTCATGGGCCAGGCACAACGCCTCCGTCAAATCCTCGTTAAGACCCAGGGTTCGGGCAGTGGTGCGGCCGATCTGCGCCACTTCAAGGCTATGAGTAAGGCGCACGCGGAAATGATCGCCGTCAGGCGACACGAACACCTGCGTCTTGTGGCGCAGGCGGCGGAATGAGATGGAATGGATGATCCGGTCGCGGTCACGCTGGAACATGTCGCGCGGCCCGCGTATTTCACCGCCCGGCTCGGCATGGAGGCGGCCCCGGCTATGACCGGGATGAGAGGCATAGGAAGCCAGACGGGTCATGCGCGTGCCTTATTTGCCGCCGATCCGCTCGACGACCTCTCCCGCATCGCTTTGCCAGGCAAAGGCATCTGCCCCCGCTTTCTTGAGGTTCGATTCCACCGTCTTTGCACGCGTGAAGCTGGAAAAGGGGCCGATGAGCAGGCGATTTGTGCGTCCCCAGGATGCCGTCCAACCATCCTGTGGCGCCACCTCGTCATATTTCTTGCGAAGCGCGCGCAGGGTGAAGGCCAGCGCGCCCTTGTCCGACCCCGTGCCGATCTGAACCCAGTTGCGGGATGGGTTGGCCGCCAGCCGCTTCTGTTCCTCCGCCTGCTTCCTCTTGGTTTCGGCTTCCTTCTTCGCCTTTGCGTCGGCCTCAGCCTTGGCTTTCGCATCGGCGGATTTCTTCGCCTTTTCTGCGGCCGCCTCACGCTCAGCGCGCCGGGCAGCCTGCAAGGCGGCGACCTCCGCCAGATCAACTGGCGCGACACTGGGCTTCAATTCCTCGTCCGGCACGTCGATGGCGTGGATGATATCCGCCAGCGTACGCGTCGCTTGCGGATTGGGCTGTGGGGTCGCGGCGGGCGCGACGGCCCTGGCCGATTGCGCTGGAAGCGGCGCAGCAACGGGTTGTGTGGCCGCGTTCGGAGCAGGCTGAGGTTGCGTCGGCGCGGGCGCGAGCGGCACGGCGTTCAAGGGATTGGTCTGCTGCGCCGGAGCCGCTGCAGGAGCGCGCGTGACCTGCACGGATTCAAAGCCAGGCGCCGGTGGTCCTTGCACGGCACTCGTCGAAGGTGCGGGCGAAGCGGCCTCCACCTGCCGCACGGGTTGAAGCGGCGGCGAGACTGGCCGGACCTGCGGGGCGGGCTGCGACGTCGGTTGAGACGATGGTGGTAGTGGTTGGACCTGCTGCTGGGCAGGCTGCGGCTGCACGGGCTGTGGCTGGGCTGAATGAACGGGCGCGGCCGACACCGCTGTCGTCGCCTCCGGGGAGGATGAAGCCACCGGCGCCGGGCTGCCCGCCCGCGCCACCCTTGACGCTTCACGCCGCACCGCGCTGCGTGAACGATTGTCCGCGCGGGCTGAAGGCGTGGATGCCGCTGCGTTGGGAGTCGCCGGATTCGGCATTGCTGCGGATGGCGGTTGCGCGGTCGGGGTTATGGCTGCGATTCGCGTGCCCACATTTGTAGGGAAATGGCCAAAATGAATCGCCGCAGCCTTTTGTGCGGCAGTGAGATAGGGCATTTTCTGCATATAGGGAGTCAGGGCGCTCGCAAGCGGGGCAGGCATTGTCTGGTCCGCTATCTTCTTTGCTTCCGCCTGTTTGTTATTCATCGCCAGGATAAAGGCGCGATATCGCCAAGCGGCCCGGTCGCTTTTGTAGAGCAGTGGCTGGAGCACCTTGTCGGATGCCTCCACCTGTCCCGAAATACCGAGCGAAGCAGCATAGCGGCGAATGAGTTCCGCGTCGTCCGGCGTGCGCTGCAACGCGGCCTGATAGTCGCGCTGCGCGCCAGCCTGATCTCCGGTGAGATCGCGGGCCAATGCACGGTCGGACAGGAAACCGGCATCAGGATAGCGCAGCCGCGCGGCCTGATCGAACAGACGCAGTGCTTCCGCCGGGTTCTGCATCTTCAGCATCACGCGGCCCAGCCCGGCCTTGATGCGGCCATTGCCGCTCTGAATCGCGTCCGCGCGCGCAAAGAATCCGGCGGCGGCGCGCGGATCGTCCAGCGCCAACGCAGCCTCCCCCGCTCCAATCAGCGCAGTGACGTCGCGGGGATCGGAAGCCAGGCGCGCTAGATGGCTGTTGAGATCAGCGGCATCGGATGGGCGAACCAGTTGCGCCTGATCGGATTGGGCATGGGCCGTTCCCACCAATAGGAGGGGCGCCAGAAGCCATAGGGGAGATCTTATCACATACGCCCCTTAGCGGATCGCGCCCTGAATGGGAAACTTACCGCAGAAAAAAGCGCGCCGGATTGCTCCATGCAATCGACGGCACGCAAAAAAGGGGCGCGGAACACACCGCGCCCACAGCTTTTACTGATTGCTCTGCCGATTGAGGAAGCGGGGAATGTCCGCTCCCTTGCTATCGTCGACCGCGGGCGCCTTGTCCGCGCCGCGAGTGAGGCCAGCCATCCGCTCGAACAGCGTTCCGCCGGTCGCCACGCGAGGCGCGGGCTGCGGGTGCGCTGGTTCGGCCGGGGCGGCTTCGGCGCTTTCCGCGCCCAGCAGCAGTTCATCTTCACCCGCATTTTCATCGGAAAAAACAGCAGCCGGACGAGGGCGCGCAGGAGCTGCATCAGTCGCAGCCGCCGTTTCCTCGATCGGCGGCGTCAGCGGTGCGGGAGCGGGCGCTTCAGGCACGTCGAGTTCCAGCGTCTCGGGTTCTTCCGTTACGGCCTGCGCGCCGGGCTGCGCCGGCGCGACCGGTTTCGGCGCGGAGGAGGGCACCGCGACCGAGGGACGATTGGCGAAGCTGAACGGCTGGGTCAACGGGGCTGCGCCCTGGCCGACTTCGCTGTCGATACCAGTCGCGACAACCGACACGCGGATCTTGCCGCTCAGATTGTCGTTGAACGCGGAGCCCCAGATGATGTTCGCGTCTGGATCGACCAATTCGCGGATATGGTTGGCGGCTTCATCGACTTCCATCAGGCGCATGTCGTCACCGCCAACGATGGACACGATGACGCCCTTCGCCCCGCGCATCGACACGCCGTCGAGCAACGGGTTGGCGATCGCCTTCTCCGCCGCCTGAAGCGCGCGGCCGTCACCATCGGCTTCGCCGGTGCCCATCATGGCCTTACCCATTTCGCCCATCACAGATCGGACGTCGGCGAAATCGAGATTGATCAGGCCGGGCATGACCATCAGGTCGGTGATGCCGCGCACGCCCTGCTGCAACACCTCGTCCGCCATCTGGAAGGCTTCCTTGAAGGTGGTGTTGGGGTTCGCGATCAGGAACAGGTTCTGGTTCGGAATGACGATCAGCGTATCGACATGCTTTTGCAGTTCCTCGATGCCCGATTCCGCCGACTTCATGCGGCGATTGCCTTCAAAGGTGAAGGGCTTGGTCACGACGCCGACGGTCAGGATACCCTTGTCACGCGCCGCCTTGGCGATGACGGGGCTGCGCCGGTGCCAGTGCCGCCGCCCATGCCTGCGGCGATGAAGCACATATGCGCGCCTTCCAGCGCCTGTTCGACCGATGCGATGGTTTCTTCCGCCGCCGCCTTGCCGATTTCGGGACGCGATCCCGCGCCCAGTCCTTCGGTGATCTGCGGGCCAAGCTGGATGCGCCGTTCCGCCGGAGAGGCGTTCAGCGCCTGCGCGTCGGTGTTGGCGACGATGAAATCCACGCCCTCGACACTGGCGGCGATCATGTTCGCGATGGCGTTGCCGCCCGCGCCGCCTACGCCGATCACCGCGATGCGTGGCTTCAACTCGTCCACATGCGGCGGGCTGATCTCAATGCTCATAAATTCTAGCTCCCTCCAGCTTCGGCGACGTGAAGCGAAACTGACCTGAAAGGTTAAT
>Ga0182746_1003211_pt1 | contig 11303 bp, 9 predicted proteins | sample eDN3rd30CBELigOP_FD_128881 | JGI IMG/M metagenome (GOLD analysis project Ga0182746, IMG submission 128881) | Enriched Organic Plus compost microbial communities from Emeryville, California, USA - eDNA 3rd pass 30_C BE-Lig OP (version 2) (version 2) ... | reverse complement strand
GGGCGTGAAGAAATAGGCGATCTCGATGGCCGCATTCTCGTCGCTGTCCGAGCCATGGACGCTGTTCGCCTCGATGCTCTCGGCCAGTTCCTTGCGGATCGTGCCGGGCTCGGCATTGGCCGGGTTGGTGGCGCCCATGATGTCGCGGTTGCGCTTCACGGCGTCCTCACCCTCGAGCACCTGCACGACGACGGGGCCGGAAATCATGAATTCGACCAGCTCGCCGAAGAAGGGGCGATCCTTGTGGACGGCATAGAAGCCCTCGGCCTGCGCTTTCGTCATCTGGATGCGCTTGGACGCGACGACCCGCAGGCCCGCCTCCTCCAGCATCCTGGTGACGGCGCCCGTCAGGTTGCGGCGCGTGGCGTCGGGCTTGATGATCGAGAAGGTGCGGGTGACCGCCATGGGAAATGCTCCGGATTTTTGGCTGAAACGGTGAAGTTGCGCGGCCTCTAGCGGCGAAGCGTTGCGGGATCAAGTGGGGCGGATGCGGGGCGCCGGGCGCGATGTCCGATAATGGTCGGGGCCGGGGCGCGCAGCCGTGCCGGCGCCAGCGCCCACGTATCGCCGCCCCGGACGTCAGGCCGCGCGCGGTCCCAGCATGATGACCGCCGCGCCAGCGAGGCAGAGCAGCGCGCCGCCCATGTCCCAGCGATCGGGCCGCAAGCCCTCGACCGCCCAGAGCCAGGCGAGCGAGGCGCAGATGTAGATGCCGCCATAGGCCGCATAGGCGCGGCCCGCCGCATCGCTGTCGACCAGCGTCAGCAGCCAGGCGAACAGCGCGAGCGAGATGAGGCCCGGAACCAGCCAGAGCGGCGACCGGCCGAGGCGCAGCCAGGCCCAGAAGGCGAAGCAGCCCGCGATCTCGCACAGGGCGGCGGCGGCATAGACGAGGACTGTGGGGACGAGGAATGCGGGCAATCTGACGCCTGTCCTGAATAGCGCGCCCCGCATGCGGATGCGGGACGCGAGATGGAACCTTTCGATCGCCACGCTATATGCTGTGCATGGCACATGCACAGGCAAAACTCGTCATCCGTCAGGCCATGCTGGCGGACGCGCCCGCGATCGCGCGGCTCTCCAACAAGATCTACGGCCGCCGCGAGGCGATGCGGCAGGCGCATGTCCGCGGGCAGATCAACAATTTCCCCGAGGGCCAGTTCGTCGCGGAATATGAAGGCGAGATCGTGGGGCATTGCGCCACGCTGATCGTCCCCCACGCCCTCGCCTTCGCGCCGCACACATGGGCGGAGATCACCGGCGACGGCTATGCCTCGCGCCATGACGCCGGCGGCGACATCCTCTACGGCATGGAAGTGTGCGTGGACCCGGACTATCGGCGCCTGCGCATCGGCCACCGCTTCTATCGCAAGCGGCAGGAGCTCTGCCAGTATTTCGAGCTGAAGGGCATCGTCTTCGGCGGGCGCATGCCCGGCTATGCGCGGCGCGCCCGGGACTATCCCGACCCGCGGGCCTATCTGGACGCGGTCATCGACCGCAAGCTGCGCGATCCGGTCATCAGCTTCCAGATCAGCCAGGGGTTCGAGGCCCGGGACATCCTGCCCGACTACCTCCCCGGCGATCGCGAGAGCGGCGGCAATGCCGTGCTGATGTACTGGCCCAACCCGCTTGCGCCCGAGGATGCGCCGGGCCGGGCCAGCGAGGCCCTCCCCCGCCTGCCGGCCGCGGTGCGCGTCGCCACCGTCCAGTTCCAGATGCGCGGCATCAGCAGGATCGAGCAGTTCGAGGAACAGGTCGAATATTTCGTGGACGTGGCGGCCGACTATCAGGCGGATTTCGTGACCTTTCCGGAGCTGTTCACGCTGGAACTGCTTTCGATGCAGAACACCAAGCTGGCGCCCACCGACGCGATCGAGAAGATCGCGGACTATACCGAGCGCTTCTGCGACTTCATGCAGAAGCTGGCGGTGAGCTACGACATCAACATCATCGGCGGCTCGCACCCGACCCGCGTCGAAAACGGCGACATCCGCAACATCTGCTATGTCTTCCTGCGCGATGGCGCCATCTATGCGCAGGAGAAGCTCCATCCCACCCCGTCCGAACGGCGCTGGTGGAACATCAAGGGCGGCTATGGCGCCGACGTGATCCCGACCGACTGCGGGCCGATCGGCGTGATGATCTGCTATGATTCGGAATTTCCCGAACTCGCCCGCCACCTCACCAATCAGGGCGCGCTCATCCTGTTCGTGCCCTTCTGCACGGATGAGCGGCGCGGCTATCTGCGCGTGCGCTATTGCTGCCAGGCGCGCGCGGTGGAGAACCAGTGCTATGTCGTGACGTCCGGCGTGGTGGGCAATCTGCCCAATGTGGAGAATATGGACATCCACTATGCCGAGAGTGCGATCCTGACGCCCTCCGACTTCCCCTTCGCCCGCGACGGCGTGGCGGCGGACACGGCGCCCAACACCGAGACCATCGCCATTGCCGACCTGAGCCTCGCGGACCTGCTCACCAGCCGGCACAGCGGCGCGGTGCAGAATGTGAAGGACCGGCGGTTCGACCTCTACCGGGTGGAGTGGCGCGAGCCGGCGGGCCTGAAGGGCGCGCACGGCTGAGCGGCCGGCAGGCGCGTCCACGCCGCGATCATGAGCCCGGCCCGGTTCACGGTCCCTGCCGCCACCGGCCGCCATCCTGCTTCCAGAAGCGCGGGGTGACGCCGTCCGCCCTGCCGAGCGCGCGCCAGGTCGCGCGCGCCTCGTCGATGGTCGTATCGTCGAAGAAATAGAAGGCGCGCTCGAAGCCCAGCGCCTCCTCGCGCCAGCGGCCATCGGCGAGCGCGATGTGACGGGCCTGGTTCAGCGGGACGCAGGCATCGGCCAGCAGGATCGGCTGGGCTTCGGGCATGGGCGCATCGGCGTGATCGTTGGCGAGATAGGTTTCCGGTCCAGCGCTCCACAGGGCACGGGACACGGCATCAAGCTGCCCGCGCACGGCCGAAACGACGAGCAGCCGCCCGCCCTCGCCCAATATCCGGCGCGCGATGGCGGGAATGACCGCTTCGGCGGGATCACGGCTGAGCTGGTAGAAATCGACCTGCATGCCCGCCTTCTAGGGGGATTTCGAGGCGGATGAAACCATCCGCCGGCCCGGAAATCACGGCAAGCAAAGGAAAGGCGGGGTCGATCCGATCCAATCTGAAGCGGATCGACCCGGCGATGTTCCGGGCCGGAATGAACCACCCGGTGCGGCAAGCGGCGCGCGCGGGCGCGGATCAGGGCCGATCGGGCATCAATGATCTTCGGGGCCCGACGGCCGGCCTCGTTCCGGCGCGGGCGACCGGCGCTTCGCCCGGACTGTCCGTCCGGAACGCCGCGCCGCCCGGCCGATGCCTCATTCCGCCGAATAATGATCGCGCACGAGCTGATCGAGCAGGCGCACGCCATAGCCGGTCGCGCCCTTGTCCCAGGTGGCGCCGGGCTTGTCGGCCCAGACCATGCCGGCAATATCCAGATGCGCCCATTTGACGCCGTCCTGGACATAGCGCTTGATGAACTGCGCCGCCGTGATCGAGCCGGCGTAGCGCGGGCCGATATTCTTCATGTCGGCGATGGGGCTGTCGAGCAGCTTGTCATAGACGTCCGAGAGCGGGAAGCGCCACAGCTTGTCCCCGCTCTCCAGGCCGGCCGCCAGAAGCTGGTTGGCAAGACCGTCGTCATTGGAAAAGACCCCGCCATGCTCATGGCCCAGCGAGATGATCATCGCGCCGGTCAGCGTCGCGAGATCGAGCATGACGGCGGGCTTGTAGGTCTGCTGCGCCCACCAGACCGCATCGCACAGGACGAGCCGGCCTTCCGCATCGGTGTTCAGCACCTCGACCGTCTGGCCGGACATGGTGGTGACGATGTCGCCGGGGCGCTGCGCGTTGCCGTCCGGCATGTTCTCGACGAGACCGCAGATGCCCACGACATGCGCCTTCGCCTTGCGCGCGGCGAGCGCCTTGATGGTGCCCGCCACGGCGCCCGCGCCGCCCATGTCCCACTTCATGTCCTCCATGCCCGGGCCGGGCTTGAGGGAAATGCCGCCGGTGTCGAAGGTCACGCCCTTGCCGACCAGCACGAGCGGCGTTTCCTGCGCGCCGCCGGTGCCGTCCCAGCGCATCGCGAGCAGGCGCGGCTTGCGCACCGAGCCCTGCGCCACGCCGAGCAGCGCGCCCATGCCGAGCGCCGCCATCTCGCTCTCGTCGAGCACGGTGATCTCCACGCCGAGATCGGCAAGCGGCCGGCAGCGCGCCACGAAACTCTCCGGATAGAGGATGTTGGCGGGCTCCGAGACCAGTTCGCGGGTGAAGGCGACGCCGCTTGCCAGCCCTTCCATGTCGGCCCATGCCCCGGCGAGACCCGCGGCATCGCTCACCAGCGTCAGCGTCTCCAGCGTCGGCTTCGCCTTCTCGGGCAATTTGGTGCGATAGATATCGATCCGCCAGGCGCGCAGCAGGGCGCCAAGGCCGAGATGGGCCAGCGCCTGCGCGTCGAGTCCCGCGCCGTCGACCGCCGCGCCGGTGACGCCGGACGTCAGCAGGCGCGCGGAGATGGCGGCGCCGGCCTTCTCCAGATCGGCGGCCTTGCCCTCGCCGGTGCCGACCAGCAGCACCCGCAGCGTCCGCCCGCCCTCGCTCACGAACAGCTCGACCAGCGCGCCGGCATCGCCCGTGAAGCGCGAGGCGGCCGCCGCTTCGGCGGCCAGCGCCGCAGCCTCGATCGGCGGTGACACGGGCGCGCCCCTGGCGATCGGAAAGGCGAGACAATCCACCTCGCCGGGACGGGTTGCGCTGAGGGCGATCTGCATGAAGAAGCTCCTGGAATGGACCGAACGGCGCCGGACGGCGCGCGGAATGGGCACGGAATAGCGAAGCCGCGCGGGCGATGCCACGGCAAACGGCGCCACCTGCACGATTTCACGTGATACAAGAGATTGCGATGGGATCGCCACGATGCAATAGGCGGCGAGTGAACGCGCGGGGCATGATTCCGGCTTGCCGGACCGAATTGACGGCTTGGACGCGCCGCGCCGAGGACGGTGCCGGCTGCGCGGCGTGGCGCGGCATCGCCCTGCCGGTGACGCTCGTGCTGCTGGGCGTGGCCGCCCAGCCGGCTTGCGCGCAGACGCAGGCGCCCGAAGACGCACGGGCGCAGACGCCCGGAGAATCGCCCTCGCTGCAGACCCCGCCCGCACCGCCGGTGGACGTGGCGCCGCCCGGACAGCCGGTCTCCGCGCAGGAGATCAGCTTCGAGGCGGACCGGATCGACTATGACCAGGACCGCGACATCGTCACCGCGAGCGGCAATGTGCGCGCGGCGCGGCAGGGCGCGACGCTCGCGGCGGACTCGGTCGAGTGGAACCGCAAGAACGGCACGCTCATCGCGCGCGGCGACGTGCTGCTGGTCAACCAGAATGGCGACAAGGCCTATGCCGACGAGATGGATGTCACCGACAGCCTGCGCGACGGCATCATCGACAATCTGCTGATCGTCACCCAGAACGGCAATCGCCTCGCGGCGGTCAAGGGCCAGCGGACCGGCGAGATCTATGTGCTGGACCATGCGGCCTATACCCCGTGCCGGGTGGAGGACGACAAAGGCTGCCCGCGCAACCCGAGCTGGCAGATCGAGGCCAATCGGGTGGTGGTGAACACCACGACCGAGCGGGTGCGCTATGATGGCGCGCGCCTCTCGCTGCTGGGCATGCCGGTCATTCCGCTGCCGGGCCTGCGCCACAGCATCGGCGATGAGGGCAGCAGCGGCCTGCTCGTCCCCAATGTCGGCTACGACCGGCGCAACGGCTTCGAATTCTCGCTGCCTTATTATCTCATGATCGACAGCAACCGCTCGCTGACGGTCACGCCGCAGCTCTACAGCAATGTGCTGCCGATGCTGGAGGTCAACTACAAGGCGCTGCTCTCCAAGGGCGCCTATGAAGTGACGGCCTACACGACCGTGAGCAACCGCACCTCGCTGACCGACCCGAACGAGGTGACGCAGCAGGACCGGTTCCGGGGCTATATCGCGTTGAGCGGCAAGATCCAGTTCGACTCCGCATGGTCGCTGACCGGGTCCATCCGCGCGGTGACGGACCGGACTTTCCTCAACCGCTATGACATCAGCCGCGAGGACCGGCTGCGCTCCACGCTCAACCTGGAGCATATCACGCCGCGCAGCTATCTCTCGATCGCGGGCTGGGCCTTCCAGCCGCTGCGCACCACGACCACCTCCTCGGGCCAGACTCCGATCGCCCTGCCCGCCATCGACTATCGCCTGCGCATCAGCGATCCGGTGCTGGGCGGCAGCATCCAGCTCCAGGCGAACAGCCTCGCCATCCTGCGCACCGAGGGGCAGGACACGCAGCGCGCCTTCGCCGGCGTCACCTGGACGCGCAGCATGCTGACCGGGCTCGGCCAGGAAGTGACCTTCACCGGCTATGCGCGCGGCGACGTCTATCACAGCGCCCAGAACGACCTCAGCCCCACAATCATCTATCGCGGCGATCCAGGCTGGCAGACGCGCGGCATCGCCGCGGCGGCGGTGGACGTGCGCTGGCCGTTCATCGGCGCGGCCTTCGGCGGCACGCAGCGGATCGTGCCGCGCGTGCAGCTCGTGGTCTCGCCGCACCTCGCCAATCTCAGCGTGCCCAACGAGGATGCGCGCGCGATCGACCTGGAAGATTCCAACCTGTTCGCGCTCAACCGCTTCCCCGGCTATGACCGGTTCGAGGATTCGACGCGCATCACCTATGGCTTCGACTATCATCTCGACCTGCCGGACTTCACCCTCGACGCGACGATCGGCCAGAGTTACCGGCTGACCCAGCGCGAGACGGTGCTGCCGGACGGCACCGGCCTTTCCGACCGGCTGTCCGACATCGTCGGCCGCTACCAGATCCGCTACAAGGACTTCATCCAGCTCACCCACCGCTTCCGGCTGGACAAGGACAATTTCGCGGTGCGCCGCAACGAGATCGAGGCGACGCTCGGATCGCGCAAGACCTATGTCGAGATGGGCTATCTGCGGCTCGACCGGAACATCACCTCGGGCGTCGAGGACCTGCGCGATGTCGAGGAAGTCCGGCTCGGCGCGCGCGTCGCCATCGGCCGCTACTGGTCGGTGTTCGGCTCGACCAATATCGACCTCACCGGAACGAACGACGATCCCACCAGCGAGCTTTCCGGCTTCGAGCCGGTGCGCCACCGCCTCGGCATCGCCTATGAGGACGACTGCCTGGAAATGGGCTTCACCTGGCGGCGCGACTATCAGACGGTCGGCGATGCGCAGCGCGGCAATTCCTTTCAGCTCCGGCTGGTATTTAAGAATCTTGGTCTGTAAGACGATCCGCCATGTCGCGCCCCTGCGGCAGCCGCCGCTCAGCAGGGGTTAAGCCATGATGGAGCAGGACGCCGGCCATCCCCGCCATCGCGACAATGGTTCGGACTTGAGAAGGATGTGTTTGACGTGAAGTTGATGCCCGTGGGCCTGACCAGATGCCTGACCGTCACGCTCGCCGCCGCCCTCCTCGCGCCCGCGCTGCCGGCACAGACCGTGGACGAGGGGGACGCGGCCGCGCCGCCCTCCGGGCTGGTCATCCCCGACAGCGTCACGCTGTTCGGCAATCGCGATCCCAATGTCCGCCGCGCCACCGCGCTGGTGAATGGCGAGGTCATCACCGAGACCGACGTCGACCAGCGCCTCGCGCTCGTCATCCTCGCCAATGGCGGGCATGTGAGCGACGAGGAGAAGGACCGGCTGAAGCTCCAGGTGCTGCGCAACCTGATCGACGAGACGCTGGAGATCCAGGAAGCCGCCGCCAAGGACATCCAGGTCTCGCAGGCCGAGCTGGACGAGAATTTCGCCCGCGTCGCCTCCAACTTCCACTACACGCCGGAGAGCTTCGCGGCCTATCTCGCCGCGCACGGATCCTCGGCGCGCAGCATCAAGCGGCAGATCCAGGGCGAAGTGGCCTGGCAGCGCCTGCTCCAGCGCGAGGTGCAGCCGCGCATCAACGTCTCCGACGACGAAGTGAATGCGGTGATCGACCGGCTCAAGGCCGCCAAGGGCCAGGACGAGTATCGCATCGGCGAAATCTATCTCTCGTCCACGCCCGAGACGAGCCAGCAGGTGATGGCGAACGCTCAGCAGATTCTCGACCAGATCAAGCAGGGCGGCTCCTTCCAGGCCTATGCCCGGCAATATTCGGAAGCCTCGACCGCCGCGGTCGGCGGCGATCTCGGCTGGGTGCGCCTCCCCCAGTTGCCCGAGGCGCTCGCCCAGGCGGCCGCGCAGATGCAGGTCGGGCAGGTGGCCGGGCCGCTCGCCGTACCCGGCGGCTATTCGATCCTCTACGTCATCGACAAGCGCCAGGTGCTGACCGCCGATCCGCGCGACTCGACGCTGAGCCTCAAGCAGATCAGCATCGAATTCCCCGCCGGCACGACGCCCGCCCAGGCCCAGCAGCGCGCGAACGAGTTCGGGACCGCGATCCACGGCCTGCGCGGCTGCGGCGCGGTGAACGACGTGGCCCGGCAGCTCGGCGCGCAGGTGGTCGAGAATGACGGCATCAAGGTCCGCGACCTGCCGCCGCAGCTCCAGACGATCATGCTCCAGATGCAGGTGGGTGAAGCGACGCCGCCCTTCGGCTCCGTGACGGACGGCGTGCGCGCGCTGGTGCTGTGCGGCCGCGACGATCCGCCGGACGCCAGCGCGCCCTCCTTCGACCAGGTGATGGCGCAGATGGAGGAGGACCGGGTCGGCAAGCGGGCGCGCACCTATCTGCGCGACCTGCGGCGCGACGCGGTGATCGACTATAACTGATCCGGCGGGACTGTCCGGCCGGCGGGCCGCGCTGGCGCCGATCGCGGTTTCGCTGGGCGATCCCGCCGGCATCGGGCCGGAAGTGATCGCCAAGGCATGGGACCTGCGCGACGAGGCGGACCTGCCGTCCTTTTTCGTCGTGGGCGACATGGGCGCCATCCGCGCCGTATGGGAAGGGCCGGTCGCGCGCATCGGCGACCCGGCCGAGGCCGCCGGCCTGTTCGGCCATGCCCTTCCCTGCCTCCAGATCACCGAGGACAGCGAAACCATCCCCGGCCAGCCGACCATCGACGGGGCGCGCTGCGCCTTCCAGGCGCTGGAGATCGCGACCGGCCTCGCCCGCGCCGAAAGCGCCTCGGCGCTGGTGACCGCGCCCGTCTCCAAGGCGCAGCTCGCGCAGGTCGGCTTCACGCATCCCGGCCAGACCGAATTCGTCGCCGAGCGCTGCGGCGTGGCGCGCGACAACGCAGTGATGATGCTGGCGGGCCCGGGCCTGCGCGTCGTGCCGATCACTGTCCATATCCCGCTCGGCGCGGTGATCCCGGCGCTGACGCCGGCCCTGATCCGCGCCCGCGCGCTCGCGACGGCGCGCGGCCTGCGCCGCCTGTTCGGCATCGCGCAGCCGCGCCTCGCCATGGCCGGGCTCAATCCCCATGCCGGCGAATCCGGCCTGCTGGGCGACGAGGAAGTGCGCATCATCGGCCCCGTGCTCGAATTCTTGCGGCAGGAGGGGCTGGACATCAGCGGCCCGCATCCCGCCGACGCCCTGTTCAGCGCCCGCAGCCGGGCGAATTACGACGCGGCGCTCTGCTGCTATCACGATCAGGCCCTGATCCCGATCAAGACGCTGCATTTCGACGATGGCGTGAACATCACGCTCGGCCTTCCCATCGTGCGCACCTCGCCCGATCATGGCACGGCCTTCGAGATCGCCGGACGGGGGCGCGCGCATCCCGGCGCGATGATCGCGGCGCTGCGCATGGCGCGCGATGCCGAACTCAGCCGGCGCGCCTTCACCGAAAGCGCCTGAAGCCATGACCGCGCTGCCGCCCCTGCGCGAGGTGATCGCCGCGCACGGCCTGCGCGCGAGCAAGGCGCTGGGCCAGAATTTCCTGCTGGACGAGCAGTTGCTCGACCGGATCGCGGCGGTGCCCGGACCGCTCGCCGGCGCGCGCGTGTTCGAGGTGGGGCCCGGTCCCGGCGGCCTCACCCGCGCCCTGCTGCGGACCGGCGCGACGGTCACGGCCGTGGAGCGGGATGCGCGCTGCCTGCCCGCGCTGGCCGAGCTTGCCGCCGCCTTCCCCGGCCGGCTCCGGGTCATCGAAGGCGATGCGCTGGAGATCGATCCGCAGGCGGCCTGCGGCGGGCCGGCGCATATCGTCGCGAACCTGCCCTATAATGTCGGCACGGCGCTGCTGGTCGACTGGCTGGAAAGCGCGGTCTGGCCGCCCTGGTGGCTGTCCGCCACGCTGATGTTCCAGGCCGAGGTGGCCGAGCGCATCGTCGCCGCGCCGGGCAGCGATGCCTATGGGCGGCTGGCGATCCTTGCCCAGTGGCGCTCGACGGCCCGCATCGCCATGCGCGTCCATCGGTCGGCCTTCACGCCGCCGCCCAAGGTCATGTCGGCCATCGTCCACATCGTGCCCGGAGAAGCGCCGCCCGGCGTTTCCGTCGCGATGCTGGGCAAGCTCACCGCCGCCGCGTTCGGCCAGCGGCGCAAGATGCTGCGCCAGAGCCTCAAGGCCCTGCCGGGCGCGCTCGCGGCGCTGGAACAGGCGGGGATCGACACGAGCCGGCGCGCGGAAACGCTGTCCGTCGCGGACTATGTCGCGGTGGCGCGTCTGCTGACGGACCCGACCGGCGCCCTCGCCTCAGAGCGTTTCCAACCAGGATAGATGCAGTGCGCCTGCGCAGGAGCACCGATGCCGTTTTACCCGGATCGGCTCTGGCGAGCCACATCAGGACGCGCCGGGCAAATCGATGCTCAGCGCCTGATCCGGCAGCCACCGCAACGGCGCGTCCGTCGCGCCGATCATCATGCCCCTGCACATGCGCCCCAGACCTTCGCAGAAGCGCGGCCTTGCGGTTCACTGATTCTCACTGGTCGGGGCGGCATTGCCGGTGTTGCGATCGCTCGTTCCCGCCGAGGCGACGCGTGGCGCACCGGCCGCGATGGCGGCGACCAGCGGCTCGGCGGCGGCGCAGCTCTCACGGCAGATATTGCGCAGTTGCGCCAGCGTCTCGCGCGCGCTTTCGGTCGCGCCCTTGTCCATCATCGCCAGCCCCTCGGCCTGAAGCGCGAGCTGGTTGTTGGGCTCCAGATCGAGCACGCGGCCGAAATAGCGGATCGCCTTGCCGGGCATATGCTCGGCGCGCGCGATGCGGCCAAGCGCGAAATAGGTCTGCGCATCGCCCGGATCGAGCAGCAGCGCGGTTTCATAGGCGTCGCGCGCGCTCGCATAATTGCCGGCGGTCAGCGCG
>Ga0182746_1003208_pt1 | contig 11306 bp, 10 predicted proteins | sample eDN3rd30CBELigOP_FD_128881 | JGI IMG/M metagenome (GOLD analysis project Ga0182746, IMG submission 128881) | Enriched Organic Plus compost microbial communities from Emeryville, California, USA - eDNA 3rd pass 30_C BE-Lig OP (version 2) (version 2) ... | reverse complement strand
TGAAGGGGGCGTTCATCGGGAATGATCTCCGGGGGTAAAGGGGGAGTGTCAGGAGGGGCGGCGCTTTTTGGGCACCAGCGCGCGGACGAAGCTTTCGAGCGCGTGCTCGTCGATGCCGTCCGTGATGAAGACGAGACGCGTGCGGCGGTCTTCGCTTGGCCAGGTGTCGAGCCGGTGCAAGGGATGCAACTCGCCCTGCACGGCGTGGACCAGCACCGGGCGCTCGGGGTCATCGCGCAGGGCGGCGAGGCCCTTGAGGCGCAGGAGCCGGGCGCCGGTGCCGTGCAGCAGCATGTCGAGGAAGGCGGAAAAGTGCCGGGGGTCGATCTCGCCGTCGAGGACGATGCTCTTGGTGTAGATCCCGGTATGCCGGTCGAACCCGGCGGCGGGCGCTTTGGGCGCGAAGGCGCGGGCGACGGGGCTTTCCGCCGCGAGCCAGGCCTCGACATTCGCGCCGCGCCGGCCCGGATCGTAGCGGCGTTCGGCCAGCAGCAATTCGGGCTGGGCCATGGCGTCCTGGACGTCGATCACATGGGCGCCCGGGTTGATGCGGGCGATGAGGCGATAGAGGCGCGCGATCCGCTCGGCGCCGCTTTCGCCGGAAAGGTCGCTCTTGGTGATCGCGATCCGGTCGGCAAAGGCGATCTGCTTGTGCCCCACGATGCGGTCTTCGACCGTGCCCTCGCCGCGCAGCGCGTCGAGGGTCGCGATGACGCCGGCGAGAAAGAACAGGCAGCCGCCGATGCTGCGGCGCTCCGCGCGCAGCATCTGGTTGATGATGGGCGCGGGGTCGGCCAGCCCCGTGGTCTCGACGATGACCCGCCCGACCTCGCCGATGCCTGCGTCGTCGAACGCCTCCGAGACCTGTTCGAGGGACGAGACGATATCGCTGCCCGGTTCGCAGCAGATGCATCCGCTGGTTGTGGTGGCGAGGCTCGCCTCGCCGCCATCGACCGCAACCAGATCGTTGTCGATGGGCATGTCGCCATATTCGTTGACGACGATCGCGGTGCGCGGGCCGGGTCGCGCCAGCATCCTGTTGAGCAGCGTGGTCTTTCCCGAGCCGAGGAACCCGGTGAGGAGATAGACGGGGATGGCGGCCGAAAGGCTGGCGCTGGTCATGGGAGCATTCGAAGAGAGGGGGCGCTTTGGGCGGCAGGATTGTTATAAAATAACATAACATATCCTGATGCTCAAGCGTCCACGTCGGCTTTGCTCCTGCCGCGTGTGCGTCAGGATGTCATGAGCACAGAGCGTCCATCAGGCCGCGCTCGCTGCTCCAGCGGGGTGAGAGCAATGTCCCGATCGGGGAGACGGCCGGGGCGCCGAGCATTTCAATGTGCCTGGCGAATTTGCTTTGCAGTTCGGCCTGCCCACCCGGAGTGGCCGCAGCTACGAGAAAACTACGGGGCCACTTCGGCGGAATTCGCGTTCGGCCTATCAAGAACAATGAACTTGACGGCCAACAGCACGGCAATCGCCGCCCCTGCCGCGACGACGAAATAGGCGCCTGCAAAAACGGTGCCCGGCAGCAAAAGCATGATCCCGGCGATTATAGAAATGAGCCGGATTACTCCCCCGATCCTGTCCCGTGCGTAGCCTACTATGCCGATCGATATGAACCACACCCCGAAAAGAGCCGTCACAGCCGATAGTGCGGCATCGACTGGGTCGCCGATGAGAAGCATGGACGGCGAAAGCACAAACAGGAACGGAATGACGTAGGCTGTCCAACCGAACCACATCGCGCTCCAGGATGTCGCCCAAGGCGACGCCTTGGCGAGGTTAGCCGCTGCGAATGAGCAGACCGCGATCGGTGGCGTCACCATCGACATCAATCCGAAATAGAGGATGAACATATGGGCGGCGATGGGGTCGGCGCCGGCCTGGATAAGCGCCGGCGCAACGAGAGCCGCTAGAAGAATATAGACGCTGACTGTCGGCATCCCCATGCCAAGGATAATACTGGCGAGGCCGGCAAGGATCATGAGGATGATGATGTTGCCGCCGGCGATCTCGAGAAGCTGCGCAGCGAGCGTGAAGGCAACGCCCGACAGGTTGAGCACGCCGATCACCAGGCCGGCCGCGGCGGTAACGATCACGATTTCAACGCAAGCATCGCCCGTCTCATAGATCGCCCTCCACATCGTCTTCAAATTCGGACGCTGCCCGTGATAGCCGAAGGCGAATACGGTCATCAAAAGCGTGGCTATGGCGTAGAGCGCAGCGGCTTCCGGTTGGGCGTTGAACGCGAACATCGCGACCAGGAAAACAACGAATGGCAGGATGAAGTGCCAGCCTTGCGTGAATTCCGGCCAGAGCCGAGGCATCTCGGTCTTTTTGAGTCCCTTCAGGCCATGCTTTGCCGCGTAGAGGTCGACCAGGATGAAGATCGCCGCGTAGTAGAGCGCTATGGGCAACAATGCGGCGGTCATCACCTCCGAATAGGGGATGACCAGGAACTCCGCCATAAGGAACGCGGCGGCGCCGATGACGGGCGGCATGAGTTGGCCTCCGGTCGAGGATACCGCCTCGATGCCGGCCGCGACGTGAGGCGGAAAGCCCGCTTTTTTCATCATCGGAATGGTCACGACGCCCGTGCCCATGACATTGGCCACCGCTGAGGCCGACACGCTGCCCATCAGGGTCGATCCGAAGACGGCGATCTTGCCCGGTCCGCCCCGATAGCGCCCCAGGGCCGCCACGGCGAGCGCGGAAAAAAAGTTCGTTCCCCCGCATGCGGCGAGGAACTTGCCGAGCAGGATGAACGGCACGATCACCACTACGCCGACCTGTAGCGATACCCCCAGGAGCGCATTGGTGTCGGCGCCCAGATAGACCGCCAGTCGAGGAAACGACATCGGCCTGCTAGAATAGGGGTCGGGCAAGAGATAGCCCCAGAATCCGAAGGCGATCAGGCCCAAGACGATCAGGGCGAGCGCGAGCCCCACACTGCGCCGCACCCCTTCCACGCTGAGGATGACGAGCGCGGTTGCGACCACAACCCCCTCGATCGGGAGGAACACCAGGTCGTTGACGAGCTGACCATAAAACAGGCTGAGGTAGCCGGCGGAAACGAAGCCGGTGGCCGCCAACACGATATCGAGGATCGAAACGCGCTGCGCGCGCCGGCCCTTGATGTCCCAGGTCAGAAACAGCAGGGGCAGCACGACCGCGAGTTCGAAAGCCAAAATCTGTTCGGTGTAGAGCGACAACCGAAACACTTGCCTAGGCGCATCCAGCACCCAGAGAATCGGGCCTGCAACGGCGAGCGTCGCGAGTATCGAACGGGTGATGCCCAGCACCCCATCGCCGGGCTTAACCTCTTCCGGCGTCACCGTCTGCAACGCCGCCTGCACTTCCGTCGCTGATCCATCCACTCTCATGATCTCATCCCGCAAAACACCCGCCGTCGGATGACCGCGGGAAACGGGAGGCACAGGAATCGGGCGGGGTATGGCGACGATCACTCCACCCATCTTGCCCCACAAGCACAGAACTCCACCTCCCCATGGATTTCCGGCTCGTGCGCAATTGCCTTGAGGGTTGATGTTAGTTCCTCAATATGCAATTGATTGCGTATCATGCAAGTCCGTGAGCGTCCACTGGCGAGCAGCGATTTATCTGGCAGGGAGGATTAGCCGGTGAACAGACACGCAGACACGGGCGGAGCCGATTTCGAGCAAAAGCTGGATGCGGCAAGCATGACTCCGCTCTGGACGATCCTCAGCGCCCTGGTGACCAAGGAGCCCAAAAGCGGATGCCTTCCTGTCCATTGGCGCTATGAGGAGACCAGGCCGCTTCTGATGGAGGCCGGCCAACGGGTCACGGCTCAGGAAGCCGAGCGGCGCGTTCTTATTCTGGAAAATCCCGGCCTGCGTGGACAATCGCGCGTTACGACATCGCTTTATGCCGGTTTGCAGCTTGTACTTCCGGGCGAGGTTGCACCTCCGCACCGTCATAGCCAGTCAGCGCTTCGCTTCGTTCTCGAAGGCAGCGGCGCCCATACCACGGTCAACGGCGTGAGAGCCTACATGGAGCCCGGGGATCTCGTTCTCACTCCTGCGGGCACATGGCACGACCATGGCAACGAGAGCGAGAGCCCCATGATCTGGCTCGACGGCCTCGATATTCCGGTGGCCAGCTTCCTCGATGCGTCATTCGCCGAGAATTCCGAGGAGGAGGCGCAACCGGTCAAAGGGACCAGCGACGACAGCATCGCGACCTTCGGCGAGAACCTCATGCCGGTGGATTATGTGCCCGAGAGCGCGAGTTCGCCGGTCTTCGTCTATCCTTACGCGCGCGCACGCGCAGCACTCGCCCGAATGGTCGAACGGGGCGACCTGGACCCATGCCACGGCGCGAAGATGCGGTACATCAATCCCAATGGGGGCGCCCCCATGCCGACAATCGGAGCATTCATCCAGATGCTTCCGGAAGGTTTCCGCACGGCGAGCTACCGATCCACCGATGCCACGATCTATGTGGCGGTCGAGGGATCCGGCCGGACGCGGATTGGGGATCAGACGTTCACCTGGTCCGAACGCGATGTCTTCGTGGTCCCGAGCTGGCATTGGGTCAGCCATGAAGCAGCGTCGCAGAACGCGGTCCTGTTCAGTTATTCTGATCGTCCAATTCAGCAGGTTCTGGGCTTCTGGCGCCAGGATCGCGGAAACGCCTAAGGACATTGGAGCCGGCATGTCGTCATTTGTATTTGCTCCGCCGCCCGTAGCGAGCCTCGCTGTTGCGAACAGCGCGGACCGATTCCCCATTCGGCGTGTCATCTGCGTTGGGCGCAATTACGCAGCCCATGCGCGCGAGATGGGCAAGGACCCCGATCGCGAACCCCCGTTCTTTTTCATGAAGCCCGCCGATACCGTGCTCGATGCGAAGGGAACAGTTCCTTACCCTCCTGAAACGAGCGACTTTCAGTACGAGATCGAGCTCGTCGTCGGCATCGGGCAGGGAGGAACGAATGTTACGCCCGCGGCGGCGAATGGGCTGATCTGGGGTTACGGCGTCGGGATCGATCTCACGCGGAGAGATCTGCAGCTTCTCGCTCGCGACGCCGGACGCCCCTGGGAGTGGGGAAAGGCTTTCGACAAGTCGGCCCCGTGCGGTCCTCTTTACCCGCGCGAGCAGACGGGCGTGATCGACCATGGGCATATCTGGCTTACCGTCAACGGCGAGACCCGCCAGGAGGCGGACATTAGCGATCTGATCTGGTCCGTTCCCGAGATCATCTCGACCATCAGCCGGTCCATGGCACTGGCGGCGGGCGACCTGATCATGACGGGAACGCCAGCCGGCGTCGGCGCGATCGAGATCGGTGACGTTGTGCGCGGCGGGATCGACGGCCTCGGCACAATCGAGATCGTCATCGGCGCCCCGGACGTCCAGCCGTGACGCCCGCCCGCCTTTATAATTATTTCCGGAGTTCAACCTCGTATCGCGTACGCGCAGCGCTGCGGTTCAAGAAGGTGGAGTACGAGTACCTGCCGGTCCATATCAGAAAGGGCGGCCAGGACAGCGCCGAGTACCGCGCCATGAATCCGCAACGGCTGGTTCCGACACTTGTCCTCGGGAACGCCCCACCGCTCGCCCAGTCGCTGGCCATCATCGAATATCTCGAAGAGCGCTTTCCCGAACCGCCCCTTCTGCCCGCAGACCCGCTCGAACGCGCCAAAGTCCGCAGCATCGCGTATATGATCGCGATGGACACGCACCCGCTGAACAACCTCAGGGTCCTGTCCTATCTCCGAGATAACCTCGATGCCGACGAACTGGCGATTGCCACATGGTTTCGGCACTGGGTGGCCGAAACATTCGAGCCACTTGAGACAATCTTGCGCAAGACGAGCGGGCGATACTGCGTGGGAGACGCGGTCACCCTGGCGGACCTTTGTGTCGTAGCCCAAGTGGCCAGCAACACCCGCTTCGATGTGCCGATGGCACCCTACCCCACGATTTCACGTATCTACGCGGCCTGCATGGAACTGCCCGAATTCGCCGAGACGGCGCCGGGAAGGCAGCCGGACGCGGAATGAGAGCTTACTCGGGACGATACCCCCGGGGAAGGAGGAGGACGACGTAACCACTGTCATCAAGGAGGAGAAGATGACCACACTACGCAAAACCATAACACGAACGCTTGCGGCCGCTCTATTCGTACCGGTGCTCGGCACTGCGGCTTTCGCACAGAACCTTGCCCTGGGCACCATGGGACAAGGCACATCGAGCTACGCCGCCGGCGCAGCGCTCAGCCAGATTCTACAGCAGCACACGGGCCGGAACACCACGGTCCTGCCGAACTCTGGCGAGACGACAATCCTACCGCTGGTCAACAATGGCGAACTGGACCTGGGTATCGCCAGCATCATGGAGGTGGTGCAGGCTGTCCAGGGCGTAGGCGTTTTCGAGAACCGACCGCAGGAAGACATTTTAGCCCTGGGAGTCATTCATCCGCTGAAAGTGGGCATCTATGTCCGTGCGGATTCCGACATCGAAACCGTGGCCGACCTCGCGGGACGTCGCTATACGACCGGCTTTACGGCAATGGGGACAATCGACCTCGTTTCGCAGGCGATACTCGCCAGCGGCGGCTTGACCTATAACGACGTCCAGCAGGTCCAAGTACCCAACGTCGTGCGCGGCGCCGACGATTTCATTGCCGGCCGGGTGGACGCCTTCTTCTTTGCTTTGGGTGCGGCCAAGGTGCTCGAGGCGGATGCCTCCGCGGGCGGTCTTCGTCTTCTTCCGATCGATGATTCAGAGGAAGCCAGGGCGGCCATGGCCGCGGTGTTCCCCTACGGGTACCTGCTCGAGCAGCCGGTGACCGACGGCATGGCGGGCATGGATGCTCCGCAGAACGTCTTTTCCTATGACAACCTGCTGCTCATCAACGCCTCGGTGCCGGACGATCAGGCAAGGGCAATCACCGCAGCTCTCGTGGAAAACGTCGATGCGATACGGCAGAACCCACAGTTGAGGGATTTCGATCCGGCTGCCATGTACAAGATTTTCCCGTTCGAATACCACCCCGGAGCCGTATCCTATTACGAAGATCAGGGGATAGAACAGGCCGCAGAATAGAATTTAGAGAATGTGGCGGAACGGATACAAAAACCCTAAAAATCAAGTGTCCGAACTTCCACATGTTATTTTGAGGAGGACATAATGAAACGAAATATAACTATACTTTCCGTAATTGCGGCGGCGGCGATGGTGGGAATTGCATTGCCCGCAACCGCACAGAACACCCCCGGCCTCCCTCAGATCGAGGGACCCATTGCCGAGCAATGGGGTAACCAGATGCATCCCGGGATTTTCTTCCCGGGCAACCGGCCATACCTTTCGGAGCTGCCCGACATATGGAGCCTCGAATACCACGGCTACGTCGCCGAGGAGTTCTTTCTCACGGGCGAGGCCAATGGACAGCCGTATACGACGCGCCTGGTTATCAGGAGGCCCGCCGACGTAGAAGACTGGTCGGGCTTCACGCTCTTGGAAGTCCAGCATACCGCCGGTGCCGCGCAAACCTGGATGTCCAGTCGCGTGGGCGGGATGACGAATGGCCACGCCTATGTCGAGCTCGTGGAGCGGACCGGGGCGGCCAATAACCTCAGAGCGCTCAATGGGGCGCGGTACGCCAATATCGCGGTGCCCGAGGACGAGGTCGAGACGCAGAACGCCATTGTCGCCCAAGCCGCGCTCCTTCTGCGAACAGCTCACCCTTCAGGAAGCGAATGGAACGCTGATCCCCTGGTTATCACGGGATCGTCGCAAACGGCCGGCGCTTCGCGCAACTATATGGAAGGGGGCCAGCAGCAGTATCAGGATGCGACTGGCGCGCCTCTCTTTGACGGCATGTTCGTGTACTCGGTGAATGGTCCGTCGAGCGAACAACTCGCCGAATTCTATGATGTCCCGGTCATCGTCGTCTCGACCGAGGACGAATGGAACGGGACGCGCGAAGAATGGGGTCCCGATCAGGTTGCCGCAATCCCGGAGGACGGCGATCTTTACCGTCTCTATCAGGTCGCGGGCATGCCGCACCTCGAAGCCCGGCACTATTTTGCTGCCGACCCTGCCATTTGCGAACGTCCACTCGACCATTTCATGTTCAGCGCGCCGGTCTTTCTCGGGGTGCAGAGCCTTTACAACTGGATCGTAAACGACCTGGCCCCACCCAGCGCCGAGCGCATCCAGTTCGAGGCGGACGGAACGATCGCACGCGATTCCCATGGCAATGCTATGGGAGGCCTGCGGACGCCGCAGCTAGACGTGCCTACCCATAGCTGGAACGCGCTGAACGAAGGCAATCAACAATGCAGCTTGGCCGGTGTCGCTGAATTCCTGCCGGCCGAACAACTCGCCGAACTCTATTCAACCCCAGGCAACTACGCTCATCAGTTGCGGAGCCGCACGCTCGAGCTGATCGAAGAGGGCTGGTTCCCGATCGAATATCTATTCGAGATCGAGGACGAGATCGGCAGGTTCGCAACGCATGCGGGCAACGCAACAGTCGAGGAAGACTCCGCGCCGTAATTCCTCCACGCGCCCCTTCCCGACAGAGCAGTCCGGGGCCCTCACCCAGGCTGCTCATTGGAGGATCGGTGACGCCGCCGGCATGCTTGTCAAAATGACGTCCATCCTGTCTATTGCCGGCGCAGAAGGGGCATGGACATGGACAAGCAACGCGGTATTCAATCACTTGACCATGCGCTCAAACTTCTCAAAGTTCTCAGCAATGCGCGCGAGGCGATGAGCCTTTCAGAGCTGTCGCGTGAGGCCGGGATGCCGGCCAGCAAGGCGCATCGCTATCTGGCAAGCTTCACCAACGCCGGGCTCGCAATTCAGCGCCAACGCTCCGGCCATTATGCGTTGGGACCGTTCGCGCTGGAGCTTGGCTTGTCGGCCATGGACCAGATCGATCTGGTTAACCGGGCCGCGGACCATATGGCCGATTTGGTGGGGCAAACCGGGGCGACGGTGCTTTTGTCAATTTGGGGAACGTTCGGCCCCACGGTAATTCGCTGGGAACGATCGGCGAGCATGATCGCCACCTCGCTGGGACTAGGCTCCACCCTGCCCCTTCTGAATTCCGCGAGTGGCAAGATTTTCTTGGCCTACCTTCCATCGAGCTTTACCAAGCCGGTCCTGGACAGGGAAATTGCCGCGCGCCGGAAGGTGGGTCTCAGCGACATCGATGTCAGCAAGTCGGGCATCGCGAACCTCATCACCACCATTCGCGAGGTTGGCTACGCCACGGTGGGCAGCCAATACATTCCGGGCTTGAACGCTGTCAGCGCTCCCATCACCGACTGGCAGGGCGAAGTCGTGGCCGCTGCGACATTAATCTCGACCGATGCTGTGCTGATCGAGGCAGGAAGCGCCCCGATTCAGCGGTTGCTGGACTTTTGTGCCGAGCAATCAACCCCGGTCGTAAAGGCCAAGAGCGAATAGCTCCACTCTCATCCCCCTCCTGAAGCTGTAGCGCACGAGACGCGCCATAGGCGGTCTCGTGCGCGTGCGTTCGCGCTCATGGAGACGCTCTCGTTTTTGCATTACAAACAATGAATTTCGCAATGTGGAATTCTTATTGACTTTGAGATTATGAAGGGTACTCATGTTTTCGCCCCTAAGGAGAACGGCATCGCTATCCACTGCTCACGTATATACGCGGCGGCGCCGATGGGGATGAGGAGCAATTGAGGAGGAGAAACCATGAGGTCTCTGGGACTATGGGCGGGCTCGATGTCCGTCGCCGTGCTGCTTTCGGGAATGCCGGTCTTTGCGCAGGAGATAGGGCGTAACGCGCCCGCGCCGGACGCTGGCTCGGGCAATGTGCCCGATTTCGGCATCGAACCGCCCGAGGGCATCGAGCCGCTCGAGCGGGATTTTTTTACCACGGATGATTTTTATCAGGACGTCGAGCTCTGGTCCGATCCGCGCTATTTCCGTTGCAATAGTCCGCGCCAGCTCACCGACATGCAGACCAATCTCAACCCCGGCCAAACCACCGAAGTTCCGGCGCGTATCGGCCCAAATCCACCCGAATCCGCGCGGTGGGGGGATTGCAGCGTCGATTTCCCGATCGAGAATATCCTGAGCCCCTACGGCTTCGAAACCGCGCAGGAGCACTACGAGGCAATTCTGGCCGAGGTGGAAGCCAATGGCGGTCCGACGATCCATACGCGCGAAAGCCTGCCGGACTGGGACGGCTGGTACGCCCGCCCGGTCAACGACGCAACGACGTGGAACTTCGGTCGTATCAACCAGGTCCCGACCGCGCTCCAGATCCTGAACCCGCTGTATCAGCAATGGCAAGTGCAGGCGCTCTATCACGAGGCGATCGATGACGCGGCACAATGGCCGGCGCAGTATTGCTGGCCCGAGGGCTTTATCCGCTGGTGGGGCGAATTCGCAATTCGCGATGTCCAGATTCTGGTAACCCCGCAAATCATCCAGTTCAACAGCGGCAACACCTGGAACTTCATGCGTCAGATCATGGTGGGCCAGGAGTTCAACATGGAAGGCGTGGTGCCGCGACTCGGCCAGGACGTGCCGCGCTGGCAGGGTGAAACCATCGGCTTCTGGGATGAGAACCAGCTCGTCACCTGGACCTCGAATGTGCAGGCCTGGATGCAGCACACGATGTGGGAGCATTCCAGCCAATTGCAGACCGTCGAGATCTTCACCCCGCGCTATGGCGATGACGGCGCGTTGATGGCCATCGAGTGGGATACTGTGTTCTACGATCCGGAAGCGCTGGTCGAACCGGTGCGCATCGTACGTACCCTTCCGAAGATCGACGAACTCGACCGGCCCTATGTCTTCATCGAGTGCCTGCAGAACATTTACGAGATCGACGGCCGCCCTGCACGGGTATCGCCCGGCGAGACCGTGGAGTTCATTCTGCCCGACTATTTCGATCGGCCCTGGGCCCGGAGCTGGGAGCGGCATTTCGAAGAGGGCATGCAGCGCCCCGCCGAAGATAGTGGCCTCTTTGGCTTTTGAACTATGCCCTCGCCCATGCGGGCGGGGGCTCTTCCTGTCGTGGAGGGCAGGTAAATGGTCCGCGTGGAGCGGACATTTCGAGGAGGAGACAGCCTGATGGCAATCACATTGACTAAACGCGTGGCCCGGTGGGGTCTGGCAGCGGCCGGCGCCCTGCTTCTTGCGGCCCCCGCGCTTGCGCACCACTCGTTCGCGATGTTCGACGGGAGCCAGGTGCGCGTGTTCACGGGCGTCGTGACCCGCATCAACCCGGACGCGAACCACCTGCAGATCTTCTTTGCCCCGCT
>Ga0182746_1003195_pt1 | contig 11342 bp, 10 predicted proteins | sample eDN3rd30CBELigOP_FD_128881 | JGI IMG/M metagenome (GOLD analysis project Ga0182746, IMG submission 128881) | Enriched Organic Plus compost microbial communities from Emeryville, California, USA - eDNA 3rd pass 30_C BE-Lig OP (version 2) (version 2) ... | reverse complement strand
CTTTGCCCAGATACTTGAGCACGGCAGGAAACACCTGCGCCGCCTCATCCAGCATGGAAATACCGCATTCCTTCAGCTTGGCGGCGTTTTCGGGCTTGAACAACATGTCCCAGTTCGCCAGATCGGCGTTCTCGCCCATGATCTGCTTGACCTTGGTGACGTTGTAACCGAGGCCGTTGGTGCCGTATCCCCAGGGAATCACATGCTCGTTACCCGGATCGATCGTAGCGACCAGCGCCATGATGTCGGGGTCCAGATTCGACCAGTTGGGGATCTTGGATTTGTCCAGCTTTTGATACAAACCGCCCTGGATCTGGCGCGAAGCGTAATGCGTCGACGGCACGACCACGTCGTAGCCTGACTTGCCGGTCAGCAGCTTGGCCTGAAGCGTGTCATTGTTGTCATACACGTCGTAACGGACCTTGATGCCGGTCTCGCGCTCGAAACCCGGAATCGTGTCCGGGGCCGTGTATTCCGCCCAGTTGTAAACGTTGACGACTTTGTCCTGCGCCCATGCACCGGACGCAGCAGCCGCAGCCAACGCTACCCCTAGCGTCCACTGCATTCCCGCCTTTATCTTCATCGCGAGCCCCTTTTGCTGCATTCTGTGAATGCTAAATTGCTAAAGGGCAAAATGATAAAGCCTTTTTACCGGCGGTTGACTATAGGATCGGGGGGGAATGTCGGTGAATTAGGGGGAAGATTGGTCCAGACAGATGGAGAGTGTCTCTATCGGGCATGACAAGCTAGTTCCAGACAGGCACAAGGTTTCTCTATTTAGACGTCCCTATCGGGGGCCAGAAAGCCTTGCCGGGCCTATCGCACGGACTCGCCCCATGACCAGGGGGCTCGGTCCGCTACGCGGACTAAATCCGTGCTCTACGGCCCGGCAAGGCTTTCTGGCCCCCGACAGGGACTCACAGCAGCAACTGACCTCGGCTGCTAGCTGACCATCGCCGGAGCCCTCTCAAATGTCACCCACATGCGACGCCCGCCCCTGCAGGAGCATTGTGGAATCCTCAACACCTGAGCCGGGGTCTGCCGTGTAAAGGGCATGCCGACCCGTTGAGGCCGCCGAGCCTGGTGTGTCAGGCGGGGGGAAGTCGGCTGGGCATGTTTGAGTGGAGCGCAGCGGAGCGAGTTTGCCCAGCCGCCCCGCCTGACACACCAGGCGAAGGGAAGTCTGGACGCGCAGGCGTCCAGACCTGCCGAATGGGTCGGCATGCCCTTTACACGGCAGACCCCGGCGGTTTAAGAACCCCAACGCCCCAAAAACTACCCGGCACCATCCCCCATGCACCCACGATAAGCCCGATCCACCCGCTCCCACAAAGCCACCCCACGCTCACCGCCCACCTTTTCGAGCGACCGACGCAATCGCAGCAGATTAGCCCGCCGCCGTTGCTCAGACACCCCACCTGCCGTACCTCGATCGAAGTCGATCAACCAAGCCTGCCCCCGAGCATCCAGCAGAATATTGAAAGCATTCAGATCCGCATGCCACACTCCCAACCGATGCATAGCAGCGATAGCCGCAGCCGCGGCATCCCAAACCGGCTCATCCAACAAATGCGCCAACGGACGAACATCCGGAATCCGTTCAACGATGATCGCGGCACGATACGTCAACCCATGGCGCCAGTAACCCGCAGCCAGCGGCGCCGGCACACTGAGCCCCCGCTCCCGCATCATGGCCAGTAACCGATATTCTCGAAAACTGCGCGTGCGAGCCTCACCTTGCCAGAAATACGCATCCCGGCTCACCTTGGCAACCAGCCCGCCCCTGCGGTATCCACGCAAGACTCCTTGCCAGCCGTCGCCCTCGACAAACCAGGCCGCCTGACGCCCGCCGGCATCGACGGGACGGGCCCGATCCCCGTAAAACGCAGGATCAAGCAAACGCGGATCGGGTGCCCCTAAACGAACATCGCACAGCATGGCCCCCACAGGCGCGTCCTGCCAGGCCAGTCTTTGAATCCCGGTTCCGTCCTGATCACACTCAGCCGTCACGGTTACGCATCCAATCGGCAACGCCGTAAAAAGCCTCCAACAGGCGATCCACCAATTCCGGCGAGAACCCCTCGTCCTGCATGGCCCGTCCCATGCAGGCCAGCCACTGGTCACGCTCAACACGGCCGATAGAAAACGGCAAGTGACGGGCTCGCAAACGGGGATGACCGTAACGCTCTATGTAATAGTTGGGCCCGCCAAAATAACCACAAAGGAACAGAAAAAGCTTGTCACGGGCCGAGTCCAGGCTCGGGCCATGCACGCCTCGCAACACGGCGAAATCGGCCTCCATCTCCATCAGATCGTAAAAACGATCCACCAGCGAGCGGATGGCGGGCTCGCCCCCCAGAGTCTCGAACAGGGTGACCGACGTCTCCAGAGACTCGGTCTTGGGTTGCACACGGGTAGCAGTCATTGCATTTCTCGTAAAACAGGCGAATCAAGCCTCTCGCAGCGTCAGCAAAGGCGGCGTGCGCAACACTCCGCGCAGCGCCATCGCAGCCCCAGCCCAGGCAGCCAGCATACCGACGCCTACGCCGACCAGCCACGGCCAGACACTCAGCGTAATCCGAAAATCGAAAACATAGGTCGATAACGCCCAGGCAATCGTGCTGGCTCCAGCGGCGGCCAGCAGCCCCGCCAGCCCGCCGACCGCCAACACCTCCAGTCGCTGAGCCCGGGCCAACTGATTTCGCGTCGCTCCCAGAGCGCGCAACACCGCAGCCTCGCGAATGCGTTCGTCCCGCGTCGCCGTCAACGCCGCAGCCAGGACCAATACGCCCGCAATCAGCGTAAAGATGAACAACAACTGCACAGCAGTGATGACCTGATCCAGCACGGACTGCAGCTGATTCAGGATCGAGCCCACGTCGAAAACCGTCAAATTGGGAAACTGCCGGAGCAATTCACGCGGCAACGCAGCCTGGTCGGCCGGCAGATGAAACGACGTAATCCAACTCTGGGGCAATCCCTCCAACGCAGCGGGCGACAGCACCGCAAAAAAGTTTACCTGCATAGAGTCCCAATCGACCGCGCGCGTCCCCGATACGGTGACATCGACCTGCTGGCCGGCAATATCAAAGGTCAGGACATCGCCCACAGACAAGCGCAGCGTCTGCGCCAACCCCGACTCCAACGAGACCTCGCGTGCGGCAGGGTCGAGCCAGCGGCCTTGTTCGATCCGATTCGCCGCGGGCAGTTGATCGCCGTATGACAGATTGAACTCACGATCCACGAGCCGTTTTGCCCGGGGCTCCTCGTAGTCTGCCGGCCCCACTGGCCGGCCATCGACCGCGACCAGCCGGCCGCGAATCATAGGCCATAGCGTAGCCTTCTGTATTCCATGTGCAGTCAGGAAATCCTGCACCGGCTGGCGCTGATCCGGCTGGATATTGATCAGAAAACGGTTCGGCGCATCCGGCGGCAACGTGCGCTGCCACCCAGCAACCAGGTCCGTGCGCGTCATGGCCAGCAACAAAAGCGCCATCAGGCCGATGGCCAAGGCACACACTTGGGTGATCGTCGCAGCACGGCGCCGCACCACCCCGGCGAGCGCGAAACGCAGCGCGGGCATCCCAGCGGCCAAGCCGCGCAGCCGTGCCAGCCCCAACACACACAGCCAGGCCACCAACGCAAACGCGCCAAACGCGCCCAGAAAGCCCCCGGCCACCACGCCACCCAGGCGAGCATTGCCAGCAAACCACCAGATCAACAGGGCAAAGCCCACTGCGCCAAAGACATATCCCACAATGCTGCGAGCCCGTATCGTGTCGGCATCGCGGCGCAATACCCGAGCAGGCGGCACGTGACGCAACTGTGCCAGCGATGGCAAAGCGAATCCCAGCAATAACAAGACGCCGGTCACCAGGCCCTGCAAAGCAGGCACGCCCGAGGGCGCCGGCAATTGGGTATCAATGAGGCTGCCCAGGGCCAACACCAGCCCTTGGTGGACCGCGAACCCGATCAGGCACCCCACCGCCGAGGCGGCCAGCCCAACCAGGGTGAATTCCAGCACCAGCATCTGGCTGATCTGCCGCTGCACCGCCCCCAGGCAGCGCATTACCGCGATCCCGTCACGATGCCGCATCATGAACCGCCCGGCAGCCAGAGCGACCGCCACAGCCGAAATCAAGACGGCCAACAGCGCCACCAGCGACAAAAAGCGCTGGGCGCGATCCAAGGTACGCTGAACCTCGGGACGGCCCGATTCCAACGTAGCCAACTTCTGCCCTCGCTGCAAATGCCCGCCCAGCCAACTGGAGTACGCCGCCACTGCGTCAGGTTCGCCGGCCGCCAGCAAGGCATAATCAATCCGGCTGCCCAACGTCACCAATCCAGTCGCCGCCAAATCGTCGGACCGCATCATCACGCGCGGCGCCACGTTCACAAACTGCATTCCCCGGTCGGGTTCATAAGTAATGACGCGCGCCACGCGAAACCGGCTGTCGCCCAGGCCGATGGTATCCCCGACATTGATGCCCAGCAGCGCCAGCAACTGCGCGTCGGCCCACACCGTACCCGGCGCAGGAATATCGCGCGTCGCCGCCCCCTCGGTGTATGGGTCATCAGCGACCCGCAAACTACCGCGCAGGGGGTAGCCCGCCTCGACCGCCTTGAGCGATACCAGTTGCGCCGCATCGCCTGCGCTGGCCATCGACGGAAACTGCAGGGTGCGCGACACCTCCAGTCCGCGATCGCGCGCGGCCGCGATGAAATCAGCGGAGATGGGCTCGTCTGCATCGAGCAACAGATCTGCTCCCAGCATCTGGCTGGCGTCGCGCTCCAACGCCCTGCCGACGCGATCCGCCAAGAACCCCACACTGGTTACGGCAGCCACGGCCACGACCAAGGCCAGCACCAACAGACGCAGCTCGCCCGCGCGCGCGTCGCGCATCATCATGCGAGCCCCTTGCGCCAACGTGGCCAGAAAACGGCTTCTGCGCGACCCGCGAGACGGCGGCGCAGCATTGCCTGGCGCCGAGTTGGCCTGGCGACGATCCGACGGCGACGCTGCAGACGGTTGCGTATCGCGCGCAGAGCCCGACGGCTGCGCAGAAGTAGGAGAATCAGGGAAATCCATCATTCCGCAATGGTAACCAATCGCCGTTTCAATGGCCGATTGTCAGGTGAATGCCGCTATCATGCCCGCTGGGCGTAACATGCGACCGACAACATTAGAATTCGTTCCCAACTAGGAGAAGACACTATGCGCAAGACTTGGCTTGCTGCCACGATTTTTGCCGCCTGCGCGGTAACCGCCGCGCTACCCGCCGCTGCTCAGAATACGCTGAAAATGGCCTACGCCCTGTCGACCTCGTCCCACTACGGGGCCGGCGCAGATGCCTTTGCCAAGTCCATCGAGGCCTCGACCGGCGGTAAATACAAGGTCCAGCAATTCGCCAATAGCGCCCTGGGCGGCGAACGCGAAGTTATCGAGGGCCTGCAAATCGGCACCATCGATCTGGCCATTGTCTCGACCGGTGCAACCCTGAACTTCGTGCCGGAAACCGGGGTGTTCGACATTCCGTTCCTCTTGCGTGACCTGCAGCACGCCCGCAAGGTCCTGGACAGCCAGATCGGTCAGGACATGCTCGCAAAATTCCCCGACCGCGGCATCATTGCACTGGCATGGGGCGAACAAGGTTTCCGCCACCTGACCAACAACGTCCGCCCCGTGAAAACGCCGGCCGACGCCAAGGGCCTGAAAATCCGCACCACCGAAAACCCCATTCACATCGCGGCTTTCCGCGCGATTGGCATTCTGCCCACGCCGATGGCCTGGCCCGAGGTTGCCACCGCCTTGCAACAAGGCACCATCGACGGACAGGAAAACCCGCTGTCGGTCATCACCTCGGCCAAGCTCTCGCAAGTCCAGAAATACCTGTCATTGACCGGCCACGTCTACGGCCCTGCCCTGGTGCTGATGTCGCCCAACGTCTATGACAGCCTGTCGGACGCAGACAAAGCGAAATTCAAGGAAGCCGGCAAACTGTCCGCCCAGGCCATGCGCGACTACGTCGACAACATCGAGAAAACCGGCGTCGAACAATTGCGCAAGGAAGGCATGGAGGTCACGACTGACGTCGATCGCACGGCGTTCGCCGCTGCGGTAGAGCCGGCCTATCCCGAGTACTACAAGAAGTTCGACAAAAAGCTGATCGACGCGATCCGCGACACGAAGTAAGCCGATAGTCCCGGCCCGGCCGGGCCGCCTTGGCGGCAGCCCGGCCTGCTTTGTTTTTACGTTTTCCCTTTCACGTCCGCATCTGGATTTCACCATGCGTATGCTCAGTCTCGCCGAACGCGGCCTATTCAAGGTCGTATCGGTCATCGCACAGATTCTGCTCGTCGCCTCGGCGGCGGCCGCCTTTTATCAAGTCATTGCGCGCTTCATCCTGCAGTCACCTGCCGACTGGAGCGAGGTGCTGACCCGAGCTCTCCTCATCTGGACTGTGCTGCTGGGCATCGCCCTGGCCTTTCGCCAAGGCGCGATGATCAGCGTCGAACTGCTGCACAACCTGCTCAAAGGCCGCAAACAGCGCCTGCTGGAGCATCTCATCGCGATCGTCTGCATCGGATTCCTGGTATTCATTGCCTGGATCGGCGGCCAGATGACGTATCGCGTGCGCTTTCAGAATGTCCCCAGTCTGGACATCCCGATTTCCTGGATTTACCTGGCGATTCCCGTCGGCGCCTCGCTGGCCGCGATCGCGGTATTGGCGCGTTGGATACTCGGCGCCGACGAGCCTGCCCCGGTGCGTAACGACGCCCAAGGCTGACATCCCATTCCTTTAGACGCATAGCATCCAGGCTTTCTGTCATGTCCCAACTAATGATTCTCACGATGCTGATCTTCTTCGGGCTCTCAGTGCCCGTGGCGATCGCCATCGGATTGGCCAGTGTGACTGGCGTATCCATCGCCGGCCTGCCCTGGCTCGTGATCGCGCAACAACTCTACGCTGCGCTGGATAAATACCCTCTCGTCGCCGTGCCTTTCTTTATCCTGGCCGGCAACCTCATGGAGGCCGGCGGCATCTCGGAGCGCATGGTCGAGTTCGCCAAGAGCGTGGTCGGCGGCATTCAAGGCGGCCTGGCCTGCACCTGCGTGCTGACCTGCATGATCTTTGCCGCCGTAGCGGGCTCCAGCGTCGCGACGACCTTTGCAGTAGGCGCGATCCTCATTCCGGCGATGATTCGTCACGGTTATCCCGCGCCCTTTGCCGCCTCGCTGCAGGCCAGCGCGGCCGAACTCGGCGTGATTATTCCGCCGTCGATCCCGATGATTCTGTTTGCGGTATCTACCGATACCTCGACCGGTGAACTGTTCATCGCGGGCGTGGTACCCGGCCTGCTCATCGGCGGCGCCCTGATGCTGTATGTCTGGCTCTACGCCAAACGCAACAACCTGGGCAAACGTGACGGCGAAGGCCGGCTGCCGCTGTGGCCGGCATTCAAACGCGCCTGGCTGGCTCTCTTGATGCCAGTCATTATCCTGGGTGGCATCTACGGCGGTATCTTTACCCCCACCGAGGCCTCCGTCGTCGCGGTGATGTACGCCGTCATCGTTGGCAAGTTCGTCTACGGCAAGCTCAGCTTCCGCACGCTATCCGAGACCCTGCACCGCTCGGTCGTCTCGACCTCGGTGATCATGTTCATCATTGCCAACGCGGGCGTCTTCAGTTTCCTGCTCAACCGTGCCGGCGTGCCCGATGCGTTGGGCGCCTGGCTGGCGCAGCTCTTTCACGACAAGACGACGTTCCTGCTCGGCGTGAATGCCGCCCTGTTCGTGATCGGGATGTTCATCGAAACGTCGGCCTCGGTCGTCGTGCTGGCCCCGTTGCTGTTGCCTGTGGCCATGCAGTTCGGCATCGAACCCGTGCATTTCGGCGTCATCATGGTGGTCAACCTGGCGCTCGGCATGATTACCCCGCCCTTTGGCGTGAACCTGTTTGCTGCTTGCGCCGTGGCCAAGCTGCCGCTCGAACGCATCGTCAAGCCTCTGATTCCATTCGTACTGGTCGTGATCGCCTGCCTGATGGTGATTACGTATTGGCCAGGCTTGTCGCTGGGGCTGCGTGATTTGGTCTACGCCAAATAAATGTAGTACCGTTTCAGGCGCTATGAACGTCCCTTTCCCCATCCGCCAGGAATGCCCGCCCGGGGCCTGTGTCTGCGACCGCGAGCGATTGCTCGCCACGCCGGATGGGGACATCCGCATTCTGCGGCTCACCCGCGAAGAAGAAAAAAAACTGGTCGCCCGCCTGGAAAACCTGAGCAGCCTGGACGACCTGCGGCACATGCAACAACGCATGCACGCATTGCTTGGCCTCTCGCTGACGGTAACCCCAGGCCCGAACGAAGTCCGCACCGTACGGGGCCTGCAAATCGACATCGCCGATCAACCGGGACTGTGCAACAAGACGCGTCAGACGCTGCCCGCTGCGATACGCCGCGCGCTGGATCGAAATCCCGCCATCGTATATGAGTTGCTGAACTCCTACGATTTGCTGGGCGGCGCCTGACCATAGCCAGGCCGATGGGCAACGACCAGACTGCTTCAACGAAAATTCGACGCTCGGCCCAGCATACTGGCGGCGCCCTGACATTTTCGCTGAACACTGAACTTGACCACGACCGGCCTATATCCGCTCCCTGCGCTCGAACACTGGAATATCAGAATCTTCGAGTCCCTGCGCGCCGCGCCCGATGCCTCTCACCTTTGCGTATATCTGGGCAAACTCATGACAGAGTTGCCCGTCTATCTTGCCATTGCCTTGCTGGCGGTGGTGATCGTGCGCCAGCGCGACTGGCAGCCGGCCATCGCGATCGCCATCGCCCTGGCCTGTACCCGTCTGGTCGAATCCATCGTCAAGCTGTATGCCTATCACCCTCGTCCTTTTGCGGCGGGATTCGGGCCGGCACTGGTCGAGCACGCTGCCAACAACTCCATGCCGAGCTCGCACGCCACATTCATCTGGACAATTGCAGCATCGATGGCGCTATACCGCCGCTGGAAAACTGCCAGTGCGCTGGCCGCTTTCGGGGCAATTGTCGCCTGGGCTCGCATCTACACCGGACTGCATTGGCCGATGGACATGGCAGGATCCATGGTGGTCTCTGCGTTGGGTGCCTTACTTGGAATGCTGGCACAACGGTCGATTCGCCGTCGTCGCGCCATATAGTGCGATGCCGCGGCCTACGGCGCTTTGGCCCGGGCCGCGCTATCGGCACGCGGCAGCAGATTCATGACCTCCAGGCGTTGCACCAGCTCGCCCAATCGTTTCACTCGATAGGCGTCGATGTCCTGCCCGCCGTAGTCATAGAAGCCCTGCCCATCGCGCAGACCATTGCGTTGCGCTTTCATGTTCCGTTCGATAATAGGCGGCGCCTGAAAACGCGGCCCCAACTCGCGGTCCAGATAGCGCGACGCATAATAAAGAATATCGTTGCCGCCCCAATCGATGAACTCCAGCAGTCCCAACACGGAAAACCTCAGGCCGAACCCCAGACGCACGGCAGTGTCGATATCCTCGGCGCTCGCCACGCCCTCCTCGACCATGCGGGCTGCCTCATTCATCGCCAATGCCTGGATACGCGGCACGATATAGCCGGCCGAGGGTGCGCAGCGTACTGGCACCTTATGCGCCAGACGCAATAAGCCCTCCAGGGCAGCCACGGCCCCGGGGTTGGTGGCAGGCCCCGGGCTCACTTCGACCAGCGGGATAAGATGGGCGGGATTCAGCCAGTGGGCATTGAGAAAGCGCTCGGGGGCAGGAGCATGTTCGGCCAACTCAGTCACCAAGAACGTCGACGTGGTCGAGGCCAGCAAGCCATCAGCAGCCATTCGTTCACCCAGCCAGGAAAACACCTCCTGTTTGGCATCCAAACGTTCCGGCACAGCCTCGAAAACGGCCGTTGCTGCACGTAGTGCGGAGGCCGCCTCATCCCGAGCGTACAAAATGACTCTCCCCAGCATCTCGTCAATGCGCTCGGCAGCGAGCAATCCCAGACGCACCAGCATATCGAATTCCGCACGTAACGCGCTGCGTGCGCGCTCGAAACAGACATGCTGTTCCTCTGCGTTGCGCAGCTTGGCATCGATCAGCGCCACCGGCACGCCCGCAAACGCGTACGAGACGGCGATCCCAGTGCCCATACGCCCGACCCCTACTATGCCGACACACGCATTCATACTGGGACTCCTTCACGTAACAGCGTACGCATTTGAACAGGCGTCAGCTCCATCAATCCCAAGGACGCCAATGTCCGCCCCTCTGCGTAGAGGTCTCGTCCAATAACGGCCGATGCCACGCTCAACAGCCCTTGCGCAACCGGAGTCGGCACATCGGCCCACCTCCCTACCGACACCAGAAACGACAACCCCAGCCGGGTGTCTTCCAGCATATAGCGATGCGTGTGCAGATCGATATGCTCGCGCCAGTCTCCGCTGTCAGTCAGCTTGCCATGCGCTCCGCGCCCATACATCCACTCATCTCCCGTCGTGGCATAGTGATCGGCCAACGGAAAATGGGGCGAGCCGTAACCGAGCGCTTCGCGCACCGCGACACGTTCTGCGTCGAGCGCGTTCGTCACGCTGCGAATTGCAGGTTGCGTGCCTTCGTTATGGATGTCCCACGACTCAAAATGCTGCAAAGGTCCGGCATTCATCAGAATCAAGGGCGGATGAATCACCGGCCCGGCGTTCATCAGCGCGCCGTCCAACGCATCCTGAATCGGCTCAATGCTGGGATAAGCCTCCTTCAATAGTGCCAATGCCTTGCCGGCCAAACGCGCAGGAAACACGCCTGTGGGCAGCCGTGTGGCATACGCACTCACGACTACGCGCTCGCCATGCTTGCGCGCCAGATAGGGCAAAGTGCCCGTTTCCGCAAAGGCCACATCAGCGTGATTGCCGCACTCACGCATCTCGCGGGCAAACAGATAGCTGCCGAAGGTTCCCGGTGGCAAGAACACGACTTGGCCGTCACGCAACAATGGCGCCAGTCCAGCGGCGAGCGACTCGTGTGTGGTCGCGGGCAAGGGAATCACCAACAGCTGGGCCTCATGCACCGCGTCGGCCAAGGTGTCGCACAATTGAATCTGTCCAGCTTCCGAGCCCAAGGGCACGTCACGCGTTCCCCGATAGTCCGTCACGGTCAATGCTCCGATCTGGCGCAACGCGTCAAATGCCGCGGCGTCACGGCGCCACCATTTCAGTTCGTGCCCGTTGCCGGCCATTTCCGCCGCGGCGGCGTAACAGCCGTGGCCCCCACCGATGACTGCGATACGCATGATGCAAACCCACCAAGAGTTGGAATAGCAATCATGCTATG
>Ga0182746_1003187_pt1 | contig 11366 bp, 8 predicted proteins | sample eDN3rd30CBELigOP_FD_128881 | JGI IMG/M metagenome (GOLD analysis project Ga0182746, IMG submission 128881) | Enriched Organic Plus compost microbial communities from Emeryville, California, USA - eDNA 3rd pass 30_C BE-Lig OP (version 2) (version 2) ... | reverse complement strand
GCTCGGCATCACGCATCGCGACACCGTCACACACCAGGTCAAACAACACCCGACGCATCGAACGAGGAAACACCGCAACCTCCCAAACCAGTGGATGTTGCAGTGACCGTATGAATCCGCCGCCGTGTCCAGAACCCTGGCGTCGAAATCGACGTGTCCCGATGTGCGCCGCAGAACAGAATTCGATATCCCTCACCCATTTTGGGTGACGGAATTCCACTGTTTCGGCCATTGCCGTAGCGGTGAACCCCAATGGGGGCCTCCACCCGGGCGTAATTCTCGTCCGTGGCCGCGATAGGTGTTCTGCTCCCTGTTTGGTCTAGCTACCACGTCGTTCCAGTGTTCACCGCCACCTGCGAGTTGACACTCTTTTGCTTGCTGGATAATCCGGTTCGGTGATAGCGGCCTGGTGGTCAGTGTTGCTGAGTTGAGAATTGAGTCGCTCGCCTGTATTACCCGCGAATTGGTTGGAGGCGGCGGCATAATTCACTGGCATGGATCCCAATTCGAAGTCATATCAAGCCGATAAGCCTCACGAATTGCCTGCGCAATTGCCACGTCGCTGGATGCTGGGTGGACTGGCAGCGGCAGGTCTGGCCACCACACTGGTTGCCGCGTGCGACGACAACTCTGGTGGTAGGTCACCTGGCGGCGGTGGCGATCTCAACACCGACAACAAGGTGAAGGGCGCTACCGAGGCCACCAAGGCGGCGAACAAGAAAGTGCTCGACACCCTGCCGTTCAACGACAAAGCAGACTTCGAGGACGCCAAGCGCGGGCTTCTCGAGCGGCCGGAGACCTTGACCATAAAGAACGCCAACGGCGACGTGATCTGGGACCTTGAGGAGTACAAGAAGTACATCACCGACGACAAGCCCGCCCCCGACACCGTCAATCCGAGCTTGTGGCGCAACGCGCAGCTGTGCATGGAGTACGGCCTGTTCGAGGTGGTACCCGACAAGATTTACCAGGTTCGCGGCTACGACCTGTCCAATGTCACCTTCGTGAAGGGCAACACCGGCTGGATCGTGGTCGACACGGCGATCTCACCTGAAACGGCCAAGGCCGCACTGGACCTGGCGAATCAGAAGCTCGGAGCCCGCCCCATAGTCGCGGTGATCCACAGTCATTCCCACGTCGACCATTACGGTGGTGTCCGCGGCATCGTCAACCAGGCCGACGTCGACTCGGGCAAGGTGAAAATCATTGCTCCACAAGCCTTCGTGGAGGACGCGGTCAGCGAGAATGTGATCGCAGGCAACGCGATGAGCCGTCGCGCGGTCTACATGTACGGGGCGCTTCTGCCCCGCAACGCCGAGGGTGGCGTCAACGGTGGCCTCGGGATGACCGTGTCGGCAGGTGTACCCACACTCATCATTCCGACCGACATCGTCAGTACCACAGGCACCAAGATGACCATCGACGGTGTGGACATGGAGTTCCAGATGACTCCGGGCACCGAGGCGCCCACCGAGATGAACACGTTCTTCCCACAATTCAAAGCCATGTGGATGGCGGAGAACACCACCAACACGATGCACAACCTGCTGACGCTGCGTGGTGCCCAGGTGCGCGATGCCCGGATCTGGGCGAAGTTCCTCGATGACACGATCAGGGTTTACGGCCCGAACACCGAGGTGAAGTTCCAGAGTCACCACTGGCCGATGTGGGGACACGACAAGATCATCGATTACTGGAAACGACAGCGCGACATGTACAAGTACATGCACGACCAGTCGGTGCGGATGATGAACCAAGGGTTGGTCGGCTCGGAGATCGCCGAAGAGATCGCCTTTCCGCCGGAGATCAACAACTTCTGGCCGGACCGCGGCTACTACGGGACGCTCAAGCACAACTCACGTGCGGTCTATCAACGCTATATGGGTTGGTACGACGGCAACCCGTCGGATCTCGACGACCTGCCGCCGGTGGAGGCGGCCAAGAAGTACGTCGAATACATGGGCGGCGAAGACGCCATTCTCGACAAGGCCAAGAACGACTTCGACAATGGCAACTATCGCTGGACAGCGATGGTGCTCAAGCATGTCGTGTTCGCCAATCCTGACAGCATCAACGGCAAGAACCTCTTGGCGGACAGTTACGAACAGCTCGGATACCAGGCAGAGTCCGGACCATGGCGCTCGGTGTATCTCCAGGGTGCCTACGAACTGCGTAATGGGGTGCCCAGCGCCGGCCAGACCGACACCGCCAGCCCGGACACCATCGAGGCCATGCCGCCCGAGATGATGTTCGACTATCTGGGTGTACGGCTGAACGGTCCGAAAGCCGCGGGCAAGAACATCAAGCTCAACGTCACGTTCGATGACCTGAAGCAGGACTACACCCTCTTCGTCGAGAACGGTGTGCTGAACTACGCGCCGGCCAAGATCGGCGATGCCGATGCGAGTCTGACATTGTCGAAGGCGACGATGAACCAGATTCAGATGGGCAAGCTCAAGCTCGATGACGGCATCAACCAGAACAAGGTGAAGGTGGACGGAAACCGGGATTCGGTCAGCGATTTCATCGGTCTGATGGACACCTTCCCGTTCTGGTTCAACATCGTCACTCCGTGAGGGCGACAATGTGGTGCCCCGGTGTTTGGCCGAGGCGCCACATTGTCGTCGGGAGTAACGGATAGGAACCGCCGTGCAGTCTTCTGAAACGTCCGGGATGCACCCGGTGCCGTGGTTTCTCGCCACCACGCCATCGGCCCACCCGGACATGCTGCAGCGCAGGGCGTTTGCGTGCACCCTCGACAAGCATCTGGGGGGCAAGTGTGCGGTGCTCGTCGCGGCGCCTTCGGGGTTCGGCAAGACAGTGGCGGTATCGCAATGGGCGGGCGAAGTTCGCGCTGCGGATCCCGGCTCGGTTGCGTGGCTGACGCTGACCGAGCGCGCGGATGATCGTCGCGACGTGCTGCGAGGACTGCTTACCGCGCTGCTCAACGCGGCTCGCGACGCGGGAGACGTCACCTTGGCCCAGTCGCTGTCTGCCGTGTTCGATGTGGCGGCATACGATGCGGCCATCGCTGCCCTGATGGCCATAGAGCCGCGCCGCCCCGTCACGATCGTGATCGACGACTTCCAACTGGCCCGCACGGCGTGGAATGACTCCGACGTGGTGGAGCTGGTCGAGAACGGGCCGCAATGGCTGCGGTTCGTTCTGGTCACGACCGATCCGGTGAGCGCGTCGTGGGCACGGCTGCGGGTGCACGACAAGGTCGCGGTCTTGGGCGGGGCGGAGCTGGCCTTCACCCATGACGATGTGCGCGCCCTGGCAGAGGCTACCGGCAGGCGGCTTGAGCCCCAGCAGGTCGACCAGATCATCACGGCCACCGGTGGATGGCCGGGCGCGGTCAGGATGATCTTGGTGAGCGGTGAGAGAGCGCCGGTTTTCACCGTCGACCTCGATCTCACCGACTACATCGACACTGCGGTGCTGGGCCGAATACGGCCGGAGCTGGCCGATTTCACGCTGAAGGCCACCGTGTGTCCACGGGTGGACGAACGAATGGCCCGGACACTCACGGGTCGGCCGGACAGCGGCGAGCTGCTCAACGCCTGCGTCGCTGCGGGCCTGTTCCTCGAACGCATCGGTTCTGGGGAAAACGTGATTTTCCAATGGCATTCGATCTTCGTCGAGCACTGCCAGAAGATCTTGCGCCGGCGCGACCCTGAGCAGTGGAGGCGACTCAACCGGCTGGCGGCAGCCGAGTTGGCGCACCAGTATCCGCTGGAAGCGGTTGAGTTGTCGGTTCGCGGGCAGGACCGCACCGGGAACGACATCGTGGCCGAGCATTGGCTGGAGTTGCTACTCCAATCCCGCTCCATCGCACTCGAACTGGCCTGTGTTCGGCTGACCGAGGCCTTCGGCGAGAACCCCGAGACCCTGATGATCCGGTCGAGCTGCCGGGCAATAGCCGGGGATGACATCACGGCGGCGCTGCTGTACCAGCGGGCCGCCACGGTGAAGACACCGGCGGTGAATCAGCGCCGACTGGACTTCATCGCGGATATGACCACGCTGCTTGTCGCCGCCGATCGGGACGAGATGTCCTGTGCTGCAGCACGAGCGGAGGCAGCGCTCACCGACCGCGATGCCGTGGCGCCACGCGTCTACGCGTGCGCACTCTTCGTGCTCGGGTGGGCGGATTCGCGGCTCCGGCGAGGTCCGGCGCGTGGCTCGGCTCTGCTGGAGGCGGCCATTCACGAGTGCACGGCGTTGGGACTACCGGAGGTCGCCTACCGGGCCCGACAGAATCTGGCATTCGCCCTGGCCCACGCCGGCGACTTCTGTCGGGCGGAGCAGGCACTACACCTCGCCGTCGAGGCCGGGGGATCCACCCCCGAGTTGTGGCTGTCGCATGACGGCGACGGTATCGACCGGTTCACCTCCGGGTACATCCGCTTCTGGCGTGGCGAAATCGACCTGGCAATCGGTGATTTCACCGCTGCTGATGCAGCCGCGGGCATCGGATATCCCGACACCGCTCGGATGTTCCTGGCATTCGGCGCCTCGACGCTTCGCAACGGTGAGGTGCTGAACCGCGCCGAGTCGGCGCTGACCCGGATGCCTGATGCCGATACCCACGGTGTGCCATGGGTCAGCTACCGCGCGGCGGCGCGGGCTCGTTTGGCCGAAGCCCGCGGCGATCATCAGCGTGCACTCGAATTGACTGAGGGCATAGTCGATTCCGCGCATCTGCCGCTGATGTCGGCCGTCCTTTCGGGCATGTGCCGTCGGCTGGGCGCGGTGGAACTGGCGGAACGTCTCGCCAACCAGGCGCTGGAGCCAGAGGTGCCGCCGTACATCGCGGCCTACGCCCGCTACACCCTGGCGTTGTCAGCCTGGGAGCGCGGGCAGGCCGAGCAGGCCCACCGGCAGCTGGAAGAGATGCTCGTCGTCGCTTGTCCCGAACGGGTGCGCTACCAGTTCATCGACAACCCCGACCCGGCCGGCAAGGAGCTACTGGCCGCGCACCTGTCCTACACCGCCTACCCGGACTTCGTCGAGGAAACCCTGCTGGCGAACGAATACTCTGCTGCGGGCACCAGGGCCGCGAGCCTGACCCCGCGCGAGCGGGAGATCCTCACCTTCCTGCGGACGCCGATGACGATGCAGGAGATTGCCGACAAGATGGCGATATCGGTGAACACGCTCAAGACACATCAGCGGGCGATCTATCGCAAGCTCGGTGCGGCCAACCGCAGGCAGGCCATCAAGCTCGCCGGCCGTTAGTGTCGAACCGTGGCTGACGAACAGGTGGCGGTGTACGACGCGCGGGGCAACGTCACCGGAACCGCCTCCCGGTCCCGCGTTTACGCAGAAGGATTGTGGCATGCCAGTTCCGGCGTGCTGTTGCGCTCCACCGACGGCTCCCGGATCTATGTGCACCGCCGCACCCCGACCAAGGCGGTGTTCGCCGGTATGCACGACTGCTTGGCCGGCGGTGTCATCGACCCAGGGGAGACGCCCCTGCAGACGGCCACCCGTGAACTTGCCGAAGAACTCGGCGTCACCGGTGTCGCGCTGGCGCCGTTGGCATCTGCGGCGTGGGACGGGCAGTGGGCCGGTAAGCCGATGCGTTGTCACCTGTTCGCGTACGAAGCACGTTGGGATGGCCCGATCCGTCACCAGCCCGACGAGGTTGCCGACGGGTGGTGGTGGACCGACGACGTCCTCGCGCGACACCTGGCCGACCAGCACTGGCCGTTCGTCCCCGATACCCGCGTTCTGATCCCGCAGCTCCTTACGTCAACACCCTTGAGCTAGTACTGCAGATGCGTCTTACTGGGTGGGTACACAGCCATCCAGGAAGAACTCGTGCAAACTGTCTTCGAACGAACCGCGCCCGCTAACAGCCTGATAGAACGGTCGCTGGCTACCACCGTCCTGCAGCCTTTCTGGCTCGACGATGTGCCGGCGAAGCCCGGCTACCCGGCGCTGACGCGACCGTCGGCACAGTACGACCTCGTGGTGGTCGGCGGTGGCTACACCGGCCTGTGGTCTGCCCTTTTGGCCAAACAGCGAGATCCGGGCATGCGGGTTGCCCTCCTAGAGGGGCAGACGCTCGGGTGGGCCGCCTCGGGGCGCAACGGCGGATTCGTCGAAGCCTCGCTGACCCACGGTGAGGAGAACGGCCGAAGTCGTTGGCCCGATGAGATCGACGTCATCGACCGGTTGGGGATGGAAAACCTCGACGCCATCGAGAAATCCGTCGGGGCACTCGCTCTGGATTGCGACTTCGAGCGGACCGGAACCATCGCGGTCGCGCTCGAGGACTACCAGGCCGCCGAACTGGCCGCCGCCCCGGCCAGGGCCGGGCACGTCCATCTCGACGGTCAGGGCGTCCGTGCCGAGGTCGATTCGCCCACCTATCTGGCCGGCATCTGGGCGAAGGACAGCGCCGCGCTCGTGCACCCTGCCAAGCTCGTCAACGAACTCGCTCGTGCCGCACGGGAACTCGGTGTGGAGATTTACGAGCACAGCAAGGTGCTCGGCGTGGACCCGGGCCGCCGCGGCGCACCTCTGACGCTGAACACCGAACGCGCGTCGTTGAAGGCCGGCCGAGTGATCCTGGCTACCAACGGATTCCCATCGCTGCTGAAGCGGTACCGATATCACACGGTGCCGGTGTACGACTACGCGTTGATGACCGAACCGCTCACCGATGCCCAGCTGGCCGACATCGGTTGGCGCAACCGGCAGGGCATCAGCGACATGTCCAACCAGTTCCACTACTACCGGTTGTCCAAGGACAACCGGATCCTGTGGGGCGGATACGACGCCGTCTACCACTTCGGCGGTCAGATCCGGCCGCAGTACGAAGACCGCGATGTCACGTATCGCCGGCTCGCCGGCCACTTCTTCACGACGTTCCCGCAATTGGAGGACGTCAGATTCACCCATCGTTGGGCGGGCATGATCGACACCTCGACGCGGTTCTGCGCGTTCTTCGGCTCCGCCTGCCGAGGTCGCATCGGATACGCCGCCGGGTTCACCGGACTCGGTGTGGCCGCCACCCGCTTCGCCGCCGAGGTCATGCTCGACCGTTTTTCGGGCGTACCGACAGCCCGCACCGAACTGGAGATGGTCAAGTCGATGCCGCTGCCGTTCCCGCCAGAGCCCTTGGCCTCGGCGGGAATTCAGGCCACACGTTGGTCGCTCGACCGCGCCGACCATCACGAGGGCCGGCGCAACGTGCTCTTGAGAGCGCTCGATGCGGTGGGGCTGGGGTTTGATTCCTGAGCCACGGAGTAGGACAGAGGTCTGCCTACGTCGTGTCCACCACGTTCGGCCATGACGTCCCCGGCATGCCGGTCACCCAGACCGGTGCGGCCGGCATCGCCCGGTCACCTTGGATTCCGAGTTGTCGTGCGCCATGGCATACAGCCGCGCACAATGAGGCAAGCGCGTTGACGTAAGTGCCGGAGGCAGGACTGATGGGCCGAACGTTGAAGTCTGAGTCGCCACGGCGCCGCAGGCGGCAGACCAAGCAGGGTGTGGTCCTATCCGAACAGCTCATCGTCGAGGCCGCATTGCGGGTGCTCCAGCATCACGGTCCGACCGGGTTGACCGTCAGACGTCTGGGCGTCGCACTGGGCGCTGATCCGACCGCGCTGTACCGCTACTTCCGCGGTATCGAGGACGTGGTCCTGGCCATCACCGACGAGCTGTTGCGACGGGTGGTCGAGGGTTGGGAACCGACCGGCCGATGGCGGGAGGACATGCGCGAACTCGGTCTGCGCGTGCACCGGGTCTATGTCGAGCACCCGCAGGCCGGGGTGCTGGCTGCCAGCCGTGTCACCGGCAGCGCACACGAGATCCGGGTCATCGAAACGGTTTTGGGTCTGCTACGGTCGGCCGGATTTCCCGACCGGGAAGCCGTCGAGGTGTACCACGCCTTCATCGACCAGATGCTGGGGTTCGCAGCACTCGATGCGGCCTTCGAAGCCCTGCCCGTCGAGCATCAGCGGCGCGACGAAGACCGGTGGCGCGACACCTATGCGAGGCTGCCCGCCGAAACGCATCCGAACATCGCCGCCGCCAGTCGGCTGCTCGACGAATCGATGCGGCGGAGTGCGTGTGAGTCCGCCCTGGATCTTCTTCTGGATGGCATTGCCGCGCGGCTGAATTCCGGCTTCAGCGCACCTTGACGGCGATGCCGCTGATCAGTTGATCAAGGCCGGAACGGAATTCGGTCAGCGCATCCTCGTCGGGTTGGTCGAGTGCGCCTGCGGCGATGGCGGCTGCCAAGGCCGGAAAGCGCTCCGGGGTCACCAGGCGGCGCAGCAACTCGGGATACTGGCGGTCCTTGACGTCGCGGGCTTCGATGGCCAGTGCCGCCGAGCCCCGCGTGAAGATCAGCACGGCGATCACGGCGGTGAGCTTTTCACGTTCGGTCAGGCCGGTGTCGGACAGAGTGGCCAGAGCCGCATCGAGCCACGCGAGCTGGCCCGGGTCGGCGGGCAGGCCGGCGGACGCTGCCCGCAGGATCCACGGATGGCGGTGGTAGACCTTCCACAGCTGAAGGGCCCAATTGGTCAGTGCCTCAGCCCAATCCGCATCTTCGGGTGCTGAAGGCGCCGGACCCGGCGCGGCAGCGAGCATGAAGGTGAGCAGCTCATCCTTGTTGGCCACGTGCCGGTACAGAGACATGGTGCCGCACCCGAGTCGTTCGGCCAGCCGCGCCATCGACAAGGCGGCGAGACCGGCTGTGTCGGCGAGCTCGATCGCTTCGGTGACGATCGCCTCGCGGGTCAGTCCACGCGACCGACGGGGCGTCGCCGAGTCCTGCTGCCAGAGCAGGCGCAATGCGCGGGGGAGTGGGTCGTTGGTGCTGGTCATCAGTGCTCAGAGTAACCAGTGACAGACCAATGCGTATGTCATACCCTTTTGCGTATGGCATACGCATCGCAGGGCTCGACCCGGCTGGTCGCGATCTTGACAGGGCTGGTCGTGGCGTTTCTGGCCTACTCGCTCCCGCCGTACCTCACCGGTGGCACCCGCGTACCGGCGACGTTCGGGCTGCACTACCCGTTGCTGGTGGCACATGTTCTGTTGGCGAGCATCGCGATGGCGTGTGCCGTCGCGCAGTTATGGCCGGCCATGCGGCGCCGCCACCCGGCGTGGCACCGCCGGACAGGGCGGGTCTATGCCGCGACGGCACTTCCGGCTGCGGCATTCGCGATCGTGATCGGCGCTGCGACACCGTTCGGCCCGATCCTGGCGGTCAGCAACGTGGTTCTCGGGCTGCTGTGGCTGCTCTTCACCGTTGAAGGCGTCATCGCGGCGCGGCAACGCCGTTTCGGCGACCATCGCCGTCAGATGCTGCGCAGTGTGACGCTGGCCCTATCGATCATCTCCAACCGGATCTGGACGCCGGTGCTGTACGTGGTATTCGATCCATTGCGCGCCAGTGTTTTCGGCGGTAACGAAGAGAAGTACTTGTGGTTGGTCGCAGGTGTCGGCGGATGGCTGGGTTGGGCGATTCCGCTGTTGCTGCTACAGATATTGCTCCGGCGCCAATCTGTTCCGGCCACCGGCCGATCATTGAGTGGCGTCTGACTTGGCCGTGATGCGGTCGATGATCGCCAGTAATCCGTTGTCCTGCTGTGCCTCTGTCGCGTGGCCGCCGAGCGCGCGGTGCAGCGCGCTGTAGTACAGGCCGTCGCCGATCAGTTTCACTGCCCGGGCCACATCGAGGTCGCCGAGTGTTTCGTGGAGCAGGTTCAACCAGTTGGCCGACACCGTCTCGATGACCGACCGGGCATGGCTGTCGCCGGACTGCTGCAACCGGGAGACCGCCACCAGGGTGCGATCGAGTGGCGTTCCGGCGTAATGCGAGGACCTGATGTAATACCGCGCGGGGCCGTCGGGAGCTCTCCGCATCTCTTCCACATCGTCTGCCGCCAGCGCGAGCAGTCGGTCGCAGAGCGCCTCGGCGAGCCGGTCCTTCGACGGGAAGTGGTACAGCAGACCGCCTTTCGATACTCCCGCTTTGGTCGCCACTGCTTCGAGGGTGGCGTACCGCTCGCCCTCGATAGTCAACACATCCTCGTAGGCGTCCAGGATGCGGTCCCGCGACGAAGCCATCCCCAGAGCGTACGACAACGGGCAAGTAACTGTACCGTCTGGACGGTATAGTGACCTCCGTTCTGTCGGCTCGCCAGTGGAGGAGGTGGTCATGCGGGTGTATCTCGACGTACTCCGAGCCCCGGGAGTGCTGAATGTGACTGCTTCCCAATTGTTCGCCCGGCTGCCGCTGGGCATGCTCAACCTCGCGATCCTGCTGCACGTCCAGTCGAAGACCGGGGCGTACGCGTTGGCCGGCGCGGCGGTGGCATGCGTGAGTGTCGGGGAAGCGGTCGCGATGCCGGTTACTGCCCGGTTGGCCGGACGGGCCATGACGACCACCCTGGTGGTAGCGGCCCTGGCGAACGGGGCCGCCATGATGGCCATGGCGTTCGCCGGTGCTTCCCCGGTACTGCTGCTGGTGCTGGGCATGGTTATCGGCGCCTCGGTGCCGCCACTGATGCCCGTGGTGCGGGCGCTCTACCCGAAGCTGGTTCCCCGCGACGGTGTGCGCGCTTTGTTCGCCTTCGATACCACTGCGCAGGAACTGATCTGGGTTGTCGGGCCCGTAGCCACCACCTTCCTGGCCTCGTCGCTGTCGACTGCGCTGCCGTTGATCGCTTCCGCGGCGGTCACTGTCGTGGGGACCGGGTGGTTTCTGCTGAGCGCCCGGCACCTTCGATCCGCTACGCCGCCGGGTAAGTCGGCTTTCGGGCGGGTGATCGCGAATCGGGTGGTCATTCTGGCCATGGCTGCCAGCCTCACATTGGTCGCCTCGTTCATGGCGCTGGAAGTCGGCATCGTCGCCGCCTTCGGCAGTGCCGGTCTGACGGCTGGTCTGGCCGTTGCGGTGGCGAGCGTGGGGTCACTCATCGGCGGCCTCGCATTGGGGCACAGGCGATTTGGGGTCGCCGGCCTTGTCGCGGCATTGGCGACCGTAGCCGTCGGGACGGGTGTGTTCGGGATCGTCGAGAACCGGGGGTGGGAGTTCGCCGCACTGTTCGTCTCCGGACTGGGCTTCGCTCCGGCGATGTCCGCGCTGTATCTGATGGTGTCGGCCGAGATCGCCGACCATTCCGCTTCGGAGGCTTTCGGCTGGCTCAACAGTGCCGCGCTCACGGGCGGGGCGAGCGGGACCGCGCTTGCCGGGGTGGCCGCTGACACGCACGGGGCTGCTGGTCCGATCGTGGTCGCGACGTCACTGGCACTCCTCGCGGCATGCAGCCCGATCGTTGCCCGGATAGGCGGTCCGCTCACAGGGCCCGCCGGCCAACCGCTTACGCGAGCCG
>Ga0182746_1003180_pt1 | contig 11382 bp, 12 predicted proteins | sample eDN3rd30CBELigOP_FD_128881 | JGI IMG/M metagenome (GOLD analysis project Ga0182746, IMG submission 128881) | Enriched Organic Plus compost microbial communities from Emeryville, California, USA - eDNA 3rd pass 30_C BE-Lig OP (version 2) (version 2) ... | reverse complement strand
GACGCCGTTCAGCTCATCCTCGATGGGCTGGGCGACGGCGCGGTTGATCTCGCCCGGCGCGGCACCGGTGTAGGCGGTCGAAATGGTGATCTGTGGCCATGCCACCTGCGGGTATTGCGCGACCGGGATCAGCGGCAGGGACAAAATCCCCGCGATGACGAAAAAGATCGCGATCACCCAAGCGAGCACTGGCCGGTGAATGAAGAACCGTGCCATCCGCTTACTCCTGCGCTGCGGGCTGAGCGGATTCTTCCGCAGCGGCCGGGGCTTCGGTTGCAGCCGGCGCATTTGCCGGGAGCGCAACCACCTTGGCGTCGGGATACAGCTTTTGTGCACCCGCAACCACAACCCGATCGCCCGGCTTCAGCCCCGCTTCGACCAGCCAGCGGTTATCGGTGGTCTGGCCAAGGGTCACATTGCGGCGCTCGACAGTTTCGTCATCCTTCATCGCATAGACATAGGCCTGACCCGACTGGTCGCGCTGCACCGCCATTTGCGGCACGATCAGGGCGTTGTCGCGTACCGCCTGTTCAATCCGCACGCGGACGTAAAGACCCGGCAGCAGATCGCCCTCGGGGTTCGGGAACTCGGCCCGCAGCGTGATCTGCCCGGTCGAGCTGTCCACGCTTGCTTCCGAGAACAGCAGTTTGCCCGAATGGGTATATTCCGTGCCGTCATCAAAGATCAGCCGTACCTCGGCTTCATCAGACGAAAGCATCGCAAGCTGCCCCGCAGCCAAAGCGCGGCGCAAGGCAAAAAGCTCGGACGAGGATTGGGTAAAGTCCACATAGACCGGGTCAAGCTGCTGGATCGTCGCCATGATGTCGGTCTGGGCGTTGACCAGCGCGCCCTCGGTCACCAGCGCGCGGCCGACGACGCCCGAAATCGGAGCCGTAACATCTGTGTAGCTGCGATTCAGTTCGGCCTCTTGCAGCGAGGCACGCGCAATGGCGACATCGGCCTCGGCCTGCGCAAGGGCGGTCGTCGCGTTGTCCAGATCGACGCCCGCCGTCACCTTGCGTTCGCGCAGGGCACGAGCCCGCTTTTCCTGATCGGCAGCGTTCAGCGCCGTTGCCTGGGCCCGCGCAAGCGTCCCCTTGGCACTGGCCACACGTACGTCATAGGGCGCGGGGTCGATGCGATAAAGAACGTCGCCCGCCTCGACCTTGCCGCCCTGTTCAAAGACGCGCTCAATGACGATACCGCCGACCCGCGGCCGCACTTCGGCGATGCGGGTGGCGGCAACACGGCCTGGCAGTTCGTTGATTACCGGCAATGCTTCGGGCTGGATTTCCAGTACGCTGACCTGCGGCGGCGGCAGCTGCTGGGCCAGAGCAGGCCCCATCAGCAGACAGCAAAGCACGAACCCGGCGCCCAGGCCGGGGAAAATTGGTTTTTTCATAGGGTCTTTCCTGTGAACCTCAGTGTGGGAGGTCAGTCTCCGTTTGCGCCAGGATCGCTTTCCGCGATCGCCATCAATTCATCGAGAATGTCATCACGGGTTTCCTGATCGAACCGGCTGAAACCGAAAAATTCGAGAAACGCCATGCCATGCAGGGCCAGAAGCGTCATGAGCATCCGTTTGCGGTCTCCGGCCTGTTCGGCAACGGCCTGGATGTCGCCAGAGATCACCTCACGCATGATCTCACGGCATTCGGCATGTTCGCCCATGCTCGCACTGATCAGCAATGCGATTTCAAGCTCTTCCTCGGTCGGAACCCGGCGGCATTTGTCGATCAGCGTCAGCAGCATGGTATTTGGCTTGCCTTCATGTCGCGCCTGAATTTCAGCGAAAACCTCACGGTGCTGGGCCATCTTGTGACGTATGAAAGCGGCAAGCAGCCCGGCCTTGCTTTCGCAATCATAAACCACGCTGGATTTACTGATTCCGGCCTCTTTGGCGACTGCATCTATGCTGAGACCGGCCGCACCGACACGTCGGGCCACCCTTTCGATGGCGGACATCAGTTCATCGCGGCTGATGGTTCGTTTGCGGCCCAAAATCGCCTCCACCATTTCCGTATGACCGTTCGTTTATTGACAGGATGGTCCCGAGTCAACCGCCAGAACTTCCCACACGGAAAGGTGAACGGCGTGTGGGTGTGTCCATGAATCCACAGATGTCCACACTATCCAAAGGTCGTACTTCCTTACCGCCACTGACGCCGTCCACAGTGCACATATGGAACAAGAACGAGGGATGAGATCATGAAAGGCACAGTCATTCTGACAGGTCGCAATGGTGCGCTGGTCTCGGGCGAATATGAGGTCAGCGGCGACACACTTCGCGTTTCCTATGGCGGAAATGAACGCGAGGTCCGTATCGACGGCGGGTCGGTCGACCATCTGGCGCAGGCGCTTTTGCGCGATCTGTGGCTGGGGTAAGCAGACCCTGACGCCGTAGCATGCGTCACCCCCTTCCGTCTTGACCGGGTTTCATGCAAGAACCTGACTAAACGGACTGACCTGGGGGTTAGATGACGGCGACAATCGCAGCCAGAATGACCCGCGCCGGACTGGTTGCTGCGGCGCGAGTGCTGCTAAGCCTGCGGGCCATCGACCTGCCCCCTAAAGGCAGCGGGCCGCGCGTTCTTGTTGCCAACCACGTCAGCCATGCAGATTTCGTGGCGCTTTGGTCGGTTCTGCCGAAACAGTTGCGATTGCAAACCCGGCCAGTCGCGGGCGCGGATTATTGGGAACGTTCGGACCTGCGGCGCTGGACCGCCAATCATGTATTCCGCGCCGTGCTTATCGATCGTGACCCGGCCAGCCGGCGCTCGGACCCGGTCGAAGCGGTGGCCGAGGTGCTGCGCAGCGGCGAGGACGTGATCTTTTTCCCCGAAGGTACGCGCAATCTGACCGACGCGCGGCTATTGCCGCTGAAATCGGGCATCTACCACCTTGCCCGCACCGTCCCCGAGGTAGAAATCGTGCCGGCCTGGATCCTGAACCTTGACCGCATTCTGCCCAAAGGGGCCTTTCTGCCGGTGCCTCTGAATTGCGCTGTGCGTTTTGGCACCCCGATGCAGGTCGGGCCGGGCGAAAGCCGCGAAGATTTCCTGAACCGCCTCTCATCCGCCATGCTGGCGCTGGCCGAGGCAAAGGGCTGATCCATGGACCGTTTCCACTCGCCTTCTGCCTATGTGTTCTACGGGCTTTTCGCCTTTCTGATCCTTGCCACACTGGTCGCGCAATTTCTGATCCGTTCGGGCAGGGTCACCGAACCAACGGCGGGGAACCTGACCCAGCGCATTCGCGCATGGTGGGTGATGATCGGCGTGCTTGCCCTGATCTTTACCCTTGGCGCGGGGGCAATCACGCTGTTCTTTGCACTGTGTTCGATGGCGGCACTGCGTGAATTTGCCACCATCACCCATACCCGGCGCGACGATCATGACGGGCTGGCCATCGCCTTTTACCTGATCCTGCCTTTGCAATATCTGCTGGTCTATTTCGAAGTCCCGGTCTTTGCCGCGCTGCTGATCCCGGTTTACAGCTTTCTGCTGCTGCCGGTCGTCACCGTGTTTAAAGGCGAGGTGCAGGGCTTTCTGACCCGCGTGTCAGAAACACAATGGGGGCTTATGGTCTGCGTCTATTGCGTGTCGCATATCCCGGCGATTCTGACTCTGGACATCCCGTTGTACCGCTACAGCGCCTTTACGCTGGTCGCATGGCTGATCCTGGTCGTGCAGGCCTCGGATGTGCTGCAATATATCTGGGGCAAGAGCATCGGCCGCCACCTGCTGGCCCCGCGCGTCTCACCCTCGAAAACGGTTGAGGGGCTGGTCGGAGGCATGCTGAGCGCCACGGTTCTGGGGATGGCGCTGACGCCGATCACCCCTTTCCGCTGGTGGGAGGCAGGGCTGATCGCCCTGACCGTTACCGGCTTTGGCACTTTGGGCGGGCTGATCATGTCAGCGATCAAACGCGACCGCGGGGTCAAGGACTGGGGTACACTGGTCCAGGGGCATGGAGGCATTCTTGACCGGCTGGACAGTCTGGTCTTTTCGGCTCCGGTATTTTTGCACATTCTTGCTTGGGGGTGGATGTGACCGAGGATTTCAGCCGGCGCCCGATCGCCAGCCGCAATACGAAATGGGCAGCGCGGGTCACCCGATGGCTGGTCGCGCGCCAGATCGAGCCGAACCGCATCTCCATGGGTTCGGTCGTGGCGGCAGTGCTTGCGGGTGCGGCCTTTGCCCTGTCCGCACTTGTCGGCTCGCAATGGGCAGCGGGGCTGCTGTTGCTTCTGGGGGCGCTCTTTTGTCAGCTGCGCCTGCTTTGCAATCTATTTGACGGGCTGGTCGCGGTCGAAGGCGGCATGGGGTCACCCGATGGCGCTTTCTGGAACGAAGTACCGGACCGGCTGTCGGATGTGCTGATCCTGACCGGCTTTGGCATGGCGGCAGGCTATTGGGGTGTTGGCCTGCTTGCCGGGGCGCTGGCGATCACTACCGCCTACCTGCGGGAGTTTGGCCGGGCGGCGGGGCTGGGGTCGGATTTCCGCGGGCCGGGTTCAAAATCGCATCGCATGGCGGCGGTAACGATTGGCGCGCTGGCTCAGATCCTGGCTTGGGTTGCCGGGCTTGGCTGGCCGGTGCTGAGCTGGACGCTGTGGCTTGTGGTGGCTCTGGTCGCGGTAACTATCCTGCGACGCAGCCAGCGCATACTTGACGGGTTGACGGGCCAGGCGTGAATTCGGGGCTGTCCCTGCCCGCTTGGCGTGATAAGGGATAACTTCGCCAATTCCTTCGTGATACTGGCCGCTCAGCACGGACAATCAGACGACAGAGAACCCAGCCATGCCCGCATATCGTTCCCGCACCACCACCCATGGCCGCAATATGGCAGGGGCCCGCGGCCTCTGGCGTGCGACCGGGGTGAAAAACAGCGATTTCGGCAAACCGATCATCGCGATTGTAAACAGTTTTACCCAGTTCGTGCCGGGACATGTGCACCTGAAGGACCTGGGCCAGATGGTTGCGCGCGAGGTCGAAGCGGCTGGCGGTATCGCCAAAGAGTTCAACACCATCGCGGTCGATGACGGTATCGCCATGGGCCATGACGGCATGCTTTATTCGCTGCCTTCGCGCGAACTGATCGCCGACTCGGTCGAATATATGGTCAACGCGCATTGCGCCGATGCCATGGTCTGTATTTCGAACTGCGACAAGATCACCCCCGGCATGCTGATGGCAGCAATGCGGGTGAACATCCCGACGATCTTTGTCTCGGGCGGACCGATGGAGGCGGGCAAGGTCACGCTGGGCGATGGCCGCAAGGTCGCGCTGGATCTGGTCGATGCCATGGTCGCTGCGGCTGATGACAAAGTGTCGGACGCAGATCTGACCGCTATCGAAGAGGCCGCCTGCCCGACCTGCGGCTCGTGCTCGGGAATGTTCACCGCCAACTCAATGAACTGCCTGACCGAGGCGCTGGGGCTGTCGTTGCCCGGCAACGGCTCGACCCTGGCAACCCACGCCTATCGCAAGAACCTGTTCCTTGAGGCTGGCCGGCGTATCGTCGACATCACCCGCCGCTATTATGAACAGGATGATGCCTCGGTCCTGCCACGCTCGGTCGCCAGCAAGGCCGCATTCTATAACGCCATGTCGCTGGATATCGCCATGGGCGGTTCGACGAACACCGTGTTGCACCTGCTTGCGGTCGCGCAGGAAGGCGGGGTCGATTTCACCATGGACGACATCGACGCCCTGTCGCGCAAGGTGCCCTGCCTGTGCAAGGTCGCGCCGAACAAGGCCGATGTGCATATGGAGGACGTCCATCGCGCCGGCGGCATCATGGCGATCATGGGCGAGCTTGACCGCGCCGGACTTGTCGATCGTAATTGCACCACGGTCCATGCCCCGACCATCGGCGCGGCTATCGACCAATGGGATATCGTGCGCAGCAACGATCCGCAGACGCGCCAGCTGTTCATGGCCGCGCCGGGCGGCGTACCGACACAGGTGGCGTTCAGCCAATCCTCACTCTGGCCCGATCTGGATCTGGACCGCGAAAAGGGCGTTATCCGTTCAGCCAAAACCCCGTTCTCAAAGGACGGCGGTCTGGCAGTGCTCAAAGGCAATCTGGCCGTCGATGGCTGCATCGTAAAGACCGCAGGCGTGGACGAATCCATCCTGGTCTTTTCGGGCAGGGCCAAGGTCTATGAAAGCCAGGACGCGGCTGTCTCGGGCATCCTGACCGGCAAAGTCCAGGCCGGGGATGTGGTCGTCATCCGTTACGAAGGACCCAAAGGTGGGCCGGGCATGCAGGAAATGCTCTATCCGACCAGCTACCTGAAATCCAAGGGGCTTGGAAAAGCCTGCGCGCTGATCACCGACGGCCGTTTTTCGGGCGGGACCTCCGGCCTGTCCATCGGCCATGTCAGCCCCGAAGCCGCTGCCGGCGGCATCATCGGTCTGGTGCATGACGGTGACCTGATCGAGATCGACATTCCCAACCGCTCGATCCGTCTGGCGGTCCCGGATGACGAGCTGGCCGCCCGTCGCGCCGAACAAGAGGCCCGGGGCTGGAAACCCGCGCAGCCGCGCCAGCGTCAGGTTTCGGGCGCGCTTAAGGTCTATGCACAATTCGCTGCCTCGGCCGACAAGGGTGCGGTGCGTATCCTGCCCGAGTAAGCCCATAGGGCGCGGCCGCTTTGACGACGGTTGCGCCCGATCTATCACTGGCCCAGCCGCTCAAGCACAACCGCCGTGCCAATCCCGCCCGCAGCAGCGATGGCGGCCAGGCCTCGCTGACCGGGCAAGCCCAGCTCATGGCACAGACGCACGAGGTTGATTGCCCCCGATGCGCCAATCGGGTGACCGCGCGCAAGCGCCCCGCCGCCGCGATTGATCAGCGTTTGCGGCAGATCAGTCAGCTGGGCGCAGGCGATTGCCTGAACGGCAAAGGCTTCCATCATCTCGACAGCTTCAAAAGAGGTGGGGCAAAGGTCGGTCACCGCCATGACGGCGCGGATCGCGCCGACAGGGGCAAGACCCGGCAATTCAGGATCAGCCCCGCGCGTCGCCCCGGCAAGCATACGCCAGCCGCTGTGCGCAAGCTTTTGCGCCAGCCGCGCTGAAACCATCAGGCAGAACCCTGCCCCATCGGCCGCAACCGCAGCATTTGCGGTGGTGATACTGCCCCGTAACACCGGCGCGCGGCTACAAAGCCGCTCTGTCATTGAGCGTGCGAACGGATCACTATCGATCCCCGCAATCGCTGTAATCTCAGACCGCATATGTATCCTGGCGGCAAGCGCCCGCGCGTGGCTTGCGATGGACCACTGGTCCTGAACCTCGCGCGTGATCCCGAGCCGCAGCGATATGGCCTCGGCCGCCGCGACCATATCAGGATCGCGTTCGGGCCATGGCGTAAAGGACGGCTGGTCATAGGCCTCGGGCGCGCCGCCCTCTGGATCGGTGCGCAGCCGAAGCGGGCGTCGGGAATAGCTTTCAACCCCGCCCGCAATGACAACCTCGCATTGACCCGAGCGGATCAGGGCATCGGCCAGCATGACCGCATCCATGCCCCCGCAGCATTGCCGGTCGATCGACAGGCCGGCCACCCGCTCGGCCAGCCCCGCCGCCAGCGCCACCACCCGGGCAGGATTGCCCCCGCCGCCAAGCGCGTTCGACAAAATCAGCTCATCGACATTATCTGCTGCCAGCCCAGCATCGCGCAGCAGATCCGCGATGACCGGAGCAGCGATCTGGTGCAGCTCAAGCGCGCGGAAAGCGCCGTTACGCGGCACGACAGCACTGCGACGCGCAGCAAGGATGACAGGATCGCTCATGCTTTTGCCCCAAAGCAGCGTGCCAGCAACGCCAGATCCGGCTTGCCCGAGGCAAGCACTGGCAGACGCGGCAAAAAGATGATGCGACGCGGGGCAGCGTGATCCCCCAGCGCCTCGCGGCAGGCCCGGCGCAGTCGCGCTGCCAGCGTATCATCGCCCTGCCCCTCAACCACCGCAAGGACGGAATGGCCGCGCCGTGGGTCCGGGACCGCAAGAGCCGCGCAAAGCCCCGCCCCGGCTGTAGCCAGCGCCGCCTCGACATCCTCAAGGAAAAGGTTCCGATCCGCGACCAGAACCATGCGGCTTTCCCTGCCCCGCAGGAAAAGATGGCCTGCCCCGTCCAGCCAACCGATATCACCGGTGACAAGATGGCCTTCCTCCCGGGGCGGCAGTGGCAGGTCTGGCTCGGCATAGCCGTCAAAAAGATACGGACTCGCGACCGCGATCCGCCCTGCGGGGCCCAGGTGCAGGCTCACCCCCGGATAGGCACGACCCACCGAGCCTTCAGGCGTTGCACCGTCAGCCATGGTGATGAAACTGGTCTCCGAGGTGCCGTAAAACTCACGGATCACGGCATTCGGGCACAGCGCCGCCATCGCCGCGCGGCAATCGGGGTCCAGCTTGCCACCGCCGCAAAACACATGGGTCAAACTGTGCAACGGACCCGCATCCGCCATCAGCAAGCGTCGCAATTGCGCGGGCGTCGCATAAAGCACCGTCGCCGCACTATCCGTTAGTTGCCGCATTTGGCTGCGTGGACTGTCTCCGGCAAGCAGCAACAGCCCCGCGCCAAGATGCAGCGCCTCTAACGTCGCATAAAGCGCCAGTGAGTGGCCAAGCTGGCCCAGCACTGCATAGCGGTCGCGCGGTGAAAGGCCAAAGGCGGCGCGGCTGATCTCAAAGCTTGCGATCCATGAGCCATGACTGCGCCGGATTGTCTTGACGCGCCCGCCCGAGCCCGAGCTTTGACAGAAAAGCCAAGGCGCAGGCTGGGTCCCGGCCGGGCGGATGCCCTGATGGCTGGCATGGACCGGCAACCCTTGCGCCAGGCAGTCAAGAAGCGCCGTCGCAACCGGCGCATTCTGTCCGCGCAGCCCGTAACTGAGAACGGCTTCGCGCCGGGCCGGGACAAAGCGGGCCGTCGTCGGCTTCACAGGCGGAAATCGCGCGGACCTGCCGGGACACGATGCCAGGCAAGCATCTGCGGCCTTACCCTTGCCAAAGCCTGCACAAGCATACCGGTGATCGCCGCCTTTAACAGATCACCCGGAATAAAGACCGCAACGAGGCGGAATGCTTCGATCAGGCTTTTGCCGCTGACAAGGGCTAGCCCGCTGGCCCCAAGCAGATAAAGGACTAGGATCCCACCAAAGACCGCGCCCAGCCCAGCCGCCAGCCCAGCCGAATGCAGCCGCACATGTTCGACGAACAGCCCGGTTGCAAAGGCCGCGACCGGAAACCCAAGTGCAAATCCTGCTGTCGGCGAGACAAAAACGCCGAGCCCCCCGCGCCCACCAGCAAGAAGCGGCAGGCCAAGCGCAACCAGCAGCAAAAACAGCCCGGCCGCCGCAGCGCCACGCCGCGCCCCAAGGACCGCACCAGCCAGCATGACGCCCAACGTCTGGGCAGTGATCGGCACGCCAAAGCCAAGCGTGATCTGCGGCACCAGCCCCAGCGCCGCAATCATGGCCGCGAACAGGGCGATCTGGGCGATATTCCGTTCCATTCGGTTTCTCCGGTCTCAGGGTTCCTGTTGGGGAGAGCCAAGCGGCCCGCCGCGTGCCCGCAACGCTTCTCCGACATGATCGGCGTCGTCCAGAGCTTGCAGCGTCAAGGGCAGGATCAGCCTCCAGCCCGGACGGCGGCAAGATCGGGCACGCCAGGCCTCGGCCAGCGTTCCGGCCCGCTCGACAATGACTGGCGTAAAGCGGATGACAAGCGGGATGGCCGTATCAAGCAGATGCACGGGTAGGCCCAACCGGCCAAGGGGCGCTGTCAGGTGTTGCAGCACCTCGACCAGATCCTCAAGCCCTGTGGTCATGGTAACAAGATTGGCGAGCCCGATCAGCGTCACCATACGCAACGTGATCAACACCCCGCTTTGCCAGTCCCCCGTTACCCCATGCCAGACAAGCAGGATAAGGACAAAGGGCACAACCACCCGCATCCCGCACATGCCCGCGCGGAAAAAGGCTGTGCCCGGTGCGGCGTAAAGCGCCAGAACCAACAGCAGCGCCGTCACATGAACGACCATACTGCCAGTCAGGAACAGCCCGGTCGATGCAAGGCACAGCCCCGCAAGCTTGAGCCCCGCCGGCCAGTGATGGGCGCGTGTCTTAACCGGCGAGGTCAGCGATATCATCCAGATCCCCCAGACGGATCATCTCGGCCGTAAAGCGCGGCAGGACCTCAGCCGGCGTACCTTGGGCAACGATGCGACCACGGTCCAACCAGAACAATTCCTTACAATCTTCAAGATCCGATGGCTCGTGCGAAATATGCAGCGACCGCGTATTGACCCGCCGCAGGTAGCGCGCAAGTTGGCGGCGGGTCGGGATGTCAAGCCCGGCATAAGGTTCATCAAGGATCAGAAGCCGTGGGCGCATCGCCAACACCGCCATCATGCAGACGAGATGCTTCTGTCCCTGTGACAGCGCCGAGATCGGGGCATCCTTCCAGTGCAGCTTGTCAAAACTGTGCAGCACGGCCTCGGCCCTCGCGGCGGCTGCATGTTTGTCCAAGCCCTGTTGCCGCAAGCCGAAAGCGATTTCTTCGCTAACGCGCGGAAAGATGATCTGATGCTCCGGGTTCTGAAAGAGGATACCTACAGTCGCAAGCGCTGCACGGCGATCCCTGAAAATATCATGTCCTCCGATGCGAATGTTCCCCGAACTCGGGGCTATCAGTCCGGCAAGCAGCCGCGCCAACGTACTTTTCCCCGAGCCATTGCGGCCGACCACACCGATACGCCGCGCAGTCGAGTATAATGTCAGCCCTGAGAGCACAGGACGGCCTGCAACTTCATGGCCCACCTCGTCGAGATGGATGGCCAGGTCTGCGCTATCGTCCTCGGGTCGTTCCTGCATCGTCCGGATCTCATGCTTTCTCGGCACCGCCGAATATCCCGGCCCTTTAATCGCAGATGTGCGTCCAGAGAAAGGCAGGATTACGATCACTGTCTTGCAGAGCCTCGTCAGGGAGAGCGCGGTAGTCACACTCGCGTCACACGAACACTTTGGCGTGTGATGGCCGTTGTTTGAGAAGTCGCGCCCGATCAGGCTTCACAGGAGCAATCCACGGGTTAACGATCTGAGATGACGAGACCTGCCCCTGCCTGCTCTTATATTAAAAACTATCTGGTTCATGTTACCAACTGGCGGATCCATAGCCTGATGGATGCTATGTCGACGAAGCCGGGGAATCTGGCTGCGGTTTTGTCATAGCGGGTTGCCAGCCGAGGGCTGTTCTTGAGTTTGTTGAAGCACCACTTGACCATGTTGCGCAGCGTATAGATGGTCATGTTGACAACCGTTCGAACCTTGCGGTTCCTGCGCATCGGGATCATCGGCAGGGCGTTGCGG
>Ga0182746_1003176_pt1 | contig 11389 bp, 11 predicted proteins | sample eDN3rd30CBELigOP_FD_128881 | JGI IMG/M metagenome (GOLD analysis project Ga0182746, IMG submission 128881) | Enriched Organic Plus compost microbial communities from Emeryville, California, USA - eDNA 3rd pass 30_C BE-Lig OP (version 2) (version 2) ... | reverse complement strand
ATCGCCGCAGATCTGTTGCGCGATCCGCATGCGCACATGTTCCGCCACCTGTTCGGAGCGACGCACATGCGGCGCAATCTCCGCGATCGCCTCGAGAATGAGGTGCAGGTTCCGGATCGAGACGCGCTCGGCGAGCAGCAGCTTGAGCACGGCCTGCAGCCCGGAGTATGAAATCTGCGACGGACAAATGTCGTCGATCAGGCGCTTGTACTCTGGATCCAGCCTCTCGAACAAAGTGCGCATGTCCTTGTAGGACAGAAGTTGCGCCAGATTGCCGCGGATGACTTCGCTCAGATGCGTCAACAACACGGAGATGTTGTCGGCGGTCTTGAAGCCCTCGCGCTTGACTTCCTCGGCGAAGGTTTCCGGCACCCACATCGCCCGCAGGCCGAAGGCCGGTTCGACGACCTCGTCGCCCGGCACATCCGGTTTGCGATCGCCGTCGAACAGCACCAGCACCTCGCCGATGCGCAGTTCGTTCTGCGCGACGATGGTGCTGTGGATCTTGATCCGGTAGGTCTTCGGGCCAGCCGACAGGTCGTCGCTCAGCTTGATCTCGGGAATGACAAACCCGTATTGCGTGGCAAAGCGACGGCGCATCTTGGTGACGCGGTGCGCCAGCTCGCTATGCGCGTTCAGCATCTGAACCGCCAACTGGCTGCCGACGCAGAGTTCGATCTCGGCGGTCTTAAGGTATTCCTTGATCGAATCCTTCGAGTCGGCCTTGGCCTGCTCACGCACTTGGATCGCACGCGCCTCTTCAAGCCGCGCCCGCGCGGCCTGGCGCCGCGGCAGGGCATAGCTCACGAAGGCCATGACGCCGCCGAGGAAGGCGAACGGCAGCAGCGGCAGTCCGGGCATCAGCGCCAGCACGAACATCATGAGCGCCGCGACCGACAAAGCGCGCGGATAGCTGCCGAGCTGGCGGAGCACCGTCTGCTCGGCCGAGCCGCGCGTGCCGCCTTTCGAAACGAGCAGGCCGGCGGCGAGCGAGACGATCAGCGCCGGAATTTGGGAGACGAGGCCGTCGCCGACCGAAAGCTTGGTGAAGACGTCGGCCGCGCGGGCGAGCGGCAACCCGTGATGGGTCACGCCGATGACGATGCCGCCGAAAATGTTGATCGCCGTGATGATGAGGCCGGCGATGGCATCGCCGCGCACGAACTTCGAGGCGCCGTCCATGGCACCGAAGAAGGCGCTTTCCTCCTCGAGCTCGCGACGCCGCCGTTGCGCTTCCTTGTCGTCGATCAGGCCCGCCGCCAGGTCGGCGTCGATCGACATCTGCTTGCCGGGGATGGCGTCGAGCGTGAAGCGCGCGCCGACCTCCGCGATGCGCGTCGCACCCTTGGTGATGACCACGAAATTGACGGTGACGAGGATGGCAAAGATGATCAAACCGATCACGAAGTCGCCGCCCATGACGAACTTCGAGAAGCCCGCGACCACGTAACCCGCCGCGTGCTCGCCCTCGCCGCCATGCGACAGGATCACGCGCGTGGTGGCGACGTTCAGCGCCAGCCGCAAGACCGTCGCGATCAGCAGTACGGTGGGAAACGCCGAGAAGTCGAGCGGCCGCTGGATCCACAGTGCGACCATGAGAATGAGAGCCGACAGCGCGATCGAGAATGCCAGGCCGACGTCGATCAAGACAGCCGGCATCGGCAGGACAAGGATCGTCACCATGACGACGATGCCCATGGCGAAGAAAACGTCGGTGCCGATCCGGCGCTCGCTGGGGAGAGCTGGTGTCAGCACATCGGCCATGGCAATTCCCGCAACAAGGTCATGTCCGCACCTTGCCGGGCGGACCTTGCGTGAAGGTGGCGAACGCCGCCGCTTGGCTCAGAAGCCGTGCTCGACCCGGGAGTAGACGACTTCGGTGAAGGCGTAGATGTGCGCGCCGATGAACGTGCCGGACACGGCCACGACGATCAGCATGACGACGATCTTGGGGATAAACGTCAGCGTCATCTCCTGCACTTGGGTTAGCGCCTGCAGGAGCGCAATAATGATGCCGACCAGCATGGCCGAGCCGACAGCCGGACCTGCGGCGATGATGATCGTCCAGATCGCCTGCTGAAGGATGTCGAGGGCGTCGCGCTCGTTCATGGTCTAGCTGATGGTGATGCCCGGTCCCAGCAGCACCTTGGACCCGTCCTCCAAGGTCGCGACCGCGCCGCCCTGGATGATGTTCACCGACGTGATCTTGCCGGTGGTCTCGACGCCATCGGAGGTCGTGAACGTCGCGGTGTGGCCGATCAGGCCGTCGGCCTGCAGCAACGCGTTGGACGACAGGAGAGAATCGAGCTTCGTGTTGGTCTGGATGGACTGCTCGACCTGAGACAATTGCGCGAACTGGCTCATGTACTGCGACATGTCCGTCGGGCTGGTCGGATCCTGGTTCTTCATCTGAGCGATGAGAAGTTGCAGGAAGGCATTGTAGTCGATCGTCGACGATGCGGAGCTCGTGTCCGTGCCCTGATTCGTCTTCGAATTTGTCGTCTGTACGCCGCCGACTTCCATTATGCTCTCCTCCGTGTTCAGGCCACCTGCGCGGCGTCGAGCACCGGCGTGCCGTTCAGAATCGCATGTTCGACATCGAACAGCGCGCGAATCTTGCGCAAAGCGTCGTAGTAACGCCTCGCCTCGACCAGTTCCTCGACCGCTTCCAGCCCCAGCCGCACGTCGGCATTTTCCGTCACCAGCAGGATGGCGGCGCGATGATCGCGATAGAGCGACTTGGCATCGGCGACGTCGTGCGGGGTCATGAGCATGAGCTGGACGATGAAATAGAGCTGCCGCAGCGGCGTGGTGGCGTCGCCGACTTGCATGACCTGACTTTCCAGAAGGAACGCCACATCGTTGATCAGATCGAGCCCGACCTTGCGATCGACTCGCAGCACGGCACCGTTGACGTAGATCTGCTCGCCAGCGCGGAGAGAAATGCGCATCGGCTTCTTCATGTGAGCGAGTCCCGGATGACGGTGTTGATCAGCACGAGGTCTGTCACCTCCGTGGATTTCTCCTCCCGGATACGGTCCGCCTCCTTGATGATCCAAAGGCCGATCGAGATCAGTTCAGCACGCAGCTTCTCGGGCAGGCCGTTCTGCGGACTCGCGAGATCCTGCACGAAAAACGTCCAAAGCCGACGCATATAGAGCAGCGCCTCGGTTTCCTCCGTCGGCGGCAGACCGCCGCTCTGTACCTGCTTCAGCAGGTCGATGCCGAGCGTGAGTGCCTGACGTTCGCGGGCCCGTGCCGCGTTGCCGCTATCTTCAATTACTGCGTCATAGCCGAATGTCATTGCAATCAACGGTCACTTGCTTGCGGCGCGTAAAAGCGCTCAGAGAAAGTTGAGGATGCTGAGCTGCGAGATCCGCGCGGACAGCGCCAGGGACATTTCCAGCTGATTTTGCAGACTGGTCACCCGCACCGACGCTTCGGTCGGGTCGACCTCCTCCATCGCCGTCACCTGCTTGGTGATGACGTCGGACTGCACTTTGAGCCGGCTGGTGGCGTTGGTGGTTTGCTCTTGAACGGAGCCCAATCGCGCGCCGACATTGGCAAGATCGTTGATGGCCGCGCCGATCGTGACCGTGGCCGTATCCACGAGCGTCCGGAAGGCGCCCTCGCTCAGGTTCTGCGTTCCAAGATCGCTCAGCATGGTGTAGGCCATCGCCAGCTTGCGAAAGGCCGTGTCATTGGCGCTGACCGACGAGTCGACCGTCTGGGTCGTCGAGATGCGGCTGCGCATGACCTGATCGGATGCCGTCGACCAGTTCGCGCCCCAGGCCGGGTCGTCGAACTCCGCGGCAAAGGTCGTATCGAGGAAGTTCTGCATCGCCGCAGGGCTGATGCCCGAGACCGCGGGCGAGGTCTGCGAGAAGCCAAAAGTCGCGAAGAACGCGGCATCGATCGCCGTCTTGCTGGTCGAGCCGGCGGCATAGTCGCCCATCGGGGGAACCGCGGTATTGATGCCGCCGAACAGATACTGACCGTCCATCGTGATGTTCAACGTGGAGAGCAGGCTCTCCAGGTTCGATTTCGACGACGTCGCGATGACATTGCCGCCATCCGCCGAGTTGCGCGCCGCAAGCAGGTCCTTTTGGAAGGACTGGGCGATGCCGATCAGCTCCGACACACGCTCCTGCGTCACATCGAGGCGGCCCGAGACCAGCGCGTTCGTATCCACCAGCTTGTCGATGTCGACCAGCTGCGCCCGCAGGGTCAAATTACGGCCGGTGAGCGCGCCGAGACTGAGGCCGACGTCGGCGAGACGGCCGTTGGTCGCCTCCTCGGTCGCCCGCGAAAGCGACGCCTGGCTCTTCATGGCGGAGATGCGCAAAGTCGTCGATATCGAATTGGTGGAAATGAAAGTTGCACTCATGTCGGTCACCTCACCGCGTCGAGAAGATCTTTGAGCATGCCGTCGATGGTCGAGATCAGCTTGGACGTGGCCGAGAACGTGCGCTCGACCTGCAACATGAACGACATCTCATCGTCCATGTTGACGCCGTTGACGTTCGACAGCGCGTCGGCGCTGCGCTCCAGCAGGGTCTGGTTGTAGCTCGCCTCGTCGCTGGCGCTCTTGCGCTGCGATTCGAGCCAGCTGGCCGACGAGCCGGCGAAGTCCACCAGACTCGCGTTTGGTTTGCCCAGCGCCGACGGATCGAATGGACGGCTGGTGGCGAGACCGTCGACGAGCGCTTGCAGACGGTCCGAGAAGCCCGCCTCGCCCGTCGTATTGTAGGTGTAAGCGGGGTTGCCGGAGATGCCGCCATCCCTGAGCAGGCTGGGATTGCCGCCGGCATTCTGGTCGACCGACGGATTGACCGTGATCGCCGCCGCCAAACCGACATTGATGACACCAGCAGCCGGCATCGCCGGAGCGCCGGCATAAGTGAAGAGACCCGGCACATCGGGCAGCGCCGCGCCGCTCTGATCGACCTCGGCGAATGCCTCGATCAAGCCGCGCGCGACCTCGTCGAGCTGGTTCTGGTAGGTGACCGCCGCGTCGTCTCTCAAAGTCGCCAGGCCGACGAGCTTGCCGGTGTGCACAGGCATCACGGCATTGGCGCCTGTGACCGGCACGCCGTCGATATAGACGGCATTGCCGGTCGTCGCCGGGGTGTAGGCATTGGTCGGCGTATAGGAAACGGAGCGCGCCGATGTTTCGAACATGGTCACACCGGAATCGGTGTAAATGACCATGTCGTTATTGGTGCGCGTGGCGACGGAGATGCCGATCTCTTGCGACAGCTTCGACAGAATGTTGTCGCGCATGTCGAGATAGTCGGAAATATCGCTGCCGGCGATCGTTCCCTTGACGATCGACGTGTTGACCGTCTCGAACTGCGCCAGAAGCTGGTTGATGTTCGTCACCGACGTCGCCATGTCGGCGTCGGCATCCGCCCTGACCGACTGCACCGTCTTCGATGCATCGTTGAGCGCCGTCGCCACGCCTTTGGCGGTCGTCACAGCCGCCTGCGCCAGCGTCGCGTTGTCGGGAGACGTCGCGTATTGCTGCAGCGCGCTCTTCAACTTGGCCAGTTGCGCGGTCGGCGACTGGTCGAGCTCGGGGTCGTCGAGCGTGGTCGCCGCGATCTTCTGTAGACCATTATAAAGCGCGTCCTGCTTGGCCGTCGCCGACGCCGCGACCAGCACGTTGTTGAACAGTCCGGCGCTGGCGGCACGCTGAACGCCGGCGACGTAGACGCCGTTTCCCGGCAAGGTCGCCACCAGGACGTTCTTGCGCGAATACCCCTCGAGCTGCGCACCCGCGGTATTGCGCGCGATCACGGCGGTCTGCATGCCGGTCGCCATGAGCGACGAGCGCGCGGAACTGAGAGCGACCGTCAGTGACATGGAGTGCCTCTCGTCCGTAGTGCTGCCGCTTAGCGTTTCAGATTGACCAGAACGTCGAGCAAATCGGCGCCGGTCTGGAATACTTTGGAGTTGGCGGTGTAGCCGCGCTGCGATTCGATCATCGACGTCAGTTCGTTTGCGAGGTCGACGTTGGACTGTTCGAGCGCCTCGGACTTGACGGTGCCGAGGCCGCTGCTGCCGGCGAAGTCGACCTGCATGTTGCCGGAGTTCGTACTGACCGAATAAACGTTGCCGACTTCCGGCGAGAGATTGTCAGGGCTGGCCACCGTGGCCAGCGGAATGCGGTAGGTCGCCTTGCGCGTGCCGTCGCCGTAGATCGCGTACATCGTACCGTCTGAGCTGACCTCGACGCTGTCGATGGACGACGGCGCGTTGCCATCGACATTGGCCTTGAACTCGAAGTCGGTGGCGACCTGCGTCATGACCGACAGATCGAGGGTGAAGGCCGAACCGCCTGGAATGGTCATGGCCAGCGACGTCGGGCTCGCCGCGTCGAGCGCGCCCTTTCCGGTCGCGCTCACGTCGAACGTGAATGTGTCGTTGGCGAGCGGCGCGCTCGAATACGGAAAGCCGCCGGCGGTCGAATCGGCGTTGTTGTAAACTTCGATGTCCCAGGTATTGGCGGCCGTCTTGTACATGTAGATGTCGAGCGTCACCTTGTTGCCGATGTTGTCGTAGGTGATGAGCGACGTCTTCGAGGTGAAGTTCGGCGGGCCGGCTGAGATGGGCGCGTTGGAATCGAGATTGGCGTTGACGAGGGTCGCCAGGGTCGAGGGGTTACCTTGCAGCGCCGTCTGCGCGATGTTGACGACTTCGAGACCCGCCACGCCGTTTGCGACGACGCTGGGGGCGCCATTCGCAAGATTGTATCCCATCAGGTAGTATCCGGCGGCGTTGACCAGGTTGCCCTCACCGTCCGGCACGAAGGAGCCGGCGCGCGTGAGATATGGCGTGCCCTGCGGGCTGCTGACGATGAAGAAGCCGTTTCCCTGCACCGCGAGGTCGGTGGCCGATGTCGTGTACTGCAGAGGCCCAGCGTCCGTGATGGCGTAGCGGACCTGAGTGTCGACGCCGCCGGAGTTGTAGCTACCCGATCCGCTTCTGAGAATGAGCGATGAGAACTCGGTCGAGGCGCGCTTGTAGCCCGTGGTGTTCACGTTGGCGATGTTGTCGGCGACCGTCGACAGCTTGTTCGATTGTGCCGACATGCCGGAGACGCCAGTGCGCATAACCCCGTACAGACCCATCGATCAGTCTCCCTTTCCAGTGCGCGGCCATTAGAGTCGAGTTGCCTTACGTGAGGCTGATCCGCCTCCTACCGCATGCTGGTGCGCTCGCCGCAGTAGGCGCGAGCGCGGTCGGTCCACGCGCCGAAGCCGCTCGCGGCGAGGCTGCCGATCACGCTGCAGATGTAGCGCCGCTGCGCGACGGTGTTGTTCGGCCCCGCGTTGTAGCGGGCAATGGCCATCGTCCAGCTTCCCTCGCGCGTCCGCAGTTCCTTCAGGAACCGGGCGGCGTAATCGACGTTCCGCGCCGGATCGAACATCGCCTCGACGCCGGCAAAGTGCTCGCCGTGGAAGTGGTGGTTGACCTGCATGCAGCCAATATCGATGAACTTGGCGCCTTTGCTCTTGGCTTCCCGGAACTGCGCGATCGCTTCGCGCAGATTGCCGGCACGCACCGACCGCCCGTCGATATTCAAAGAGTAGGGATGCAGAAATCCTTTGTGTCCGGTCTCGCTGAGACCGACGGCGTAGAGCACGCCGAGCGGCACGCCATGCGCGCGCGCCGCGCGCGCCATCTCCCGCTCGCACGGTCCGTTCGCGTTCGCTGCGATGCTGACGCTACAGATAAAGAGCGCCGCCAGTCCTATCCGGCGCAGACTCCTGATCCCCGCTCCGCGCCACCCGCTCCGCGAACTGTTCATGTCCCTGCCTGTTTTGACGCGCGCCGGCCTGCGCATCGCCGGACTGCCTATCCGCGTTGTTGCCGCCGATTTGCGCGCCGCCCTGCGCCTGTTGCTGCGACGATTGCTGGTGATCCGACCGCGACGACGTCTGGCCCGCCGCGGCGGCATCGCCGACGCGGCCGTGATCGATGGAGGAGATCTCGAATTTGTAACCGGCGCTGTGCATACGCTCCGTCAGCGCGTCGCGCTCGTGACGCAGCATTTGCGTCGTCTCATATCGTTCGGCCGACACTTGCACATCGACGGCATCGCCGGTCAGACGCACTTTAACGGTGACCGTGCCGAGGCTCGGCGGGTCCAGTTGAACGGTAAGGATCTTGACCGGCTTGTCGGCCACGCGCGGCGCATTGGGAAGAGCGGCATTCGCCTCCGAGTCAGCCGGCGCGGCTGCCGCCGGCAGATCGGTCGCTACGCGGTCGACGATCTTCTGCAGTTGCGTGAGCTGCGGGACGGGCTCGAAATGCGTCTCCTGCTGACGCACCACGACCTTCACAGCGGCGACGCCGCGGGGCTCGGCGGCGCCGACCGACAGCTTCACGCTCTGGTCGGAAGGCGCGGGCGGCGAGTCTGCCGGTTCGCCCGGCATTGGCTGTGACGCGCGACGGCTCCCATGGGCCTGCACGGCATCCACGCGCGCCGTGTTCGCGTCGTTTGCGGGTTTCGGCATATGCTCGAGCTTCGACATCGCAGCGCTCAGAGCCGCTTCCGGTCCTCGCCAATCGTGTGGCGAGGACGCCGTATCGGCTTCGGTCGCGCGACGAGGGCTGTCGTGCGGCTGCTTGAGCTTGTTCTTCGCGCGCGTCGGAATTGGCGCCGCCGCGGTATCGGCGATGGCGACTGCGTCCTCTGTCGACTCTATCGAGACGGCCTCAGCAGCTTCGGCAGCCGGCTTGGCCCCATGTTTGGCGCCTTGCGACACCAGGCGCAGCTGTTCAAGGAACTGCGCGGCCTTGTCCTTGCCCTCCTTGGCGGGCGCGTTGTGAGGCCCGCCGCGCGAAGCGCCGCCGACGGCGGTGGCCGCGAGTTGACGAAGCGAGGCCATCAAGAAATCGGCCTTGTTCATCGATTCGTCTCCTTCAGTTGGGCGTCGGATTCCTTGAGCAGTTGTTCCGCCTGATCGAGCGTCGCGAGCGACGTGCCGAAATCGATGCGCGGGCGCACCGCGGTTTGGTCGTCGGCCGCGGTGTCCGGCGGCGCGGACACCGACGGCAGCGCCCTGCGGACGTTGCCCCCGACAGTGAGCGCGGCCGCCAGCAACTCCGCGTCGCGCTGCGGCAGCCGACCCTTGTCGATCTTCTTCAGATCGGAAACGGCTTCTTCGTTCGACTTTCGAAGCGCGCGCACGGAGGCGCGATAGAGGCGCGCCCGCTCCTGCTCCGTGCTGCCGGCTTCGGCCAGCGTCTCGGCGCGCTCGGCCGCGAGATCGGCCATGTCGATCTTGCCGTGAACGAGCGCGGTGCGGGCGATGAGCAGGTACAGCGTGCGCTGGCTCGCGCGATCGAGATGCTCGAGAATCGCGACAAGGCGCGCGAAGCGGTGCGTCTGCTGGGCAAAGCTGAAGCGCGCGACCGCAAGGGCGAAGCGCTGACGAAAGTTTCCCGAATAGATCGAATGCCGGTAACGCCGGAAGTACTGGATGGCGAGCGACTCGAACTTGTCGAAGTCGTCCACTTGCCCGGTGACGAAGATTTCCCGCCGCAGCGCCGCCTCCTCGACCAAAGTGCCCGGCAGCAGAAGCCTTGCCTCATCGAGCCGTTCGATGGTCTGCTTCGGGTCGCTCTGCGCGACAAGGGCCGATTGGACGAGTGCGATCTGCGCACCGAATGTGGGCGGCAGGGTCCGAACGTTGACGTCCGCTAGGCGGGCCTTGGCCTCGTCGGACCGGCCTTCGACATAGGCCAAGGCGCCGTCGAGGATCGCCTCGTCGATATTCAATTTGACGCGGGCGCGCAGATCGCGAACGACCTGCGGCGCGCCGCCGCTCAACAGGAAAGTAACGACCGCGCGGCCGTTTCTTGCCTCGTTCCAGACCGCGGGGTCGGCTTCGTGAAACTTCTCTCCCAGGCGCTTGAGCAATGCCGGCTGAGCATTGTGCGCGTCCAGATTTCCGCGCGCGATCTCGTCCTGGAGCGACTGCAGCCGGCGCACAAGCTGATGGGGTTCCGGGGCCGCATGCGCATCTTCGGCCCTCGCCGCTGCGAGCGAAAGCAGCATCGCGACAATGATGGCCCCGAAGGTGTTCATTGCGACGGCGCGCGGATCAGGATTTCGATGCGGCGGTTCGGCGCCGCGGCGGGATCATCCGGGATCTTGGGACGCCGATCGGCATAGCCCTCGATCCGCTCGACGCGGCGCGCGTCGAGACCCCCGCGCAGCAGCATGTGATAGGCCATGTGCGCGCGTGCGGTGGACAGCCGCCAGTTATCGTAGTCGAGCGATCGGAACGGCCGGTTGTCGGTGTGGCCGCGCACGACGACCTGCCCCGGCCGCTGCGTTATCAGCGGCGTGATCTTATCGAGGGCTCGGACGAGACCGGGCGTCGGCTCGGCCGAGCCAATGGCGAACATGCCGTAATTGACGTCGTCCGTCAGATTGATCAGCAGGCCTTCATTGGTCTCCCGTACCTCGGCGACGGGCCGCGCCGGCCCCAACGCGGACAGCGCCGCCGAAACGGCAGCCTGAAGCTTTTCGGCTTCGCCCTGTTTCTGTGTCGCCTCGACACGCGCGACGCCCGCTCCGTTCGCGACATTGTCCTTGGGTGGGTCCGCGGTGGCCGCGCCGACGGTCTTCGCCGGGTTCTGCTGGTCCGGCTGCGCCGGATTGGCCGTGTCGGCACCCGACGACTTGAGCGGCGTCGCCGTGGCGTCAGGCTTGCCTTCGGAGGGACGCGGACCTTTGCCTTCGCTGAGCGCGGCCATGTCTTCGTCGAACGGCAGGCTGCCGATTTCCTTGGTGCCGAGCGCCTTCTTCTCGAGGGAGGCGGCGGCCGACATCTGCCAGTAGATCGGATCGAAGGGATCTCGGTAGGCCTCGCCGCCCTTCAACCCATCCTGACGGTTGGAGTCGAGCGATGTGCCAACCTGCGCGATGCGCGGCGGCGGACCCGCGATCTCGGACAGAACCGCGTAAGGATCGCGGAACAGAGCCGCCTCCCCGGAGCGCGGCTGCTGGGTCTGCGGACGCGGCGTGGATTGCGGCGACTTGCCCGGCTCCGGCAGCGGCCGCAGGCTGTCGTCCTCCTCGGCCTTGCCGGGATCGACGCGCCGTGCGTCGTTCAAACCTTTGCGGTCCGGCGTCGAGTCCGCCAGCTTGATCGGATTGAAGTAGCTGGCGACGCTCTCGCGCGTTTCCTGATTGGTCGCGCTAATCAGCCACATCACCAGGAAGAACGCCATCATCGCCGTCATGAAGTCGGCATAGGCGATCTTCCAGACGCTGTTCTTGCCTTCGGCCTGTTCGAATACGCCGCGGCGCCGAACAATGATCAGCTCGGACTTTTCCTGCTCGGCCATCTCAGCTCGTCACCGCATATTT
>Ga0182746_1003166_pt1 | contig 11416 bp, 12 predicted proteins | sample eDN3rd30CBELigOP_FD_128881 | JGI IMG/M metagenome (GOLD analysis project Ga0182746, IMG submission 128881) | Enriched Organic Plus compost microbial communities from Emeryville, California, USA - eDNA 3rd pass 30_C BE-Lig OP (version 2) (version 2) ... | reverse complement strand
GCCAACGCACTCGACCCGGCCAGCTTGACCCAGAAGGGCCCGACGAGCATCCTCGATAACGCGCCACGGTGGTCCCATCCCCCTGGCAATCAGGTGGTCCCATCACCCTGGCAAGCGACAGACAAACCGACGTCGTCTGCGACAGACCGTTGATCGCCATGCTGACCGCCATCCAACTCACCGAACACCACAGGAGGTCCGACGATGGATGAGCTGACATTGCTGCAGGCCGTTCGGCTCAAAGGGCGGGTCCGGCCTGCGACGCTCGCCACCACCCTCGACGAGGACGAGTCCACAGTGAATTCCAAGGTTCAGCAGCTTGCTGAGGCGGATCTGCTGGCCAGCGGCTCGACCGTCCGATTGTCCACCGCCGGGCGGGCGCGCCTTGACGAGCTGCTGGCTGCCGAACGCCTCGACGTCGACGGTGACGCGATCATGCGGTCATATGAAGAGTTCCGCGGTGTCAACCGTAATTTCAAGTCCCTGGTGTCCGCCTGGCAGCTCAAGGACGGCGAGCCAAACGATCACACCGACACCGATCACGACGCGGCGGTGTTGCGTTCGCTCGACGACGTCCACCGAACTGTCCTACCCATCCTGACCGCTGTCGCCGGACAGCTACCTCGCCTAGGTTCTTACGCCGCCAGGTTGTCTGCGGCGTTGGAGCAGATAAAGGCCGGGGACACCAGCTGGTTCACCCGCCCGCTGGTCGACTCGTATCACACGGTGTGGTTCGAGCTGCACGAGGAACTCATCGGCGCGGCCGGGCTCACTCGTGCGGACGAGGCCAACGCCGGGCTGGACGAGTAAGCGGCTGTCCAGCCCGGCCCGAGAGTCACACCGTCACCGCCCAGCGGGATCCGTGAGATTCGACCTCTCGATGTAGGCATGGCCGACTTCGCCGGACCATGTCACCTCTGCCCAGCTGACCGTGTAGGCCCGGGCTGGATGCATCACCCCATAGGGCAGACCGTCGGCCATCGACAACCACAACGACGAACGTATGACGCCCTGCATCGAAGCTCCGTCGAGTGCGCAGGTGAACCGCTCGCCATCGCGCTGGATTAGCGGGGCTTGCGGGATTTGTTCCAGTGCAACATGTCCGAGGACACCATTGGTGACCGTGTATGCACCTTCGAGAGTGGTATGCCCATCCCTGGCCCAGTAACGACACAATCCGAACGCACGCCCGCTGGGCATGACTCCCCCGGCGATCACGTGACCGCCCCAGTCGGCCAGGGTGTCGGCACCACGCGGTCCACGGGAGTGGTCACGCCAGCCGCCGCCGTCGAAATGCGATGCCACCCCGTCGACCGTAACCTCACCCGTGACCCGGGTGAGTTGCTCATAATGCTCTCGAGCCCAACTCTGCTTGGACATACCGTCGCCCGCAGTCCCGGCATCCCACACCGGGGTGACGCATTCCACTTCGAGATCGAGCCGGACATGACTCTTGGGACCGTCGCTGAGCAGGCCGGTGCGCATCTCGCCGTACGACGAACGCAGGCAGAACCCGTCAAACGTGATGCGCCACTTGCGGAATGGCTGCTCGCAGCGGAATTCGAGGTTCGCGCCCGCGGGCTGTCGTTCCGGAACCGTGCGGTGGTAGGCCCACATGCTGAGCACGCCCTGGTCTTCGGGAAGCGCGATGAGCACCCGGTCTTCCCACATCTCCCACATGTCGGCGACGGTGCCCAGATGTAGCCACATCCCGATGTCGCTCACCGGATCGTAAGGGGTGAACAACATGTTCTCGGTCCAGCCCGGGACATCGGGGCATGCCCGCGCGGTGCTCTCGCTCTCCACGCTCAGCCCGGCAGACATCACGCTCGCCACTTCCGTCAATTCGGTTGTCCTTCCTTGTCCAATCCGCCCACGTCCAATCCACCCGACCGCACCAGCACGGCGACCTGTCCGGTGTCACCGTCCACCCGGACCACGTCACCGCTGCGCAGTGTGCGGGTGCCGTTGCCGGTTCCGACCACGCACGTGATACCCAGTTCGCGGGCGACGATCGCCCCGTGACTGGCAGGACTGCCGATATCGGTAACCAGCGCACCGGCGAGGGAAACCAGTGCCGTCCAACCCGGATCGACGAATTTGCAGACCAATATCTCACCGTCGGAGAGCACGTCGTCGGAGTCGGCATCGAGCACGACCCGCACGATGCCCTCGACCACCCCGGGGCCGGCCGGCGTACCCCGCACGGCGCCATCGGAGTCCGGGTCGTCAGTGTCGACCGGCTCCGGCATTCCGGTGAAAATGACCGGAATCTCCACGGCCCGGTATTCTTCGCGCTGCTGTCTGCGGAAGGCGACGAGCGCGCGTGCCTGGCGGGGCAGCGGCCCGAGCAATTCGGCCGTGGTGAGGTAGCAGGTGTCGTCGGGTGCGTCGAGCGCACCCTCGGCAACCAACTGCCGGCCAAGCGCGGCCGCCGCGGCCCTGGTTCCGTCGACCGCGGTGAGGAAGGCGGCCTTGGTGAGTTCCATGGACCGCACCTGAAAACCGGTGAACTGCAGGAGCCGACGGAACAGGTACCGCCGCGGCGCCGATAACCCTGCCAGCAGTTCGGCTTCCGCCCGTTCCCGGGCAGCCACCGCACGTTCCGCCCGCGCCCGGGGTCGTTCGGCTTCGGGCCTGCCCGCATGCACCGCGGCGATGCGGACCACCGCCTCGGGATCTTCACGCCACGAACGCCCGATGACGTTGCCCTCGTTGGCACCGTGGAATCCGTGTCGCTCGATGAACTCGGCGATGGAGAGTCCGCCCTGCCCGATCGACCACACGTCATCGGCGAGTCGGGTCTCGATGACACCGCCGTATCCGGCAAGCAGGGTCGGAACGAGATCCGAGCGACCGAGCCGACCGGTTATCGACTCGACTTGGGAGCGCAGCGCATTCAGGATCATCCGAGTGCGGATGTGTGCCCGCATCACGACCGCGAACCGCTCTACGGAGTCGGCCAGCAAAGCCCTGGGATTAGCAGGTTCACCTGCCAGCACCTCGGCACGCCACCAGGCCATCTGGTCGTCGTGTACTCGCTGGGGTACCCAGCGTTGCCGGATGACGGCGAGCGGCGCCTTCACCGCCACAAATGGCAGCCGGGTGGGATCGCTTCGGGTGGGCGTGGCATCCGCGCGCACCGAGCCCAACAGGTCACGTTCGAAGTCGTCGCCTGTCGTGCCGGGCAGGAGGCCGGCCAGCTCACGTGCGCGGTCGACGTTCATCGCCTGCCTGCCGTAAAAGCATGCGGTCGCCCATTGATTCGGATCGTCAGGCACCACGAGTGCCGAACGCGGCAGTACCCCGAAATCGTAGATGCCCGCGCGAGATGCACGTTCGACGCCGCCGCCCCACAGGGACCAGCACAACGGGGACAGGATGTCCGGTGTGGCTTCGCCGACGTTGGTCAGCGTCCACATCCGGTCCGGCTCGCTGCATCCCCGAATCGGGTCCGTCAAGTCGGCTGACACACCATCGTCGCCCATGTTCCTCCTGAACCTTGGCCCTTTCGGGGACCTTTGTGGCAGTCCACTGCCATTCTTATTGCCGATTCTGACACGTGCGGCCGCTGCCCGTCACCAAATAGCCAAAGCCCGTGGACTGTTGACTGTGACAGTTGACTGTCATAGTGTGCCGAGTACACGGCCCACGCAGTCGTCGCAGCGCATACCGGCGGCCGACTTGGACGACCAATTCCCCTGCCCCGCAACGAATCAGCCCACCAAAGGAGCTTCAGATGGGAAACCTTGACGGCAAGGTCGCGTTCATCACCGGCGCCGCACGCGGGCAGGGCCGTGCCCATGCCGTTCGCCTGGCCGCCGACGGCGCCGACATCATCGCACTCGATATCTGCGCCGATATCGACTCGATGGACTATCCCAATGCCACACGTTCCGACCTGGACGAAACCGTCAAACTCGTCGAGGGCGAGGGGAGACGCATCGTCGCCCGCCAGGCCGATGTGCGCGATGGCGACGCTGTGGAGAGCGCGCTTGCCGAAGGCCTCGCGGAGTTCGGACGCGTCGACATCGTGCTGGCCAACGCGGGCATCATTCGACTCAGCGCCGGTGCAGACGATCGGCAGGTCTTCCGCGACATAGTCGACGTGAACTTGATCGGCGTGTGGAACACCGTGCAGGCAGCGCTGCCGACGATGATCGACGCCGGGCGAGGTGGCTCCATCGTCATCACCAGTTCCACCGCCGGACTCAAAGCCACCGGCACCGACAGGACTGGCGGCCAGGCCTACGCGGCCGCGAAGCGAGGACTCGTCGGACTGATGCAGGTGTGGGCCAACGACCTCGGCAAGCACTCCATCCGCGTCAACACCATCCACCCGACCGGCGTCGCCACCGGGATGGTGATGAACGAGACGATGGGAAAGCTGCTCGAAGCCGGCGACGTCGCGATGGACGCCATGCAGAACGTACTTCCCATCCCGATGCTGATGCCCGAGGACGTCGCGGGGGCCGTCGCGTTCCTGGTCTCCGAGGAAGCGAAGTTCATCACCGGCATCGCGTGGCCATTGGACGCCGGCTTCGCGGTTCGATGACTTTGCGGCAACCACACTGGGAACGCCGCGTCGGCACTCCCATTTGTTAGCACATCTATTGATGGTGTGCTGAATCACGCTTCCCACGTCGCTGGGAACATCGTTCGCGGTATATCCTCGCCTCTGTAACTAAACTTAGTTTACTTATAGAGACGAAGGAGCTGAGACTGTGCACATCACCGTTGACGAGACGAAGTGCTGCGCCGCGGGCCAGTGCGTATTTGCCGCGCCGGACATCTTTGACCAGCGAGAAGACGACGGGATAGTCATTCTTCTCAACGCCGACCCGCCCGAAGACCAGTGGGAGGGTGCACGCCAGGCGGCGGCAGTCTGCCCCGCGGTGGCGATCGAGGTTCAGGAGTGACCGCCGACGCGGGTGTCGTCGTGGTCGGCGCATCGGCGGCCGGCCTTTCGGTAACTGAGACGTTGCGGCGCGACGGCTTCGACGGACCGATCACCCTCATCGGCGACGAGAACCAGCCTCCTTACGACCGTCCGCCGCTGTCCAAGGAGGTGCTGGCCGGTACGTGGCCCGAAGACAAGCTGAAGCTGCGCGAGGCGGATAGCATCGCCGCGCTGAATCTCGACCTGCGACTCGGCGTGCGCGCCGACTCAGTGGACACGGCGAGCCGAGCTGTCACGCTCTCCGATGGATCACAGGTGCGATACCGCGACCTCGTGATCGCCACCGGAGTGCGTCCCCGTCGACTGCCCGGCACCGACGCGGTCGCAGGGGTACACGTCCTGCGCACCCTCGACGATGCCCGCCGCCTGCGCACAGAACTGGCCCGACATCCGCGACTGGTGATCGTCGGTGCCGGATTCCTCGGAGCCGAGGTGGCTTCGGTGGCCCGCGCCGCGGGCGCAACGGTCACTCTGGTGTCCGACGTCGACGCTCCGCTGTCCGATGTGCTTGGCAACGAACTGGGCCGACTCCTCGTCGACGTACACGTCGAACACGGAGTCCAGATTCACACCGGCGTCAGGGTCGTCGGCATCGCGACCGAAGACGGTCGAGCCACCGGTGTTCACCTGGCGGACGGCACAACGCTGGCCGCCGATGCGGTACTGGTCGCGATCGGCTCGATTCCGAACACCGAATGGCTTGCCGGCAGCGGCATTCCCACCGGCGATGGCGTGCTCTGCGACGAATACTGCCGAGCAGCACCGGGCGTGTGGGCCGCGGGCGACGTCGCGTCGTGGCACCACGTCGACATCGGTGAACGTATCCGCGTCGAACATCGCACCAACGCTGCCGAGCAGGGCCTTGCCGTTGCGCGCAACATCCTCGCGGGATCCAGTCCGGCCCCGTTCGTCCCGGTCCCCTACATCTGGTCAGACCAGTACGACCTGAAGATCCAGATCTACGGTCTGCCACGCGGCGCTGATTCGTTCACCGTCACCGACGGCAGCGTCGGCGACCGCGAGCTCGTCGCCGTCTACGGCAAGGGCGGCCGTGCCCGGGCGGCCGTCGGCATCAACATGATCCGCCCCCTGCGAACTGCCCGGGCACTGGTGGCAGCACAGACCGACCTCACCTCCATCCGCAACGAGAGAGTAACCGCATGAGCATCCAAACAGAATCCACTGCAAGGGAATACACGCAAACCGCACCTCGGGCCGGAGTCATCGGGCTGGGCATGATAGGCGGTGCCGTCGCGGTCGATCTCGCCCGCAACGGCCGGACGCCGACGGTCTATGACATCCGCCCCGACGCTGCCGCCGGCCTTGCCGGGGTGCCCGCTGCCGCGGCGTCACCGGCTCAGGTGGCCCGCGACAGCGACGTCGTCCTGCTGGCCGTGGTCGACGCCGACCAGGCTCGCCAGGTGCTATGCGCCGACGACGGCGTCCTCTCAGCCGCTCATCCAGGCCTGATCGTGGTGCTGTTGTCCACCGTTGCGGTGCCCGTGGTGCACGAGCTCGCCCAGACGTGCGCGAAGAAGGGTGTGGCCCTGCTGGATTGTGGGGTCACACAGGCAGTACCGAACGGACTCGTCGCCATTCTCGGCGGCGATGACGCCACGGTCGCCGGCGCCATGCCGGTGCTGTCCGACTTCGCCAAGGACGTGGTGCACTGTGGACCGCTGGGCGCCGGAATGGCGACCAAGATCGCCCGCAACATCATCACCTACGGCACCTGGCGCGCCGTCCACGAGGCGGCCACGGTGGTGGAATCCGCCGGCGTCGATCCGGCGAAGCTGATCACCGTCGTCGAGGACGCCGATCCGGGCGGCACCACGCTGTTCTCCTGGTTGCGCAACCAACTCGCGGCCGAGGAGAGCACCCGCGAGATGGTGCCGCAGGTTCGCCGGCTCATGGACAAGGACCTCGCCGCAGCCCAGGAACTCGCGGCAAGGAACGGCATCCTCGTTCCCCTCGTCGACGCTGCTCGCGCCAATGGCGGCGCAACGTTGACCATCCCACAGAAGGAATCTCATGAGTGAAACAACCGAATTGGGACGCAAGACCATGGACGCGGTCTACGGAGCGGGGTTCTCCGAGACGATGCCCGACGTGTCGAACCCCATGCTGGACGACACGATCGATCACCTCTTCGGCGAGATCTGGAGCCGACCCGGTCTCTCGATCCGGGACCGCCGATTACTGGTCATCGGGGCCACCGCCGCGCTGGGCCGCGCCGACCTGATCGAGATCCAGGCCCGCGGTGCACTGGAGAACGCGGAACTCACCCCCGGTGAGCTCCGCGAGGCCGTCCTGCAGCTGCACTACTACGTCGGCTGGGGCAACGGCACCCAAGTCAACCAAGGCGTCGAAGCCGCCATCAGCGAGCGCGAGGTCCAAACCGGCGACCGCGCTCACTCGGTTCCAGGAGACGTTCCACAAGGCAAGGAGCACAACCAATGACCACCAGCATTCGCGAGATGCCGATCGAACGGGAACAGCTTCTCGACCCGCCCCTGGCGTATCACCAGCTGCGCGAAGACCAACCCATCGTCCGAATGCGGTTCCCCAGTGGCCGGATCGGCTGGCTGGTCACCCGGTTCGAGGAGGGCAGCCAGGTCTTCTCCGACCCACGGATGAGTTCGCAACGACCACGGCACGACGTGGCAGCAGAGGACGACGTCGACCCCAACGACAACGATTCCGCCGAGGCCCTGCCCCCGACGTTCAACTCCATGGACGCCCCCGACCACGGGGCCTACCGGCGGCTGCTCTCAGGGAAGTTCACGCCCAAGTCGGTGCAGGCCAACCTGCAGCCCTACATCGACACCATCGTCACCGAGCACCTGGACGCCATCGAGGCCAAGGGCGCAGGCGGCACACCGGTCGACCTGATCGAGCAACTGGCGCTGCCGATTCCGTGCCTGGTCATCTGCGAACTTCTCGGCGTGCCCTATCAGGACCGGGACAAGTTCCACCACGCCACCGAGGTGATGATGGACACCAGCAAACGCCGTGCCGAGCGCGACACCGGCGCACACTGGCTGGTGGAGTACATCACCAAGCTGGTCGCCGAAAAGCGCGCCGACCCCGGTTCCGACGGTCTGCTCGCCGAGCTGATCCGCAAGAGCGAGGAGGACGGGTCCATCCTGTCCGACGAAGACCTGATCGGCATCGGCGCGTTGCTGCTGTTCGCCGGCCACGACACCACCATGGCCATGATCGGTCTGTCCACACTGACGCTGCTCACCCATCCCGCTCAGCGCCAGGATCTTGTGGAACATCCGGAGAAGATCGGTACCGCCGTCGAGGAATTGCTGCGTTACCTGACGATCGTCCAGTTCGGGTTGGGCCGCACCGCCAAGGAAGACCTGGAGATCGGTGGCCAAGCCATCGCCAAGGGAGACCTGGTGGTGGTCGCCATGCCCGCAGCCAACCGCGACCCACGGGTGTTCGACAACCCGGACGAACCGGACTTCGACCGGAAGATGATCCGACACCTGGCCTTCGGCTACGGCGTGCATCAGTGCCTCGGGCAGAACATCGCCAGGGCCGAGCTGAAAACGATCCTTCCGCAACTGTTCGCACGATTCCCCGGCCTGAAATTGGCCACCCCGTTGGACGAGGTCGAGATGGACACCTACGGGACCAACTACGGCGTCAAGAAGATGTTCGTCACCTGGTGACGATTGCCGATCGGCCCGCCCACTCTAAGGTGGTGGGCGTGGCCGATCGCACTGAAGTGCACCCAACACGGCGGCGGAGCCGCCGCGGCCAGGGCGACCAACTGCGCGACGAGGTACTCGCCGCGGTCAACCGGTTGCTCGATGACTGGGGCAGCGACGAGAAACTCACCATCCGAGCCGTCGCCGGAGAAGTAGGCGTCGCACCGGCGAGCATCTACTTGCACTTCGCCGACAAGACCGAACTCGTGTGGGCAGCCCTGGCCGACAAGTATCGGCAACTGTCCGATCAGATGGGCGCCGCGGAAGCCGCGGCACCCGCTGAACAGCCGCGCGAGCGGCTCCGTGCGCAGGTGCACGCCTACTGCCGCTTCGCAATGGACAACCCCGGCCATTACCGCCTCATGTACGAAATCCGCCAGCCCGCCGTCGAACCTGGCCGGATGGGATTGCACCCCGCACGGCGGGTGTCCGCCAGATTGCGCCGGGCGCTGGCGGCGTGCGCGGACGCGGGCTACGCGCTGTCACTGCCGCTCTACCAGGCGACTCACACCCTGTGGACAGGATTGCACGGCCTGGTCTCCGTGCAGCACAGCCTGGCCATCGACGGCTCCCCCGATCAACTCGCGGGCATGGCCGACGGCCTCGTCGACATCGTGGTCAGTGCGCAGCAGCGCAACGGACCCGCCTATCCGCCGGAGACCGACGTCGACCGCTACATCGCTGCGACGGTCATCGAGATCGGGGACGAGTCATAGCAGGGTCTGCGCGCTATGCGGGGGTAATGTTCAGCGGCACCGATTGCAATCCCATTGTCCCTGTGGGCCAAGGCATTTGCGGATCCTTGTCATCGGCCAGCGTGTATTCGGGAACCCGACTGTGCCATTCCTCGAGGATGAGTCGGAGTTCCAGCCGGGCGAGGTGTGAACCCAGACACCGATGCGGCCCACGGCCGAATGCGAAGTGCACCACCTTGTCGTCGAGGTGGACCTCGTCAGCGTCCTCGTAGCGGCTCGGATCGCGGTTGGCACTTCCGTAACTGAGCATCACGGTGGTGTCCTTCGGCACGATCCTTCCGGCGATCTCGACCTCTTCGGTAGTGACCCGCGGCGCGAACGGGACAGGACCGTCGACGCGCAGGATGTCCTCGATGAAGGCGGGAATCAACGAGAAATCGGCGCTGATCCTTCGGCGTAGGTCGGCATCACCGGCCAGCTTGGCCAACGAGAATCCCACCGCCGCGGTGACCGTGTCGAGACCCGCCAACACGAACATGAAACACAGCCCGAGGATTTCGTTGTCCGACATACCTCCCTCGGTGTCCCGCATCAGCTGGCTGAGCATGTCACTGCCGGTGGTGTCGTGGCGCCGCTCGGCGATGTGCTCGGTCAGATAGGCGAACAGTTCCATCGCGTGGGCCAGCACTTCAGGCGTCGCTTCGGCGCTGCTGGGATCGGTGAACTGCAGAATCGAGTCTTTCCACTGCACCAACCGGTCGCGGTCGGCCATGGGCAATCCGAACAGCGTCAGAAACACCTGGGAGGGAAACGGTGTGGCGAGGTCGGGAACAACGTCGCATTCTCCTGCTGCCACGATCGCATCGATCAACTCGCCGGCCTGGCGGCGTAGTTCTGCCTCACGCTCGGCCATCTTCTTCGGGCCGAAGAAGGGATCCAATATGCGGCGGAATCGGGTGTGGTCCGGCGGATCGATCGCGATCGGAATCAGCGGGACCGGGCTGCCCAGTCGATCGAAGGCCCGGGCCGAGGAGAAGCTGCCGGGGCGTTTTGCGGCGAACTCCACTGCCGCGGCGCTGGTCAGGACGATCTCCTCACCCGAGCGGACCGCTTCCCCGGCCTCTCGCAGCTCACGCCAGGCGCGCGACCGGTCTTGCGCGAATGGCAGATCGTTGATGTTGGTGGTTCCAGTCACGCTGAGCTCGGTCATCGGGGCGGAAATCCTCTCTTCGTACGCCGACAGGCGTCTCGGATAGAATATGACAGTAGACTGTCATATTTGAAGTAAGTATCGTCGGCGCGACGGTGGGTGTCAATGAGGTAGCCGATACTGCGATGCGGCGAATACGGCGGTCGTTGTAATCTCAGGGACCTGAGATCGTCGAGGAGGTTGGCGGATGGCACGGGGCGACCGTTCACCACGAGTCGAGCATGCCGACCGCGTGCGCAATGCACTGCTGGAAGCCGCGCTGGACCTGTTCAGCGCCAAGGGCTACGACGAGACGACCACCGATCAGATCGCCGAGAGCGCCGGTGTGTCCCCGCGAACCTTCTTCCGGTACTTCCCGACCAAGGAGTCGGTGCTGTTTTTCGGTGAGTACGACTTCATCGACGCGGCGAGCGGCGTCTACCTCGCCCAGCCCGAAGAGACATCCGATTTCGAAGCGATGGCCAACTCGTTCGCATTGCTTGCGCCCAGCCTCAAACGTATTCGCAAGCGTATTGCGCAGTACCACGAAGCCGTAGCGTCCTCGCTGGTGCTGTCAGGCCGTGAGCGCAGAAACCACGAAGCCAATGCCGAGACCGTAGCCAAGGTGATCGCCGACCGGCGCCAGTTGCCCTCCCCGGACAGCGAGTGCGAACTCCTCGCGGCCATCGGCATGCTGCTCGTCGAGCGGGCACTCAATCAATGGTTGGCGGCGCCGGGACGTGCCCTCGATGACCTGATCCGCCAAGAGTTCGCCGCACTGCCCGCCGTGCTGAAATAGCAACGGCTGAAATAACAACGGTCAACGATCCTCGAAGCGCGTGCCGTCGGG
>Ga0182746_1003165_pt1 | contig 11416 bp, 12 predicted proteins | sample eDN3rd30CBELigOP_FD_128881 | JGI IMG/M metagenome (GOLD analysis project Ga0182746, IMG submission 128881) | Enriched Organic Plus compost microbial communities from Emeryville, California, USA - eDNA 3rd pass 30_C BE-Lig OP (version 2) (version 2) ... | reverse complement strand
GAACGGATTACCCTGCGCCATTACGGCTGCACTCCCCACGACTGGAGCCGCGCGAACACCTGATCGATGGGCGCGCCATTGCGAACGGCCTCAAGCGCCTGCTGCCGCAACTGCTCGTCGCTCATGCCCTGAGGGCGCTGCGGGGCGGAGGGTGCGCCGGAAAGAGGACTGCCGTTCGGGATATTGGCCGGAGAAGGTGACGCCGTCTCCGGCTGCGGCGAGATAGTCGAATCACCTCCTCCCGTGAGTGCTGTCATGAAACCAGACTGAGGCCCCCCATAGAAGCCGCCGCCCGGAAGGGACGCTGTAATGAACGGGTCGTTGCGCGCGGTCAGCAGCTGGCGGGCCTGCTGCTGATATTCTGGCGTGCCCGGCTGGTAGCCAGCCGCCGCCAGAAGCTGCTCGAACTCAAGCGGATTGCGCTGCTTGGGCATCCGCGCCGCCAGCACCTGTCCCGCAAGCGCCTGCACGGTCGGATCGTTGCTCGACAGGGCCGGGGCCAGATCGGCATTTCCCTCACCGAGCAGCGCCGCAATATCGGAACCGCGCTGGTCCTGTAGCGCCGCCTCGTCTTTCTTCACGCGCTTGGCGTCAAGTGCACCGATCCAGTTGTCCGCGACTCGGCCAAGACCTTCCCACACGCTGCCGACCGGGGAGTAATCAGACTGCATCATCTGATCCGCGCGCTCGCGGCGCATGGCAAGGTCGTTCGGGTCGATCCGCTGTCCGCCACTTCCCCAAATGAAAGGGGTCGCCGCCGGAGACTGCATCGCAAGTGCCTGCGCCACAACCGGGTCTACCCCGAGAGGCTGCATCGGGTCGTATGCCATCACATCACCGCCCTGGCGTAGTCGACCGCCTTGATGCCGCCTGCCTCCACAACCGCATCCGGGCGCACCTTCTCCACATCCTGCGCCATGACCCCGATCTGCATCGGACCGCCCCACTTGTAGCGGTACGCATAGACAGGCAGGCCGTTATCGAGCGTGCCAACGCGCGAGATGTCGGTTTTGACGCGACGATCCGAAATGAGCGTCGAGCCCAGCGTGCCCGCCAGCCCGAACAGACCGCCAAGCGTCGAGCTGCTGCTGTTGAGCTCGTTCTGATATTGCTGGTTGACCAGCCCGGTATAATCCACGCCAGCCACGCCGGTCGTCGGGGTCGCGCTGGACATGGTCGCCGGATTGCTCACCTGCGATCCGGAGAGCAGCGCCGAAAGCTCGTTGAGCGGCTGGTTGCGCGTCGCCAGAGCCTCGGAGAATGCCTGACTGCGCCCGGTCAATGCAAGCTGGTTGAGCTGATCGGTCTGCGCATTGGTCAGCCGCGTCATTTCGCTGTCCCATGCCGCCGATCCGGGCCTTAGCCCGCGATTGATCAACTGCGCTTCAAGCTGGGACGTGTCCTGCTGCTGCTGCGGAAGAATGCGGGATGACGCCAGATCGTAAGCCCAGTCCGCCGCGTCCTGATTGTTGAACTCGAACGGGCTGGACAGGGTATCGGATACCACCGCGCTTTGATCGCGGGCGATATTGGCGAGATTGCCCTGCGCTTCCTGCGCACTGTCGAAAATCGCCTGCTGTTCCGGCGTGAACGAAGTCGTCTGCGTGAATGTAGGGAGCGTGACGGTCTTTCCGCTCGAATCCACGTATGACGTGGTTCCGGTCTGGTTATAGTTGACGCTGCCCCATGGATTCTCCTGGTCCACCATGTTCAGCAACTGCTGGCTCACGGCCGTATCGAGATTGAGGCCGGATTGAGCGGCGGCCGTTTCCGAGGCGGACGGCGTTTTCGGCTTGCTGACCATTTACGCCGCCGAAATGCTGATGATGGTGGGATAGACGGTCACTGCTGCACGATCCTTGGCTATGGATGCGTGAAGGAGTTCAACCGCCGGGCGCCACCATATCCGAACGCGCGCCGCCGCGCAAGGCTTCGGGAAGATAGCGATAATCATCCCTGAGAACGCCTATGATGATTCCATCCACGCCTTTTCCGAAATGGCCGCGCATGACACCCTCGCGGGCGCCCCCCAGCTTCTCGGCAAGCTTCGCGACACCCTCATGCTGCGTCACCATCGTCATGCGCTCGCAGCCGAGCATGTCGAACACATAGACCCCGATGGCCTCCATGATCCGCCGCCCCCAGCGGGAGCCATAGGCAGTCACGCATATGTCCTCACCTTCGTAATGGTTGAGGATCACGCCATTGATGATGGTTCCATCAACCTCTGTGCCGATCGCGATGTAAGGCGGACATAACCCGAAATGGAGACCTTCGCTGACGAAGCGCGCCACATGCTCGCCGGTCACGATCATCAGGTCACGACCTCGGCGACGGTGAAGCTCGTCTCCATGCGGATCAGTTCATCGTCAAGCGGGCCTATTGATCCGCTGGTAACCTGATATGTTGGGGCCAGCGTGTAACCGATGCCACCCCCGCTTGCCCAGGACTGGTTGATGACGGAGGGGGCTGAGTCTGCCCATCGGGAAGTTCCCCATATACCTCCACCCCAGACTGATCCTTCGGCCTGGGCCATAGCGTCCGGGGGAGTCGGTCGGGTTTCGTCGAAGTCATAGTTTATCCCGCATTTGGCGTTGATCTTCGTCGTGGAGCGGGACACCGCGCGCACCATGCCGCCGATCTTGCGCGCCATCGGAGCCCCGCCGTCCTCGAACATCGGAATAACGGCACCCGTATAGGTCTCGCCATCGTCCGTTCCGCCGAGATTGGCGAGGAACACCTTGCCGTCTGCGGACCCGAAATACAGGCGCCCCTCGAATACCTCCATGCAGATGATATCCCAGCCGGTAAAGCGACACCATGCGCCGGTCTCCGCATTGACGACGAACGCGACCGGATCGCTCATACCCACCACGTCCGGGGGCACGACAAGCGCCATCTTTTCCTCAGGCCATAGTTCGCATACCCACCGCTCGCTCCCGCGCAGGGTGAGGGCATTGGTCCATGCGTCCGAGATATTATAGGAGACAGTCGCGACGTTGAGGCTGGTCACGTCCAGTTCGATCGCCTTCGAGAGCGGGACAAGCCCCACACTGGTCGCAATCGCGATATCGCCGCCGCCCCGGAAGAACGCGCGCTTGCCCAGCGGGCGGCCCGTGCGATAGGTGCCGACCTTCGTCCATGTGTCGGCATCGGACGGACTGAGGCCCTGAAATACGCCCGCCTGCCCCTCTGTCGTGATGAACACGACCTGTTCGCTCAGGCCACCACTATCGGACGATTGCAGCGACCAGCTCGACCCGAACAGAATCGAGCCGCCGAGGTCGAAAATGCCCGCCATCGGATAGAGAACAGCATCGCCACCGATCTGGTCGGGATCCAGATACCAGACGTTCATGCTGTTCTTCTCGACGAAATATAGCCGTTCCTTGTAGACGAACGCATAGGACATATCGGCGCTGGTCAGGCCGTCGAACGCCATGCCCGGAGACATAATCTCCTGCGTGCCGTTCGCCGTCGCCTCGCCGCCGTCGCTGCCATTGAGCGTCTCGTCATCCTCGAAATCGCCAGTGATGTCGCTCAGGTAGAGATAGCCTTCTCCCGTATCGGTTTCCTCGATCGCGCTGACGGTCGCGGTCGCCCCGCTCGTCGCGCCGGTCACGGTCTCATTGGGCGCGAACGGCGTCACCTCCGCGTCGTAGGCGATGCGATAATATCCACCGGGCACGTTGGGCCAGAAGCGGTCGCCGTCATAAATGAAACCGGTATCGGTCCCGTTCACGCCGACCAGATAGACACCCCCGGTCGTCGCATACTGGACGACAATCCAGTCACCGTCAGTCGTCCCGTCGACAACCTGATAGCCATCCGTGCTCGACCAGCCGAACCAGTCGCCTTCCTCCGTTACGATCAGGTCATTGTCCTGCGTCACCAGATTTGCACCGAATGGCTCAGGGATGTCCGTCAGGTCGTAAATCGTCGTGTCGCTTGCCCCGAACAGGTGGCGATTATCCCCATTGCGATAGGAGAACAGCGATTTGACCGACGCTCCGCTATCGAACGTCGCATAGCGCTGGCTTCCCCGCCGAAGTTTCACCGTCTCGGCGCGGGGGAAGTAATTATCCATGACGGCCGCGCCCGCCGTTTGGCCCTTCGGGAGCGCAAGAGAGCGATTGCTGATCCATCCTCCGGTTGGTGCCGGGAACATCAGTGTCTGCGCCCTGAGAGGCTTTGAGCGGCGGGCCATCAGGCGCCCCCGAGAGGCCATGGCCATGCGGGCGACGATCCGGGGAACATGCGCCGCGAGTTGGTGCGGATCACGTAGGCGCCCGAATCCTTGCCCGCATGGTAGCTCAGGGCTTTCTCATATTCCTCCTGATCGCCATCGGAGGCCAGTCCCTTGTTGTCCCTGTAGCGCCATACAAGCGCCTTCATGAGCAGTTCGTCGGGAAGCAGGAAACTGTCCGTATCCGCCGTGAACTGGCCTTTCGGCGTCTGTCCAGATGAGATCGCCCAATTCTTCCCGATATAGGGGAAGCGAGCGATTGACGCCGATGCAGGCGCGGGAAACACGTTGATGGCGTTCCCGAAGATGCACCACACGCCGGGTATCGAGTTCAGGCCATTCTCCTTGATGCGGAGAAAGTCATCCACCGTCGCGCAATGGCCATAGCCCCATGCCCAGTTGTCCACGTCGCGGATCGTGCTGGTGAGCATCTGGCGAGCATAATCGGCGGGGAGCGGGAAGGTCTCCGTCACGCCATCGCCTGTCAATGTCGCGATCTTGACCAGCGCCTGCCAGTCATGCGCCTGAACAATATCATCGGCGACCGTGTTGACCATATCGGTCATCTCGGTCTCGAACACTTCATTGGACCCGAAGAACGCCACCGGCCTGCGCGCAATCAGCTTGACCGAAGCAGACTGGAGGGCGCTCAGGACGGTCACTGCGAAGCCTTCGCCTCATTGAGCAGGGCGATCAGGTTAGGACGGGCGAAATTGCCGCGCGGCTTGGCCCCGACAATCGCCGCGATCTGCTCCTTGATCTGGTCATCGGACAGGTCCGCATATTCGTCGGCAACGGGAATCGGGTCATGCACGGGCGCGCTGCCCTTGAGGCGGGCCAGTTCCTCGCGGAGTTCCGCGACCTCATCGGCCAGCGCGCGCTTGTCGTTGCGATCCGCCATGTAGCTGCGAGCCGCCTCCTTGAGCGCATTCGCGTCCATGCCGAGGCTCTTGAGGTTCTGGCCCTCAAGCTGCATGAGCATCTCGACAGTGTGAATCTTGCGGGAGATGCAGAGCGAAATCTGCGATTGCGTCACCCCGAACTGCTGGAGCGCGGTCAACGGCGTGCCGCGTACGCCTTGCGCCTCGCCCTCCTTCCATGCGTTATACTCATCCGCGAACCGCTCGGCCCACGTCACCTTGCGGAACCCATCGCGGCCGCATTCCTCGTTCACGCGCGCCGTATGCACCAGATTGCGCTCGCCGGCGATGTGAACGGACACCATCTCGATTTCCTCGAAGATCGGACGCCCGGCCCGCTCGGACTTGGCGATGTTCTCGATGCTCTCGTAGGAAAAGATGGGATAGACCGCCTTCTCGGCATAGTCGGATTCAGGGACGTAGATCGCGGACATAGGAGTTTGCTCCATGGTGAAGGGAAAACGGGGAGCCGAAGCCCCCCCGTGATCAGTTTATCAGGGGGTGGCACCCTTGGCGGCCCAGAAGCGGTCGCCTTCGGCCATCGCCACGTCCGGGACCGAATACCAGCCACCGGAGCCGGTCGCGGCCGTGACATCGTCATAGCCGGTCGCGGTGATGGACACCTGAGTGCCGGGCGCCACCGCACTTGCAATCGCGCCGGATGCCTCGACCCACATGCGCAGGCGGCCGTCCGACCCCATGCACGTCATTCCGAGCTGCGGCGACGGGCCGGGGCCATACCATTCCTCGCCGGCCTTCACGACCTGCGTGATATCCGGACCAAGGTTCGGGCTCGTGCGGAAGGGAGTATCAACCATTTTCCTTGCTCCTTATGCGCCGGTGTAGACACGGACGTTGCTGAGCGGGTTGGTCATGATGAACTGACCCGACCATGCAATGCCCTGCGCGATGGCGTCCTGATTGATCGGACGGACACCGCTGCCAGTGTGGAACGGAACGAACGCGCGACCCGCGAACTCACGGACCTCGAAGCTGCGCGTATCGAGACCGAACAGCGTACTGGAGGGCATGACATTGCCGATGCCGCCAGCCGGCACGATGTCCACGGGGCCAGCGCCGGTCTGGTAGGTATAGCCGCCGAGACCGAGGCGGGTGGATCGATCGCTCACGATGCGCTGATGCGCCACGAACGAGCTTTCGACTGCCCGCCAGTTGTCCGCCGAGACGATCCACAAATCCGGATACCGGCCATTTCGCGAGCGGGCCAGCGAGATTTGCGAGATAATCGGAAGCGCGGTCGTCGTGTCCCACGTGGCGAAACCCGGAATGTCGCCACCCTGGATATCGTAGTAGGTCGTGCGCCAGCGCGCTACATTGGCCCGGTTGATACCCGCATAGGTGCCCGTATTGGGAACCGTGGGCACCGCCGCGCCGAGGCCGATGATCTGACGCCCGGCATCGAGCGTGCCATTGCCGACGAGCCCTTCCTCGAACGACTGACGGCAGGCTTCCTCCGCGTCGCGCAGATAAAGCTGGATCAGGTTGATGATCTCGGCTTCGCCACGGTTATAGCGGAGCTCGTCGCCATTGAGGCTGAACATGGCGACCATGTTCGTCCACGGCATATAGGCGGAATTGACCAGCTCTTTCGGCGTGATCGCGAGGTAGTCATAGCCTCGATACCACTGCGCCTTGAGCGTGTCGTACTGCACCGGCCAGCGGAATTCCGGGCCGGTCGCGGTTTCTGGGTTGATCTGGCCGTTCTCCCGGAGGATGCGGGTCAGGGGTCGGGCACTGTAAACGATATTGGCAATTTCGGACGAGCGCTGCTGTGCCGAGACGGTGAGCGCCTGCCCAAACTGCCGCTCTGTGACGATCGACATGGATGGACCTTTCAAACTGCGAACTTAGGCCCTGATCGCCTTCCGAAGATTGTTGCGGATCAAAGCCTTTACGTCCGTGGCATCGACACTGTTCTCCTGTCGGGGAACAGAACCGGGGCCAGTGCGAATGGATTTGCGCCCGCTGGAGTCGGATTCAACGCGGTCTGACTGGTCAAGTGCCTCTGACTTTTCGTTACCACCTTTGCCCGGAGACGGATTTAACCGTTCAGCCATGTCATAGGCGGCTTCGAGCTTGTCGATAAGGCTCAAGCCTTCCGGTATCCTACCGGATTTGATGAAAAACGCAATATCGTCCTTCAACTCGTCATAGCGTGGATGGGCGGCCTTGAACGGGGCGATGACACGCGCCTCGATCTCGTTCACGACCTGTCGCGCCTTGAGCTGCTCGTTCTCCTGTCGCAGCCGTTCAGCCTCGCTGTCGCGCTCCATGATCTGCTGCTGCTGGCGGCCCTGCGCAATGGTCTGCTGGTAACCCTGCTGGCCCTGATTGATGACGTGCTGGGCGACATCGAACAGCGTGACAGGCGAGCCATCCCCCTTGCGCGGACCGATCTCGCGCAGAATCGCGTCCAGCGCGGCAACCGGATTGCGCGTCATCTGGTTCTCGATCTGGTTCAGCTTCATGAGGCTTTCGCGTAGGTCGCGCCCATTCTGCCGGGCAAGCTCATCGAACGGGCGCAGGCTCTCATAGCGCTCCGTCCGCTGCTTGTGCGCCTCGATCTGGGCTTCGTAATCGCGAACGATGTTGTCCACGTCCCGCTGCACGGAGCGGGGCACGTTCAGCCACTGTTCTTTCGCATCGGGCAACAGACGCTCGGGCGGCTTGATCTTGCCGTTCGCGCGGCCGTCGCTGGGCTTGTCGTCGCCCTCCGCGTCCTTCTTCTCCGGCTGATCGTCGTCACCGTCATCGTCGCCCTCTACCGGCTCGGACTTGCCTTTTGTTTTGTCGTCGGCATCGCCGTCTCCGCTGGTGTCCTCGGCGCCCTTCCCGGCTTTGGCCTCTTTGCCCTTGGCCTCGGCGGGCTTGGTTTCGGGCTTGTCGGCGGGGGCGTCTTCATCGTCCGTGCTGTCCTTCACCTGGTCGAGCGCAAGCTTGATCGTATCCGCCATGCTCGGACTTGCCCCCGACGCGTCAGCGCCGGGCTGCTGGACAGGAATGAACGTGTCGGAAGAGGGGTTTTCGTCAGCCATCATGCGGGCTCCGGGATGTCTTTGGGGACGAGATTGATCGGAGGGATATTGCCTGCTCGCACGTCATGGAGAGCTTTCTTCGCCACCTCCACGCGCTCGGCCTCGGTCGATTGCTTGCGCTTGAACGGCGCGGGCTTCTCGTCCGAGCCGATGATGTGGTAGCGCTCTCCCTGCGGGTTGCCCTCGGGCGTCAATGAGCGCTCGTATGATGACTTGCTGTCATGCAGCCTGCCATCCGCGCCCATCGTCGGCGGGATATAGTCCGAGCGAATGGCTGGGGCACAAACCATCCGGCTTGCCACCGCGCCGCACTCGCATCGCTGATCGGCATCGAACCGCGCGAGCGGCACGAACCGCTCGAACCGATGGCCGTCAGGGCACTGGAAGTCGTAGACCGGCATCAGGCGGCAGGGATCGCGTCCGCGATGGCCTGTGCAAACTCGGTGAGCGTGCCACCGGCGAAGGTGAAGTTATCCGCCGTGATCTCGCCGATCGTTACGTCATCCGCGCTTACAGATCCGCCACTCGCGCCCTCGATCTGGTTGACCACTTCCTCGGCCAACTGAGGCACCATGCTCAGCGCGGCGAGACGACGCACTTTCTCCGAATCAGCCATTATTCAGTTCCTTCCGTTGTTCGCTCATTGAAATCCTGCTGTCGGTCGGCGCGATCCTCGCCGCGCTCCGCGCGTGCCTGTTCCTGCGCCCGGAACTCCATGTCGGTCGAAGCCTGCCGCGCCTGCATCGCCTGATCCGTCTGGCGCATGGCGATATCCGCCGACGCCTTCACGTCCTCGCGGTCCTGCTGGCGCGTCTGATTGGACGCATCGACGCCCATCTTCTGGATTTCGGCGTAGATTTTCCTGATCTGGGCATTGGTCTCGGCCAGGTCTCCGCGCGTCTGCTCTATTTCGAGCGCGAACCGCTGCGCATCCTGCTGAGCCTGAGCCTGCGCCACCTGCTGTTTCTGCTGCAAGTCGAAGGTCTTGAGCTGTGCATCGGCCTTCACCTTCTCAATGGCAGCCTGCGCCTTCTGGACCTCGGCTTCCGCGATCTTCTGATTCGCCTGATCAGGGTCTATCTGCTGGCCATCGGGCGACTGTCGGGCCTTCTGAGCCGCTTCCTGTGCCGTCTTCGTGAGATTCTTCATCTCATCCTCAGCGGCCGTCTCAATGTCTTTGATGCGCTTCTCGATCTCCTTGCGCGTCGGTATCTTCATGCCCGACATGTCAAGCAGGTTCTTCTGGCTGAACTTGTCCGCGATGATCTCGCTCGCAATCTTCACCACGTCCGCCGCGATGCGCTGCAATTCGTCGATCTTCTCGCGCACGCGGACGGAGCCATATTGCGACTTGAGCTGTTGCGCCCCAAGCGTTTCCTCCGCTTCCGTCGCGCCGCGCATGATGTCGCTGATGCCGGACAGTTCGTACAGCTTGCTGATCAGTTCATCGCGTGCCTGGACAAGACCGGTAATGGCATTTGCGATGGCCTCCAGCGGCATCCACTGAACGAAGTCGCCTGTGCCACCCTGAATGAGTGCGGCGGGCACGGCGATTACCGTCGCATCGCTCGTATCGGCCAGCGCCGCCTTGATGGCCTCCGCTGTATCGGCCCCGCTGGGCACAAGGCCCTTCATTTTGACCCAGTCGAGCAGCGCGTAGATGCGGCCCGTCAGTTCGCTGATCTTGGCGAAATGCTCCGCATAACGCTCATAATCGGGGATCGGCGCAAGCGTGCGCAGCTTCGTTGTTCCGTAGGCCGGGCGCGGGCACGGGAAGAAATCGCGCAACCTGACATGCGGCTCGCTCTCGTCGAGTATGTATGGGACGCCCTCGGTGGCCCAGTAGACTTTATTGTCGGCCCGGTGCCAGATTTCCCACACACCGCACTTGCGCGGACCAGACGTGTCAGGATTGTCGCTTCGGGAGATGCGCGATTTGACGCGGTCGGACGAGTAGTTCGCATCCTCCGCGATCTTATCGCCGAACCGCTCCCGCATTTCCTCCTTCGTGAGCCATGCCCGACGCGCGACCCAGCCGGTGCGATCCCAATAGCGCGCGCACTCGTGCCGGAAGTCGTCGCGGTCGACATGCTCGATGCACACACGCTGGCCGTCCGGCCCGTCGCTCTCATAGGTCAGCCACATGACGCCGCGCCCGAAGAACAACAGATCGTCCCGCACCTGTCGCATGGTGCAGTCGATGTTATTCAGGTCCAGCATCGTGACCGCCGAGCGCTCCAGCAACTCCGCCGCCGTATCGATCACCGGATCGCCGTCCGAGAACTTCGCGCCCACCGCCGGCACGGGGGCCTTGGCATAAACCGCCGGTTTCATCACCTCATAGGAGGACCAGAACAGATCGAGACGGCCCATGCTGTCCTGCCGGGCCTCGCCATAGAACAGCGGAGCGACAGCCGTGGACATGCCCGACTCGCCATATGCGAACTCGACGCGCTCACACACATCGCGCCAAGCCTGCATGTCGGGATCGTCAGGTCGCGCGCCACCACGCTTTGAAACGCGCGAATTGTTTTTCAGAGATTGGGAGGGCTGCCCGCTCATGGGGCAGACCAATTAGAGTAATTTCAGGCCGTTTTGACCAATGGATTAATTCCGGCCCCATGGCGGCTCGGCAATGAGTCTGCCTATTATCGCGGACCATGCTTGGCCGTCGTCTTCGCAATCATCTCCGATCAGATCTTCCATTGCGGCGAGCACACTCTCGTCCGCCTCTCTCATTGCTTCCAAGACATCCAGCGCGACTTGCCTTCTCGCCATCCCTTGACCGAGGTGGCGCCCGATTGCAGCTTGAATGCGCTCCACTACGGTTGGCATTAAAGAGCGCCCATCCTCTTCAAATCATTCATGATCCGGCGAGCATCATTGTAGCTGTGCAACCCACACCGCCTCGCGAGCGATGCCAGCGTCACATGCTCGCCCTGCGCCACGGCATCGGCAATCTCGTCCAGCACCTGCCTGCGCCTGTGCGTCATCTGTCCTGATGGTCTACCTCGCGTAGCCATGTCTCAGTCCTTCCCCTTTAGGTGGGCGCCGGATTCGATGGCGCGGCAAACATCATGGATCGCATCGTCATACCGGCGGCGGGTGTGCGGCCTCAGCTTGTCACGGGCATCCGCAGCGACGGCCTGATCGGCATTGCCGAGCGCTATCTGCGCAAGGGCAAGAAAGTCTAT
>Ga0182746_1003159_pt1 | contig 11435 bp, 19 predicted proteins | sample eDN3rd30CBELigOP_FD_128881 | JGI IMG/M metagenome (GOLD analysis project Ga0182746, IMG submission 128881) | Enriched Organic Plus compost microbial communities from Emeryville, California, USA - eDNA 3rd pass 30_C BE-Lig OP (version 2) (version 2) ... | reverse complement strand
CGTGGTGTTGAAGGCCCTCGCAGCCTCAGAGCGGCTGAGCCCTCCGCGCACGACGGCCAGCACCATGGCCTCTCGACCTTTAGGTGTCAGACGGGCATTGTTGTGGACGTTCATTCGGTCCCCGGCGTGAAGTTGGTGTGTCGCAACTTCAGCTTCCCCGGTTCGGACCGAATGGACAACCTCCTGAAAGTTCACATCTAGACGCCGTAACCTTCGGACGCGCATTGGGGATCTGACAGAGGCGTGGGCGCCAGAACTCCGCAAGGCGTTTCTGGCCAGCGTTGACGATCTCAAGGGCAATGCTGATCTCCGCGCCCTGATCGAAGCTATCGAGCGCAAGGACATCGAGGCGGCTGTTCGCGCTGTCAATCTTGACCCGGCAGCGTTTAGGACTTTCGACCGTGCATTGACCGCATCGTTCGAGGCTGGCGGGGTGACGGCAACGGCGGCAATCGCATCACAGGCCCGTAGGCACGGCCTCGCCGTGGTGTTCCGGTTCAACGTCCGTAACTCGCGCGCCGAACAGTGGTTGAGCGACCATTCATCGACGCTCGTCACGCGCATCCTAGACGACCAGCGCAATGCAGTGCGCGCAGCGCTCACGGCGGGAATGGAAGCCGGGGTCAACCCGCGCTCAATGGCGCTGGACATCACCGGCCGCATCAACCGTGCAACCGGTCGCAGAGAAGGCGGCATCATCGGCCTGACTGCACAACAGGAGGACTATTCCCGTAATGCCCTTGCGGAACTGATGTCCGGCAATCGGACGGCGATGCGGAACTACTTGACGCGCGCCAGACGCGACAAGCGTTTCGATAGGACCGTGCTCAAGGCCATGAATGAGGGCGTAGGGCTTTCCCGGTCGCAGGCAGAGAAGATCGTCGGACGATACTGCGATGGGCTTCTGAACCTTAGAGGCGAAACCGTGGCTCGTTTAGAGGCGAAGGCATCGCTTCACCGGGCAGAACAGGAATCGTTTCTTCAGGCTGTCGATACTGGCGCGGTGAACCCAGCTGACGTGAAGCGCCGTTGGCGGCATCTATCAGAAACCAGCGAGACCAGCACGTTCAGATGGATGGCCAGACGGTCGGTCTCAATGAGCCGTTTATCGCGCCAGATGGCACCCGCCTTATGTATCCCTGCGATCCGAGCGCCCCGGTCAGACATACCGCAAATTGCCGATGCCAGGTCACAACCTCAATCTCATTCCTTGATGCACTTGCACGCGAAGAACTGGCAGAGGATTAGTCGTGGCGCAGACATCCTTCAGTGCTGCCATCGAGGCGTGGGCACTTAAAAGCCAGCGTCGCCTTGAGTACGTCGTCAAGGAAAGTGCGCAGCGCGTAATGCAGCAAGCGAACGAGGGCATGCCGGTGGATACTGGCTTCGCGCAAGCCAGCTTCCGCGCCACGCTCAACGGATATTCGACGTTCACACCGGCAATTCCGGTGGCCTATCCGGGAGTGCCGTTCACGCCGCCTGCCGGCACGTACCTTGAAGCGATATTCATCCCGAACACCACGCTGGATCACTCGTTTCTGACGACAGCACGTTGGAGTATCGCGGCATCTTTCAGGTGTCCGTTCGCTCTCCTGCTAGCGGCGGCATCATTGCCCCGCTGGAGATAGCGGCGAAGGTGTCAGAGCACTTTAAGCGCGGCACCATCCTCCCCGGCAACGGCCTCAGTGTTCGCATTTCAAAGACACCGGACATCGCGGGCTCATTGCAAGCGCCGGACAGGCTCCACGTTCCGATCAGTGTGAATTTTTACGCGTTTGCGTAGCCCCACAATGCCCCCGCGTGGGGCTGCATCAGACGCAGCCCACAAGCATGTCTTGTCGCTGCTCCACAAGATCGACGCCACCCCGGCAAAAACGGTCGATGGCATCAAGGTGAAGGCGAAGGCCATCGCGTGGATCTACTCGGACGGCATGGACGACTTCCTCGGCGGGGAAACCACGGACCAGCGCCTCGTCCGTCAGATCATTGCTGGCCTGTTGACAGCCTAACCTGCAACTCATCCTGCCGCGCGTACGCCGCGAGCCAGGAGACCTGCCCAATACAGACATTCCCCGCCGCCATGGGGATGACTGCGATACCCGACCTTCATTGGGGCCGGGTGTCGCTTAATGCGACCCCTGACGCAGTCCGGGCTTGGCGGGCCCGGCTCCAATGGAGATAATGGAATGAAAGAAGTCACTACAACGGATCACAGCCCTATCGTCTTCGCGAAGAACGGGGGAGGTATTCGCCAACAGCCGCGATGTGGCGGCTTACATGAGCCCGATGTGCACTGGACGAGCAAGTTTTTCATAGTTGTCAATGTGTTTTTGGGCTGGCTGCTGGTTGGTTACATGGTTTCCCGTCATATTGGCTATGGCGGGGATATCAAGGGCGCGGATTTAGTAACGATACTGCTTACAGCGCTTGCTGTAATGCTTGCTATCCTTACTATATTTCTAGCATCGTTGGCGGTGTGGGGGTACGCGTCGATACGCGAAGCTTCCGACAGGATCGCCAAGGACGTAGCGTCTGAAGTAGCGAAGAAAACGGCGACTGAGGTGCGGCTCGTACTACAAAAGAGATACAGTCCCAACAGGGTAGCCAAGCAAGCGGTGATGAATATGCGGACGCAGCTAGCGGAGAGGACGGACAGCTACCTGACCCCAGTTGAGGTCATCAGTGCTCACCAAAAAACTGCTCCAGTGGATGTCCACGCCATTGCTCACGCCCTTGGCATCGAGGTTGCGGTTGACCGTCTTTTGCCTGACGACATTTCAGGGAAAATCGAGGCAATTGGGTCATCTGGCAAATATCGTGCGACGGTCAATGGCAAGCACTCTGAGACTCGCCAGCGGTTCACGATTGCCCATGAGATCGCCCATTACGTCCTGCATCGCAGCCTGATTGGTGACGGAATCGTTGATGATGCGATGTACAGGAGCAAGCAGGGCAGCGAGATTGAGCGACAGGCAAACAGCTATGCAGCTACGATCTTGATGCCAGCACCTCTGGTGCGCGAGATGTATAGGGCGGGTGTTAAAAGCTATCCTAAGATGGCTGCCCTCTTTGATGTGTCGCCTGAGGTCGCCCGCATTCGTATGAAAGAGTTGTTCCGGTAGCGTTGTGTATAGCGTCAGACTCGATTAGTGGTACTTTCACAAAACGATGCGGCAAAGCCGCCGGAACAACCGTCGCCGCCATAACTGGCGTAGATAGCACGACAAAAAAAAAGAGCCCGGAACAAAGTCCTGGCCCAAGTTTGCAGAGATAATCAGCCGCGGCGTTGGTGCTTGAACCTCCGCTTCGCACACTAAAACGAAAGAGGACGGACCCGCCGCCAAGCAAGACCGTCCCCATGTCGTCCATTAGACGTTAAGTCTTAGGCCAACGCCGAGTGTGGGCACGAACGTGCTCCCACCGGCCTAGTCGGTTACGCCAGTATTTTCTGACGTAAACAACCAGAATCGGCAGCACCATGTGGCTGTCCTTTCTGGATGGCGGTTCCAGCCGTCGCTCCGAACGCGCTATTGCGTTCTGCGAAGCGCTCAAGCGCATCAGGAGCGGCTGCGGTCCTAGCCAGTGTGCTGCACGACAACCATTAAACGATTCGAACGTGTTCCACCTAGAGCTGCAAGCCTCGCGCCTGCACGTCTCTGGTGCTGATCAATTCCTGGCAGGGGATAGTCGCGAGCGCATCCGCACAAAAGGCTAGCCCGGGGGACTGGGCTAGCCGCAATTACATGCCAGCCGCCGACGCTATCTCGGCCATCGGTTTCTTGGGAATTATACCCGTAACTAGCCATGATAAGCCGCGAAGCTCCATGACAATGGCAAATTCGCTTTTCTTCCCGTCTGCTTCGCCTATCTCGATTTCGTATCTCGTGGGCGACACCACGCGATATGACATCACGCGAGCGGCGTTGAAGTTCTTGACTTGGCTAGCGGGGCCCTCAACCGAGGTTTCGTCTGAGAATAGTTTCTCAAGTCCCTTTGGGTTGACGTAAGTGTCTATCATCCCATTGACAATCGCCGGACCGAGCGTAGTAGCGAGCGCAGCCCCCGCTTTTTCGAACTCGTCTTTAGCTTCTGCCTTCGGTGCCGCCTCAAGCATCAATGCCCCGAACATCTCTTTGAGGCTTTCTCCAAGTGACGACCACTCAATGTGCCGGCTGACCTTCGCCGCATCTCGCTCATGTAGCGCGTATTGCAAGCTGATGGCGGCTTGGCGGGCGTAGAGCACGTATCCGCCTGCCAAGATGGCGAGCCAGACTGCGGCGAGCAGGGCCGCAGGCGGATCGAAACGACGCTTCGTCGAAAAAATAGATTTCGCAATCATCCCGCACTCCGTTGCGGTTCAAAGAATCAATTGGGCGCTAACGCTGTTCGATTGATCCAGCCACTGAAGATCCCTCGCATATAGGGATTATCCACTCAATGGCTACCCCTGATATCGCCACGCTCGGCTTTGGCATTGATTCGTTTCCGCTTGGAGTTGCTGCAACGGGCCTGGATGGATTGGCCGCGGCGGGCAAGCGTGCGGAGGACGCGGTGAGCCGCATGAGTCCCCGCATGAGCGAAGCAGCCAATAAGGCGCGTAACGCTGCTGGTGGGCTATCCGGTCCAGTCTGCCGATGCCGCGGATAAGTTGCGCAAAATGGCGCGAGCCGCGTCCGCTCTTGACGGGCCACTGGGTAGAATTGCGTCGCGAATTCGGTCTCTCGGCGCACTTATTGACGAGACCAGCTTGGGGCTAGCGTTGCTCGCGACGGCTGCAGGTGCGGCTATTGTAGCGGTCGTGCGCTACGGCGTCGAGTTCGTCGATGTGTGGTCAGACCTCAACGCCAGAGTCGGCCTAGCTATCGGCAATATGGATGCGTCAGCGCAGGTTATGGACCGACTCGCGACGGTCTCACGGCGGACCTATCCGGCTCTCGAAACAACGGCCGAAAGCTTCGTTCGAAACGCAACCACGCTGCGCGAGTTGGGGAAGAATACCGCCCAGCAGCTCGATTTTACGGAGGCGTTGAACCTCGCGCTGGTGGTCTCAGGCGCGAAAGCCGAACGTGCGACGATGCTGCAAGAAGCTCTTGGCCGAGCGATGGCCGGAGGTGCGCTGCGTGGGCAAGAACTCAACTCGGTCATCGAGCAGGGTGGGCGCGTAGCTGAGGCTATCGCGGAAGAACTTGGCGTCGGCGTGAACCAGCTTCGAAGCGGCTGATCCAGTTCCGCGAGGAAGCTGAAAAAAAATGCCCGCCACTCTTGGTGACGGGTTTATGCTCATCCGCAATTCGCTCTTGCGGTTGACCGGCGCGTTCGACCAACAAAACAAGCTCAGTGAGAGCGTTGCTAGTAGTTTCGTCGCCGTCGCCGACAGCCTCCAGGTTCTGGCCCGTGCCGCCGTTGTTGCCGCCAGTTCTGTGGCACTCGTGTTTGGCACGTCAATCATCAGCGGAATCTATGCACTCAGCAGCGCGATCCTCGTGGGCGCCGTCGGCGCGATGCGAGCATTGACGATTGCCGTCGCGGCCAACCCACTCGGGGCGTTGGCTGTGGTGATCGGCACGATTATCTCCGCGCTCTGGCAGTTCAGTGACAGCACCGTGAAGATCGGGGAACCACACTCAGTGTCGCAGGAGTGCTTGATGCCATATGGACGACCGTAGCCGAAAGCATTGAGAACACGGTTTTCAAGATAGGAGCACTTGGGAAAGCCATCTGGTCATTCGTTACCGCCGATTACGCAGCGGCATCGGCGCAAATGCGGGCAATCGACGAGAAGAACAAAGAGACTGCGGATAAAATAGCAGACGCATAGCGCAAGGCGAATGTTAATCGATTGGCGTTCGCGGCCAACATGCCAGCGGATGTGGCGATACTGCCATCTCGCCCCGGCTCTGGTGGCGCTACCAACAATCAAAGTGCCGAGTTCGACAAGTACCTGGCCTCTGCTGAGCGCCGTGCCGCGTCGATGAAAATCGAGGCGGAAACCTACAACATTGTTGAAGCCCAGGCCGCGCGGTATCGCACGGTGATGGAGTTGACCAACCTCGCCACCGAGAAGGGTATCGTGCTCTCTGACACGCAAAGTGAGCGAATTCAGAGACTCGGTAGAGACGTTGAGAATTACACCGCACATCTCGATGCACTGAAAGTGCGGACTGAAAACCTTACCCCGTATAAGGCATACGGCAAAGAACTGGAGAGGCTGAATTATCTCGTTAATCAGGGCGCTCTGTCGTGGGAAGAGTACGAAAAGGCCGCTGAACGAGCAGCAGAAAACGCCGGCATTGCATGGCACCAGACGGCCAACACGATCATGGGCGCGATTGTTGCCGTCGCCAAGTCGTCAGGTGAGTCCAACAAGACCATGTCCAAGATCGCACAGGCCGCGGGCATCGCACAGGCTATCGTCAACACGCACGTTCGCATCACCAAGGCGCTTGCTTTTGCCGCGCCGCCTTGGAATTTCGCGCTCGCTGCCGCTGTAGCGGCTCAAGGCTTTGCATCTGTGGCGGCTATACGCAGCCAGAGCACTTCCATCGGCTCGATTTCCACGCCGTCTGTTTCATCCGCTTCAAACGTACCCGCTCAAATCCCAACCGCCACGAACGACAACACGAAGGTGCAGGGACAGGGAACGACGATCATCATCGAGGGCGAGAAGGTCGGTTACCGCGAACTGGAGGAGCTGATCCGCCGCATCAACGAGGTCTGTGCGGACGGTGGCCCCATTACCATCCGGCAAAGCGGGGGTGGGCGTGATCATCATCAGCCCCGGGCTCGTCCTCCAGCCATCATCTGCGTTCCCACCGTGGAGCCCGATGATCGGGTGGGAGAACGTCGTGACGCCGACGACGATCTCCGCGACGAGCTATGACCCGGCCTATCCCGTGACAAACCTGGCTACGCCTTCAACTGTCGAGGCGTGGCAGGCCGCCGATACTGGCACGCAATATCTCACGATCACGCCACGGGATTGCAGGTCATTGATTATGTGGGGATTGCCCGGCACAATCTCGGTTCAGCGAACATCGCCGTGTCTGTCGAGCGCTTTGATGGCGAGAACTGGCTGACCGTTGCGGGCCCTATTCTGCCAGGAACGGACGAGCCGCTTATCATCCGCTTTGAGCCGGCTGAGGGCGTGCAGACCCGCTTGTGTCTCGCTGAGGGGTCTGAACCGGCGATGACCGCTGTGGTGCATGCCGGGCCCAGCCTGATCCTGCCACCGCATGTGCAGGTCGGCTACACGCCCATCAACTATGGTCGTCGCATCGACTCAGAGGAGGATGTGAGCGAGTCCGGCAATTTCCTCGGTCGCCCAGTGTTTAACGAGACTCGAGAGACAATCCCGCGCCTCTCGTACATCGATGGGGATTGGTACCGCCTGAACATGGATCGGTTCGTCGCTGCCGCGGCGCGCCGCCCGTTCTTCTGGGCGTGGGACCCGCTGCACTACCCGAGCGAGGTTGGCTATTGCTGGATCCGCAGGGGGGCAGGTCGTCGAGCCTGTGATTCACACCGCCCTTGGCCACATTCAAATTGATCTGCCAATGCGGGGCATCGCGCGGTGATCGACGAGCGGGTGCTGAAATACTGCGAGATCGACATCTCGCCGTGCACGCTGACCTATGGAACGCTGCCGTGCACCGCGGCGGTGGACGTGACGGGGCCGCGCAAGTGCTTCAACACCCGCTTCACGTGTCAGGATCCTGACAATTACATGGGGTCAATCTCACCGTCATCATCGAGACCGCCGCAACTGTGGGGCCCAACGTTGCTGATCGTGCAGGCATCGCGCTTGATTTCGGCACGTTGGGAACGTGGCCCGCGGGTCTGCCGATACGTTTGCACATTGCCGGAGCTGTGCGCGGCAGAGGCGGAAACGGTGGCAGCGGAGGCAACCAAAACGCTGTGGATGCCGGCGCCGGCCAGGTCGGCGGCACTGCAATTCGCACGCGTCATCCGCTCATCATCGAACTGCTCGCCACCGGACAAATCAAGAGCGGCGGCGGCGGTGCTGGTTGTGCGTCCTATTCTGGCAAGCCTGCAGGGGAGAGTGTTTTACGTCCCCGGTGGCGGTGGTGGTGCCGGCATCGCGGCAGGCATCGGAGGGCCCGGCGGGCGACGCCGCAGGCTACTCCATCGACGGCATATCGTACTGCACATTCAACGTGGATCTTGGCTTCCGCGTCGGTCCAACAACCAACGGAGGATTCCACGATGCTCTCTCGCTGGGAACGCACCATCGTTGACGAGTTCGGCAATCGTGTTGATCAGCCGCAAGTCCTGGTGCAGCAGGAGCGTGCCAGTACGCCGCTGGCGGTGATCAAAGCGGACATCGACGGGACGACGCCGCGGGATAACCCGTTTATCCCACCCCCCGGCGAAGATCCGTTCTTCTACGCGGCCGGCGGCCTCTATCGGATCATGGTCACGAAAGGCGGGTACTCGCGAGTATTCCGGCACGTGCCACTCGGAACTGCGGCGGCGACTGATGACCCGCCAATCGAGCCCCGCGGCGAATACGACGACGAGACAGAGTACAGCGAGCGCAATCTTGTGCGCGTAGGCCCAGCCGTCGCTCGGCGTTAAACCTGGGATCACCGAGGATTGGAGGACTACTGGATTGTATTCGTCCGGGACGGCGCGAGTGGAGGTCTACAGCCGGAGTTCAACCTCTCCGACGTGTCGGATCCAGCGGTAGCGCGTGGAAATCTCGGGCTCGCAATCGGCACCGATGTGCAAGAGTACAACGCGAGACTTTTCGCCGGCATCCCCTATGGCACTGCAAAAACTGCGGACCATACCGTCACCATCGATGACGTGAACAAGATCATTCCGCACAGCGGCGCCGATAACAATCCTCGGACGTTTACGATCGCCGCGCAGGCCTCGGTAGCCTATCCATCGGGTGCCTTTCTGGGATTTCACAAGGGCGCGAACGTGCTCACGATCGCTCCGGCATCAGAGGTGACGTTGATATTTCTAGGTTCCGGTGCGAAGGGGGCACGGCAGCTAGCCGCAAACGGCCTCGCCATCGCGATCAGAGCAAGCGCCGACACCTGGTTGATTATCGGCGTAGGGCTGAGCTGATGTCCGGCGCAGCGGCAGCGATGCTTCTTGCAGCTCTTGCGCCGCCTTACGGCGGCAACGACAGCTTCACGAAGCTCCTCATCAACGGCAACGGGACCGATGGGTCCGCGACGATCAAGGACGTTTCGGCCAGCGCCCACGCGATTACGCGCGTAGGGGATGTGAAGGTCAGTGCCGCGCAATCGCAGTTCGGTGGTTCTTCGCTGATTTTCGACGGTGCAGGCGATTATCTGGCACTCGATGGCAGTTCCGACTTCGCGTTCGGGACCGGTGATTTTACGATTGAACTGTGGGCGTATCATACGGCCGACGACACGTCGGGATCTACATATATCGACTGCACGACCGGCACCGATAGCGCGAACGGGTTTCTGCTGTACGCGAGCCCCGGCACCTGCAACGTAATTATGCACCTCAGCGGTGCTGTGCGCATCACCAGTTCGATCGGGCTGCCTTAAATACATGGCATCATATTGCCTTGGTGCGAAATGCGGGAACGACGCGGCTCTACATTAACGGCACGCAAAGAGGCACCTATGTGGACAGCAACAACTACTTGTCTGCACCCGGCTACCCGCGCATCGGGGGGTACTGGTTTAATGATAATTTTGGGATGATCGGCCGCTTGTCGCCCATTCGCATCTCGAAAGGCATCGCACGCTGGACGGGTAATTTCGCCCCACCCGCGCGCCCTTACACGTGAACTGGATGCGGCACGCGAGCGCAATATCCAGCCAGCCTTAGCCATCTGATTGTCATACGCTGGCGGGATGCATGTCTGCGAACGTGGCTATGTCCGGGGGGGCAAGAAGTTCCATCGCGCGATGGCGCAGGCGGGTGCGGAACTTGTTTACGCGGTGTACCGATGCGTAGAAACCATATGCTGAAATGCTGATCTTCCCCTTGAGGCTTGGCCAATGCGAGAGGACGCGAAAACCGGTCTTTTCTCCCATAACGCTTTCCGCAAAGGCCCACAGCGCCGAGAAGTTCGGCCGCACGTCGGCGTAATGTTCTGGGATGGTATCCATTGCGACGAGCATCGGGTCCAGCATCACAGCCACCATCCTGTCGATGCTGGCGGGAATGTCCCGATGCATGGCATACGATCCTTGTTCAGCCAGGTGCCGGACCAATTCTTTGTCCCCTAAGCCTATGACGGCACCTGAGTTCGACTTTGGGGAGTGGCCGTTTGTTGTAATTGGTATCGCGATATTCCTAGCAGTCTTGGCGAAAGCCGGCAAAACGAATGACGTGTAGACATCGGGTGAGGTGGTTTTGAAGTAGCTCCCAGTACGCGCCCGCACCTGGTTCATCACGTCCACGCGGACTGCTGAGTGGTAGAGGTGAGGTAAAGGAGCGTAGTTGAAAATGCCCCAGCGGATCGCTTTTCTCACCATCGCGTGAAGATCCAAATCGCTACCGATGAGACCACGTGGCCAAAGCTGCGCAATGCGAGCCGGGGCAGTACCGTGAGGCCAAATATAGACATGCGTTGGCCACGTATAGGCGTCGAGGTGGCGTGAGTGATCGATGTGGGCCGCCAAGGCAGTTATCCCACCGCGATTCACAGCATCGTCGTCGCCAATGATGCAGGCGTATTCGCCGGATGCATGTGCTAGGGCAAACTCAAAATGCTGCGTCATCGCGAGCCGGTTGCCGGGATTGATGTAACGGAGCCTAATGTCGTCGTGCCTCTTCACAACGGATGGGGTTTCATCTTGGCTTGCGTTGTCACTAACTATGATTTCGACATCTGGATATGGATCGGCTAGGGCTGTGCGCAGAGTATAGGAAAGCGTCTCAGCACGCTCACGTGTTGGAATAATCAAACTCAGCAACGGCTGACGGCCCATGGAATCCCCCTGTCCAGAAAGGGGCGATATTAGCCGGGCGCGAGCTCCTGTTCAAACCGACGCGCAATCGAGTCGGTGAACTTCCACGCCTGTTTGACGAAGCCCTTACAAGATCGCCCTTTGCCGCCGACGACCTTGCTGTTTATCGGCAACTGACCAGCCACACTTTCTGCCGCCGCCTCTGGGCGGAGAGTCTGCCCTTCAACATGAAATTCCTACGATAGGAGAGCCCCTTGCCTCTCAACGAACGCTCACGCCGGGCGTTGCTCGGGGTGCACGAGGATCTAGGTGTGAACTTTCAGGAGGTTGTTCATTCGGTCCGAACCGGGGAAGCTGAAGTTGCGACACACCAACTTCACGCCGGGGGACCGAATGAACGTCCACAACAATGCCCGTCTGACACCTAAAGGTCGAGAGGCCATGGTGCTGGCCGTCGTGCGCGGAGGGCTCAGCCGCTCTGAGGCTGCGAGGGCCTTCAACACCACG